>Ga0307308_10000844_pt1 | contig 11643 bp, 12 predicted proteins | sample ER_DNA_195_FD_194501 | JGI IMG/M metagenome (GOLD analysis project Ga0307308, IMG submission 194501) | Bulk soil microbial communities from the East River watershed near Crested Butte, Colorado, United States - ER_DNA_195 | ecosystem: Environmental > Terrestrial > Soil > Floodplain | place...
ACGCTGATGCGCTCGGACGGCACGACGGAGGTCACCTATGGCGGCCTGCCGCTCTACTACTGGCAGGGCGACGCGAAGGCGGGCGACGTGACCGGCAATGGCGTGAATGGCTTCTCGGTCGCGACGATCAGTGGAGCCGGTCCCTCGCCGAGCGCTTTCAGGGCCGCGCCCGCACCGAGCTCATCCGGCAAGTACAGCTACTGACGTCGGAAAGCCTCCCTCCGAGACTCGGCGATGCCCATGACGTCCCGGCGGTTATGGCCAGCGACGTCGTTGCGGCCGACCAGGGGTCCGTTCATGTCTAGCCCAATACCGGGAGACGATCGTGGCGGAGCACCTCTGGGGATGACGATCCGGGAGGCGCTACCCGAAGACCGAGACACGCTGGTCGGGATCTGGCTCCGGTCGGTACGGGCGACGCACACCTTCCTGGCGGAGGACGACATCCAGTCGCTTCTGCCATTCGTCCAAGACGAGCTCGGTCCGGATTCCGAGTTGGAGCTTTGGGTGCTCGCGGGCGAGGAGGGCACGGTCATCGGCTTCACAGGGCTGTCCGGCACGGACGTGGCGGCGCTGTTTCTCGACCCGGACCATCTCCGCCGAGGCGGGGGACGACTGCTCGTCGAGCACGCCCGGCAGCTCAAGGGAGTCCTCACGGTCGACGTCAACGAGCAGAACGAGGACGCGGTGCGGTTCTACGAGGCAACCGGGTTCGAGCTGGTCGGCCGCTCTCCGACCGACGACGCCGGCCGCCCCTTCCCGATTCTCCACATGCGGCAGCCGGAGCCTGATTCGTCGGGCGGGCAAGCTTCGCCGTGAAGGTCGGCGCCGAGAACGAACGGGCAAGGGCGACAGGCGCGCCGACTAGGATTCGCATGGAACAGTCGCCTGAGCATTACGGTGCGGCTGGCCCTGCGATGAGCCGGCGCTCCACGATCGCAACCGCTCGCGGCATCAGGATCCGCTTCGCGACGGGCTAGCCGACATGCCCCCGCGCCCTCTTCGTGGTCAGCGACCCCGCTCACGCCCGCCGCTCCCCCGCCCTGGCCGCCTCAAGCCACTCGTCCCGTCCTTCGATCGGGATGCAGTAGGTGGTTATCGCGCGTCCAACACCTGTCGGGCGCGCCAATGCCATTTTTCGAGGCCGATCAGGGTCTCGTCGGCGGAACGCTGTACCCCGCGATCATCGCCGAGATCATCGGGCCGCGAACCCGAGGTAGACGACGCCCGAGGAGAACGTTCGGGTCTCCAGCAGCCGAAGGCCGGCCGGACGCTCGAGGTCCGGGAAGAACGGCGTGCCGCCGCCGAGGATCACCGGATGGACGACGAGCGCGTACTCGTCCACGAGGCCGCGACGGATGAAGCCGGCGGCGAGCGTCGGCCCGCCGATCTCGAGGTCGCCGCTGAAGTCCCGCCGGAGCTCCTCGAGGATCGTCTCCGGATCGCCGCTCGTGAGGCGCCAGCCGGCCGGCGCCTCCTGCATGGAGCTCGAGACGACGACCTTCGGCTTCGCGTTCCAGATCCGGGCGAACTCGACCATCGGGCCGGTGGCTGCCGGGTCCGAGTCGGCCGTCGGCCAGTAGGCATTCATCAGCTCATACAGCCGGCGGCCGTAGACAATTGCCTCGAATGAGCGCGTTCGCTCGTTGAACCAGGCGAGAAGCTCGTCGTCGGCGAGGGTCCAGTCGAGCGAGTGATCCGGCGTCTCGATGTAGCCGTCGAGCGAGACGTTCATCAAGAAGACGACCTTGCCCATGGCGGCATTGTCGTCGACAGGAGCGTCTCTGCGATCAGGCACTCTCGGCCTCGCGACGGGATTCGACTCCCTCGACCGGGATCCGGATCGCTACGGCATCCGGCACAAACTGGCCCGACTCCGCAGGGCTCGCGGCCAGATGAGGGCTGGCCGAGGACTGCGGCGATCCTATCAACTTCGGCCCAAGGTGCCCCGAGGAGGGGTCCGTCGGTCGCTGCTACCGGCCGGACCCCCGATCAGGAGCTTCGGTCACGTATTCATGTCGGGACTGGCCGTTCCGTATTGCGGGCGCCCGGCCGGCCGGTAGACCTGGATCGTTACTCCGTTCCGGGTGGCTCGCCAGTCGACCAGGTCGAGCGCTCTGTCCGGGCCGGTGTCGGGGAACAGCCGTGTGCCCTGGCCGACGACCACGGGGAACGTGAACAGGGTCATTTCGTCGACGAGGTCGTTATCGAGCAGCCACCGGAAAAGGGCGCCGCTGCCGTGCACCTGCAATTCGCCCCCCGCTTTGGCCTTCAGCTCGCGAATGGAAGCCGCGACGTCACCGGAGAGGACGCTCGTGTTCGCCCACTTCGGGTCGAAGGGTGTGGTCGATGCCAGGTACTTGGGCCGGGTGTGCAACGCCGTCCAGATCGGGCTGTTGCCGGGATCGTCCCAGGTTCCCCAGGAGCCGGCGAAGAGCTCGTAGGTCCGCCGGCCGAACAGGAAGGCGTCCGCCCGCTGGAAGATCTCGTCCATGATCGTCCCCGCTTCGCTATCGAAGTGGGCCCATCCGCCGCGCTCGAATACGCCGCGCTCGGCCACCCCGGCTACCGGTGCGCCGGGCCCCTGCATCACTCCGTCAACGGAGACCTGCGTGGTGGTCGTCAGTCTCATGTCGATTCCTCCGAGCTCGCCGAGGGCATCACGCCGGAGCGGATCGAAGAGTGCGTCGGCGCATGTCCTCGGGGCGGCTAACGTCAATTGGTCAGGCACCACCCTTAACGAATAGCGCGATAGTCGACGAGCAGATAGCCAGTCGGTGAGGTCTCGCTTCGGATCGATTCGAGCTGAATCGATGGCAAGCCGTCGAGGAGTCGTCGTCCGCGGCCGGTGATCCTCGGCGCTATCACGAGCCTGAGTTCGTCGACAACGTCGGCGGCGAGCAGCGCCTGCGCGACCGAGATACTTGCATGGACGCCGATGTCGCCGCCGGGCTGCTGCCTGAGATCCCGAACGAATTCGACCAGCCCGCCGTCGATCACCGTCGCGTTGGCCCAATCTCGGTCGAGGGGCGTCGATGTCGCGACGTACTTCGTGACCCCATTGATGAATGTCGCGAATGGCTGGATCTGGCTGCTCGGCCAGAACTGCGCCCACTCGGTGTAGCTACGGCGGCCGAGAATGACCGCGTCCTGCGTCGCGATCACAGCGGCGAGGTTGGCGTCCATCGCGTCGTCCCAGTCGGCGAAGAAGCTATCTGGGTCCTCGGCAACCCCGTCGAGGGACATCAACTCGTACACGACGATGTTTCGCACGCCCTGCACCTCCGATTGGTCTCGATGCTGCTAGTTGACGGATCAAGCCGCCGAAACTCATCGCTGGGACGTGCAGGAGACTGAGCAGGTCGCGTCGTTGGGTCGGTTTACGGAGTCATCCCGGCTGGTCGCAAGAGAAGGGCTGGCCGCTTTGAGGCGAGGCTCCGCGACTGCTCCTGGCCCGGCACGGCAAGGTCAAGCTGGGCGCGTCTGCCGTCTGTAGCCCCGCCCGGTGGCCGTTCGATCGCGAGTCATCTCCCACGCTCCCAAGCGAGCCGAAGGCCATCGTGGACCACGGCGTGGGATCGCCTCACGTGTTCTCAGCCCGCCCCACAGCCGACGTCAAAGGACCGGCCGCGTGAGAGGCTGACGTTGTGCCATTCACCGTGCAGCCGGCTAGCGCCGAGCTCGGTGTTGCGGTCAGGCCAGAAGATGCGGTCAGGATCAGTACCTCTCGACAAGGTGGGCGCGTCCGGCCGGGAGGTCGTAGGGGTCCGGCCAGAAGTCGTGAATCCGCTCGATCAGGCCAGTCTCGTCGAGCTCGAAGAAGCACAGCCCAGGTTGTGATCCTCCCGTACGAGTGAACTCGATCCAGCTCGCGGCGCGGTTGGCCTCGCCAACGATCCGCTGGACCTCGAGGTGCCATGCACCAGGAAAGCCTTCGACGTTGAAACGAACGTACGCGTCCCGGCCGCGGACCCGTTCTCTGGTCTGAGGGCCCTCATAGACCACGTCATCCGCGAGCAGCCTGCCGAACGCCTCCCAGTCCCGCGCTTCCGCCGCGGCCCAGTACGCCTCGACTGCCAGGTGTGCATTCATGGGGTTGCGTCCTCCACCAGAAACCTTGCCGGGTGCCTCAGCGGCCGGTCTCGGCCGCTCTATCCGCCACTAGCCTGATCGGGCGCCTAGCAGCGGGCGTGCGGCGGGAGCCGGACGCCGCACACCGACCAGTGCGAAAGACTAGCCGCCGAGTGGCATGCCGAACGCGGCATACATCGCGTAGAAGGACGACACGCCCAGGCCGAACATCGCCGTGATCACGGCGGCTGCGGTCAGGCCGGCCAGCCATGCAGGGCCGGGAATCCGGGTCACCAGCCAGGCGCCGAGCAGGGAGATCGCGCCGATTGCCGGGACGTAGAACCTGACGACCTGAACAGTGACACTGGTCGGGTCGGTCGTCCATGTGTACGCAGAGTACAGGCCCCAGACCGCGAACCACGACAATGCCAGAGCGAGCCCGATCCACAGGTCGCGGCGAGCCGCCGCGCCGGCCGGGCCGCTGGCCCTGCGCATAGCGAGCGCCCGTGCGCCGATCCACGCGAGCGCCAGAAGCCCCAACACGAGCATCGGCATGGCCTCCATCAGGTGCGCGGGCATCTCCTGCAGATTCGGCACGATCGCGCCGAGGTCGAACGCGATCTCACCCGACCCGTACCCGGTCGTCAGCGGGCCGCCGTAGACGAGATCATCGAAGATGGCAACACCAACGCCGAAGACAGCCACCGAGGCCAGCCACAACCCCAGCGTGCGGTGGGGCAGCCTCACGGCCCTCAGCCGCCACGCCACGATCACGGCCACCACAGCAAAGCCAAGGATCACGATATTGGTGTAGCGGACGAAGGTCGCGATCTCGATCGCCGCGAACCCCGCGAGGCCCGCCCAGGTGCGTCGCCGGGAGGTGGCCTCGGTTGCCAGCACCGCCCACAGGAGAACCCCGGAACCCGCCGCGATCAGGGAGGCCTCGGGAAACGTTGGCATGTAATCGCGCCAGGCAAACGCCAGCGCCGCTCCGGACGAGCAGTACAGGCCAACCGCGGCCAGGCCGCCGAAGCGCCCGAGCCAGCGCCGGGCGCCGATGAACAGACCGAGGCAGGCCAGGGCCCCATAGAAGAGGGGCGCCAACCGGATGATGCCGAGCTCCTCGAACGGCGCCGCGAGGTATGGATACCCGGCGTTCTTCTCGCTGATGTACCGCCCGTCGGGCAGCTCGACCCATTGGTTCGGGACCCCGGCCCGGCCGCCCAGCCGTGCGTGCACGGCATCCAGCTGCGGGCGAGACAACGTGACGAAATCACCCATGGTGATCGCCACGATCGAATGGTGGTAAGCACCGTCATCGGGCTCAGCGATCTGAGGCCCGACGGACAGGACCGCGAGGCACAGCGCGGCAAACGCACCGGTAGCGAGCGCCGCTTCCGCGAACGCGAGAACGCCGCGTCTGGCGCCTCGCCCGGCCCACTCGGCACGGCCGGGAAGCACGGCCTCATCCCGGCTAGCGCTGGAAGACATCCTGCCTCATCGTGACCTCCTGGTCAGTGTCCCCGACGCGGCGCTCGACGGGACGGGCCACCACGCTAACCCTGTTGCCTGAACTGGGACTGAAGAGGCGACGGTCTTCAGCTACTGCTCAGCTACGGGAAGCGATACTCACTCGGTGAAGCAGCGCGCGCGTGTCGTCGTGATCGAGGACGAATCCGCGGTCCGCGCCGGCGTCGGAGCGGCGCTGGAAGGCGAGGGCCTGGCCGTCTCGGTCTTCGCCGATTACGTCGACATCGAGACGATCGAGGCAGTCATGCCCGACCTGATCGTGCTCGATGTTGGCCTGCCTGGCGGAGACGGTTTCGAGCTCGCCCGCCGCCTGCGCGCCCGGCGCGACGTGCCGATCGTCTTCCTGACCGCCCGCGACGCCGTCACGGACCGACTGACCGGCTTCCAGATCGGGGCCGACGACTACCTCGTCAAGCCATTCGCGATCGAGGAGCTGCTGGCTCGAGTCCGAGTCGTCCTGCGTCGTGCGGGTCGCCACACCGAGCCGCTCCAGGCCGGCGACGTCCTCGTGGACGAGCACGCGGGGCTCGCGTTCCGGAACGGGCAACCCCTTGGACTGACGCCGACCGAGCTCCGCCTGCTGGCGTTCTTCGTTCGGCACCGGGGCCTCGTCCTCTCGAAGACCCAGCTGCTGAGCCAGGTGTGGGGCTACGACGCCTACGACCCGAACGTCGTCGAAGTCCACGTCAGCGCGCTTCGGCACAAGCTCGAAGAACGCGGGCCGCGCGTGGTGGAGACGGTTCGCGGGCTCGGCTACCGACTGGTCGTCAGGTGAAGACCGGTTCGCTCCGAACGCGCGTCACAGTCACGACCCTGGCCTTGCTCGTCGTCGTCCTCGCCGGTGTCATCGCCGCGGTGACGATCGCCTATCGATCCGGCCGCCAGGGCGACCTCACCAGTCAGCTCCACGCAGCCGCCGATCAATTCCGCGACACGCCGCCGGGTGCCGCGACGAAGATCCTCATCGGGAACCTCGCCAGACAGGGCATCGCAATCGACGTTCGGCCAGGCTCGCCGGCCGGTCCCGCCGACACCCCGGCGGCGTCCGACCAGGGTGCCGTCAACCCAGGCGAGCTGAGCAGCTCGCTCGTCGTGCTCGATCAGGTGCTCCCCGACGGGACGCGTGTCAGCCTGAGCGCGAGCAACGCGGCCATCGACGGCGACGTGCGGCAACTGCTTGCGATCGAGATCCTGGTGGCCTTCGCCGCGCTCCTGCTGGCGGCGCTTCTGATCCAGCGCGTGACCGGGGCGGCGCTCAGGCCGCTGGCAGACGTGTCGCGGACGGCGGCGCGGATTGCGGGTGGAGAGACCTCAGAGCGGCTGCGTCCGACACGCTCGGACACCGAGCTCGGCAGCATGGCGGCCGCGTTCGACGACATGGTCGACGCCCTCGAAGCGGCCGTCCGCCAGGCGAAAGACTCCGAGGAGACCATGGGCCGGTTTCTCGCCGACGCCTCGCACGAGCTCCGCAGGCCGATCGCCGCCGTGCAGGCCAGTGCCGAGACATTGCTCCGCGAGCAGCCCCGCCGCCCGACGCGCGACGCGCTGGAAGCCGCTCTTGCCGGCGATGCGGCGAGATTGGGTAGGCTCGTCGACGACCTGCTCAGCCTGGCCCGACTCGATGCGCCGGCCCCCGCCCAATCCGCGACCGTCGACCTGAGCGGTCTCGCCGAGGCCGCGATCGCGGACGCCAACGGTCGCGCGCTCGGCGGCGACATCTCCCTCGGTGCCTCCGGAGCGGCTGCGGTCGAAGGCGACCCGGATGCGATCTCGCGGATCATTCGCAACCTGCTGGAGAACGCCGTCGCCGCCGCCGGGCCAGCGGGCCACGTGCGGCTGCGCGTTGCGAAGGATGCCCATGAGGCTCGGCTGAGCGTCGAAGACGACGGCCCCGGCGTGCCGGCCACGGAACGCGAACGGATCTTCGACCGATTCGTCCGGCTGGCGCCCGGCGGACCGACCGGAAGCGGCCTCGGCCTGGCGATTGCACGCCGCATCGCGCGTCAGCACCTGGGCGATCTCACCTGCGACGAGGTGGAGCGAGGCGCCCGTTTCACCCTGTGGTTGCCGCTTGCCGGGCCGGCCGAGCAAGGCGGGCTGACTCGGCCGCCCGGGGCCGTGGCGGGGCCGCGAGCTGCGGGCCCCGGTTGAGCGTCGAGGAAGAGGCCGAGCGCTCCGAGGATGGAGCGCCCAAGATCGCGAGCCTGGCCAAACGGAAGGGCGATTGACTCGTGATCAGGCGCCCACGGCCATGAGACCGTTGCCTGCTCCTTCGATCGGAATGCGAATATTCATGGCATCCGCGCGCTGATGAGGTTGCCGCAGCCATGACGCCATTCCGGTTCCTGGTCGGCGCCCGCGGCTTCCACGACCGGCGCGCCCTCATCGAGGCTGCCCGGGCGGCGGAGGCGGTCGGCTACAGCGACCTGACGATTCACGACCACCTGACACCGCAGCTCGCGCCCATCCCCGTGCTGACGGCCGTGGCGATGGCGACCGAGCGCCTCCGTCTGTGTCCGCTCGTGCTGAACAACGATCTGCGCCACCCGGCCGTGCTCGCACAGGACCTGGCGACGATCGACGTGTTGAGCGACGGCCGCCTCGTCGTCGGCATCGGTGCCGGGTGGAACGAGCCGGAGTACCGCGCCATCGGGATCCCGTTCGACCCGCCCGGTGTCCGGATCGACCGGATGCTCGAGGCGGTCGCCGTCCTCCGCGGACTGTTCGCCGACCGGCGATTCTCGTTCGACGGGCGTCACTACACGATCGCCAACCTCGACGGCCAACCGAAGCCCGTCCAGCGGCCGCACCCCCCGTTCCTGATCGGCGGGACACGCGAGCGGGTACTCCGGATCGCCGCCCGCGAGGCCGACATCGTCGGCATCGACCTGCGCCAGGACCGCGAGTCACTCCCGGACGCCTTTCCGGAGCGCATGGACGTGCGGGTCCGGTGGATCCGCGAGGCTGCCGGCGACCGCTTCGAGCGCCTCGAGCTGAGCGTGCTGCGGCTGCTGGGGGACATCGCCATCACGAACGCACCGCTGCGGGTCGCGTCCGAGCTGGCCCGGCGTTACGAAAGGGGCACCGGCCTGACGATCGACCCTCGGGACATCCTCGAGTCCCCGTACTCGCTGATCGGGTCCGTCCCGGAGCTCGTTGCTAAGCTCCGGCGGAACCGGGATCGATGGGGGATCAACTCGATCCTCGTCGGCTGGCTCGACGAGCCCGACCTCGGCACCCTTGCGCCGGTCGTCGAGCAGCTGGCGGGGATGTAGGTCGGATGACGACGTTCGTTCTGATCCCTGGTGCTGGCGGCGACGCGTCGTGCAGTGTCACTCCCTTGAAACGCCAGGCGTTGCGTCGTCTGGCGCATCCGAGACGGACCTCGGCGTAAACGAGAGGTTCGCGCATCTCGCACTGCCTCAGGAAGAGGAGGCTCATGTCATGGCGCAGAGTCACGTCGCCACCCACATCCGCCACGTCAGCACAGTGGCCGTCCCTGTCACCGATGCCGACCGGGCAATCGAGTTTTACGTAGGCACGCTCGGCCTCGAGAAGCGCCGCGACGTGCCCTTCGGCGAGGGCTCGCGGTGGGTCGAGGTTGCGCCTGCCGGCGCCACAACGACGATCGCCCTCGCTCCTCCCGGGGAGACCGCGAGCGGGGTCGACACGGGCATCCGTCTGGCGACCGGGAATTGCGAGGCTGATCACCGCGATCTTCGGAGCCGCGGCGCGGACGTCGACGACATCATGAACTGGCCCGGCGTCCCGGCAATGTTCAGCCTGCGCGATCCGGACGGCAACACGCTCTACATCGTGGAGGACTGACGCTGCGATCCACGTCGAGACCGGCTTCGGGAGGTCGGCACGCTTCATGATTCCGAGGCGGCAGCCATAACCGGATGACAGTCACGGACACAAGCGTTCTGCTGGACGGCTTCGGCATGGGGGAGTCGCCCCGGTGGCACGAAGGCCGCCTGTGGTTCTCGAACTGGGGCACGAACGAGATCGTCGCGGTCGACTCCGAGGGGACCAGTCAGGTCATCGGCGCCGGCGGTGGGGGCAGCGGCTGGGCCGCCAACTGGTTGCGCGACGGCCGCATGCTCATTACGGGCGGCGAGCTGACCCGCGTGGAGGCCGACGGGTCGCGCGTCCGACACGTTGACCTGCGCCATATCACCCCGTACGGCTGGAGCGAGATCACCGTCGACGGACGGGGTAACGCCTACGTCAACTCGCTCAACTTCGACTTCGCCGATTTCAGAGAGGTTCTCGCCAGCGGCAAGGCTCCCGGCAAGATCGCCCTCGTGACGGCCGATGGCACGGCTCGCGAGGTCGCGGACGGCCTGGCGTTCCCGAACGGGATGGCCGTGACGCCGGACAACGGCACGCTGGTCGTCGCCGAGTCGTTCGCAGCTCGGCTCACCGCCTTTGACATCGCCGCCGACGGGAGCCTCTCGAACCGGCGCATCTGGGCTGACGTCACGGGCGACGGGATCTGCATCGACGCCGAGGGTGCCATCTGGTGCAGCGCCGTCGGCGCGGACGGTGGAAGCGCCGTTCTGCGCATCCGCGAGGGCGGCGAGGTCCTCGACCGCATCGAGGTCGACCGTCCGTGCTACGCGTGCATGCTCGGTGGCGAGGACGGCAGGACGCTGTTCATGGTCGTGGCCCAGTGGTTCGGTCCCGACAGGATGGACGAGCTCATCGCGGCGAGGACCGGTCAGATCCTCACCGCCCGGGTCGCGGTGCCGCACGCCGGCTGGCCGTAAGGCCCGACCCGATGCAGGGATCGTCTCTGCGTCGGCGGCGCATTCAGGTAGACGGTCGACCCAAGAAGGGGATGCGAGAACCGCACGCGTCCACCGGCTCGCTCGATAAGGCCCGAGGTCTCCGCCCTGGCAAGCGCGGCGAGCGTCCGCTCGTTCGGGCCGGCGATCTCGAGCACCAGCTCCCATGTCGGCTGCGACGACGCGGCAATGGCCAGCATCGGCTCGCCGGCCGACGGCGGCAGGGTCGCAAGCCGCGCGGACAACAGCTGCTGCAGATCCTCGGGCACCGACCAGACCCCGCCCGGATCGGCCGGGACCCCCGCGCTGCCGACCGCCCGAGCCGTCTCGATGGCGAACAGCGGGTTCCCGCCGGTGATCCGATGAAGTCGGGCCAGGTCCGGGTGAGGCAGCGACCAGCTCGTCCGGTCCCGAAGGATCCGCCCGAGCGGCTCCGCGGGCAGCGGACCGACGGTCAGGTGCGTGATATGCGCCATGGCCCGGTCGAGATCGACGGGATCGCCGTTCGAGCCGGATCGCTGCCGGACCGACACGAGCACGCCGATCCGCTCGCTCGTGAGGCGCCGCAGGGCAAACGACAGGACGCGGGACGAGGGCCCGTCGATCCAATGGAGATCGTCGATCGCGATCACCACCGGTTCGTCGGCAGCCAGGCTGCGAAACGCGTGGACGGCCGCGAGCGAAACGGCTCGCTGATCGAGCGATCCGTTCGGGACCTCCGCTCTGAGCAGGGCGGCATCGAGAGCCCGCCGGAGCACGGTCGGCATCCCGCCCAGGACGGTCTCCGGGATGTCGCCGAGGAGGTCGCCGAGGTCCGCATACGACAGACGCGCCTCGGACTCCGCGCCACGGCTGGTGAGCACCCGGTACCCTGGGCTCGTCGCCTCGCCGAGGCCCGCGAGCCAGATGGTCGTCTTGCCGATCCCTGCCGGGCCTTCGATCAGCAGGGCGTTCGGCCCGGATTCGACCCGATCGAGGAATCGGGAAACCGCGCCGATTTCGAGATCGCGCCCGAAGATCGCAGAGTTCGGACCTGCCACAACGCCCCGGCGCAGCGGCCGTCGCTCGCCGATGTGACGAAGCGTCGACATCGCGAGAGTGCCGATGCCCTCGACGCACGACTCTTGGTCCCTGATCCGATCGCGACAACCCACCTGGATCGGGTTCACGCTCGGAGCGTCCGATGATTCCCGCCGCTGCGTTGAGTCCAACGGATATGAGCTCGAGACCATCCGCGAGGAGCAGTGTCATG
>Ga0307308_10000848_pt1 | contig 11630 bp, 10 predicted proteins | sample ER_DNA_195_FD_194501 | JGI IMG/M metagenome (GOLD analysis project Ga0307308, IMG submission 194501) | Bulk soil microbial communities from the East River watershed near Crested Butte, Colorado, United States - ER_DNA_195 | ecosystem: Environmental > Terrestrial > Soil > Floodplain | place...
CGGTACGCCCCTGACATGGTGGCCGATCCGGCCATGCGGGCCGTTTCGGCCGCGTTTCCCGCCCTGTGCGCGCTCTCCCTGGCCCTGCCGTTCGCGGCTGGGTGGCTGATCGGCGGGACCTGGCGTACCGCCCTGGCCGCGCTGCTGTGGGCGGGACTGGTGCGCGTCGCCGTGCTGCAGCACGTCACCTGGAGCGTCAACTCGCTGTGCCACGTGTTCGGCAGCCGCCCGTTCGCCACCCGCCGCTACGACCGCGCCACCAACCTGTGGCCCCTTGCCCTGCTCTCCTTCGGCGAGAGCTGGCACAACATGCACCACTCCGATCCGGCCTGCGCCCGGCACGGCGCGGACCGCGGCCAGGTTGACATCTCCGCCGCCGTGATCCGCATCTTCGAACGCCTCGGCTGGGCCACCAAGGTGCGCTGGCCTACCCCCGCCCGCCTCGACAGCCGCCGCCGCTACCCCGCGCAGGGCGAAGCAGAGCCGGCCCTGCGGCCCGGGGGACGGCGCACCGGGCGGGCGGCGGCCAGCCGGCTGTCGCCGCTGCCCGCAGACGGCGACCGGATCCGATGACCGCCACCGCTGGATCGCCATCAGCTAGTGTTCCGTCCCCGGAGCGGCTCGCCGTCCCGAGGACCGGCCCTGACCGCGGTACCGTGCCGCCAGCGATCGCCGGGTCGCGGCCCGGCCGGGAAATTGTCCGCACCGCGATATCGGTGGCTATCGTCGCGGCCATATTCGGGTTCGCGCTGCCGCGGTTCGCGTCCTACGGCAGCGTGCTGTCCAGCATGAGCGCGATGACGTGGCCGCAGGCTCTGCTCGTCGGCGCCGCCGCCGCCGTCAGCATGGTCTCTGCCTGGATCGTGATCTGCTCGGTCCTGCCATCGATACGGCTGCGCGAGGCGGCGGTGGTCAATCTCGGCTCCAACGCGGTGGCGAACACCCTGCCGGCCGGCGGGGCCCTCGCTATGGGGGTCAGCTGGGCAATGCTCTCGAGCTGGGGCGTCAGCATGGCGGACTACGTGCTCTACACCATGGTGTCGGGAATCTGGAACGTCTTCGCCCGCCTGGGCCTGCCCGTCCTCGCCCTGCTTCTCCTGGTGACAGCCAGCCGGCCCGGCGTCGGGCTGATCGTCGCCGCAGGAGTCGGCCTGGCCCTGCTCACCGCCGCGGCCGCCGGGCTCGGCCTCCTGCTGCACAGCGAGTCATTCGCGCTCCGCGCCGGCCGTGCGCTGCAGCGCATGGTCGCTGTCGCCTGCCGGCTCGCACGCCGGCCGGTGCCCCCTGACGTCGCCGGATGGCTGCCCGGCTTCCGCGGCCGGGCCGGCGACCTGATCGCCGCCCGCGGCTGGCGGATCACCGCCGCCACAGCGGCGAGCAACCTCACCTTGTGGCTCGTCCTGCTGGCCTGCCTGCGCGGCCTGGGCCTGTCCCAGGCCCAGGTTTCCTGGCAGACCTCCCTCGCCGCGTTCGCGTTCGTCCGGCTGCTGACGGTGCTGCCCGTCACCCCCGGCGGCCTCGGAATCACCGAACTCGGACTGATCGGCACCCTGGCCGCCGCCGACCACAAGGCCAGCACGCAGGTGACCGCCGCCGTGCTGCTCTACCGGGCCGTCACCTACCTGCCCCCCATCCCCCTCGGCACGATCGCCTGCCTCACATGGCGGCACGCACCGGCGCTGATCCGCAGCAGTCCGCGAAACGCTGGCCGACAGAGGGGCCCGGCAATGCAGCGTGATACGGCCGACGTGATCGTTTCGATCGATCAGAAGGCGCTGCTGCGCCGCAGAGCGGGCGGGCACCCTACGGGGTCATAGAAGCACCGGATCGCGTCGTCGCCGCGGGCCGGTCGAGATGTTCGCGGGCAAGCGTCCCGCCGCCGTGGTTCTGGTCTGCGGGGTGGCCGCGCTGGACGCGCTTTCGATCGACCGGCTGTCCAGCTGGACAAGCTCAGAGCAGGATCTGCGCGGGATGCTGGAGCACCGAGACGAATGCTCTCATCCACTCAGCCGCGGCGGAGCCGTCCACGGCCCGGTGATCGACGGAGAGGGTCACCTCCATGACCGAGCCGACCGCGAGCTTGTCATTCTTCACCACCGGCGCGCGGTGGACGGCGCCGACCGCGAGGATCGAGGCTTGCGGCGGGTTGACGATGGCGGCGAAGCTCTCGGTGCCGAACATGCCCAGGTTGGTAACGGTGGTGGTGCCGCCCTCCAGCTCCCGGGGCGTCAGACGGCCGGCTCCAGCTCGTTCCGCCAGGTCCTTGACGGCCGCGGCGATCACCGCGATCCCGCTGCGGTCCACCGACCGCAGGACCGGCGTCACCAGGCCCCGCGGGCTGGCGATGGCGACGCCGACGTCCACCGAGGTAAAGGACCGGACCGCGTCGGGCGTCCAGACCACGTTCATGGCCGGCACCAGCTGATGGGTATGCGCCACCGCCTTGATGACCAGGTCGTTCAGCGAAATCCGGACACCCCTGGCGCCTTCGTTGAGTTCCGCGCGCAGCCGCAGCAGCTTGCCGACCCGGGCGCTGCCGCTGAGGTAGAAGTGCGGGATGGTCTGCTTGCTCTCGGTGAGCCTGCTGGCGATCGCCTGCCGGATCCGGCTGTGCGGGACCTCTCGATAGTCCGCTGGCTCTGGCCGTGTGACCGCGGCCGGCGACTCGGGCTCGCCCTGGGGCTGGGCCGGGGGCGAGACCTGGGTTGGGACCTCGGCTAGATAGGCCACCGTGCGGGCGGCCCGCTCGACGTCGCGGCGCATGATCCGGCCATTCGGCCCGGTCCCTGAGATGTCACGCGGGTCGAGGTCAGCCGCGCGGGCCAGGCGCCGCGCGATCGGGCTGATGAAGGTGCGATCCGGTGCTCCGTCGACGCTCGCCGCAGGCAGGCCAGCCTCAGCCGGGGCCGGCCGGGCAGCTGCCGTTGGCACGCCTGGCGTAATGCCCTGGGCGCGTAGTTCGTCCTCGATGTTGTCCGCTGACTCGCCGGGGGCACCGATAAGCGCGATGGCCTGACCGACAGAGACGTCGGCACCTTCGGGTACCAGGCGGCGCAGGATCACGCCGTTTTCCTCAGCCTCGATGTCGATCACCGCCTTGGCGGTCTCCACGGTGGCGATCACGTCGGTGGCCGAGTACGGGCTGTTTTCCGGGACCGGCCAGGTGGCCAGGACCGCTTCCGTCGTACCGGCCGCGATTTCGGGAACGCGCAGCAGATGGGCCATAGTCAGGCCTTCGCGATCTCGATAAGGGCGTCGGCCACCTCTTCGGTGCGCGCGATGGCCGCGCGCTCCAGGACCTTGCTGATGGTGGGTGAGGCCTCGCCGCCGGTCAGCCGCTGGACAGGGTGGTCGAGCCAGTCGAAAAAGCGCCGCTGAATCTCGTCGGCCAGCCAGCCGCCGTAGGAGGTCCCGAGCGCCCCCTGTTCGGCGATCAGGACGCGGTTGGTTTTCCTGATGCTCCCGCCGATCGTGTCCCAGTCCACGCTGCCGCGATCAAGCCAGCGCAGGTCGATCACCTCGGCGTCTACGGTGCCGACCCTGCTGACGGCCTCCAGGACGTATCCGGTCATGGCCAGGTAGCTCAGGACTGTCACCTCCGAACCCGGACGGCGCACCGCGGCCCGGCCGACCGGCAGGCAGAAGTCCCACTCCCCCGCCGGTACCTCGCCGGTGGACGGGTAGAGATCGACGTGTTCGAGCACCACCACCGGGTCCCGGCACTGCAGCGCGGTGTTCATCAGGCCGATGTAGTCGAATGGAGTCGACGGAGCCACGATGCGCCAGCCCGGTGCGGTGGCGAAGATGCCGGCTGGATCCATCGAGTGCTGCGAGCCGTATCCGGTGCCGGTCGCCACCTTGCTGCGGAGCACGATCGGGACATCGTTGCCTCCGCCGTACATGTGGCGGGCCTTCGCGATCTGGTTAAAGAGCTGGTCCGCTGCCACCCACATGAAGTCGGCGTACATGAACTCGACCACCGGCAGGAACCGGCCGTCCAAGGCGATGCCGCCGGCCAGGCCGGTGAAAGCGTTCTCGCTGATCGGCGTGCCGAGCACCCGGTCGGGGTGGGCCTGCTTGAGGCCCTTGGTGGCACCGTTGGTGCCGCCGTTGAGCCGGTGGATGTCCTCGCCCATGATGACGATCCGGTCATCGCGGCTCATCCGCCGGGCCATCACCCCGGCCACGGCGTCGATGAACTTCATCTCCTCGCCCGCGCCATGGAAGTCAGCGCGGTCGGCGAACGTGACGCCGACGAACTCGGTCAGGTCGCCGCGCACGCCCACGTCCACGAAGGCCGGGTCGGGCCACTCGGCGGCCTTGATCCGCCGCTCGTCCGGTTTGCCTCCCGTTACCGGCTCGAGCAGGACCGAGCCGACCTCGGCCATCAGCTGGCCGGCCTGCTCACGGGCCGAGTCCACCTCAGGTGAGGTCAAGATGCCGCGGCGCACCAAGTGCCCGGCGATCTGGGTGAGGGGGTCGCGCGCCCGCCACTGGGCTTCCTCTTCCCGGGTGCGGTACTTAAAGGCGCTGCCGGGGAACGGGCCGTTCTGGTGGAAGAAGCGATAGACGTCCGCCTCGATCACGGCCGGGCCCATTCCGGCCCGCATGTGAGCGGCGGCCTCGGACATGGCGACGTGCACGGCCAGCGGGTCCATCCCGTCGACCTTCCAGCTGGCGATGCCGAAGCCAGGGCCGCGCGCAGACAGCCGCGGCTCGCCCGTCGCCTCGTCCACCCGGGTCGAGACCGCGTAGCGGTTGTTCTCGATGAAGAAGCACAGGGGCAGCTTCCAGGCCGCGGCCAGGTTGAGCGATTCCAGCGTGGAGCCGATGTTGATCGCGCCGTCGCCGAAGTAGGTCACGGCGACCGCGCCGTTCCCGGCGTGCTGGTGCGCCCATGCCGAGCCGGCCGCCTGTGGTACTCCGCCGCCGACAATGGCGTTCGTGCCGATCGCGCCGGCCTCTTTCCATTGCAGGTGCATCGAGCCGCCGCGGCCGTGACTGAAGCCGCGCTCGAGGCCGCAGACCTCCGCCAGGCTGCGCAGCATGAGAGCCCGGACCTGCTCGGAGTACGGCCGTACCGGATCGATGCCCCGAGGCGCCACGTGGGCCAGCGCCTTGGCCAGGAACTGGTGGTGACCGCGGTGCGAGCCGTTGACCGTATCGCTGGGGCGCAGCGCGAGCACGGAGCCGACGGCGCCGCCTTCCTGCCCGATGCTGGAGTGGGCCGGACCGTGGATCAGGCCGTCCGCGGCCAGCCCGAGCACGAATTCCTCGAACGCGCGAATCAGGCTGAGCTGCGCGAATGCGCTGGTCAGCAGCTGCGGGTCGGCCGCGTCCCAGTCGGACTCGGTCACGGTGACCTCGACCCACGGCACCGACATCTCGAGGTGGTTGTGCTCCGGCATGGCGCTCCCTGTGCTTGTACCTAGGCCGGCTCGGTTCCCTGACGATCGAACGCCTTGCCTCCTGGGTAAGAGACGAGCTCGAACTGCATGCCCCAGGGGGCCAGGAAGTAGACCCAGCGCTGGCCCTCGCTCGGGCCGCTGCTCGCGGTGGGATCACCCAGCACCCGGATGCCCTCGGCGCGCAGATAGTCCACCGCGGCGTCGATGTCGTCGACGTAAAAGGCGACGTGATGCCCGCCATGGTCACTGTTCCGGGGAAGTTTCTGGTTCTGGTCAGGCGAGGCGTACTGGAAGACCTCGAATATCGCCTGGCCGCCGCAGCGGAAGAAATGCAGCTGCTGCATCACGGCCCGTGGATGCACGTTGAGATGCTCGGTCATCCAGTCGTCGTCGTGCACGAACGGGCCGAGCGTGTACATGTACTCGCAGCCGAGCACATCGATCAGGAACTGGCTGGCTTCCGCCAGATCGGGGACGGTGATCCCGATGTGATCCACGCGGGTGAGTCCGGGGACAGGCACGATCACCTCACCAGCTGAGCGCCAGGTAGAGCGACTCCGTGTAGTCGAGCACGCCCTCGATGTAGAGATCGGTCAGCAGGCCGCTGACGACCTCGTCCACCTGTGTCATGATGGCGGCCCCTCCGGCTACGGGTTTCAGAACGGGGTTCAGTAAGGGTTCGCGATGACGAGGTCCTGCGCGGGGAAGAGGGTAAGGATGCGGGGGCCATCCTCGGTGACCACGACCTCCTCCTCGATCCGCGCCGCCGAGAACCCGTCGGAGGCCGGGCAGTACGTCTCGAGGGCGAACACCATCCCCGGCTGGATCTCCACCGGGTGCTCCAGGCTGTTTAGCCGACTGATGATCGGCCGTTCGTGCAGGCCGAGGCCGAGGCCGTGGCCGAACTGCAGGCCGAACGCTGCCATCTCATCAGCGAACCCGAAGTCGGTCGCCGTGGGCCATAGCCGCGCGATGTCGTCGGTGCCCACACCCGGCTTGACCGCCTGGATGGCCACGTCCATCCACTCCCGCGCCTTGGTGTAGGCGTCGCGCTGCGAGGTCGTCGCGCTGCCCACGCTGAAGGTGCGGTAGTAGCAGGTCCGGTAGCCGTTGTAGCTCTGGATGATGTCGAAGAAGGCCTGATCCCCGGGCCGGATAATGCGGTCGGAGAAGTTATGCGGGTGCGGGTTGCAGCGCTCACCGGACACGGCGTTGATGGCCTCGACCTGCTCGGAGCCCATGTCGTACAGGCGCTTGCTGGCCAGCGCCACGATCTCGTTCTCGCGCACGCCGGGCTTGAGGGCCTCGACGATGTCGGTGTAGACGCCGTCAACCATGGCGGCGGCCTGGGTCAGCAGCATGATCTCGTCGGCCGACTTGATCTGGCGCGCGTCCAGCATGAGCTGCTGCGCGTCGACCACGGTCAGGCCCTGGCGATTCATCTCGGCTAGGAAGGGCAGCTCGATGATGTCGACGCCGACCGGCTGGCCGTCCAGGCCCTGGTCCGTGAGTAGCTGCTTGATCTCGCGCACCGCAGAGGCCATCAGGCCGACGTCGGGCGCGATGGCGCCGCGCAGGCCGAGCATGCCCGCCTTGCAGTTCTCCGGCACCAGCCACGGGCAGTACAGCTGATGGTGCTTGGCGGCCGACCCGAAGTCCCAGAGCAGCGGCTCGCCGCTGCGGGTCAGCAGGGCGTACCGGGTCATCTTGTCGCCGAGGGCGCCGCCAATCCACGTCTGGGTGGTGTACCGGATGTTGTAGAAGTCGAAGAGCAGGAACGCACCGCAATCGCTCGAATCCAGCGCGGCGAGCGAGCGGTCGAGACGGTAGCGGCGCAGCCGGTCGAAGTCGACGCGGGCCTCGAAGTCGACGCCGCCGTGTCCGGGGGCACGGAGCGGGCGAGCGCTGTTCACAGGGCCTCCAGCCCGTCGTCGACCTTGACGTTCTCGGCGGGCAGGGTGATACCCGAGCGTCGGGCCTGCTCCAGGATGAACGTGGCGAAATCCTCGGTCCGCGCCACCTCGTCGTCGCCGACGTAGGTGACCCGCGCGCCGAACAGCGTCGGCAGCGGCTCGGCTGCCGTGAAGGTGTCCTGGGGGCCCGATACGGCCAGGGAGAGCTTGCCTGCGCTCACGACTTTGGGGTTGCCGCTCACCGGCGCGGCGAGGAAATCAGTGTCCCGTTTGCGGCCCGCTTCGCGGTCTGCGGACCGCTCCACGGCGGCGGCTCCGCAGCTGACAATGGGAGCTGCCTTGGCCGCACGGTATGCCATCACGATGTCCCTCCTGCATGGCTCTACCGCAGTGACCACCGCGCTAGCGCCGAATCACTGGGCTGAGATTATCACAATCGTTTGCACCCTAATAGCGCCGAGTCGGGGCGGAGGTCACGGAACCCGTCTGGGATGGCGGACATGTGCGTCTCTGCAAACGAATGCATACTCTTGTGCAAGGCTCCGGTCAACGCCGTGACCAGTCCGTCCCAGCGGCCGGCCTGGTGGCCGACTCTGGTAGTAGACCCTGGTGGCAGCCGATCTTCGAGGGAGATTATGAAGACGGAAGAATTCCTCCTGGTCGTCAATGGTGCCCAGCACACCGTCCGTTGTGAGCCCGACACCCCGCTGCTGGACGTGCTGCGCCACGACGTGGGTCTGGCCGGTCCGCGCTTCGGCTGCGGGCTCGGCCTGTGCGGCGCGTGCATGGTGCTGACAGGCGGCCGGGCACGGTCGTCCTGCGACCTGCCGGTGTCGGCGGTGGATAGCCCGGTCACGACCGTGGAGGGGCTGCCGTCCGATGGCCGGCTTCACCCGGTCCAGCAGGCGTTCCTGGACGAGCAGGCCGCTCAGTGCGGCTACTGCACCGCGGGCATGGTGATGGCCGCGGTGGACCTGCTGCGAAGAAATCCCGCCCCGGCTGAGCCGGACGTCAGGGCGGCTCTAGAAGGCAACCTGTGCCGCTGCGGTACCCACGGCCGGATCGTCCGCGCGGTATTGCGGGTGGCGAGCCAGGGGCCAGGCTCGCCGGATCTGGAAAGCAGGCCGGAGCGGGCCGACGCCGCCCAGTCGCGACCGGTGACCGCCGAATCGGAACGAATCGGCGCACGACCGGCGCCAGCCGGGGCGGGATCGTTGCCGGGCAGCCTGGCAACCAACCCAGTGCTGGGCCGATGGCTTGATTTCGGGCGCCATAGCGAGGTAACGGTCCGGGTCGGAAAGGTCGAGTACGGCCAGGGCATCTGGACCGCGCTGGCGCAGGTGGCGGCCGAGGAACTGCAGGTCGACCTGGCCCAGGTGCGGATGGCTCCGGTCAGTACGAGCACCAGCCCGGACGAGGGCGTCACCTCCGGCAGCCGATCTGTGCAGGACTCAGGCTCGGCGCTGCGCCAGGCCTGTGCGCAGGCCCGCGAGCTGCTGCTCGCGGCCGCCGCGGACCGGCTCGCGGGGCACCCGGCCGCGCTGAGCGTGACGGACGGGCAGATCCTGGCGTCCGGGCGGCCGACCGGGCTGAGCTACTGGTCGCTGGCCACCCCGGGCACGCTGGATCGTTCGGCGGGCGACCCGGTGCCAACCCGGCCGCCTGGCGGGTGGATCGTCGCCGGCCGGGCTGCCGCGCGGCTGGACCTCCCGGACAAGGTCACCGGGCGGCCGCGGTTCATCCACGACCTGGTACTGCCGGGCATGCTCTTCGGCCGGGTGGTGCGGCCGCCCTCGGTGGCAGCCGAGCTCAGCGAACTGCCCGCCGTCCGGCTCGGCTCGGGTGACCTGCTGGTGCAGGACGGCTCGTTCGTCGGTGTGGTGGCTGAGACCGACCGAGCCGCGCTGCGGGCGGCGCGGCGGCTGGCGCGCGCGGCGCTGTGGAAGCTGGCGGACTCTCCCGGTCCGCTGCCCGACGAGCGCGACCTGCGGGCCTTCCTGCTGGAGGCGCCGTCGGAACCTCAGCCGGTGCTCAAGCAGCTGGATTCCGGCGCCGCCGCCACGGTCAGCCGCACGCTGACGGCAGAGTTCACCCGCCCGTTCATCGCGCACGCGTCAATAGCGCCCAGCTGCGCGATCGCTCGCTGGGACGGCGACTCCGTCACCGTGTGGAGCCACAGCCAGGGGATTTTCCCCCTGCGCAGGGCGATCGCGGTCGGCCTCGGGCTGGAGGCCGGGCAGGTAACCGTCCACCATGTCGAAGGCGCGGGCGTCTACGGCCAGAACGGGGCGGATGACGCCGCCATGGACGCGGTCCTGCTGGCCCGCGCAGCCCCAGGCCGGCCGGTCCGGGTGCAGTGGACCCGTGAGGACGAGATGCGCTGGGGCCCGTTCGGTCCCGCCATGCTGGCTCGGCTGTCGGCAGGCCTGGACCCGGCGGGCCGGATCGTGACCTGGCGGCAGGACGTGTGGAGCAACGGCTTCATCGGCCGGCCCGGCACCGGCGGGGAGCCGCGGCTGCTCGCCCTGACCCACCTGGTCGGCGCCCCGCCGATGCCGCCGACGCCGGACGGGGCGCCGACCGGCGCGATGGGGTCCACCCGGAACGCGGTGCCGGGCTATCACATCCCTGACCTGCACGTGACCCGGCACCGGCTGCTGGAGATGCCGATCAGGACGTCGTCCTTGCGCTCGCTCGGCGCGCACCTCAACGTGTTCGCCATCGAGTCGTTCATGGACGAATTGGCCGCAGCGGCCGGCGCCGACCCGGTGCGGTTCCGGCTGGACCACCTGGCCGATCCGCGGGCCCGGCGGGTGCTGGCCGAGGTCGCGCAGCTGGCCAGCTGGGGCACCGGGGCCCGCTCGGACGGAACAGGGTTCGGCGTGGCGGTGGCTCGCTACAAGGGGGTAGCCGGCTACTGCGCGGCCGTGGCCGAGGTGGAAGCGGACACCGACGTCCGGCTGCGCAGGCTGTGGCTCGCGGTGGACGTGGGCCGGGTCATCAACCCGGACGGGGTGCGCAATCAGGTCGAGGGCGGCGCGGTGCAAAGCGCGAGCTGGACGCTGCGCGAGCAGGTCAGGTTCGACCGGGATCAGATCACCTCGGCGAACTGGGACAGCTACCCGATCATCCGGTTCACTGAGGTTCCGCAGGTCGTGGTGCGGATTGTGGACTCCGGGGAGGCCGAGACCGGGGCGGGCGAGCTGGCCGCCGGACCGGTGGCCGGCGCCATCGGCAACGCGGTCGCCGACGCGGTCGGGGTGCGGGTGCGGGATCTCCCGCTGACCAGCGCGCAGATCGTCCGGGCTATCGAGGCGAGCTAATCAGATGGCCAGGATGAGCTTGCCTGAGGCGGCCCTGTTCTCGAAGACCCGGTGCGCGCCGGCCGCGCGCTCCAGCGGATAGACACCGGTCACACCGGGATCGAACTCGCCCGAGCCGGCCAGCCGGACCGCCTCCTCAAGCACGGGTCGCAATCGTTTGCAGCATGCCTCTACACCGGTGCGGGCCCTCGGGCAGGCCAAGGCGCTGCACCGTCTCATCGAAGCTCGCCCGCCGCCGGGCGCCGTTCGAGGTGGGCAGCGGGCCGCCCACGAAGGCCACCCTGCGATGGCCGAGGGCGTACAGGTGCTCCACCGCCTCAACGGCCCCGTGGAAGTCGTCGGGGACCACCGCCGACACACCACCGCGATCGATGGTCCGGTTGACCAGCACGGGTGGCGTGCCGCCGGCCCGCAAGTCGGCCACCAGCGGGTCGTCACGGCGGGCCATGGCCAGCAGCAAGCCGTCTGCCTGGCCCTCCAGCATCGCGGCGGTTTGCCGCCTGGCCTTGCCCAGGTCATTATCCGAGCTGGAAAGCAATAGCGAGTACCCGGCCCGGTCCAGCACGTCCTCCGCGCCCCGGACGACGGGCGGGAAGAAGGGGTTGGTGATGTCGGGCATCACCATGCCGATGGACATCGAACGCCGTGTCTTCAGAGCTCGCGCCATCCCGTTAACCCGGTAGCCGAGCCCGTCCGCGCTCCAGGGTGGCCGGGTTGAGCAGGACCGCGGTCCGCTCGTGACCGGGATCCGTGTTCCACGTCGTGGGCCGCCGTTTTGGGGTCCGTTCGCCACAGGTCAGGAACCCTTGACATGCGGAGCGCAGCCTGACTAGCTTCGTTGCAAACGGTTGCAATTGCGGCACAGGAGCGTTAGCGCAACAGCAGAGCCAGCGCAGAGGAGGCAGCCGGTGCCGGATGCCGAGATCAGCTCGGCCGTGGCCAACTGGGGTCCGCGGTTCACTGCCCAGGGTGTCGACCCGGGTGAC
>Ga0307308_10000849_pt1 | contig 11622 bp, 10 predicted proteins | sample ER_DNA_195_FD_194501 | JGI IMG/M metagenome (GOLD analysis project Ga0307308, IMG submission 194501) | Bulk soil microbial communities from the East River watershed near Crested Butte, Colorado, United States - ER_DNA_195 | ecosystem: Environmental > Terrestrial > Soil > Floodplain | place...
ATCCTTGGGTGCAGACGGGGCGCCGGGCCCCCTGTCGAGGACCCGGCGCCGCGGGAAGCGGGGAGGGACGCGAGCTGCGGGCTCAGCTCCCGGAGGGCTTGTCGGGCCCCTCGGTTGCCTCGCGGTGGAGGGCGTCATGGGTGTCCTTGACTCGCTGCTCCCAGGCGTCGCGATGCCAGTCGCCGCCCCAGCCGCGTGGGCCGCCGGGACCGCCCGGACCGCCCCAGCCGCGCCGATGGCCGCCGAAGGCCGCCCGGATCAGGCCGATCACGATGAAGAGGAACAGGAGCCCGCCGAGGAAGCCGAAGAAGCCGAAGCCGTGGCCGAAGCCCCAGCCGTAGCCGACGTAGGCGGCGCCCGGGACTACCGTGTAGCCCCCGGGAACGACCACCGCCTGGCCGGACTGGACGAGGCCGGCCGTGACGCCGGCGTTGTACGAGGTCACGCCGATGCCGATGGCGCCGCCGATGATGACGATGGCAAGCAGGATTCGGGCGAACGTTCGACCGTTCATGTTCGAGATGTCTCCGTGTGCTACGTGGGTTCGATGAGGTCATCCTGGGCGCCGGATGTGGGGCGATTGTGAAGATGGGACGGAGACGCGACGGAGGTCCGCGGCAGGCTCGGTCCTTCGTTCGGAGGAGGCCGGAGGCGGACTTCGGGCATGGCCGACTTGCTCGGTCGATGGATGGCCCGGGGCAGCTGGCCGCGCTACCGTCGGTCCTGCATCACCCGATCGAATGCCCGATCGAAGGTGCCCGTGCAGGAGCGACGCGAATGATCGCAACCCAGCTGTCGGCGGAACTCGAGCAGTGCGCCGGAGGGTTCCTCGCCGCCGCTCAATTCGCGGCGGACGCCGGCCACCTCCGGGCGGCATCCCTCGTCGGTGCGGCGGCCCGTGTCGCCCGCGCCCACGGCGCAGCAGGGGTCGAGGGATACCTCGCCGCGATCGCCGACCTGATCCGGTACAGCCTCCGCGCGACCGGCAGGACGTCCGGCGGCCGCGCGAATAGTCGTTCCGGGGGATGACGTCACGGACTCCACGGGGCATACTTCCGGCACGGGGTTCCCCCCAGACGGAAGGCCCAATCGCAGACGCCGCCCCGGCAGTCGCCAGCTCGGCCCCCACCGAGCCGCTTCCCTCGCGCTCCACGTCACGGACCGGCATTCGTCGCCGGTCGCCCTCCGTAGCCTCTGTCCGGCGGCATTTCCCACCGTCGTCGCGTGTCACCGCGACGTTCTGGCAGACAGGAGGCACGAGCATTGATTCGTTCCACGACCGGCGCCCATGGGGCGTTCTCCAACACCGTCACCACTCCGACCCCGCGCGCGGCGGTCCGCGGCCGACGGGTCCTCGGGATCGCGATCGCCGCATCCGTCATCGCCTCGCTTTCCATTGCGCCAGGCATCAGCGCCACCACGAAGGTCGCAAGCGGCCCGACACCGTCATCGTCGGTTGCCCTGACCACCACCTCGATCGACAAGCCCTGGTACACCGTGGAGCGCTACTACCTCGGGCTCGTGAACTGCACCCGGACCGGCGGGTGGGTCCTGGCGGACGGGACCTGTCGCGGGTACGGCAGCGGCCACTACAGCGCCTATGTCAAGCCCCTCGCGTATTCCTACAACCTGTCGGACAAGGTGTCGCGGTTGTACGCCAGCGTCCTCGCGACCCGCGGCCTCTGCTCGCACACCGCCGACGGTGACCCCGGCACTCGCCTGCGCCGGGCCGGATACGTGAGCTGGACCTGGGGCGAGAACATCGGCTGCCGCGACGGGTACGCGTCGGCCAAGGCGGCCGTCCTGGCCTCGCATCGGGTCTTCCAGTCCGAGAAGTCGACGAACGGCGGCCACTGGCGGAACATGAAGAGCGCCAGGTACCGCTACATCGGGATCGGGATCTGGCGATCTGGGAGCCGGACGCGGCTGGTGACCGACTTCTACGGGTGGTGACCGGCGTCCACCCCTGACATCGGGTGAAGCGCGCGCGCTCCACGAGGGGCGGGCGCTGCCGGCCTCAGCCGAGGTCGAGCGCCCGCCGGCTGAGCTGGTAGGCCGTGGCGTGGTCGCCGGTCTCGGCGGCGAGCTCGCTCCACTCGGTCAGGACGAGCCGGAGCCGGGCCGTCGGACCGCCCTCGGCCGCAATCGAGGCTCGCTCGAGGGTGTCGACCGCGAGAGCAGGGTTGCCCGCGCGTCGCGCGGCCCGCGCCACGGTGAGGAGAGCGTCCACAAGGCCCTTCTGGTATCCGAGGCTCGCGGCCATGTCGGCCGCTGCCGCAGCCTGCCGGCCGGCCAGCTCCACGTCGCCTCGGGCAAGGGTGATCCTCGCTTCCGTGTCGGCGAGGCTGGCCAGGCGGAACTCGTCACGATCGCGCTCCATTCCGAGCCGCGCCTCGTGGGCGTGCTCTTCGGCCGCAGCGAGATTGCCCAGCCCCAGGAACGTCATCGCGAGCTCGTTCTCGATGGAGGCGGCCTCCGCCCGGGCGTCAACCGAGCGGAACAGAGCGAGGCTCTCGATCCCGGTCCGGACGGCGCCCTCGAGGTCACCCGACAGTCGATAGGACTGTGCCAGGGAATGCAGCAGCGTGGCACGTCGGCGGTCGTCGAGGTCGGCGCCGATCGCGCGCGCTTCCTCCAGGAGGCCGATCGCCACGCTGGCCTCACCTGCGCCGATCTCGACGGTGGCAAGCGCCACGAGGATCCGGACGCGCAAGTCGGGCTCGGTCTCTCCGACGGAGGTCGTCTCGAGGAGGCTCTCGAAGAGCATGCGCGCACGCGCCGGGTCGTCGCTCGCATGGTGCCCGGCCGCGAGCCAGTACGTTGCGCGCAGGGTCTCGGCCTGACGCCCGGCCTTGGTGAGGAGCTCGACGGCCTCTGAGGCGCAGGCGATCGTCTCGCGAGCCAGCCCGAGCCGGTAGTTGGCCTCGGCAAGACCCAGCAGGCACAGTCCTCGGCCGACACCCGATGGGTCGGTGTCGAGGATGGTCTGGAAGCGGTCCGCGGCGGCCTGCCAATCGCCGGCGGCCAGGCGGAGCTCAGCGTCGAGTCGTTGCCAGTGGGTGTCCTCATCGGCGAGGAAGGTGCTCGGGACCGTCCCGAGCTTGCGAGCGAGGAAGCGAAGCGCCGCCATCGAGGGCTTGATCAGTCCGTTCTCGAGGGCGCTGATGTAGGCCTTCGTGTAGCGCGGCTCAGCAAGCTCGCGCTGAGTCAGGCCGGCACGAGTCCTGGCCGCCTTCAGGCGCGCTCCGACCTGGCGGGCCAGGTCGAGGTCCTCCTTGGCCAGGCTGGGTCGGTTGCGTGTCTTCGGAGCGGTCGAGGTGTTCATCGAGCGGATCATACGCCGTCGCACAAGCGGGAATTGACCCTTGCACCGGCACGGTGAGCGTGCTTGCCGCGGTGGGAATCAATAAATAGTTGCACACGGACGCTCATTCCGACCTACCATGAACACGCGTCCTCACGCTACGGGCCCGGGCGGAGAAGGAGCCTCCCTGTGCGTGTTTCCCGAGCCCGATCCTTTACCGTCTCGGCGATTCTGGCAGCAGCCGCGATCTTGGCCAGCGTGGCCACGGTGCTTGCCGACAGCGGCCTGGGCCCGATCCCCCGGTAACACCCCAGGCCTCTCCCATCGACCACCGGTTCTCGGATACCCGTCGATCGACACCCAGTGAAGTCAGACGCCCGCGGCCCGCGGCGTGAGGATCATCGGTTGTGATCACGACAGGTACTCGGGGGGACCGGTGGCCGGTCAGGTGGGATCGTTGGAACCGGAGTCGGCCGGTCCGCTCGGGGGACGGACCGGCCGCGCTCCGGGGCCGCGGCGTCGCTGTCGGGCGATGTGCGGCCTGGCAGTATCGATCAACTCGTGCGCTCGATCGAGCGATCGGGCGTCGAAGAACATGCTCACGGCTTCCTGGTTTGCGTTCGTCCAGACCGCGATCCGGCCCGACGGTGCGCTGCCCAGCTCGAGCCGCAGGTGACGGATGACCTCCAGCGGGTAGGACGTGATCCCGGTTCGCGGGCGGCGTTCCATGCCATCGCGGGCGACGATGACGCGTCGGGTCGTGAGGAACATCGTTGCGCCGATCCCGCGCAGGACCACAAGCAGCGTCTCGTCCAGCCCCAGGTCCGGACCGGCCAGGCCGTCGCGGATCGGCTCTGCTGGCGCGACCGAAGATGCAGCCGGCGGCCGGTCACGGGTGCCGCGGCCCGACTCGGGGCCGACGCGACGGGACCGGTCTGGCAAGCGTCCGTCCTTCCTCGAGCTCCCTGCGGCAGACGCGCCGGCAGGCGCGAACCATTGCAGAATACTTGACTTGGCGATCGCCGCCCGGATCCGGATCGACCGTCCGCTTCGGTGCGGTCCATGACCGGTGGCGGCGGGCCTCGTGGACCGGATCCGGCCGAGGCGGCAGACTGGTCGCGTGGACACGGGACCGCGCTCTGCCTGGAAGGGCCGATTCGGAGCCGGACGGGCGCGCCCATCGATCGTCCGGGCGATGGTGGCCGGGCTGGCTGGGCTCGCGGTCGTCGGTTCCGCCGCCGCCCTGGCGTTCCTGCCGGGCAGTCAGCCGGTCGGTCCGCCGAAGCCCGCCGGGTCGACGCCGCCCGCGGGCGCGACCGCCGCGCCACCGATCCCCGGCCACGAGGTCTACGGGTTCGTCCCGTACTGGGAGATCGATGACACGATCGCCGATCACCTCCGGGCCACGAACACGACGACCGTCGCGTTGTTCTCGGTCACCCATACCGGCAAGGGCAAGATCGCCACGAACCAGAAGGGGTATCGCGCGATCAGCGGGCCGATCGGCAGGCGGATCGTGGCCGACGCGCACGACCTGGGCCGGCGGGTCGACGTCACGTGGACGAGCTTCGGGCAGGCGAAGAACAAGACCCTGTTCGCCTCGGTGGCGCTGCAGGACCGGGTGATCGCCGCACTCGTGAGCCTCCGAGCAGACCTCGGCGTCGATGGGATCGCCGTCGATGTCGAGGAGATCGGGAGCACCGACATCGCGGCCTACGGCGCGTTCGTCGGTCGCCTGCGAACCGCGCTCCGGTCGTCCGATCCGGCCGCGACGGTCACCGCCACGACGGGCGCGGGCCCGCAGGGCGCGGCCCTCGCCCTCGCGGCCAGCGTGGCCGGCGCCGATCGCATCTTCCTCATGGGCTACGACTACCGGACGGGCTCGAGCGCGCCGGGCGCCTCGGCCCCGATCTCGCGCGGCGACGGCGTCGAGCGGTCGATCGCCTGGTCGCTCGAGCTCTACGCGGCGACCGGCGTGCCCGTCGATCGGACGATCCTCGGGCTGCCGCTGTACGGCCTGGCGTGGCCGACCGCCACTGCGGACATGGGCGCGCCGAACACGGGCCGCGGCGACATCTGGGTGCCCCGACGCAACCTCGCGACGCTCCTCGACCCGGGAGTCACGGCAACCTACGACCCGGTCGAGGACGTCGCGTTCCTGGCCGTGCCCGCCGGCAAGGCCTGGCAGGCCATCTACTACGACACGCCGCAGAGCCTCCGCCCCAAGCTGGGGCTTGCGAATTCGCTCGGTCTTGCCGGGGCCGGTTTCTGGGCCCTCGGCTATGAGCGCGGGCTGCCCGACTACACGGACCTGATCGCGGACTTCCGGGCAGGACGGTCGATGACTGTCGCAGCGGCCGACCCGGGAACTGGCGCGAGCGCCGGACCTGCCGTCGGTGCGAGCGCCGATCCGCTCGCGCCGAGAATCGGCGCCGGGGCCGCCGGAACCGGCGGGACCACCGGGAACGGCGGGAGCGACGCGGCCACGAACCAGCCGTCGGTGGTCCCCTGACTGCCGCTGGCGGCCGTCACGCGCCCGGCGTCGCCGTCCTGACGAAGAACGAGCTGAATCGGGCGACGCTCGCCCGGCAGCATCTCATCGAGCCCACATCGCTGGGCGTCGTCCCGGCGATCGAATCACTCGCCGGCCTCCAGGCGCAGGAGCCGGCGTCGGCGTACCTTGCCCTGTGGGCGCGCCTCGCCGGGTTCGCCGCGGACGACCTCGATCGAGCGTTCGCCGATCGATCGATCGTGAAGGCGACGCTGATGCGGGTCACGTTGCACGCGGTCAGCGCCGCCGACTACACCGGCTTCCTGCCCGCCCTGCGTCCGATGCATCACGCCCTTCGCCGGCGTGGGAGCGGCTCGATCGACGAACGGATCGTGCGCCGGCTCGGCCGCTCCGCGCTCGCGTTCGCGGCTGAGCCGCGCGCGAACCCGGTCCTGCGCGATCACGTCGACGCCGAGGCGACGCGGCTCGGCGTCGACCTCGACGAGGCGTGGTGGTGGGTCCGCCTCCGTCACGACTTCGTCCACGTCCCGACGACGCGGCCCTGGTCCTTCTCGCGCCGCCCGACCCTCGCCGCGGCCTCGACCTGGCTCGACGAGCCGACGTTCCTCGCGGAGCCGCTCGCGATCGAGCATCTCGTCCGGCGCTACCTCGCGGCGTTCGGGCCCGCCACGATGGCCGACGCGGCGGCGTGGTCGGGGCTGTCGATCGCCAGACTGAGACCGGCGTTCGCGGCGGTCGACGACGCGGGGGACCTGTGGCGCGCCAGCGACGAGCAGGGACGCACGTTGGTGGACCTCGTCACCGCCCCGCGGCCCGGCGCGGACGTCGACGCTCCGCCGCGGCTGCTGCCGATGTGGGACAGCCTCCTGCTCGCCCATGCCGATCGGACGAGGGTGATCGACGACGTCGCCCGATCCGTCGTCATCGGACGGAATGGCGACACGCTGCCGACCTTCCTGGTCAACGGGCAGGTCGCGGGGCTGTGGTGGGCGGTGGCCGAGCCGGGCACGCGCTGCCGGATCGAGCTCGAGCCGTTCGGCCGCCTGACATCCGCGGCGCGGCGGGCGCTGACCGGCGAGGCGGAGCGGCTGGCCGCGTTCGTGGAGCCGCTCGAGCCGGACGTCTACCGCCGCTATCGCACGAGCCGTGCCAGGCGGTTGCCGGGAGCCTGACGGGAACCTCAGCCGGCGCCTCGTCGGACGTCACGACCGGGGACGCCCCGCCGGGCGAGCGCCGCCGCGAGACCCTCGAGGTCGTCGGCGGGGACGTAGATCGCGGGCACCTGGAAGATCGTCCAGCGCACGGGCGTGCGGAAGTCGATCCGGACGCCGCCATGTGGACTGCCACCGAACGTCACGTCGCCGTGACGGAAGCTGCGCCGGACGCCGATCGCGGTGACCCACTTCCACGGGCCCTCGATCCGCCAGCTCGCCAGGTTGGCCATCGGCGTCCGGAAGTGGGACCAGCCGAACTGGACCTCGAGGTGGCCGTCCGGCCCATCGCCGAGATCGATCCAGGTGTCGTCCGCGCGGACGCCGAAGAACACCCGAAGGAACGGGCGCGAGCGAGGTCCGACCCGGATCGGGAAGCGTTCCGCTGGCATGCCCGGAGCGTAGCCCAGGGTCAGTCGACGCGCGCGGCCGGGTCAGCGACGGCCTCGGGGGCGTGGCCGGTCAGCCGATTCCGCTGGGTCAGCCAGAACAGCAGCACGAGCGACGGCGCGATCGCGAGCGCGGCGGCCACGAACACCACGAGCAGCGAGCCGAGCGAGCCGGACGGCGCCGCTGCGTCGGCGAGGGACAGCGTCCGCGGCAGGATGTCGGGGTACTGGGCGACGCCCCAGCCCCAGATGACCGCGACGACCGCGCCGACCGCGAGTGGGCGTGTCCCGAACGGCGCCCGCCGGCCGATCGCCACGAGGGCCGCGCCGCCGAGCAGCAGCCCGCCCACGACCAGCGGCCAGCCACGCCCGGTCAGCTCCGTCGCGAGGACGGGTGCGTCGCGCATCAGGACGAAGATCCCTGCCACGGCCAGGGCTCCGGTGACGAGCGCAACGGCCCGCGCTCGTCGCAGGAACAGGGCCGCAAGGTCCGTCTCGCCCATACGGCGGGCGTCCGCGACGAGGAACACCGCGGCGAGATACGCGCACACCGCGACCGCCATCGTCCCGACGAGGATCGACGTCGGGTTCAGCCAGCTCCCGAAGAGGTCGCCGCCACCCGGTTCGAGCGACACGCGACCGCTCGCGATCCCGCCGCCCGCCGCACCGAGGAAGAATGGAGTCATCACGGAGGAGGCCGCGAAGATCGCCGTGGTGACCCATCGCCCGCGGGCACTGCCGACGACCGGGCGGAACGCGAAGGCGGCCCCGCGCAGGACGATCCCGACCGCCGCGAGGCAGAGCGGCACGAACAGGCTCGACATGATCGCGGCGAACGCGACCGGAAACGCGGTCCACAGGATCACGAGGTCGAAGATGAGCCACGTGTGGTTCGCCTCCCAGACCGGGCCGATGGCCGCCGCGATCAGGCCGCGCGATCGCTCCGCCTGCTCGCCCCGACCCGAGACGAGGTCCCAGAACCCGGCCCCGAAGTCCGCGCCGCCGAAGACCGCGTAGGTCGTGACGCCGAGCCACAGGACGACGGCGGTGGCGTCGACGAGCGTCATCGAACGTCGCGTGGGCCGTACGGGACGCGGTCGTCGCGCAGCGCGTCGCCGTCGGACGTGTCGCGCCCGCCGGCGGCGACGTCGGCGGCTGCCCAGCGCCGGGTCATCGTCCGGAGGATGACGAGCGTCGCGATCCCGAGGACGGCATACAGCCCGATGACCGCGGCGAAGGTGATCCGGATCGCGCCCGACTGCGACACCGCGTCGGCGGTCCGCAGCACGAGGTAGACGACCCACGGCTGGCGCCCGACCTCGGTGACGATCCAGCCGGATTCGAGCGCGACGATCGCGCCGATCCCGGCGAGGGCGCTCGCCCGCAGGAACCAGCGCGCGGTCGCGTGGTCGCGTCGTCGGAGGCGGAGCATGAGTCCCCACAGCCCGAGGACGACGAGCGCGGTCCCGATCCCGACCATCGTGTCCCAGGCGAGATGGACGATCGTCGCCGGCGGGCGCTGGTCGATCGGGATCTCGTCGAAGCCGGTGATCCGGGTGTCCGGGTTGAAGCCGGCCAGGACGGAGCCGAGGTTCGGGATCGCGAGGCCGCCCACGACGTCGTCGCCGACGAGGACGCCTCCGATCGTGACCGGCTGGTTCGGGCCGCTCCGGGTGATCAGCTCCATCGCAGCGAACTTCGCCGGCTGGTCCTCGAACACGGCCCGCGCAGCCACGTCACCGACGACCACTTGGATCGGCGCAGCGATCGCCGCGATCACGAATGGAATCGCGAACCCGAGCCGGACGTAGCGGTCGCGCTGCCCGCGCAGGAGCCCGCGGGCGTAGACGGATGCGAGCAGGAACCCGGTCACGCGGTAGGCAGCGAGCAGCATGTGCGGGACCTCGTACCAGGTGGCCCGATTGAAGATCACCGCCAGCGCGTCGACCGCCGCGACCCGCCCGTCGGGCCCGAGGATGAAGCCGGCCGGTTGGTTCATCCAGCTGTTCGCCGCGATCACGGAGAACGTCCCGCCCAGCCCGGCCAGGGCCACGGGAATCCCGCTCACGAGGTGGGCCCGCGGCGACAGCCGCTCCCAGCCGTAGATGTAGATCGCGATGAAGATCGCCTCGAGGAAGAAGAACAACCCCTCGATCGCGAACGGGATCCCGAATGCTCCGCCGAACCGGCCCATGAGGACCGGCCAGAGGAGGCCCATCTCGAAGCTGAGCACGGTTCCGGTCACGGCCCCGACGGCGAACGTCACGGCCATGACCAGCGACCAGCGCCGGGCAAGGAGGAGGGCGACCGGGTCGCGCCGGCGCAGGCCGATCGCGTTGGCGACGAGGACCAGGCTCGGCAGCCCAACCCCGAGGCACGCGAGGATGATGTGGAATCCGAGCGTGAACGCCATCTGCGATCGCGCGGCGACGAGCTCGCCGGGGTCGATGGCGAAAAGGCCCAGGCCCGGAATCACGATGGCCGCCGGCAGTTGCGGTCGGGTCGATCGAGCGGGCACACGACCCGTACATCGTACTGCGGAGTCGGCGGATCCGATTCGTCCTTGAACCTGTCAATACCCCTGGGAGGTATTGACAACCGGGTGCTATATTTGCCCTGAGCGGCTTGTCAAGACTTGACAAGCCCACAGTCATGTCCGGCGCTCGCCTGAACGAGGGGCGAGTGCCATGGCCCCGGCGCCGAGAACGGGGCGAGGAACCCGGCGACGAGCCGGGTGGGGAGGACAGCTTGGCAGTCGGCGTCGCGGCCGAGGTGAAGAACAAGCTGAGCGTCGTCGACGTCGTCGGCGAGACCGTCCAGCTCAAGAAGGCAGGGTCGACCTTCAAGGGGCTCTGCCCGTTCCACGGCGAGAAGACGCCGTCGTTCACCGTGACACCGGCCCGCGACTCGTGGAAATGCTTCGGCTGTGGCGAGGGCGGCGACATCTTCAGCTTCGTGATGAAGCGCGACAGCCTGTCGTTCCCGGAGGCGCTCAAGGTCCTCGCCGCCAAGGCCGGCGTCGAGATCGACGAGCGGACGACCCGCGAGGATGCCCGCAAGGCGCGCCTCCGCGACGTGATGGAGAGCACGATCGCCTTCTATCACGCGGTCCTGACCGGCTCGAAGACCGGCCAGCCTGCGCTCGACTACCTGCGCGGTCGCAGCTTCACCGACGCGACGATCGCGACCCATCAGCTCGGCTACGCGCCCGGCGGCTGGGACACGCTCGCGCGCACCCTCGCCGCCAAGCGCCAGGTCCGCGCCGACGAGCTCCTCGAGGTCGGCCTCGCCCAGGTGCGCCAGTCGGCCCGCGGCGGCGTCTACGACCGGTTCCGCGAGCGGGTCATCTTCCCGATCCGCGACGCGAGTGGTGGCGCCGTCGGGCTCGGGGGGCGGATCCTCGGCACCGCCGCCGCCTCCGACGACGGCAAGGATCACGGGCCGAAATACCTGAACTCGCCGGCGACGCCGCTCTTCGACAAATCACGGACGCTGTACCTCATCGATCGGGCCAAGGGCCCGATCCGGAAGAACGGCCAGGCGGTGATCGTCGAGGGCTACACCGACGCGTTGATGGCCCACCAGGCCGGGTTCGACAACGTCGTCGCGTCGCTCGGGACCGCGCTGACGCCGGGCCAGGTCGCGCTCCTGACCCGCTACGCGACGAAGATCGCCCTGGCCTACGACGTCGACGCCGCCGGCGAGAAGGCCGGGACGTTCGGGGCCCAGGCGCTCGAGTCGCTGATCGGCCAGCTGGCGGTCGCCGATACCGGCGTCGAGCTCGACGAGGTCCGGGTCGTCCGCCTGCCCGACGGCAAGGATCCTGACGAGGTCGTCCGCGAGACGCCCGATCGCTGGCGCGAGGAGGTCCGGACCGCCCAGCCGATCGTCGACTACCTGATCGATCAGCACGCTCGCGCGTTCGACCTCAAGACCCCCGGCGGCAAGACCCGCTTCGTCAACGCGATCGTGCCGACGCTCCGCGCGATCCCGAACCCCGTGATGCGCGACGCGTACCTGCAGACGATCCACCGCGTGTCGGGCGTCGAGGAGCGGACCGTCCTCGAGGTCCTCCACCAACGACCCGACGCGATCGCCGTCCAGGGCCGGATCACCGCCGACGCCGTGATCGGCGCCGCCGACGCCCTGCCCGTCGATCGCATCCTGCAGGCGATCACCCCGGTCGAGGAGGAGCTCCTCCGCCTG
>Ga0307308_10000855_pt1 | contig 11599 bp, 11 predicted proteins | sample ER_DNA_195_FD_194501 | JGI IMG/M metagenome (GOLD analysis project Ga0307308, IMG submission 194501) | Bulk soil microbial communities from the East River watershed near Crested Butte, Colorado, United States - ER_DNA_195 | ecosystem: Environmental > Terrestrial > Soil > Floodplain | place...
CGACCGCTTCTTCGCCTACAGCCCAACCGAGCTCGTCGGTCAGGCGTTCACCGACCTTCTCCATCCGTCCGATTGCCCGGCGTTTGCCGCCGGCCTGAAGCGGTCGCTGACGGCATCGGCGCACCCGGTCCTGGTGAGGTGCCGGTTCCGGCACAAGCTGGGCAGCTGGACCCATTGCGAGGTGACGATCACGAACTTGCTGCATCGTTCCAGTGAGCCGGCGTTGGTCCTGAACATCCGCGATGTCACCGACCGCAAGGACATGGAAGAGCGCATGGCGTACCTGGCGGCGCACGACACGGTGACCAGCCTGCCGAACCGGGCCGCCTTCCGTAAGGAGGTGGATGCAGCGCTGGAGCGGAGCCTGCCCGGCCGGGGGGTTGCGGTGCTGGCGCTGGATATTGACGACTTCAAGGTCGTCAATGACGCGCTCGGGCAACGAGCGGGCGACGACTTACTCGGCATGATCGGCCAGCGGCTGGGCAAGATCGTGACCCATGGGGACATCGTCGCCCGACTCGGGGCAGACGAGTTTGCGGTCTTGATCAGGGCGGTCGCCGATGAGGGTGAACCGGTCCGCGCGGCGGACCGCATCTTCGAGCACTTCCGAGCGCCATTCCGGGTCGAGGAGCGAGAGGTGGTCCTGCGGCTCAGCGCCGGGATCGCGGTCCAGTCGGAGCTGGAGGACACGGCGGAGAACATGATGCGCAACGCCGACATCGCCCTCAACGCGGCGAAGGCGGGTGGAAAAGGCCGGTACGAGCGATACGAGCCGAAGCAGCATGCCGCCGTCAGCGACCGGATGGAGCTGGAGTCCGATCTGGCACGGGCGCTGGAGCGGCGGCAGTTCGTGCTTCATTACCAGCCGTCAGTCCGCCTTGGCGATGGGGCAATCATCGGATTAGAGGCTCTGGTGCGCTGGAATCATCCGCGCCGCGGTCTGCTATCGCCAGGCGCCTTCCTCGCACCGGCCGAGGAGACCGGGTTGGTCACCGCCCTGCAACGATGGGTGCTGGGTCAGGCGTGTGCCGACGGGCGGCACTGGCAGCAGAGGTTTCCGACGACGCCGGGGCTGCGGGTCAGCGTCAACATCAGCCAGCGCGGGCTGGCCGAGACCGGCCTGGTGGCGGATGTCACGCAGGCCTGTATCGCCGCCACGTTCCCGCCGGACCGACTAATCCTCGAGCTGACCGAGGGCGCGACGCTGGAGGGGCAGGCCACCGTGTCTCGCTTACTCGAGCTGCACGAACGTGGCGTCAGCCTGGCGCTGGACGACTTCGGTGCGCACCGGGCGTCATTGAGCGCGCTCCGGGACTTACCCGTGGACATCGTCAAGCTGGACCACTCGTTCGTCGCCCGGATGGCCACCAGCCCGACGGACGCCACCGTCGCACGGTCGGTCGTCAACCTGGCCAACACGCTGGGCCTGATGACGATCGCCGACGGCATCGAGCGGGCCGATCAGCTGGGGACCTTGCGCGGGATGAACTGTTTTGCCGGGCAAGGATTTTATCTTTCCCGGCCACTGCCGGCCGCCGGCATCGACCGGCTGCTGAGGGAGTGTGAGAGCGATGGCGGGCTGGTGTTGCCATCGCTGCGGTTGGACCCGACGGGCTGAAGGCCCACACCCTGATCCTCCCCACGCGAGCCGGGGAGGGAGGCGTCCGCAAAGCGCGGACGGGAAACGTTCCTCGTACCATTTCGGGGATGGGGAGGCGGCCGCGCGTGGCGGCATTGACGGCGGCTGTCCTTACGGGCATCGGATTCATCGCCGCCGAGGCCATCGTGCTGGGGGCCCACATTCGCGACTACGACGAGGGCGTCTACTGGCAGTCGTTCCGCGCCCTCGCGCGCGGTGAGACGCTGTTCCGCTCGATCTTTGCGCCGACGCCGCCGGCTTTCTATTACACGCTGCTGCCCTTCTACCAGGTCGCGCCCTCGCTGACGAGCCTGCGGCTCGGCGTGCTCTTCTTCGGCGTCATCGGATTGGCAGCAACCTATGTCACCGGCCGGCTGCTGGCCGGCGAGCTGGCCGGGCTAATCGCCCTGATCCTGGCGGCAACCAGCCCGCTGTACCTACTGCAATCCGCCGTCCTGCTGGCCGACGGGCCGGCGGTCGCCATGAGCGTGGTGGCCGTGGCCCTCGTCCTGCTGGCGCTGCGCAGCGATGGGCGGACGCGGGATGCCCTCGCCCTGGCCGCCGGCCTGGCTCTGGCGATCTCGGCAGGGATCAAGTTGCTCGGTGTCCTGACCGCTGTGCCGCTGCTGATCCTGCTCCTGGGCGCACCGCGAGCCCGGGGCCGGTTGATCCTTTTCACGACCCTCGGTGGCTTGATCGTATGCGCCGCCATGCTCGTGCCGGTGCTGAGCGCGCCGAGTGCGGCCTATGACGATCTCGTTCACAGTCATCTCGGCGCCGGGCAGGCGGCCGCCCCCGGCCTCGGCCCCAACCTCAAGCTGTTGTTCTTACCGCGGGAGAATCCGCTCGAGGCGCTGGCGGCCCTCGCGGCAATCGTGGCCCTCCAGCGGCGCGATCGCCGCATCACCGGACCGCTGGTCTGGGCAGCGGTATCAGTGGTGGCGATCCTGTTCTACAAGCCGCTGTTCCTCCACCATCTCGTGATGTTGACGCCGCCGCTGGCGCTGGTGGCGGCGGTGGGGCTGGCGCCAATCCTCACGTTGCGGGCGCGCGGACTTGCGATCGCGGGGTTGATGCTGGCGACGGCTGCCGCCGGCACGTTTATCGTGGTGCGCGAGACGCGGCAGGCCCTAGGCCCGGATATCCACGATGCGGAGATGGCGACCGCGGTTCGCGCGGTCAGCCGGCCGGGGGAATTCTGGATCAGCGACAACCCTTATGCCGTGGCGGTCGCCGACCGTGACCTTCCAGGCACCCTGGTCGACACGTCAAGGCAGCGGACGAGGGCCGGGCTGCTGACGGCCGCCGACCTGGAGGCGGGGCGCGTGCGGTACGACGTCCGCTGGTTGCTGGCCGACAGCGGCCGGCTCGACGTGGTGCCCGGGTACCGCGAGTGGCGGGACGCCCATTTCCATGCCGTCGAGAGCCTGGGCGGCGGGGCGGTGATCTACCAGGCGAATCCCCCTCCCTGACCCTCCCGACTACGGAATTCTGCGCAGGTTCGTACGGGCTTTCACGGACCCGTCACGTTTTCGCGGCAGACTGCGTTCATCGTTTCAACCTCCCGGCCACGATCGGATGTCACACTAGGCCCAGTCTCTTTCACAGGAGGTGAAACCAATGTTTACCACCATCTACAACCGGCTTCGCGAACTGCTCAACCGTGAGGAAGGGCAGGGTATGGTCGAGTACGCCCTTATCCTCGTCTTGATCGCTGTTGTGGTCATCGTAGTCCTGATCATCCTCGGCAACCAGGTCAAGAACGTCTTCTGCAACATCTCGGGCGGTCTGGGCCAGTAGGCCTTCCATCGCAAGAGACAAAGGGCCCCAACTCGGGGCCCTTTTTTGCGCCCATCGTCGGCTGAGGGCAACCCCGGAGGACCATGGCCAAGTAAAGTGACTGGGTCTTTTGAAGGGAGGTAGCGTCATGGACTGGAAGCTCGAACTGGTCGCAATCCCCGTCTCCGACGTGGACCGGGCCAAAGCCTTCTACGCCGACAAGGTCGGGTTCACCGCGGACCACGACCACAGGGTGAGCGATGAGATCCGCTTCGTGCAGTTGACACCGCCGGGCTCGGCCTGCTCGATCGTCCTCGGGAAGGGAATCTCGGACGCGCCACCGGGCTCCGTGCGGGGGGTGCAACTGGTGGTCCCCGACATCAACACGGCCAGGGCAGAGCTGGTGGAGCGGGGCGTCGAGGTCAGCGATGTCCGGGAGTTCCCCTGGGGGTCATTTGTCTTCTTTGCTGATCCGGACGGCAACCGGTGGTCGGTGCAGCAGGTGCCTGCCCGCAACTGAGATTCCTGAAGCGGCAGAATTGGCGCGTAGGTCGGCACTATCAAGGAGGAGGATTTTGATGGGACGGTTATCGCACTTCGAAATCACGGCGGATGATCCGGACCGGGCGGCCGCCTTCTATCGCAAGGTGTTCGGCTGGGAGTTCAACGACTGGGGCGGGCCATTCAAGTACTTACTGGCAACCACCGGCCCCAAGGACCAGATAGGGATCGATGGCGCGATCATGCCCCGACACCACACCAACCAGCCGGTGATCAACACCATCAGCGTCGACAAGTGGGAGGACGGGGCGCAGGCCGTGAAAGACGCCGGCGGCAAGGTCCTGTCTGACAAGGACGCCGTTCCGGGCCAGGGTTATTTCGCCTACTGCCACGACACTGAGGGCAACGTCTTCGGGATCTTCGAGGCAAACGTGGCGAAAGCTCGCCCGATTTCAGCAGCTGGGCGTAGCCGTTGATCACGCTCAGCGGTGTGCGCAAGTCGTGACCGAGGGCGGCCAGCGCACCGACTTCGAGGCGGGGGATCACGACTGTCACGGCTTCCTTTACTGCCTAAGCTCGCTTACCCGACCGCGCTTGTCAAGAGGGCGTTCTGCATCGCTCGGCACGGCCCCCGGGTCCTTATAATCCGATCGGAGTAAAGCTGATATCGGTTCCGCCAAATGGAGGTGTGCGGCCCTATGCAGTTCATAACCCTGGTTCAGACCCGCCCGGGCGGCGCAGGTAATACCGGCTCGCGGGTCGCCGCGCACGCCAGCCAGTGGCAACACCTCAAGAACCAGATCCAACTGGTCGGCGGCCGAGTCAGCCAGATCTGGAATGTCCTGGGCAACGATTACGACCTGGTGCTCATGGGCGAGGCCGACGACCCCAAGACGCTCCACCGGATCGACGTCCTCTGCAAAGGCGAGGGGTACGCCTCCAAGACCCACCCGGCGATGGCCGCGGAGGAATACGCCCGGCTGGTCAAGGAGACGGCCGACGTGCTGGACTATGGTCGCAAGCGGGCAGACCGACGCGGGGAGCGCGACGAGGCTTAAGCCCTAACGGGAACCCGCGGCGGCGGGTTCGAGGTCGGCTACCGCCGGGACGATCTTTTCCCCGATGATCTCCAACGGCTTGATGCGGTCCACGTGGGGGACGCCCCCGATCACCGTCTGGATGCCCATCCCGGCAAGCCAGTTGAGCCCACCGATCACCTTGCCCACGTTTTCCCCGTTCTCGCCGACGTCGAACGAGAACATCGCCGTCTTCTCGATGTCGTCGTAGTTGCGGCCGACCGCCTTGCAGTGTTCCCGCAGGATCTCGAGCTTGCGCGGGAGTTCGGGGCTGGGAAAGAGGTTGCAGGCGTCGGCATACTGCGCGACCAGGCGCAGCGTTTTCTTCTCCCCGCCGCCGCCGATCAGGATGGGTGGGTGCGGACGGGTGAGGGATTGGGGCGAATTGAGGAGCCGTTCCGGCTGGTAATGGGTGCCGGGGAGCGGCTTTTCGGTGCCGCGCTTGCCTTCCCACATGGCGAGGCAGATCTGGAGTGTCTCCTCGAGCCGTTCGAAGCGCTCGCTGATGGGAGGGAAGGGAATGCCGAGGCCGCGGCTCTCCGCTTCATTCCAGGCGGCCCCGATGCCGAGCCAGGCACGGCCGCCGGAGAGTACGTCGAGTGTCGTCACGGTCTTGGCGAGGATGCCGGGGTAGCGGTAGACGGCGCCGGTGACCATGGTGCCGAGCTTTGCGCGCGACGTGACCGCCGCCATGTAGCTGAGGGCGCTGTAGCCCTCGAGCATGTCGTGGTGCTCAGGCCCATTCATGCGGATCTGCCAGAAGTGATCCATCACCCAGATGGACTCGAATCCCGCCTGGTCGGCGGTGGTTGCGATGGCTTTCAGGGTGTCGCCGAGCGTGGCCGGCCCCGACGGCCAGGTGAAGTCCGCGATGCTGAGCCCGATCTTCATCCTGTGCCTCCCAATATGATCTGCTATCTATCATGCCAGCGATACCGATGAAGTCGGTGTTTTGCGTTCGAAATGATCGGGATGACACGCTCGGGATCGCTGTCGCCACGCTGGCCGACAAGGGCGTGCCAGTCGTACGTCTTGACGCCTTCGACAGCGCACTGCGCTGGCCGGAGCTCGACGAAATCAGCGGGCTGGTCGTCTTCGGCGGCGAGATGAATGTCGATGAAACCGATCGGCATCCCTACTTGCTCACGCAGCGACAGCTGATGCGGCGCGCAGTGGACGCCGGCCTGCCCGTGCTCGGCATTTGCCTGGGTGCTCAAATGCTGGCGCGAGCCCTGGACGCGCGCGTGTATCGAGCGCCTGTCCGAGAGCTGGGCTTCAAGTCGGTGAGGGTCACCGACGCGGGACAGAAGGATGCATTGATCGGCGCGTTCCAAACCGGCGATCGGGTCTTTCAGTGGCATGAGGACACTTTCGAGCTCCCGGCCGGTGCGGAGCTGCTCGCGACCGGCGACGACGTCCCGATGCAGGCGTTTCGGATGGGCCCGAACGCCTGGGGCGTGCAGTTTCATTTCGAGGTGGACGCAGACGGCGTCAACGCCTGGCTGCGGGCCGCCGAGCCGAGCCTCGAGAGGGTATGGAAGCGCAGCGCGGAAGAGGTGCGCGATGAGCTGCGGATTTACCTGGAGGCTCAACAAAAGCGATCGAGGGTGCTGCTGGCGGCTTTTGCCGAGCGGGTGCGCTCTGGGCACACGCCCCACCCTGATCCTCCCCCGCAAGCGGAGGAGGGGGGATGAGGCTAGGGATCTAGAAGCCGAACGGGTTGCAGGCGCCGCTAGGAACGGTGTTGGAGTTGCTGTCCTGCGTGTTCTGCCCGACTTCTGCGAATGGGTCGCTCGAACCGTTGACATCGCCGACGGTGCCGGTGGCCGTCGCGTATTCGTAATCGAAGGTGCCGTGGACGTTGGCCGTGTAGGAGCCGCACTTGCTGGTGCCCGAGTTGCTGTTCTTCCAGAGGCCGCCGTTGCCGGCCCAGGCGAGGTTGACGACGATATCGGTCATCAGAGTCGGCGGCTCGCCGCCGCCGTAACCGATCGAGCTCTGCAAGCCTGGCTTGCCGCCGGTGGCGCCGCTAACGAAGTATCCGGGACACTGCATGTCGGCGGTGGCGTGCACATTGACGCTCGCGCTCGACAGATCGCCGGCCACGACGAAGGCCGAATCGGGAATTAGCCAGCAGCCGTATTCAGAGGTGGTCGCGGAGTACTCGCTGACGTTCAGCACGGTTCCGAACTTCTGGATGACGGGCGCGCCTGGCGTCCGCTTGGCTTTGAAGCTGAGCTGGCCGCGGTCGACATACACACTGGTGGAATAGCCGCCGGAGTACGGGTCGCCAAAGTTGGCAGTCGCGGTTGTGTCGCTGAAGCGAAAGTGGCCCGGTCCGCCGTAGCCACCACCGCCGGCGGCCGCCGTTCCGGCCAGCACGATTGTCAGCAGGCCGCAGACGCCCGCGATCGGTAGAAGACGCTTGACCATGTGTAATTTCCTTTCCCACGGCGACGATGAGCGCCGTGAATGGTTAGTGCGATGCAGAAGTGGACGCGTGATCCCTCATTAATGTCCCCGGTGCACCCCCTTTCTGCTGGTCATGATGACTTCATAACGCGGGGACCGAACGGTCGGTTACATAGACATCTGGAGGTGTTGTCGAAATCACGAAATCCAAAGGAAGTTATCGAAAGTGAGAAGCGTTCATCGTTTTGTCTTTCATCACGCTCGACAATGCAAGCTCCGGGTGGACCTGAGGAGGATCCAACGGGCGGCTTTAGGTTTGGTGGATGGTCAGTCGTTGCCGACGGCACGAGGCCGACCGGCTTCAAGCTACTCGCGGGCAGGATCTCGCCAGAAGAGGCCCGGAGTTGATCGACGCCATGCAGGGAAAAGAAAAGGACCGGCATCGCTACGTAAACGCCTCGGCAAGCCCATTGGTTGATCAACCCAGTGGTTTACGATCGCCAGCCAGAGGGACGTTTCGCCCCGCGAGCGGGGGAGGGAAAATCTGCTGATGCGCGGGTGGTTGAACGGCCCCAGTGTCCCGTCGCGCTCCCAGATCGGCGCCTGGGGCATGCCCTCCTCTCCCGAGGCAATCGTACTCTGCCCGTTTAGCCGACCGGTGTGCCCGAAAGATTGCCCGCCGCAGGCTGGTCGCCGGCCGCCCGGTCGAATCTAATAAGTCAGCGAGATCCGCGATATGCCGCAGGACCGAGTGCCCAGGTCATCCCGACCAACCCGTGCCGGCGCACGGACCGGGTCGCTCCACACCTCAAAATCGAGCTCGGTCCCTGGCGACGCACGCGCTCAACACCTCCTTCGACTGCAATCCCAGGCGGGAAACCATGCCGTGAGCGAGCTGGTGGCGAAGGGTGAAGCGCTGAGCGTGCAACGGTGGGGGGCGGCGGTCTTCCCCCTGGGCGCGGTGGCCGCGGCGATGGCGCCGCCCAAACTGAAGCTGGGTTCGAAGGGCGCGGCGGTCAAAGACGTTCAGGAAAAGCTCAACGCCACCGGCGCGGCGTTGATAGTCGACAGCATCTTCGGTGGTCAGACGAAGACGGCGGTCATGGCCTTCCAATCAGACCAGGGTCTACGGACGACCGGCGTCGTTGACGCCGCCACCCACGCCGCCCTCGCTGCTCCGAAGGCGGGAACGCCGGCCGCGGTCGGGCTGGGACGGTACAAACCCTGGGAGAGCCGGATCGCATGGAAAGCCCTGACCAAGGTGGAGCGTGACAACTGGAGCATTCTCGGCTGGAACAAAGCCGACTGGGACGCCAACCGGCCACCGCCGACGGCGACGAAAGCCTTCAAGGACCTGACCCCGGTCGAGCGTGGCGCCGCGGTCCGGCTCGGCTATATCCGGGCGAGCTGGGACAAACACTGGGACGTCGCCTCGTCGAAGGCGCCGGCCGCCTACGGGGCCGAGGAGTCGGCGATGAAGAAGAAGGCCGGTAGGGGCGTCCTGCCGGCGGGCTTCATCGGGTCGCTCCGGGCGCGCGCCATTCTCGATGCCGAGTTCGGTGACCTGGCGACGATCAAGTTGCCCGAAGTCCACCTGCTCAATGACGCCGGGATGAAGACCGCGTACGAAGGCTTCTACGGCGCGGGAAGCTACCCAGCCAGCGGACTGCGCGGCTTCCAGAAAGATGGCATTTACCTGAACCAGAACGCAGTGTGGAAAGGGACCACGGTGCACGAATCCCTGCATAAGCAGGAGCACACCGATTGGGACGGCTTCGCGTACTCGCCCAGTACCTCGATCGGCGAAGGCGCGACCACCATCCTGACGGAAACGGCCTTGACGAACCAATCGATCGCCGTGACCACGCATTCATATCCTGATGAGGTAAGCCTGGTCACCAAAATGAACACGCATTCCAGCCTGGACCACATGAAGAAGGCCTACTTCCAGGGCGGCGCGAATATCGCGACCTATCGAGGCGACGTGACCGCCGGTCTGATCGCTGGGAAGACCTGGGTAAACTTCAGGGCGCTGGTCGATGCCGGCAGCTTTGCGGCTGCCAAGGCGCTGCTTACGTGAGCCCCTCGGGGTCGGTCGCCGACCCGGTGGGTCAGGCCATCGCGCGGGCGACGTCGGGGCTGGCACCCGGTGACGCCGCCAAATTCGAAGCGGCGATGCGAGCCGGCCTCCGTCAGATTGGCGAGGAGGCACCTCCCGCGGCCCTGGCGGAGGAAGTGAAGCAGGCGGAGGCGATCCCGCCCGCGGAGCGGCTTGAATGGGCGCGAGACTTCGCGGTCCGCCAGGAGGTGCGCCGGCTGAGTCGCAGCGCGTGGAGCCTGCTGCAGCAGTTCAAAGCCAGAAGCCTGCCGTCCAAAGATCTCGAGCAAGCGGCGAATGCGCTGCTCGAAGAAGTCCGAGGGTTCGACCAGGGCCGCTTGAGGAAGGCGAGCCTCAGGGAGCTGCGCTACGACCTCGGCGACGCGGAAATCGAATGCCGCTTCATCCTCAGCGGCGGCAAGGGTCCGGTCAGCCTCCGTGGCGGCAAGCTGACCAAGTAAGGCCTCCCCCGCGAGCGGGGAGGGGAATCAGGCGTTGGAGAAGAGCGGAATGTTGGCGCCGCTTGCCGGGGCAAAGGGTCCGTCGAGCAAGCTCACGATTAGCTCCGCGACCTGCGCCGGCGTCAGGCCCGCCTTCAGTTCCGGGTTCGCCCGCCGCAGCATCTGCGTGTCGACGGCCCCCGGGCTAACGCAGATCGCGGTAATGCCATGCGGTCGACCCTCGACCGCGATCGCCTCGGTCAATCCGACGACCCCGTACTTCGAGACGTTGTAGGCCGCCAGGCCCGGGAACTTTTCCGTCCCGTACAGACCGGAGAGCGACGCCAGGTTCACGATCCGGCCGCCGCCCGCCCGACGCATCGGTGCAAAGGCAGCCTTGCAGCAGAAGAACATCCCGGTCAGATTGATGCGGAGCGTTTCCTCCCACGTCTGCGGCGACGTTTCATCGAAGGGGACCTTGTGCAGGACTGCCGCGGCACAGACGAGCGCGGTTGGCGGTCCGACCCGCTCGGCGGTGGTGAACAGCCGGTCGACGTCAGCGGATTGCCCGACATCGATGGTTGTGATCGTGGCCGTGCCCCCCTGTTGGTGGATCGCCTCACTGACCGCTTCTAGTTGCGGCCGGGTGCGGGCGGCAAGGACGACGTGCGCACCGGCACGGGCAATCGCTTCCGCGGTGGCGCGCCCGATTCCCCGGCCCGCTCCGGTAACGATTGCAACCCGCCCGTGCAGCCAGCCGGGCGGGTCAGGCATGCCGGTTGGCCCCGGCTGGGGCCTGGACCCGCTGGTACAGGCGCTCGTGAGCAGCCAGACTCGCGTCGAGGCTGAGATGGTCAACGGCCTGCTGCCGGCAGGCGCGGCGATCGATGGTGCTGATCGCGGTAAGCGCCCGCGCCGCGGCGGCGACGTCGTCGGGCGGGGTCAAAAAGCCAGTCCGATGGTCGATGATGACCTCCGGCAGAGCGCCGCGTCGGTACGCAATTACGGGCGTGCCGGCGGCCTGCGCCTCGGCCGCGACCATGCCGAACGGCTCGTCCCACTTCGCCGGACAAAGGACCGCAGTCGCGTCTGCCATGACGCGCCACAATTCCGAGCGCATCAGTCCACCATGGATCACGACACCGGCCTCATCCTGATGGGAGGTCACATGGGCTTGCGAATATTCGGGGTCGTAGGGCTCCCCGTAGAGATCGATCCGAACGCCTGCCTCCCGCGCAATCGCAATCGCGTCTTCCGCGCCTTTTTCCGGACTGAACCGCCCGGCAAAGACGACGCCCTCTGTGCCGGTGGCTGACCAGGGGATGCGTTCGACCGGCACGCCATCAGGCAGGAGGACATCCACCGGTGCCAGGACACGCCAGGCCTGCGCCTGGGAGGCGGAGACGGCGGCGATGGTTGGCGGATTTTGCGATCGGCGGGCCTCGGCAAGGGCGGCCGCCATCGCTGCGTCGGGTGGCAGATGCAGCGTGTGGACGACTGCGGATGACAGAGTGGTGGCCAGTCGCACCGCGGGTGGGTCGAAGGCGTGGTTGTGGACGATGTCGTAGCGAGCCGCGCGGGCCATTGCATAGACGGTCGCGAACGCCCGATCCGCGGCGCGCGCATCCCCGGCGGCCGTCCGGCCGTGACGATA
>Ga0307308_10000857_pt1 | contig 11581 bp, 15 predicted proteins | sample ER_DNA_195_FD_194501 | JGI IMG/M metagenome (GOLD analysis project Ga0307308, IMG submission 194501) | Bulk soil microbial communities from the East River watershed near Crested Butte, Colorado, United States - ER_DNA_195 | ecosystem: Environmental > Terrestrial > Soil > Floodplain | place...
GAAGGACAAGATCTTCGGCGAGGACGAGGAGTTCGGCTACGGCGGCGGCAACAACGCCGCGTAAGGCACCGACTCGGCGGCGCTGACCATAGAGGCCATGCCGGCTTTGCCGGCGTGGCCGTCTAACGCACCACCTTGGAATCGGGAGCTCGGTGCCCTGCGATTCAGCGCGCGTCTAATTAGCCGCGATCAGAGCCCGCGTTGGCGGGCGGCTTGAAGCCGAGGGCCCTGAACAGGGTCTGATCGCTCCCACCCGGGACCCGCGGCGCGATCGCGCGCTGCAGTGAGCCCGGGTCGAGGCCGCTCGCCTCGGAGATGTCCGAGACCTGAAGCAGGATCGCCGCGGGCTTCGGCGCGGGATCGGTGACCCCCAGCGCGGGCACCCAGCCGGCGACGTTCTGGAAGCGGACGTCCTGGAGGTGCTGCCAGGCGGTCAGGTAGGAGGTCGGGTCGACCGCGCCGTCGTAGCCCATGAAGATCAGCGAAGCGGGGTGGATCTCGAAATGGAGGTGCGTCGGCGTCCCGGACGCGTCGCCGGTGTTCCCGACGAAGCCGAGCACCTCGCCCGCCTTCACGTGCAGGCCGTTCTTGGCCAGCGGCGAGAACGCCGAGAGGTGGGCGTAGTAGAACTCGTTCCCCTCCGCGTCACGGAGCCAGAGCCGGTTGCCGCCGATGTCGTTCCAGCCGACCGAAAAGACGATCCCGTCGGCGCAGGCCAGAATCGGCGCTCCGAGCGGCGCGAAGATGTCGTCGCCGTGGTGCCAGTTGCCCGGCACGTCGCCGCGGAACGCTCCGAACGTGTCGACGAACGAGACCGGCCCGTAGACCGGGAAGACGTAGCCGCCGGCGGTCAGCTTTGGGTGCAGGCCGGAGGGGATCGGCAGGAGGGGCGCGGCGCCCGGGCCGCCGTTGTTCCGGCCGTTCTTACCGCGCTTCGGCTCGGGCGCCTTGGGCGTCTTCTTCTTCGTCGAAGGCGGGACCGGCTTCTGCTTCTTCTGAGCCGGGGCCTGAACGTTCACCTCGGCGTAGCCAACCTGGATCTCGGTGCCGGCCGGGACGCCGTTGTGGGCAGCGGTCAGGTGGACGTCGAGCGCGGTCACGAAACCGTGGAAGGCCTGCGCGCCGCCGGGGCCCGCCGTGCGATCGAGCCCCTGCTCGAGCGTGGTCAGGTAGCCCCAGTCCCCGAGCGCGATGCGGCCGTTCGCCGCAATCGCAGCTGACTGGCCGAGGACGGTCAGGCCCGTGACACCGGAGTTCGAGAGCGAGCCCGTCGCGCTCTTGCCGTGCGTGGAGGCGACCGCGTGGCCGCTGACCACGTCCGCCGTGATCTCGCCGCCGAAGAGCGAGACGCCCTCCGCCTGGCTCGTGGCACTGGCCGAGGCAATTGCGCCGATGCTGCTCTGGGCCGACGCCGTCAGCGAGCCCGTCGTCGCGATCGAGCGGTCGGCCGGATACGAGAATGCCTCGCCGAACGCGGCATGGTCGGGCGGCGCCGAGACCGCTTCTAGCTGCGCGCCGGCCTGGCCGGGTACGACGACGCGGATCGCGTAGGCGTGTGCGGTCGCGCCACCGCTCTCTTGCCTTCCCCTGTCCGCGCCCGCGGAAGCAGCGAGGAGCAGGAGCCCTCCCCCGAGCAGCACGCTGAGGCCCAGCCGCTTGGCCACCGTCCTCGCATTATTGACCATGAACCGCACAAACGATCCCGTCATGTCTGAAAACTCAGATACGGCTGCTTCGGCGCTCGCACCGGAGTGACCTTGTCCGGCACGACAACGAAGCGCTTCCCTCTTCGCGTAAGCGAGCCGGTCACCTCCAGCCACGTGTTCGGTGTGAAGCCGTAGCCGACGACCGGCACGCCGACTGCCTCGGCGTCAGCGATGCAGCACGCGATGTAGAACCGCGCCAGGTCGAACGTCCCAGGCGGCACGTCTTTCGAGCCGACGACGAAGCCGAGCAGCCGCACGCGCAGGCCCGGCTTGATGCCGGCCTGAGCGGCAAAGCCGGAGTCGCCCTCCGCGACCCGGATGTCGAGGAACGACGCCTCGGAGGGCTTGGACGGCGCCTGCGGACGGACAAACGCAAACCCGATCCCGCCTTTGCGGGAGGCGGCGTACGAGCCGAGCGCCGCGTGCGGCACGAGGGAGACCGCGGCCAGCGGCACGAGCAGCGCGAACAGGCTGGCGGCCTCGCGCAGAGTCAGATTCGGGCCGGCGTGCCTAGACCGGAGGTACCCGTACGCGTACGCGATCGTCGCCAGCGCGAGCACCACCGCGCCGAACGGGACGATCCACTGCGTGCGCGGGCCGAGGTAGCGGTCGGCGGTGCCGCTCGCCCAGAGCACGAGGAAGAACGCGGCCCAGAGGCCGAGGACACCGCCGCGGGCGATCCGCGCGTCGACGCTCATCGGATGATGACTCCGAAGACGAGCGACCCCGCGACGATCAGCGGCACGGTCGCCAGCAGCAGGCGCGGCACGAACCAGCCGCGGAACGTGGCGCTGTAGAGCACGGTCAGCTTCATGTCGGCGATCGGGCCGAGGACGAGGAAGGCGAGCTGCGCGCCTGGCGTGAACGACGTGAACGACGCGGCGATGAACGCGTCCGCCTCGGAGCACAGCGAGAGCACGTACGCGACCGCCATCAGCGAGAGCGCCGCGAGCACCGGTGTGCCGCCGAGCTTCGCGATCAGCGACTGCGGAACCGTCGCCTGGACGAATGCCGAGAGCGCCGCGCCGAGGACGATGAACTTCCCCATGAAGAGGAAGTCCGAGACGAGGTGGCTCGAGAAGGCCGCCGGGGAGCGGCTATGGTCGTGCTCCGCGTGCGCGGTCGCCCGCGGGCGCAAGAGCTCGGCGCTTCTCGTCCGCCCGATCGCTAGCCCACCCGCGGCGGCTGCCAACAGGCCGAGCGATGCGCGCCCGCCAACCATCTCCGCGGCGCGCAGGTGCCCGCCGTAGGCGACCCAGGTCGACGCGAGCACCACGGGGTTGATTACCGGCGCGGCGAGCATGAAGGTGACGCCGGCGCCAGGGTGGACGCCGCGCGCGATCAACCGCCGGGCGACCGGCACCGAGCCGCACTCGCAGACGGGGAACGCGAACCCGCCGAGCGCCGCACACGGAATCTGGAGTGCGAGCGGCAGGCGCGCGATCGAGCCGAAGGCGCGCTCGGGCAGAAAGACCGCGATGGCGGCCGAGGCGAGCGCTCCCACCAAGATGAAGGGCAGCGCCTCGATCACGATCGACGAAAAGATCAGCAGGAAGGTCTGCGCAACGGCCCCGTGGGCGAGCCCGGCCGCCGAGACGACGATGACGAGCAGGACGAAGAGGCCGAGTAGGCGTCCGAACGCGGTCTCGGAGACGGTCGTCGTCTCCCAGGCACGCGTCAGGCGTCGCCAGGCGGGCTCGCCGCGCGCCGGGACGGCAAGCGTCCGGTCCATGTCTACAAGTGTTACAGGCGGCCGCGCACGGTCTCGACCCCGGCCGCGACTAGAAAGAACGCCGTCGCGGTGAGGACGATCGTGCCGCCGGGCGGCAGGTTCGCGTAGTACGAGACCGTCAGGCCACTCAGAACGGAGCCGAGGCCGATGGCGACCGAGAGCCCCATCGTCGACCGCAGGCTCCACGCAACGCGCTGCGCCGCGATCACCGGCACGACCATCAGCGCTGCAATCAGGAGGATGCCGACGATGCGCATCGAGATCCCGATCGTCAGCGCCGCGAGCATCGAGACGACCCCGTTCAGGATCGGCACGGGCAAACCGGCCACCCGCGCGCCTTCCTCGTCGATCGCGACCGCCAGCAAGACGCGCAGGAGAACGGCGACGAGCGCCAGCGCGGCGAGGCCGAGCAGAGCAATCCGGAGCAGATCACCACGGCTGACCGTGAGGATCGAGCCAAAGAGGTACGTGAACAGGTTCGCGTTCAGCGCGCCCGCCGCCGAGATCAGCACGACGCCACCGGCGATCCCGGTGTAGAAGACGAGCGCAAGCGCCTGGTCTCCGGCCGCCTTGCGATGGGCGCGGAGCCATTCGATCACGACGGCGCCCAGGATCGCCGCGACGAGTGCCGTCCACACCGGCGAGATGCCGATCAGATAGCCCGCCGCGACCCCGGCGAACGCGACGTGGCCGATCCCGTCTCCGATCAGGCTCATCTGCCGCTGGACGAGGAAGAAGCCGACGACCGGCGCGAGCAAGCCGACAACGGCCCCGGCCGCGAAGGCGAGCCGCATGAACTCGAACTCAAACATGGACGTGCGAGGGGTCGTGCCAGACCCCGGGCAGCTGCGCGGGAGGCCCGTCGAAGACGATCCGCTGCCGAACCAGTACGAGCCGCTCGACCACGTGCTCGATCGCGCCGAACTCGTGCGAGACGTAGAGGATCGTCACGCCGAGCTCGCCGTGGAGTCGGGCCAGGAGCTCCGCGAGCGCCTCCTGCGCCTCGACGTCCACCCCGGCGATCGGCTCGTCCAGCGCGAGCAACTTCGGGTCGGCAACGAGCGCCTTCGCGATGAATGCTCGCTGCTGCTGTCCCCCGGAGAGACGCGTCAACGGGCGGGTGGCGTAGGCGGTCAGGCCCACGCGGTCGATCGCGCGGTCGATCGCCTCGCGGTCGTTGGCGCCGAGACGGCCGAAGGGCTTCAGCGCGGAGCGGCCGGCCGCCACGACCTCCCGCACGGTTGCGGGCGCCTGGATGCCGAGCTGGGCGCGCTGGGCCAGGTAGCCGAGCCGCGCGCGGTCGTGGAAGCGTTCGGCCGGCTCGCCGAACAGCTCCACGCGTCCGCGGAAGGGATGCTCGAGCCCGAGGGCGAGCCGGAGCAGCGTCGTCTTCCCGCCGCCGTTCGGGCCTGCGATCGCAAGGAATTCGCCCGCTTCGACCTGGAGGTCGATCTCCCGCAGCACCGGCGGCCCGTGCGGGTAGGCGAACTCGACGCCGTCGAAGCGAAGCGCTAGCGGCATCCGAGCGCCCTCCGAAGCGCGCGCAGGTTCTGGCGCATGAGCGTCAAGTAGCTGTCGCCATGGTTCTGCTCGGCCGAAGTCAGGCCCTCGATTGGGTCGAGAACGGCTGCCTTCGCGCCCGCGTCCCGCGCAACGGTCTCGGCCAGCCGCGGCGAGACGAGGCGCTCGAAGAAGACGGTCGTGACGTGCTGGCGCCGGACGAGCTCGATCAGGTCGCGAAGGTGCCGCGGGCTCGGCTCGGACTCGGGATCGATCCCGGTGATCGGAATCTGATGCAGACCGTAGCGCGCAGCGAGGTAGCCGAAGGCCGCGTGGCTGGTGACGAAGTCCTTGCGCGCGCAGTGCGCGAGACCACGGCGGTAGTCGCCGTCGAGCCCGAACAGTCGTTTCGCCAGGGCGTCAGCTCGGGCCGGTTCGCGGAGCGCCGCGCCGATGCGCTGGACGATTCGCGCGAACAGAACCGGGTCGAGCCAGACGTGGGGATCGGACTTGCCCGCCTCGTCGCCGACGCCGCGGCGCAAGCCGATACGAGCGAGGACGTCAACACGCTTGCCGTGCGCGCCTGCTACCGCCTCCTCTACCGCGGGCTGGAACCCGTGGGAGAGGTAGAGCACGACGTCCGCCTCCTGCAGGCGGCCCACGTCCTTGGGAGTGAGCTCGATGTCGTGCGGCTCGGCCCCCGGGGGCGTCAAGTTGGTGACGTCGACATTCGAGCCACCGATCTGCTCGGCCGCGAACGCGAGCGGGTAGAAGGCCGTGACGACCGAGGTCTTGCCCTTGGCGCCGCTGGCCGCACCGCACCCGGCGGCGAGGAGTGCGACGGCAATGCAGACGGGAACGATTCTCATTCTCGCGCGTAACGATAACGGTTACCATCTTCGTGTGAGCACGAAATGGTCCGAGCAGGCGCTCTCCGAGCTCCGTGATGCCGGGTATCGCCGTGGGTTTGCGCGAGCGCGCGTAATCGATTTCCTCGACGCGCAGGACTGCTGCGTCGGCGCTCAGGAGATCCATCGCGAGCTGGTCGCGCGTGGCGAGCAGGTCGGGCTGGCAAGCGTGTACCGGGTGTTGGACATCCTGGCGGAGAAGCGACTGGTGCAGCGGGTCGACCTGGGTGACGGCGTCACGAGATTCGAGCCGCTCCGCGACGCGGTCGAGCACCACCATCACATCGTCTGCGACGACTGCGGGCGGATCGAGCCGTTCGCCGACCAGCGCCTCGAGCGGGTGCTGCGGGACGTCGAGCAGAGCAGCGGCTACGCCGTCGCAGGGCACGACATCGTGCTGCGCGGGGCCTGCAGCGCCTGTCGCTAGGTGTCCGTCGAGAGGCGGCCCTTGGCGAATTCGACGAAGCGCTCGCGCTCTTCCCGGCTGGGGCCAACCGGGCTCTCCCGTTCGTGACCCGGCTCGTCGGCGGTGTCCTTGGCGACGGCGAGCACCTCTCGGACGATCTCGTCGTAGCAGTCCGGGTCCTCGAGCAGCTGCTGCACCCAGCCTTCGCCGGCGACGTCTCGTTCCATCAGCAGGCGCCCCAGCACCATCCCGACGCGGATGAAGGCGAAGGTGCGGAAGGCAAGCAGCCGGCTCGGCGAGTCGATCGACTCGGCGATCTCCGGGTGCTCCTCCTGAACGCGGTCGACGATCTCGCCGATCGGGCCGTCGACGAGAGGGATCCAGGCTTCGTCGGGCGGCGTCATCGCTGCGAAGGATAGGCCGATGGGCGCAAGGCACGCCACGCAACCTGTGCGGCGACCGTGAGCACGAGCACCGCGAAGAGGCGGCGCAAGACGTGCTGAGGCAGGGATTCCGCGATCTGGACACCCGCTTCGACGCCTCCGACTGCCACGACTCCGATGACGAGAGCGGCTCGCCAGCGGACGTTGCCGTAGTGGCTCTGGCGCCAGGCGCCTACCAGCGCGGTGGGGATGATCGCCAGCAGGCTCGTCGCCTCGGCGTGGAGCTGCGTGAGTCCCAGCACGAGCGTCAAGGTCGGGACAAACAGGATCCCGCCGCCGATTCCGAAGAGGCCGGCGAGAACTCCGGCGAGCAGGCCGAGCAGCGCAGCGGCGAGCATGATCCACATCAGACGAGGAGGCGGATCCCGATCGCGGTGAGCAGCGCTGCGAAGGCGAGAGTGAGGGTCCGCGTCGCGAGCCGCTGCTGGAGTGCGGTTCCGGCGATCGCGCCGACGACCGACGGCAGGCCGACCACGGCTGCGGCACCGGGCTTGATCTCGCCGTGCAGTGAATACGTGATCGCGCCGGCGACCGAGATCACGGCCACGGCCGCGAGAGAGGTCGCCGCCGCTGGGCGGAGCGAGTAGCCGGCGGTCAGGATCAGGAGCGGTACGACCACCGTCCCGCCGCCGACGCCGAAGAGGGCGCTGAAGAGCCCGGCGAGCAGGCCGATGACGACGAGCCCCACATGCCTATTCTCAACCCTGTGGAGGATGCGCTGAGGGCTCTTGCAGCGGACCCGGAGCGAGCCGCGGTGATGCTCGACGTCGACGGAACGCTGGCGCCGATCGTGGCGCGGCCGGAGTTGGCGCAGGTCCCCGAAGAGACTCGGGCGGAACTGCGGCGGCTCGTCGGGCGCTACGCGCTGGTGGCGTGCATCAGCGGGCGGACCGGAGCGGACGCCGACCGGCTCGTCGGCGTGGACGGCATCTTCTACGTCGGCGTGCACGGGCTCGAGCTGGCCCCGGAGGCCGACGCGTGGCGGGCTCCGCTTCGCGGGTTCGCGGAGCTCGAGTGGCCGTGGCTCGAGGACAAGGGCCTGACGGTGGCGTTCCACTGGCGCGAGGCGCCGGACGAAGGCGCGGCTCGGCGGGAGCTCGAGGCCATCGCCGAGCGGGCGCGCGCGTCAGGCCTGGAGGCACGGTGGGGCCGGAAGGTCCTGGAGCTCCGTCCGCCGGTCGACGCGGACAAGGGCACGGCCGTGCGGTCGCTGCTCGAGAAGCACGCCCTCCGCCGCGGGCTCTACGCGGGGGACGACACGACCGACCTCGACGCCTTCCGCGGCCTCGACGGCTGCGAAGTCGCGGTACGTGTCGCCGTGGCGTCGGCCGAGTCCCCACCGGGCCTGCGAGAAGCCGCCGATCTAGTCCTGTCCTCCCCGTCAGAGCTCGTGACGCTGTTGACGCTTCTATGACGGTGTCTGACGCTGGAGAAAACGCCCTGAGCAGGGATTGTGGAAAGTTCGTGACGCTTTCGTGCGGGTGTCTGACACCGTTACGAAAGTGCTAGCAGGGCGACTCCGGCTGCGACCAGCACCGCCCCGCCTAGACGCGCCGGGCCGACTCGTTCCCTCAGCACCACGGCTGCGAGGGCGGTCGCGATCACGACGCTTGTCTCTCGAACCGCGGAGACCGCCGGCGCGCTCGCGAGGCGCAAGGCCAGGAGGACGAGCAGGTAGGCGCCGGCCGATGCCGCTCCCACCACCACCGTCGTCGGCGAGAGAGCTCCAGCCACGCGCCGCCGCCCCACGCCGAGGGCGTAGACCACTGCCGGCCCGGCCATCACGAGGAGCAGGTATGGCGCGGCGTTGGCGTGATGGATGCCGTAGCGATCGACCACCGTGTAGCCCGCAATCGCCGCCGCGATCACCGCTCCCACGCCTAAACCGCCGACGCTGCCGCGGAGCTTCCCGCGCACGAGAAACACGCCGGCCGTCACGGCGAGCACGCCGCCCACCTCGCCGGCCGAGGGCCCATTGAGCGTCACCAGCACCGTCAGCATGAGCGCCAGCACCGGCGCGAGCCCGCGCGCCACCGGGTAGACGACGCTCAGCTCGAACCGGCGGTACGCCGCCGCCAGCAGCCCGACGTAGGCCAGCTCCAGCGCCGCCGATCCTACGATGAACGGGACCGCCGCGCCCTCGACACGCCAGGTCAGCGCCGCCGGAACGACGAGCACGACGACAAGCGAGCACACCGCAACGGCGGTCGCCGCCTCAGTGTCGTGCTCCCGCGCGAGCAAGAGGTTCCAGAGCGCATGCAGGGCCGCCGCCCCCAGCGCCAGTGCGAGCGCGTCCGCCGGCATCCAGGCAACCTAAACCTGTGCACGTGACGGAGGCCGTCCTCGAGCCGTTGCGGGAGCGCTACGGCGAGCCCGCGCTACTCGAGTGGGAAGGCGAGATCAGCGAGCGCGAGCACGCGCTTGCGACCTACAACCCGAAGCGCATGCACGACGTGACGCTGTTCATCCTCAACGGCGAGCGACTGGCCCTGATCCGCAAGCCGCAGTTCGAGCCCGGGGTCTGGCGGCCGCCCGGCGGCGGCGTCAAGGCGGGCGAGGACTTTGTCGAAGGCGTCAGGCGCGAGGCGCTCGAGGAGACCGGCCTGAATGTCGAGCTGCAGCGCTACCTCGTCGCCGCCGAAGCGCGCTTCCATTACGAGCCGCACGACGTGCCGTGGCGGACGCACGTCTTCCTCGCAACGACCAGCGACGAGGAGATCGAGCCACGCGACCACGAGGAGATCGCCGCCGCGCGCTGGGGGACCCTCGTCGAGCTCGCCGGCCCGCTACGCGAGCGGCTGCTCGAGGCCGACCGCGCCTTCTGGCGCTACCGGGTGGCTCTGCACGACGCTGCGCTGGCCGCGCTAGACAAGCGGTAGCAGCTCGGGGAGCGAGCGCACCCGCAGTCCGGCCCAGTCCTGCTCCTCCCCGTCGCGCTCGATCAGGACCGCGGTCATGCCGACCCGCTCAGCCCCTGCCAGCTCGTCGTTGGCGCCGTCGCCGACGAACACCGCCTCCTGCGGATCAACGCCAAGCTGCTCGCAGGCGAGCAGGTAGATCCGCGGGTCGGGCTTCTTCAATCCGACCGAACAGGAGAACACCTCGGCGTCGAACAGCCCGTGGAACGGGGTCTCCGGCCAGAGCGCGGGAACGTCGTCCGTGCAGACGGTGATCAGCCCGATGCGCCGACCGCGTCGGCGCAGCTCGCCGATCGTCTCCAACGCACCCGCCGCCGGGACGAGCCCTTGCGAGGTAACCGCGCGACGCATGGACGCAATCTCCTCCGCGGCCTCCGGCGACGCTCCGAGGGCATGGAGCGCGTCGGCCATGGGGCCCATCTCGCGCATCTGCGCGAGGTCGCCGAACCAGCGCTCCTCGAACTCCTCGGTTGTCATCCCGAGCCGCTCCGCAACCCGCGGCCGAGTCTCGGACCAGGAGTCCACCGGCCACTCGGCCAGCGTGTTCCAGAGATCGAAGACGACGGCGCGCAGCTCGGTCAGCTCTTCCGCGCCTTCACGGCGGTGCCGTAGGCGCAGATCTCGGTCCAGTTCGATCCCATCTCCGAGGTGTCGAAGCGCATCGCGACGATCGCGTCCGCGCCCTTCGACTCGGCCTCCTCCACCATCCGCTCGATCACCTGCAGGCGGCTGTCCGCAAGCGCCTTCGTCATCCCCTTCAGCTCGCCACCCATGATCGACTTCAGGCCCGCGCCGATCTGCGAGCCGATGTTGCGCGAGCGCACCGTCAGGCCGAACACCTCCCCGAGCGTCTCCGTGATCTCCCAGCCGGGCAGGTCGTTGGCGGTTGTGATCAGCATCGAGCCTCCTTCACTTCATCAGCTTCCGTAGTTGCGCCCACGTCCGCGTGTTCGCGATCTGGTCGGCCGTCAGCCACGCGCGTCGCGCCTGCGCGATCCCGAAGTCGACGTAGTCCAGCGCCTTCAGCTGATGCGCGTCGCTCGAGACGACGACCTTCACGCCGGCCTCACCGGCCAGCCGCGCGTTGACGTCCGAGAGGTCAAGCCGGTCCGGCTGCGAGTTGATCTCGAGGAGCGTTCCGGTCTCCAAAGCCTTCTCGACGACGCGCTCGATGTCGATCTCCATCGGCTCGCGGCGGTTCAGCTTGCGTCCGGTGAGGTGCCCGATCACGTCGACGTGCGGGTTCTCCATCACGGCCATCACACGCTCCGTCGGCTCGCGCTGGAACGCGGTGTGAATCGAAGCGACGACCCACTCGCGCTCGGCGAGCAGCTCGTCCGGGACGTCGAGCGTCCCGTCGGCCTTGATGTTGACCTCGATCCCCTTGAGCAGCTTCAGCGGCTCGACACGTTTCGCAACCTGGTCGATCTCCTTCGCCTGCGCCTCGAGCCGGCCTTCACGCAGGTAGTGCGAGTGGTCGGTGATCGCGTAGTACGCGTAATCGCGCGCCTTGGCGGCCTCGACCATCTCGTCGAGCGTGTTCTTCCCGTCGGCCGACCAGTGCGAGTGCGTATGCAGGTCGCCGCGCAGCTGACTGGGCTCGACCAGCTTCGGCAGCTCGCCCTTCCGCGCCGCCTCGAGCTCGCCGCCGTTCTCGCGCAACTCCGGTGGAATGAACTCGTAGCCGAGCCTTTCGTAGAGCTCCTCCTCCGTTTCGGCGGTCAAGACCTCGCCGCTCTCGACCTCCGTGACGCCGTACTCCGAGACCGACAGCCCGCGCCGCTGGGCGTCCTCGCGCAGCGCGATGTTGTGCTCCTTCGACCCGGTGAAGTGCTGGAGCAGGTTGCCGTAGCACTCCGGCGGCACGACGCGCAGGTCGAACCGGAAGCCCTCGTGGGAGACGACCGTGGCCTTGGTCGGCCCCTTCGCGGCCACCTCCGCGACCCACTTCAGCTTCGTGAAGTAGTC
>Ga0307308_10000859_pt1 | contig 11549 bp, 10 predicted proteins | sample ER_DNA_195_FD_194501 | JGI IMG/M metagenome (GOLD analysis project Ga0307308, IMG submission 194501) | Bulk soil microbial communities from the East River watershed near Crested Butte, Colorado, United States - ER_DNA_195 | ecosystem: Environmental > Terrestrial > Soil > Floodplain | place...
TCCCACGGTCGACATGGTCGACACCACGGGAGCGGGTGACGCCTTCAACGCCGGACTCGTGCTGCAGCTCGCGGAGGGCATGACGATGACGGAGTCGCTCCCGTTCGCGGTTCGCGTCGCATCCGCCGCGGTCTCGCGGCCGTCCTCCGATCGATATCCGAGCCGGCGGGATATCGCGACATAGCGCGGGCGAGGACGGACGCATCGTCATGGAGGTGGTCGAGGGGCGTACGGTTCTTCTGAGGAGGCGTGATGTGCCGGTAGTGCTCGGGGTCGACGGCGGCGGGACGAAGACGCACGTGCTCGTCGCCGACCTGACAGGGCACGTGCTTGGTTCGGGAACCGGCGGGCCTTCCAACTGGGAAGACGTCGGGATGGTGGGTGCCGGCGAGACGCTGCGGGCAGCCGTGCTCGAGGCGATCCAGCAAGCGGGCGTCCTGCCGGCCGACGTCGTTGGGTGCGTGTTCGGGCTTGCCGGGATGGACTGGGAAGACGACCAGCGCCGCATGCACAGCCTGCCCGATTCGTTCGCGTTCGGCGGACCGAGCGTCGTGGTGAACGACTCGTTCGTCGCGCTCCGTGCCGGATCGAGTCATCCATGGGGCGTTGTGGTGATCGCCGGCACCGGCGCGATCGCGGGCGGACGCAACCGTGCCGGGGACGCGTTCCGAACCCTCGGCCTCGGTGCCGCGTTCGGGGACTTCGGGAGCGCCACTGACGTCTCGGACGAAGGGGTCCGAGCCATCGCGGAGGCGGCGACCGGCAAGGGGCCGCCCACGGCGCTCAGCGATGCATTCTGCGCGCACACCGGTTTGGACTCGGTCCTGCGGGTGCTCGAGGAGTTGAGCCGCGGACGGATGGATCCCTCGCGGTTCGGTCCGCTCATCGTCCAGGTGGCTGGTCACGGCGACGATGTTGCTCGAGAGATCTTGGAGCGGGCGGGAGACTCTCTCGGGCGGTCCGCGGCGGCCGTTATCCGCCGGCTCGAGATGCAGGACGACGAGTTCGAGATCGTGCTCTCGGGCGGCATGCTGCGGGGCGCTAGCGAGGATGTCCGCGTCGCGCTCGAGGCGGTCGTTCGGCCGGTCGCTCCGCACGCCACGTTCGTCCGGCTGCGCACCGCGCCGGTGGTCGGTGCCGTGCTGCTCGCGATGGAGTCCGCTGGCCTCGACGTCGATGCCGCACTGCACGAGCGGCTCGCCGAGGATGCGATCGAGCGTTTCCACCTCGACCTTCCGTGATCGGAAACGTGTCGAACTCAGGCGAATCGAGGGTCGAGCGCCGGCTCGAGGGTGCCCCGTTCGCCAGCGAGACCCCATATCGTGGCCATCCGTGCCGCCGGCGAAGCCACCGCGGGATGATGCCCGCCTCGGATCCGGCTCACCTGTCCGTCGAGAACGACCTCGGCGCGGCGCCTGCCCTCCTTCGTGTCCAACACCTGGACCCCGAACCCGAGCGGTGGATCGAACCGGTACATGAGAACTTCTTCATGGTCGTGTCGGTGCGGCGGCCAGCTCGACCACGCGCCGGATCCGGCGATCGTTTCTCCGCACGTGATCGGACCGCTCGGCACATATGCTCGGATCGACCAACCGGCCGGCCCATCGCCGAGTCGTTGTTCGAGCACCTCTGCCGGGGGGATGATTCGGGTAGGTGCGTCCTCGCTCCAGGATCGCCAGATCATCGTGTATCGCAGGGCGCCGCGCACCGCGAAGGGGGTCCTCGGCCCGATGAGCGCGGACCATCCCGGTTCGTCGAACACGTCCTCACGACCGCCGACGTCGGCGGTGTCTCGCCCAACGTCAAGCGTTCCATTCCCACCCTCGACGAGGACCCAGGCGATCCCAGCCCCGGTCGAGCCCGTCGCCGACCCTCGTCCGCGGCCCAGCCCGACACGAGAGCGTCCCGTCACCCGGAGCTCGTACGAGAACGATCCGCCGAGGTCCGAGATCACGTTGACGACCGCCATCTGGGTCTCAGCCTATCGGGCTCGACGGGTTGAGCCCCTCCGGCTGAACGGGCCGGGAGGCCGTAGCTCGGGAGGCCGTAGCATGGACGCATGCTGACGGGCTCCCGATCTCTTCGCGTACTCACGCTGATGTGCGCACTCGCGCTCCTCGCCGTCGATGCTCCGAGCTCGGTCGGCAGAGAACTCGTTCGCGCGCGGGCGGTCGACATCGGCTCGCTGCAACCACCGATCGTGTGGAAGAAGATCCCGTTCGGAGCCAAGCGCAAGCGCCAGATGGCCGCGTACTCGAAGCGACATTACGGGAAGCGCTCATACGTACTCGCCGACCCGAAGGTGATCGTCGAGCACTACACCGACGGGACGTCGTTCGATAGCACGTGGAACTACTTCGCGGCCAACGTTCGGCACCTCGGTGAGATGCCCGGCGTCTGTTCGCATTTCGTGATCGATACCGACGGCACGATCTATCAGCTCGTAAACCTATCGATCCGGTGCCGGCACACGGTGGGGTTGAACGACAGCGCGATCGGCATCGAGATGGTGGGCACGAGCGACGCGGAAATCTTGCATCGCAAGCCACAGCTGCGGTCGGCTCTGCGGCTCACGCTCTGGCTCGTCGCGCGCTTCGGCATCGAGATCCGCAACGTGATCGGGCATGCCGAGAGCCTCATGAGCCCGTACCACCACGAGCTCTACGCGAGCTGGCGGTGCCAAACGCACAGCGACTGGCTGCACCCGGACATGCAGATCTTCCGCCGCAAACTGCGCCGGATGGCTCGGGCGAGTGATGTTCCGGTCGGTCCGAAGCCCGCGTGGGTCAACCCAAACTGCTGATCATCCGTCTTCGTTGACCCCTCCCGAGGGCCCGGGTAAGCTGAGCCTACTTGGGTCCGGTGGTATCCGGATCCTCCGCACCTCGACCCTCAACCTGCGGTCGGATCGCCCTTTCGGCCCGAGCACCCAGCCCGACATCTCGAAGAGGAGTGCGTATGCCGGATGCACGCGACGCCATCGTCCCGCCGAACGGCGATGTGAACGGTCACATCAGGGGTGAGGTTCTCAGCCGAACGGATCTGCTGCGAGAGCTCGAACCGGTCGTTCGGCAAGGGCTCGACCGCCACCTGTCCGCCTCCACCGAATGGTTCCCGCACGAGTACGTCCCGTACGAGGTCGGCCGCAACTACGTCCACGAGCCGTGGGAGGAGACCGACAGCGTGCTGGCGCCGGTTGCACGAACCGCGCTCGAGGTGAACCTGCTCACCGAGGACAACCTGCCCTACTACCACCTCGCCTTGTGGGGGTCCTACGGCAAGGAGGGAGCCTGGGGCGAGTGGGTGCGGCGATGGACGGCCGAGGAAGGCCGACACGCCATCGTGCTCCGCGACTACCTAACCGTGACGCGCGGGCTGGATCCGGTGCTCTTGGAGCGCGGTCGGATGGATCAGGTCTCGCGAGGCTACTACCCCGAGAACGGCGGCGCGTTCGCCGACCCGCTCGACGGCATCGTGTACACCACGTTGCAGGAGCTGGCGACGCGCATCGCGCACCGCAACACCGGCAGGTACACGGACGACCCGTTGATCGAGAAGCTCACCGCACGGATCGCGGTCGACGAGAACCTCCACTACGTCTTCTATCGAGAGCTCGGAGCGGCGGCGCTCGAGATCGATCCGTCCTCCATGGTCCAGGCGATCAAGCGTCAGGTGTTCGGATTCGCGATGCCCGGCATCGACGTGCCGGAGTTCCGCGCGAAAGCGCTCGAGATGGCCAAGGCCGGCATCTACGACCTGCGGATCCATCGAGATCAGGTCGTGATCCCTGTTCTGTTCACGCACTGGAAGATCGACGAGCTCACGGGTCTCACCGAGGAAGCCGAGGCGGCGAGAGACGAGATCTCTCAGTACCTCGAACTCGTGGACGCGATGGCGAAGAAGTACGAGGACAAGCGCGCCGAAGCGCGAACCTGAGTACTCGTTCGCCCCGGGGACGGAAGGGCGCCCGGAAGGGAGGTCGCTCGTGATGACCCAGGCGAACCTGGACGATCGGGTAGTCCGCACAGCGATGGGACGCAAGGTCCCGGGGTGGGACTGATCGTCGTCGGGCCCGACGGCGTCCGAGCCAGATCGACGGTCGGCATGGCGGAACCTGGTGGCCGGAACGCGGATGGCGATCGATCTGGCGATCCCCTGGTTCTCGATGACCAAGATCGCTACCGTGTCGACGGCGATCCGGCTCGTGGGGCGCGGCGCACTCGAACTGAACGAGGCCGTGTTCCGGCACGTCCCGGCGATGGAGGCTCTGCGTCCTAGGGAGTGGGCGGAGCGCATCACCGTCCGTCACCTTCTCCAGCATGCCGCCGGCCCCGCGAACCCGATACCGGTGAAGTGGATCCACCCGGCTGATCAACCTGGGCCCGATCCGAACGCGTTCCTGGCCGGGTTATTGCGTAAGCACGCGAAACTCCGCTTCGAGCCGGGTACGAGATCGAGCTACTCGAACCTCAGCACCTTGATCCTTGGGGCGGCGATCGCGAAGGTCGCTGAGAAGCGGTACGAGGAGGTCGCGCGGGAAGAGGTACTCGAGCCGCTCGGGATGTCCTCCACGGGCTTTGCGTTCGATCCTTCGATCGAGGCAGCGACCGGGTATCACCCGCGCCGGAGCCCGATGCGTGTGTTCCTACCACGGTGGGTCACCGGCCGGTCGATCGGCCGGTGGATGGGCTTCCGTCGGTTCGTCCTGGATGGTGCCGGCTACGGGGGACTGATCGGGACCGCAGAGGACGCTGCTCGTTTCCTGCACATGCACCTTCAGGACGGCGAGCTCGACGGCACGCGCGTGCTCTCGCATGAGTCGGCGGCGGAGATGCGAAAGATCACGCTCCCGGGCCGTCGGTTCGACCTCGGGCTCGGCTGGTTCGTGCCGGCCAACCAGCGCGACGCCGAGCCCCCGTTCGTGGAGCACCTCGGTGGAGGAGCGGGGTTCTTCAACGTGATCCGGATGTATCCGTCGGAGGGCGTGGGCGTGGGCGTGGGCGTGGGCGTGGGCGTGGGCGTGGGCGTGGGCGTGATGGGCAATTCGACCAAGTACGACATCGACTCCATCGCCCGGCTGGCGCTTGAGTTCCGGAGCGTGTCATGAGAGGCAGCCGATCGAGCGCGCGGGATAGGGATCGGATCCTGTTCACGACCGTGACGTCCTCGAGCCGAAGCCCGTCCGTGATCCCCGCTGAGGGTGGGGAGCCGATCGTGATCGCGCAGGGAGGGATCTACACGCACGGCACCTGGCAACCAGGCCAGTAGACGCGAAGGGAAGCTCCGTGGGTCAAGCATCGAGTTCTCTGCGCGTACCGTGAGGACATGTTCAGATCGAGCCTTGTCCCGGGGATCCGAACTCCGAAGTCTCGACACCACCGTTGGTGGCGAGCAGGGGGAGAAGGTGGAGGCTCGTCACGCTCCACAATCTCCCCCCGATCTCTCCGCGCGGAGGCGGACGGGAATCGAACCCGCCTGCGAGCTTTCGCCCGCACACCGGTGTTGAAGACCGGGGGGCCCACCAGGCGCCCGGACGCCTCCATCGTGAGGATAACGGTCGCACGTCACGGGCGAGTGGTGTCCGGTCGAGTTGGCCTTGACTCCTGCACCCGTGGCGTCAGGTCTGCTTGCGCTCGGCCTCAGTCTGACCGAGGCGTTCGAAGCGGCGCGGGGGGCTGATCCAAAGCCGCCCGCGCCGCTTCGCTTGGTGGTCAGCCCAGTTTCACGTTGCCCCGATCGCTTCCGGGGCGGAACCCGACATCGTTGATCGCGTCGACGGTCGACTGGACCTTGACGGTTCCGCGGTCGCTGCCGGGACGGATCCAAGGTCGGTCATGCGCGACGCCCACATGCACGAGCGGGCGCGCCGCACCCACCGCCGCTGCATCTGGTGCACTGAGTCTGGCTGCGGCCAATGCGGTGCCCAACGTCGCGACGACGGCCGCCGTCACGGTCCAGCTGCGCCACCGCGCGCTCGAGTCCCCGCGAACACGAAGTGTTTGCGTGATCACGCTCATGTCCGATCCTCCTCTCACCATCGGTGATTGGTCGCTCCAGTGACTACGGGAAGTAGGGTCCGAGGGCGACGCACACATCTCCGAACTGGTTGTTCGCGGTGTAATTCGCGATTCCCGTGTCCTTTCCACCAGGGATCTTGTCGGGCTGAAAGGCCGACGCGCTGAACGTCTCGGCTTGGAACTCGCGATCGGTGCCGAGGTTGCACCAGACCTCGTAGTAGGCGCTCTGACGCGGCGTCGACGCCAGCGCCGGGGTCGCGAACAGCACCACTAGAACTGCGACCACCGTGGCCAGGACCACACGTCTCGATCCCATCGAGGCCTCCTTTCGACCGGCTCGTCATCGTCTCTCCGCGTTCGAGCCCGACATTAGTGATGACGCACGACGAAGGAACCCCCCGTGCGGGTGCGTTTGAGAAAGGCTCCCGGTTACGCTTCGAATCGATGCGCGAGCTCGGTTCTGGACCGGACGTCGAGCTTGCGATAGACGCGCTTGAGGTTCGACTGCACGGTATTGGCACTCACGAACAGCGCGTCGGCGATCTCGCGATTGGTCCGTCCCTCCGCGGCGAGACGGGCGATCTGCTCCTCCGTGGGCGTCAGCTCCAGCGGAGTGGGCGGACGGCCCCCGATCCTCGCGAGCTCAGCCTCCGCTCGCTCGTTCCACAGCGACGCACCCAGCTCGACGAAGATGTCGCGGGCGCCCTCCAGGAATGTACGCGCCGGCCGCTTCTGCTTTGCTCTCCGTTGGATCTGGCCGAAGACCAACAGCGAGCGGGCCAGCTCGAAAGGCTGAGGTACACGCCGATGCTCTTCGATCGCCCGCTCGAGCGCCACCCGCGCGTTCCCGAGCTCGCCGCGCGCCGCCTCGAGCAGGCCCAGACACCGAGCCGCTGTAGCCAGGGCCCACGGCCGATCGAGGGCGAGGCCCTGCCGCTGCAATCGGTCAACCAGAGCCCGTGCTTCATCCAGCCGGCCCAGGGACACGAGGGCCTCGATGTCATCAGGGACACAGGGAATGATGCCGGGCTCGGCCGAGCCCATCCGATCGAGATACTCCACAACCGGTCGAAGATGCGCGTGCGCTTGCTGGTGGTTCGACACGGAGAGCTCGAGGAACCCCAACACTGCCCCGTTGCAACTGGCGTTGAAGGAGTCGTCGTTCGCCAGTGCCAGCCTGATTCCCTCGGTGGCTTGGCTCCGGGCGATGTCCACTTGACCCAGATGAGCGGCAGCGCCGGCCTGGTTGAAAAGCACCACGTGACTCTGGGTCGCAGTGCGGCCGGACTCGACCAGGGTCTCCATGGCCTCGGCCGCGTAGTTGGCTGCGATCTGCCACCTGCCGGCCCGACGCTCCAGCTCCGCCAAATAGCACAGAACCTCCTGGCGGACGGTGTACATCGCAAGGCGTTCGTATTCGGCCAGCTCGTGTTGAAACAAGCTCCTCGCGGCATCCAGCTCGCCCGCCCACATCATCTGGAGTCCGAGGATCGATCGTGGGGTGGTGTAGACGGACGTCTCGGTCCACGATCCTGTGCTCGTCATGCCGATGTCCTGGAGCCTGACCGCTTCAGTCATGAGGTCGTGTACGGGCCGGCCCAACAGGAACTCGACCATACCGAGGGTGGCCAGGGCGTCGCTTCGGACGCCTGGATCGGTGATGCGATTCGCGTAGTCGGCGGACATCGTTGCGTGGTCCAAGGCGGCGGCGAGGTCGCCCTGGTAGATGTCGACCCAGGCCAGGTTCACGTGGATGCCGGCGAGGAGCTCGGGGTCATCACCCGCTTCCGCCAACGCCCGTTCGAGCGATCCTCGCACGCCGTCCTCCAGGTTCATCCAACTCATCGACGACAGGCGGTACAGGATCTCGGCTCGCTCCGAACCCGGAGATGAAGAAGCGATCAAGTCCTCCAAGAGGTTCAAGGCCCGCACGGTGTCGCCGGCGTCGAAGTGGTACTCGGCCGCCTCGATACTTCGCCGATGGAGCGCGTCGACGTCCTCGGGCAGGGTGAGCTGTCTGGCCAGTTCCGACAGCTCGGCGGACGCGTCCGGTGCTCCGCGACCGCGGGCATGGCGAGCCGCCTCGTCGAGGGCTCCGGCCACCACGGGGTCGGGTTCGGTCGACGCCATGGCGAGGTGGCGGGCCCGCTCCTCGGGATCAACGACGAGCTCGGCCAGGCGAAGATGAAGGGTGCGCCGTTCCTCCAGCGAGGCGCCCGCGTACACGGTCGAGCCCAGGAGTGGATGGGAGAAGCGGATCCGCTCCCCGCGCCGCTCGATGATTCCCGCCCCCTCCGCCCGCCTGATGCCCGCCATGGCGCGATCGCGTCGTTCCGCCGCCGCGAGAACGAGTTCCATGGTGGGCCGGGACGAGGCGGCAACCGCGAGGAGCGCCCCTTTGGCCGACTGTGGAAGCGTCGCGAGCCGGGCCCCGAGCAGCTGCTCGAGATCCTCCGAAACGGTCAGGTGCTCACCGGGCGCCGGTCGTGCTCCCTGCCGCGCGACGGCTCTGGCCATCTCCAGGGCGAAGAAGGGATTCCCCTGTGAGACTCGGTGGAGCCAGAGGATAAGGGGGCGGGTGAGATCGACGCCCGTTCGCTGTCTCGAAAGCCGCGCAAGCGCCTCTTCGGTCAACGGGCCCACCGAGAGCCTGCGGATGTCCCGTGCCGGCATCGCTCGCTCGATGGCGAGCGGGTCACCCCTCGATCCGGAGCCCAATCGCAACGAAACCATGACCCCGATCGGCTCGTCGCTCAATCGACGAAGGGCGAATGACAGGACTCGGGCCGAGGGCGTATCGATCCACTGCACATCGTCGATCGCGATGATCAGCGGTCCGGACGAGGCGAGCGCCCGTAGCACGCCGACCGACGCGATCGACACCGCTCGCTGATCCGGTGGAGACCTCTTCGTCTCTGCTCGAAGCAGCGCCGTGTCCAAGGCCCGGCGTTGAGGGTCGGGAAGCTCCAGAAGCGCCTCGTCCAGGACGCCTTCGAACAAGTCACCCAAGGCCGTATAGGAGAGCTTGGCCTCGGACTCAGCGGCACGGGAGGAAAGCACCCGGTGACCACATCCCACGGCGGCAGCCACGCCGGCGAGCCAAAGGGTGGTCTTGCCGATCCCAGCCGTACCCTCGAGTACCAGAGCGGAGGGTCCGGCGGGGATGGACTCGATGAATTGCCTCACCTCGGTGAGCTCGACGTCCCGCCCGAGGATCTCCCGATCTGCCTCTCGCATGCAGCGATGTCCTGACGTCGGGTCCCCATCGTATGCGTTCCGGGTTCGCGGATGTGCAGATGGATGCCCCGTTCCCGTCGGACCCGTCCTCTACCATTGAGGATATGGAAGCGGCGTTCTTCGATCTGGACAAGACGATCATCTCCAGGTCGTCCTCGCTCGCGCTCTCACGGCCGATGTACCGGGCGGGCATGGTCTCGCGCGGTCAGCTGCTGCGCGGAGCCTACGCGCAGCTCGTCTACCTGCTGGTCGGCGCCGACGAGAAGAAGATGGAACGTCTGAAGGAGGGCATGCTCGCGCTCACGCGCGGTTGGGACCGGGCCGAGGTCGAACAGCTCGTGCACGACGTGATCATCGACGTCATCGATCCGTTCGTATACCAAGAGGCCCTCGACCTCATCGAGCTCCACCGTCAGGAGCGCCGCCGTATCTACATCGTCAGCAGCTCGCCCGAGGAGGTCGTCCGTCCACTCGCGCGACACTTCGGCGTGAGCGGTGTCATCGCTACGCGCGCGGCCATCGTCGATGGGAAGTACACGGGAGAGCTGGAGTTCTACGCGTATGGGGCTCAGAAGGCCGAGGCGATCCGGCAGATGGCCGAGCGCGTCGGTGTGGACCTCGAGGGTTCATACGCGTACTCAGACTCCATGACGGACCTGCCCATGCTCGAGGCCGTGGGGCACCCCGTCGCGGTGAACCCCGACAAGGAGCTACGGAAGGAAGCCGAGGTTCGCGGCTGGGACATCCGCGATTTCCGCCGCCCGGTCCGGTTGCGCTCGCGCATCGTGACGACCGCGACGCATCCTCGAACGCAGGTCGCGGCCGGAGTGACGGCCGCCGTCGCCGCAGCCGCGATCCTCGCGTGGGTGTTCCTTCGTTCCCGAACGAGTCCGCGTTCTAGAGACGCTTGACGTCGGTTCGCGAAGCGGTGGCGAGCGTGCGAGAATCGGACCGTGGCCTGCGGGTCACCGCGAAGGGAGCAGAAACCCACGCGCGTCCTGCCGCGGGAGGCAGGCTCGGGACCCGGTGGCTTCGCCGCCGGTCCCCGAGCAAGTGCAGAGAGCGCATGTTCGCTGCTCCCTTCGTGCTTGTCCGCTCCCGGATCAGCTCGATGCGGGCGGCCGTCGGTACTCGAAGTGCATGCCGTCGGGAAGGATGAACGTCCCGCCCCAGATGAACCCCCATCGTTCGAACACGGCCACCATGCGCGGGTCTTGGTGTGGCACGGCTCCGAACGGGTTCTGCGGCACGTTGATGTCCAGGGCGGCACCCCAGGTGTGATGCGAGATGCCCGCCTCAGGGTCGCGGTTCACGAATCGGTGGGAGTAACAACCCGAATAGCTCGTGATCGTGTCGGCGAGGCCTTCGTCGATCAGCTCATGGATCGCGCCGCGGATCTGCGGGAACAACGCGACGTTGCACGTCACGTTCCCCAGGAGCGGCACGTGCTCGGTCGCGATGTGTGTGCGGACCCACGCGGGGTCGAGCGTCAGGTAGCCAGGCTGACCCGGGGTCGGCTTCGCCGCGAACTCGCCGAACAGCATCTTCAAGCGGATCGGCGGTAGCACGGCATCGCCCTGGCGGAAGAAGGGCGTCTCGCCGGGCGCTCGGACCCGCACGAGTGTGCCCGCTGGCAATAGAGCCCGGATCTGCTTCTCGAGCTGACGATCCGTGGGGCGGCCGTGCGGCTGCAGCAGCGCGTATCGGTCGTGGGTGACGCCGATCCGGCGTCCCACGTCGAGCGAGACGAAGAGCTCGTGCGCACCGACGAGCTCATCGGGCAAGATCGCCGCGACCGTCACATCGACGTCGCCGAACCGAAGCACGGCGCCCGGTCCGAGTCCTCGGAGCTTCGCACTGCTCTCGCCGAGCACCCCTTGTCCGGCGGCGAGGGCCAGCACGACACCCCTGTCGGCGGGGGGAAGGAAGGGCGCGAACTCCCGCGGCTTCACCGCTCCGACCTCGAGGGGGATCGAGAAACCGGAGGGTGGATCGTCGACGGTTTCGCCCTGCGCGTCGAAGGAGCGCGTGAGCCACGTGTTGTCGCTCGCGACGACTACCGTGTGCTCGAACCCCGGTGCAGCGGCGAGGCTCTCGCGGAATCCCGCCGGGAAGCCGCCCGGGATCCACGCGAGGAAGGTATCCGGTGCCTCGGGGACGGTGAATGGCGCCGTGGAGTGCGAGAGGCTTCCGCCGCCGCGCGGGGTGACCGCGACCCCTTGCAGCGACAGCGACAGCACCGCGCCCAGCGCGAATCCGACGGCGGTGCCCGATGCGACCGCTCCGAGGCCGCGG
>Ga0307308_10000860_pt1 | contig 11543 bp, 10 predicted proteins | sample ER_DNA_195_FD_194501 | JGI IMG/M metagenome (GOLD analysis project Ga0307308, IMG submission 194501) | Bulk soil microbial communities from the East River watershed near Crested Butte, Colorado, United States - ER_DNA_195 | ecosystem: Environmental > Terrestrial > Soil > Floodplain | place...
AAAGGGAGCCTTCCTCAGTGACCATGCCCCAGTTGCGAAGCGGATCGCCGCCCGGCGGCTCGACCTTGATCACGCGTGCCCCCATGTCGGCGAGCAGTCGGGTGGCGAAGGGGCCAGCGATCAGCGAGCCAAGTTCGAGTACGCGCAGACCACCTAACTGTCCTAACGGCTGCCGCCCCATCGTCGTAGTAAACCACTGTGTGGACCAATCCGTCCATGTGATGGATTTATCCGCTATCGTCCGCAGCGGAGATGGATAGAGGGGGAGCCTTCTTCGCGGACGCCTTCGTGGGCGGGTCGTGGCGGCGCGACACATCTGCAGGCGTGGGTAGGCGGCTCTCGCCTCACACGGGACTCGAGGTCTCGTTGGCCGCGCTATGTGGAGATGAGGAAGTCATCGCAGCTCGCCGGCACGCGGCAGCGTCCGCTCGCGAGATACGGACTCAGCCCGCATACCGCCGAGCCGAAATATTGCAACGCGCGGCCTCGCTGCTCTCCGAGCGGCGAGACGAGCTCGCCCGGCTAGAGACGAACGAACTTGGCAAGCCCATCAGGGACACGACCCTTGAGGTCACCCGGGCTGCGGAGACGCTTCAGATCGCGGCCGCGGAGGCCCGCCGGATTGGCGGCGAGGTCCTTCCGACCGACGGTTGGCCAAGCGGCCACGGCTCCAGTGCCATCGCGATTCGCTTGCCGGTCGGTGTGGTACTCGCAATCACGCCATTCAACGCACCGGTCAATCTGCTCGCCCACAAGATCGCGGCTTCGTTCGCGGCCGGCAACACAACGATCGTGAAGTCCCCGCCACAAGCGGCCGGGGCGACGACTCTGTTCGTACGGATCCTCTTGGACGCGGGGATGCCCGCCGAGGCAGTGCAAGTCCTCCACGGCGGAGCCGCGCTCGGTGCGTCGCTCGTCGCCGCACCCGAGGTCGCTGCGGTGGCCTTCACCGGAAGCGCGGCCGCTGGTCACAAAGTCGCGAGCACCGCGGCGGGTAAACGGCTTGTTCTCGAGCTTGGTGGGAACGCCGCGACGATCGTCTGTGCTGATGCCGACGTGGCCGAGGCGGCGCGCCTCTGCGCCCGCACCGGGTATAGCAACTCCGGACAGAGCTGCATCTCCGTGCAGCGCGTATACGTCGAGTCGTCGAGCTTCGAGGATTTCGTCGATCAGTTCCGCGCGCAGGTTGCCTCACTTCGAGTCGGTGACCCACTAGATCCCGCGACCGACGTGGGAACGATGGTGGACGCCGAGGCCGCGCAGCGAGTCGCGGGTTGGATACAGGAAGCCGTATCGGCGGGGGCGCGCCTGGAGACGGGCGGCACCGTCCGCGGGGCGACCCTGACGCCTGCGGTCGTCGCTGAGCCGCCACGCACCGCAAAGGTTGTGACCGACGAGGTGTTCGGCGCGCTCGTTTCAGTTCTGCCATTCGATGACTTCGCGGAGGCGATCCGCGAGGCGAACTCGACGCGGTATGGGTTGCAAGGCGGTCTGTTCACCTACGACATGCGACGCGTGTTTCAAGCGATCCGCGACTTCGAGGTGGGCGGCCTGGTAGTGAACGGGTCGTCCAATCAGCGTCTAGATCATTTGCCGTTCGGTGGTATCAAAGACTCGGGGATCGGACGAGAGAGCCCGCGCTGGATGATCGAGGACTTTACCTATCTCAAGACTGTCCACTTCCGGGGCATGCCGGTGTGAGCGGGACGTTGATGAACGCCGCCGTGCTCGCCGGACCACGCCAGCTCGATGTCATCGAGGTGCCCATCCCCGAATGCGGGCCCGACGATGTGCTGATCGAGATCCACGGCGTCGGTCTCTGTGGCAGCGACTTCACGATGTACGACGGTCATTGGACCTTCCCGCGGCGGTTTGTCATCGGTCATGAGGGCTACGGACGCATCGTGAAAGTCGGCGCGGCCGTCCGGGATCGGGCAGTCGGCTCGCTCGTCGTCGTCGAACCGAACATCGTCTGCGGCGCGTGCGACCTGTGTACGAGAGGTGCCTCGTCGCTGTGCCCACGAAAGCGCTCGCTCGGAGTTGGTACTGACGGCCTGTGTGCCGAGTTCGCAGCGCTGCCAGCCGAGTTCAGCTGGCCTCTGCCCGACGCGATTTCGCCTGAGGACGCCGTGTGTATAGAGCCGCTCGCCGTCGCCCTCGCCGCGATCCGAAGAGGCGCGCCAGAACCGGTTGATCGCGTCACGATTTTCGGTGCGGGCTCGCAGGGGCTGCTGATCACATTTGCCCTCGCGGCGCGCGGCATTGCTCCGCAGGTGATCGACCCCAAAGCGAAGCGCTTAGAACTCGCCCGCGAGCTTGGCGCTCGCGCCACATCGGTGGAGATACCCGAGGGACCGCCCTCGGAGGTGATCTTCGAAACGTCGGGTGCCGCATCGGCGTTGACAGCCGCGATCGCCGCGACCGCCCCGGGCGGCACCGTCGTCCTCGTCGGTCTTGGCCACCAACCGGTCCTCGTCGATACCGTCCGGATCGTCCGCCAGCGACTGAGCGTTCTCGGGTCGATCGTCTACGAGCATCCCGCCGACTTCCGCGCCACCGTCGAGCTCGTAAGCAACGGATCCCTTCACCCAGGGCGCGTGCTCCAACGTGCCTTCGCGCTCAGCGAAACAGATGAGGCGCTACGCGTCGCTCCAACCCTGCCCGGCAAGTCCTGGATCGCTGTGACCCCGCGAGGGAGGACCCCATGACATCAGCGATGACGCCCAATCAGCGGCGGTCAGCCAGCCAGTCGTCCTCGTCCGGGGCCGAGGTCCTCGTCAAGCAACTCGAGTCCTACGGCGTCGATGTGGTGTTCGGCCTGTGCGGCCACACCAACATCACGGTCCTCGATGCGTTGTCGCGGAGCCGGATCCACTTCGTCACCACGCGGCACGAGCAGGGAACGGCCCACATGGCCGACGGCTACGCGCGGATGACCGGGAAGCCCGGTGTCGTGCTCACGCACGCCGGCCCGGGACTGATGAACGCGATCACCGGCGCGGCGACCGCCGCTCTTGACTCCATTCCCCTGGTCGTGATTTCCGGGGACGTGCCGTCCTACTACCGCGGTCGGGGCCCGCACCAAGAGCTGAACCTCCATGTCGACGGAGATCAGTGGGAGCTCTACCGGCCGTTCAGCAAGCGGACGTGGCGCGTCGATCGTGTCGAAGATCTCCCACGATTTACCGAACGCGCATTCTGGACGGCGCAGAGCGGCCGTCCGGGCACCGTTCTTCTGAGCGTGCCGATGGACATGTGGTCACGTCCTCTCGATTCTTCAGTAGCCGCGCGCTACCCACTCCCCGTGGAGTTCTTTGGTCCTGCGCTGCAGGCTGGCGTCGCCGAGCAGATCGTGGCGCGCCTCGCGGTGGCGAAGCGACCACTCCTCTATATAGGCGGCGGTGTTCGACGGCCCGAGGTGCGCACGGCCGTGCTCCGCTTCGCTGAACGGCTCGGACTGCCGATCGCGCACTCGCTGATGGCGAAGGGTGCCCTGCCGGACGGTCATCCGCTCGTCATGGGTATGACCGGGTTTTGGGGGACGCCACTCGCGAACTCCTACGCGAGTGGGGCAGACGTGATCCTTGCCCTAGGGACTCGCTTCGCCGAGACCGACTCGAGTTCGTGGGACCAGCGCTTCACATGGAATGTCCAGACGACCGAACTCATTCAGATCGACATCGATCCAGCCGAGATCGGTCGCAACTTCCCTGTGGCGATCGGTGCAGTCGCTGACTTGCGCCACGCCGCTCCGCAACTGGCGACCGCAGCCGACGCTGTGCCGGCTCGGGAACGCGCAGGCCTGCGTGATGAGATCGCCAAGGCGCGCAGGACGATCTGGGACGAGACGACGGAACGCGGCCGCCTCGATGACTTTCCGCTCAAGCCCGAACGTATCCTCGAGGACGTTCGCCGGACCGCTCCAGCAAACAGCGTTTTCGTGACCGATGTTGGCTGGAACAAGAACGGCGTCGCCCAGCGGTACCGGTTGCCCGATGAGGGCATATTCCTGACGCCGGGCGGTCTCGCAACAATGGGATTCGGCCCGGGGGCGGCGATCGGCGCAAAAATTGGCGCTCCCGAACGGCCGGTTATCGCGCTTGTCGGCGATGGAGCGATGAGCAGCCAGCTCCCAGTGATCCCGACCGCGGTGGAGCAGGGCATCGCTGTGATCTGGCTGGTCATGAACAACGCTGCGCACGGGACGATCGCCGATCTCCAGATGTCGCACTACGGAGTCAACCACGGCACGCTGTTCAAGCTGCCGAGTGGTGAGGCGTATACGCCTGACTTTGCCGCCATCGCACGCGCCTGCGGATCCTGGGGGAAGCGCTTGGAGCGCGCATCTGACCTGGTCGGTGCGCTGCGTGACGCCTTGAGCGTCGGCGGTCCCGCCCTCATCGATGTGCCCATGACGAACGACCCGGTCCCGACACCGGGCCACTGGAACATCAACGACATCTATGAAGGGAGGTTCGATTGAAGATACGGACGATCAATCCGTTTCGGGATGCCAACGCCTTCTGGCTTGGTCTCGATGAGCCCGGGTACCGACGCAAGGTGTTCAAAATCGTCGACCGCGAACTCGTGGACTCCGAGTTCATGGTCGCCGGCTTGACCATCTTCGAGCCCGGAGAGTCGAGCTCGGTGCACAACCACCCAGAGTCTGAGGAAATTAACTACATCGTCCGCGGGAGCGGGACGGTTCTATCCGAGGGCGAGGAGGAGGAGTTCTGCTCCAACTCCTTCATGTTCATCCCGAAAGGCGTCGTCCATCGCCATGTGAATACAGGCACAGAGCCGCTCTGGCTGGTGTTCATCTACACGCCACCCGGCGAGATACCCGCGACCTAGTCACCACGCGATCCGAATTTGGCGGAGAAGGGGACAAGCTATGGCGAGACTGAGACTCTTCGCGACGCTGTTCATCGCGGGCCTCGTCGCATTCGCGTGTGGGGGAACTCCAGGCACCGGTGCGAATGCGTCCGGCTCGGGAACCGCATCGCCGACTCCAGACCCGATCAGGGTGACGCTGATCGGTTCCTTTACTGGACAGAACGCGGACCTCGGCAACTGGATGTACAACGGCGTGAAGCTCGCGATCGATGAAGCGAATACGGCAGGTGGCGTGAATGGCCGGAAGCTCGATCTGATCAAGTACGACGACCAGGGTCAGCCGACGATCGCTACCGACCTCGCGCAACGCGCGATCAGCGAGAAGACCGTGATGGTTTACGGAGCTAACCTCAGCACACTCTCGCTGGCGATGATCCCGATCCTCACGGCCGCGAAGATCCCCCAGATCACATCGGGACAGGCGCCGGCCTTGCTCCAGCAGAAGTCGCCCTACATTTTCATCGACAGCACGACGAGCGTCGTCTTTGACCAGACGCTCGCGAAGTACGTTCTCAACACGATGAAGGTCAACTCGATCGCCATGATCTCGAACAACGGCACGTACGGAAAAGGTGAGCACGACTCGTTCCTCGCTGAGCTCACGAAGGCCAGTGTCACCCCGACCGCGGACAAGGTCATCGCTCCTGACGTGAAGGACTTCACGGCGGTGCTCACCGAGATCCGGGGCGCGAACCCCAAGGTGCTCTTCATCGGCGCCGAAGAGGTGCAGAGCGGCCTCATCGCCAAGCAGGCGCGCAGCCTCGGCATCACCGCGACGTTCGTTGGGGCAGCGCCGATCGGCACCCCTACCTTCGTCCAGACGGCCGGAACTGACGTGGCCGAAGGGAGCGTGATGACCTCACCGTATCTGAGCAACGACACCAACGCGAAGACGAAGGCGTTCGCGGCCGCATACCTCAAGGCCTTCAACTCGGAAGCCGAGTTCCACGGCGCAAAGGCGTATGACGGGATGAACATCTTCATCCAGGCCATGAAGAAGACGCCGACCGACCTCAGCGGGCCGAAGCTGATCGAGGCCGTCCGTTCGCTCACGTATGACGGACTGCTCGGTCAGTTCCAGTACGACGAGAACGGGCTTGGACTTCACGCCACCCAGATCGGCATCCTCAAAGGTGGCAAGATCGTTGCGCAGTGACCAACATCGCGATCGAATAGTTGGCGTGGGCCGCGGAACATTCCGCGGCCCACGCGATGTTCTGGCATGACGTATTTCCTTCAGACCCTCGTCGGCGGCCTCGGTATGGGCGCCGTCTACGCACTTGTGGCGATGGGCTTCTCGATCGTCTACCGGACGATGGGCCTGGTGAATTTCGCGCACGCCGACGTGGTCATGATCGGGGCATTTCTCGCCGCGACGCTCTTCGTCACCATGCATCTGCCCTTCGTGGTCGCTATCACCGCGGCGGTCCTTCTGACGGCCGTGATCGGGCTCGGGATCGAGCGCATCCTGCGGCCACTCGAAAGCAAAGACCTGAACCTGATGCTCATCGGCACGATCGGCTTCGGCATCGTGCTCCAGAGCGTTGCGATCCTGATCTGGGGCTCGTTCGGCGTCGCGGTACCGACGCCGATCCCCAACATACCGATCGATGTCGGCGGCATCATCGTCACGACCTACCAGCTCTTCGTTCTGGCGGTATCGGGAATCGTGATGCTCGTGCTGTATCTGTTCCTCGACCGGACCAAGCTCGGAACCGCGATGCAGGCCGCGGCTATGGACCGTTCGGCCGCGACCGCGATGGGTGTGAACGTGTCGAGTTCGAACGCGATAGCGTTTGCCATTGGGTCGGGCATCGCGGCGGTCGCGGGTGCACTCGTCGGACCGCTCCTCTACGTCAACCCCGCCCTCGGCGTCTACGTAGGCATCAAGGGATTCGCGGCCGCAATCCTTGGTGGCTTCGGCAGTATCCCAGGCGCGATCGTTGGTGGGCTCATCTTCGGTCTGATCGAGGCGTTTGCGTCTGGCCCCCTGTCGGCCTACTCGGAGCTACTCACATTTGTCGTGTTCGCCGGCGCGATGATGGTGCGCCAGACCGGCATCTTCGGTGAGCGGACGGTCGATCGCGCGTGATCCGCATCGGATTCGGCAAGCCGCTTCTGGTCGTTCTGCTCCTGCTGCTCCCCGCCATCCTCGACTCGTACACGATCCACGTCGCGATCCTCATCATGCTGTTCGCCATCGTTGCGGTCGGACTCAGCCTTGTGATGGGGTTCGGCGGGCAGGTGAACCTCGCTCAAGCGGCTTTCTTCGGAACGGGTGCGTACGCCTCGGCGCTGCTGTCCACGACCTATGGCTGGAATCCGTGGCTCGCGGCGCCGGTCGCAGTGCTCGCGACCTGTGTGGTGGCGCTCGCGGTCGCGATCCCCGCCCTCCGCGTCCAGTCGCACTACTTGGGGATCGTGAGCCTCGGTCTGGCGGTGGCATTCTCCAGTCTGCTTTCAAACAGTGATCTCACCGGTGGCGCGTCGGGCATCAGCCAGATCCCGCCGCTGGCTCTTCCCGGGCTCGACCTGAGTGGTCCGCGCGACTACTACTACCTGGTCGCGATTGCGCTGATCCTCGTCGTGGGGTTCGCGCTCTTCGTCGCGAACACAACGCTCGGGAGACGCTTCAAGGCGATGCGAGACGACGTGCTCGCCGCGGCCGCCTCCGGTATCGAGATTCGCTACTACCGATTGATGGCGTTCCTGCTCGCCGGTCTGGTTGGCGGGATCGCGGGCGTCCTTTACGCGCACAACGCTCGGTACGTGAGTCCCGACACCTTCGGCCTCGGTGTGATGTTCTTGCTCCTCGCGATGGTGATCATCGGCGGGCAGGACAGCATCTGGGGCGCGGTCGTCGGCGCCGTCTTGCTGATCACCGCGCGCAACCTTCTGACCGGCATCCAGACCTATCAGCAGCTCGTTTACGGCGGGCTGATCGTCGCGACCGTGGTGTTCGCCCCGCGGGGTCTTGCGGGCGCGGCCGGTGACGTTCGGCGGCGGCTCAATCTCGCGTGGCCTTCGATCCCGATCCCGTGGATGGCACGCCCAGCACCTCCTCCGCCTGCGCGACTAAAGGTCGCGCCGGCGTCGCGCGAGGGACTGGCGTTGCGCGTCGACTCGATAAGCAAGAGGTTCAAGGGCCTGCATGCTCTCGCCGGCGTTTCGCTCGAGGTTGGGGCGGGCGAGATCCACGGCATCATCGGACCCAACGGCTCTGGAAAGACGACGCTCTTCAACGTGATCTCTGGGATCTATCGCCCCAATAGCGGTCGCGTCTTCGTGTGGGGTAGGGATGTCACCGGGCAGCGGTCTTTTCGGATGTCGCGTCTTGGCGTGGCACGGACATTCCAGAACCTGAGGTTGTTCCGGCAGCTCAGCGTGCTCGAGAACGTCATGGTCGCGCTCGACCGCGATCCCGCCCAGGCGCACATTCGCTACCTGATCGCACCGTGGGTCGTGGCCCGCGATGAGAGGGCGCGACGAGCGCGGGCGCTGCGTTTGCTCGAGGACTTCGACCTACATGAGGTCGCGGACGAGCTCGCTGTGAACCTCGCTTATGGCCGCCAGCGCCGACTAGAGATAGCCCGGGCCTTGGCCGGGGAGCCGACGATTCTGCTTTTGGATGAGCCGGCTGCGGGTCTCAATGCGGCCGAGCAAGAGGGTCTGAAAGCGACGATCCGCAAGATCCGCGGTGCCGGCGTCACAGTCATCGTCATCGAACACAACATGAATCTGGTCATGAACGTGTGCGAGAGGCTCACTGTATTCGGGCACGGCAAGGTCATTGCTGCTGGCACACCGCGCGAGGTCGCGTCGAATCCAGCCGTGATTGAGGCCTATCTTGGTCATGCCACTCCCGAGGCCGAGGCGTTGTGATCGCGCCGACTGTCAGTGGGCTGACGGTCCAAAACCTGTCGGTACGGTATGGCCGCGTTCAAGCCGTCTCAGGAGTGAGCTTCTCGGTTGCGAACGGCGAAAGCCTGGGGATCATTGGGGCGAACGGCGCGGGAAAGAGTTCGACACTCAAAGCCATCTTTCGCCTGATCGATTCGTCCGCTGACTCGATGCGCTTTGCGGGCAGCTCGCTCCAGGCCACCCCGCCGCATCGCGTCGTCTCGCTGGGCATGGCGTACGTGCCCGAGGGACGCCGCATTTTCGTCGGCTTGAGCGTCCGAAAGAATCTGATGATGGGTGCGTACCGCTCGAGCTGGCGGCACCTCGGAGATCGTATCGAGCGCGTGTATGACCTTTTCCCCGCACTCAAGAAGGTCGATGGTGCGTTGGCAGGCGCGCTTAGTGGAGGCCAGCAGCAGATGTTGGCCATCGGCCGCGCATTGCTGAGTGAACCGAAGCTTCTCGTGTTGGACGAACCTTCGATGGGCCTCGCGCCCGTGCTTATCGACGACATCGCCGCTGCGCTTCGTCGGCTGCGCGACCAGGGCGTGAGCATGCTCCTCGTAGAACAGAACGCGAAGCTCACGTTCGGTCTCACCGACCGTTGCATCGTGCTTGAGAACGGTCTGGTCGTGAAGGAAGGTCCATCTGCGATCCTCCGCAATGATCCTGCGGTCCGACAGATATACCTCGGGTTGTGATCAATGCGCCGCGCCTCTGCGGCCGTGGCCGCGCAGTCCTTTGGTAGAGTGCCGTCATGGGAGCGCTTGACGCGATTGACTGGCAATTGCTGAGCCTGATGGCCGATGCCGTCACGCCGGCCGTCGCTAACTTGGCGAGCACGGCGGGCATTTCAGAAGCGGAGGCGGCGAAGCGGATAGCTCGCCTTCGCGATAGCGGCGTCATCGCGAGCGTCCAGGCGCGGATCGCACCTGATCGTGTCGGACTCCCGATCACCGCCTTCTTCATCGTCCGAGTCGCGCAGACCGAGGACAGTTATCAGGCTATCGATCACCTGATTAGGGAATTCGACCAGGTCCAAGAGGCCCACGCCGTCAGCGGCCAGTACGACTGGATCATCAAGGTGCGTGCGGCAGATCCCGAGGACCTCCGCAACCTGCTCACCCGCAGGCTCGCCTTGCTGCCGGGCTTTGTTCGGGCCGAGACCCTCATCGTCCTGAGCACCGCGCTCGACGCCGTGAACGTCGAAGCCGCCTCGCACCCGAGATAGCGATGGGTTGGACTGACCACGAAGAGTCCGATGCGAATAGGCACATGGTGGCGGGCCGCGCGCGCGTGTTCGATCGCCCGATCGCCCTCGCGGGCTTCATGGGTGTCGGGAAGTCGACCCTCGGGGCGCTGTTAGCGGAGGCCCTTGATCGGGACTTCTTCGACACGGACCGTGAGATCCAGCGGCAGAGTGGCCGCACGCCCAACGAGTTTTTCGCCGCTGGCGAAGAGGCGGAGTTCCGTCGGATCGAAGCCCAGGTCGTGCGGGAGCTTGTCACTCGAGGCCCGCTGGTCATCGCACTTGGCGGCGGCGCGCTCCTCGATACCACATCTCGAAACCTCATCCAGCACAAGACGGCCTTGGTCCACCTCCATGTTCCGTGGGCGCACCTCCGAGTGCATCTCCCCGAGATCGCCGAGGGTCGCCCGCTTCTCAATGGGAAGTCGGTGCCCGAGATCCACCGGATGTATCTGGCCCGGCACCACACCTATCAAAGGGCGGCACTACGGATCACGGTTTCGCGGGTCTCGATCGACGAAGCGATCCAAACCATCCTCACGGCACTTGACCTCGTGCGCGGACGAACGGCGCTGACAGCGGCTCTGCCGGCGCGCGCTCGCGTCGATGTCGACAGCTGGGACGAGGCATGGTTGCGTCAAGCGGGCAAGGTATGAGGGCACGGGCCGCTCGCACTCGGCGCACGGCGCGCACGGTGACGCCAGTCTCCCGCCGCGCACGCCCGGATCCCGAGTCTGAACTCTGGTCGGCTTTCGGCTACGACACGATCTGCTTGTTCTGGAATCTTCCGCTCCGGGCGTTCCGCGCACTCTCCCAGGCCGAGCGTCAGAGACTTGTTCGAGTCTCCAACCGAATTGATGACCTGTCCCCTACCGATAAGGACGGCTTGTTGCGTGAGATCGGCGAAGGCGGCCCGGTGAAGCGCTTAGCACTATTTCGCCGTCTCGCTCGCGCGCTCGTCGCCGGAAAGCCTCTCGTCGCCAAGTCTCGTCCAACGCGGCGGGCGCGGGTGTCGACCTAAGGACGGCAACAAATCGGCGGGCTCGCGCGGCGGCTTCGCCACTGCGTGGTCCTCGCCCAGGGCCGCGATCGCTCCTTATCGAGTCGGTCTTGCATAAGGCCGTCGCTCACGATCGTCTGACTGACCGCGGGTTCTAAACATCAGCGACGAGTTTGGCTTCCGGTCTGAACGGACGATCTTCGCCTCGCACCCGCGAACGCTGACCTAGGCGGGCATCCCCGCGATAATCCGGATCTCGACGAGGAAACCCTCGCGCGGCACCGCGGCCTGCACCGTGGTGCGCGGCGGCCCGTCGTTCGGGAAGTAGGCGCGGTACGCGTCGTTGAACGCGTCGAAATCGGACGCCGAGCGCAGGAAGACGAGCGAGTCGAGCGAATACGCGAGCGACGTGCCGGCCTGCTCGAGTATCGCGCTGATGTTGTCGAGGACGCGGCGCGTCTGCGCCGCGACGTCGCCCCCGCTCGGCTGGTTGGTCTT
>Ga0307308_10000861_pt1 | contig 11541 bp, 11 predicted proteins | sample ER_DNA_195_FD_194501 | JGI IMG/M metagenome (GOLD analysis project Ga0307308, IMG submission 194501) | Bulk soil microbial communities from the East River watershed near Crested Butte, Colorado, United States - ER_DNA_195 | ecosystem: Environmental > Terrestrial > Soil > Floodplain | place...
TGGAGATCGCCGAGCCAACCGATCTGCTCGTCGAAATGGCGGCCGGCGGCCAGGACGACGCCGTCGTGGGCGGCACCGACCCGGGCGCCGCAGAACGAGGCCATGTCGACGCCGTCGTGCCAGAGCCTGGTGCCGTTGAACCACTCACCGCCGGGGATCGCCTTGAACGGCAGCGAGATCCGGCCCTGCGTGATCGGCCAGCGATAGCCGGTCAGCGAGGCGACCGGCGGGGCGGTCGGCGGAATGATGTCGGGCGCCGCGATCTCGTCCGTGGGTGTCGTCGCAGGCGAGGATGGCTCGGCCGTCACGACGGGCGCCGGCGTCGCGGCGGGTGCAGGCTCGTGACTTCCGGATACGGCTCCGGCCACGCCGCCGCTCAGCGGCTGGAGCGGCCCGCCCGCCGGACCCAGGGCGCCGAACGCCACGGGAACCGCGAGGGCGAGCCCGGCGCCGATCGCGATCGCGACCAGCGACTTCCGCCCGAGCTTGAGCCGGCGATCGCGGTCGGCAAGCGGCTGCGGCGGCAGGAAGTTCGCAGGCTGCGGCTGGGCGCGCAAGGGCCGGGCGTGATCGCGTCGGGGCACCGCGTATCTGTATCACCGCAGCCACATGATCGCAAGCGACGTCCCGGACGCCCGCAACCCCAAGAAGAGCCGCTCCCACGGTTCACGACAGGCCACGATGCCCTGTCGGAGGGTGGGTCGGGCGGTCGGCGACCTCGGCGGTCCGGGTCACGCTGCGGCGAGGGTGCCCTCACGGCCCCTGGAGAGGACGATCGCAAGCTCGGCCACCCGCCGTCCAAGATGCTCGCCGGTCGCGAGATCGCTTGCGGGCGGGACGATGTCGAACGGCTCGTCGGAGTTCGCCTGCGACATCGCCCCGAGCCAGCTGCCGAGCCGATTGAGCTCGTCGGGCGAGCCGTCCTTCGTATGCCAACCGGGGTACAGGTCGAGCCCGACCCAGATCATGCCGTGCTGGGCAGTGAACGCGACCAGGTCGAAGAGGGTGTTGAGCTTGTCGCCCGACATCGTCTTCGAGTTGGTGAAGCCCGCGGCCAGCTTGTTCTTCCAGCGCGGGCCGTCGACCCAGCGCCCGACCGTCTCCTCGATGAAACGCTTCATCTGCCACGACAGCGAGCCGAAGTAGGTCGGCGAGCCGAAGATGATCGCGTCGGCCGCATCGAGCACCGCCCAGCCGGCGTCATCGAGGGTCGCCACGTCCACGAGGGTAACGACGACACCGTTGATCGATGCGGCACCCTGGGCGACCGCCCGGGCCAGGCTGCCCGTCTTGCCGTAACCGGTGTGATAGGCCACCGCGACCATGATCTTGCTCATTCTTGTTCCTCGTGCTGATAACCGGACTCAAGTCCGGTTGACCGCCGAAGCGTAGCGGACTACAGTCCGGATGTCAATGAAGAGCCTTCCCATCCTGGGACGAGAGCCGCCGGAACGGGCCGACGCCGCCCGAAATCGCGTCCGCATCCTGGCGGCCGCGGAGCGCCTCTTCGCCGGGCGCGGCGTCGAGACCGTGTCGATGGACGAAATTGCCGCCGCCGCCGGCGTTGGCAAGGGCACGCTCTACCGCCGCTTTACCGATAAGGCAGGACTCGGGATCGCGGTGCTTGACGCCCGCGAGCGGGAACTCCAGGACGCGATCCTCAGCGGGCCCCCGCCATTGGGCCCGGGCGCACCGCCGCGCGCGCGGGTCGTGGCCTTCGTTGACGCCTACCTCGACTACGCCTGGCGCAATCTCGAACTCCTCGTCGTCGCGGAGACAGCGTCAGCAGGCGGTCGATACCGGTCCGGCGTCTATGGCGGCTTCCGGCATCACGTGGAGATCCTGCTCGCCGCCGCGGGAGCCAGCGATCCGCCCATCGGTGCCGAGCTCCTTCTTGCCCCGCTCGCCGGCGACCTGCTTCGCCATCTCCGCATCGAACGCGGGTTCTCCTCGGACGCGATCCGGTCAGGTGTCGTCGGGCTCGTCGCGAACGTGATGGGCCCGGCGTGACTTTCCGCGTGATCACGCGATCGTCGGCCGGCCGTCAGTAACCCGGTCCGCCGGCGCCTCCGTTCGTGCAGGCGGCGAGGATCAGCGGCAGACCAGCGAGGATCAGGCGAGGAAGCCCGCCTCGGGTGGCGTGAAATCGGATGAACCGTCGGAGTCCGCTCATGGGACGCTCACACGGTTGACCGGGGGACGCAGCGAGCCGAGCTCGGCGACCCGACGCCAGGCCGGCATCCGGCGCTCCAGGAACGAATCCACGGTGAGCCGACTGGTCCCTACACCGGCGTCGTGGACGAGGAAGACCACGAACAGGAGCGTGTAGCCGATCGCCGCGCCGACGCCCGGAACGTACGGCCCGCCGAAGCCTTCGGCAGTTGTCCAGATCAACGCCGTGTACCCGGCTCCGATCACATAGGTCACCTTCCGTGCGAACCCGCTGAGCAGGGCGAGCGCCAGGTAGGTCTCGAGCACGGCAGACCCGGCGGCGAGGAATGTCGCCCGGCCATCCGACGCGACGGTCGTCACGAGGTTGAACCAGGGCCGGAGGAAGGCCGGCTGGCCCTGGGACACGTCCGTGAGCATTCCGAGGAAGCCGGCGCCGAATGCCGGGAACCATTTGAGACCGGCATTGGCCGTCCAGGCTATTCCGAAGAGGATTCGGAGGGTTGCGGTCGGAACGGCCGCGGACGGTATTGGTGCGACCGCGGCGATCGCTGGGTGGGCTGCGGGCACCAGCCGCAGACTCGTCGATGAGGATTGGTTGCGTTCCATCGTTGGTTTCCTTGCTGTCAGTCTGGGGAGCCGGTGAGCGTCGTCCCTACGAGACCGTGAGGGTCCCGGTCATCGGTGGATGCACGTCGCAAAGGAACTTGTAGGTCCCGGCTGGGAGCGCCGGGATCTGATATGACACCGTCGTCGGCCCGGTCACGACCTCGCCCCTGAACACGCTCGCGCCAAGGGCACCGAGGATCTCGACGTTGTGCGGGACGCCCGCGTCGTTGTTGGCGAACACGAGCACCCAGCCCTGGCCGGCAGGCGCCCCCAGATGGTCGGTATCGAACTGGATGTTCTGGGCCGAGATGTGCGCGGTCGCGCCGACGGGGGCAGCACTGCCTGTCGAACCAGGGCTGGCCGAGGCCGGCACGGCCGAGGCCGGCAAGGACGGGTCCGGAGCGCCGGATGTGGCCGGTGCGCTCTCGTAGGGACCCATGCTCATCGTCGGGGTCGACGGGGACGCAGGGGGTGGGTAGGTGTAGCCGGGCGCGCCCGTGGCCGTGGAGCAGGCGGCGACGACGAAGGCGAATGCCGAGGCCGCCACGATCAGGCGGAGCAATGCGGGACGTCGAACCCGGCGCCTCGCCGGGGCCGAACCGAGGTTCGTCTTCACGGTCGGACCTCGCTTCCGGCGGAGCCGATCCCTGAGACTCGCAGGACGAATCCGGCGACATCGCTTCCGAGCTGCTCGCCGGCCACGTGGTCCATTCGCGTGTGCTGTCCGGCGAAGATGCGGCTCAGTCCGGCCTCGGTCGCGACGTCGGCGTAGCTGCCGAACGTGCGTACGACGCCGGGCAACGCCGGAGAGGTGACCCGGATCTCGTCACGACTGCCGAAGAACGCCGAGAGAACAACGGCGCCCGCGGCGCTGATGGTGCTGTGGGCGCCCGGATACGACGGATCCGGAGCGGTGACCGCAAGGGGTGTCCAGGTCGGATCACCGATCGTGTCGGGGTTGCCGTCGCTGTCGGCGAGGCGGACGGCCGTGATCGGTCGCCACACCTGGAAGTGATATTTCGCGTCATAGAAGGCGATCGTGCTGTCGGCGAAGGTCAGGTCGAGCGCCGCGAACATCGCCGCGGCCTGTTCGAGGTCCGCGTGGTGAGCCAGAACGGCGTTCTCGGCGATCAAATTCCAGGTGTTCCAGATGGCCGGGGCCCAGAACTTGCCGATGACGGTTTCGTCCGCTGTCCTGGTCGTGCTCGTGTCCTGACCGAGGCTCTTGACCTCGTTGAGGGCTCGCGCGGAGACGTCGCTCGTCAGGCCTGGCGGCGGCGCCGGTCGGAACTGGGCGCCCCTGCGGAGCACGAACGGGGTCACGTCGCCCCAGTGCGTGAACACGGGCGGGGCGAAATTGGGAGGGGTCGGTCGGTAGTCGCCCGGCTGACTGCCTGCCGTGAACGGCCCTGGGACCGTCGCCGAGCCGTCGCGGGCGCGGGCCGCCAGGAGCAGGGAGGCGACGCGTTCCCCGACGTCGATGCCACGTAGCGTCGGAGGCCCGGCCGGGATCAGTGCGAGCTCGTCGGCAAGGAGCCGGTCGACGGCCGGCGCCATCGCCGGGTAGAGAGAGGTCAGGACGGCATGGCCGGCGGCTGCAGCGGCAGCGTCCGGCCGCGCGCCGCCTGGAGCGTCGACGGAGACGAGGAACGGCGCGCCGTTCCGGGTGATCGACACGACCGCGTCGTAGATGGCGGTCTGGAGCAGGGCAAAGCTCCGCGTCGGATGCACGGTCGCCGGCTGGGCGTCCGGGGCCTGGACGATCCGGAGCAGCTCGCGATTCCAGTCGACGACGATGGCAGCGCCCGCGAACCCGCGACCGGCGCCGCTTCCGCCCGGGCTGTCGTCCGGGCCGCGAGAGCGGGCGGCTGCGACGCCGATCGCGCCGACGTTCAACAGGATGCTGGCGGCGATCGGCAGCACCAGGGTCAACTTGATCATGTCCACGTTCCCTTCGTTGATTGGTGGGTTGAGAGGTCCTGGATGAGGGCTGACGGCGACGTCAGGGCGCCGGTTCGGCGCTCAGGCGTCGGCCATCGGCATCGGCGAAGGCCGGCGCCGATCCCGGGCGCAGGGCGACGAAGCGCCCGAGCTCCATCCCGGCGACGGCCAGGCCGAGCGGGACGATTAGGAGCTCCACGGGAATGGCCGTGGTAAAGGCGCGGCCCGGCATGACGGTCGGCAGGACGCCGCCCATCAGGACGAAGATCGAGAAGGCGAGCGCCGCGGCGCCGACACCGGCAAGCGCGGCGACGAGCGCGAGAGCGGCTTCGTAGCCGTGGCGTGCTCCGACGCGACCGGACAGCCGTCGCCGCCCGATCTCGACCGCGCCAACGAGGAGGATCGGGCCGAGCGCGAGCTCGGTGATCTTCAGCAACGTGGCGAAGACGGCCGGATTGGGCAGAACCAGACCCTGGACGAGCGCCGACAGCGGGCCGGTGCTTGCGCCGGGGTTGGCGCGCACGAACGAGGTGAAGTTCGCGACGTAGTCGGGATCCGCGAACTTGTTCAGGCCCGACAGCGCAAACTCGATCCCCAGCGCGGCCTGGACGACGGCACTCGAGGCCAGGGCGGCGTTACCGCTTGCGGGCAACGTCCTCGTCGGTACGATCGGACGATCGAGGATGGTGGCCCGGCCGGAGGCGCGGGCGCCTGCGTGCGAGGTCATGAGCTGATCCTCCGATCGCCCGTGCTGGGGGCCTCGCTCGCCTGGCCTGTCGCGGTCGAAGTGGACCTCGGAAAGGGAGGGCCCAGCACCTCGGTCACGAGGAGCGCCGTCCGCGGCGCGGCGACGATCAGGCCGGCCGTCAAGGCGAACGCGAGTCGGCGGAGCCAGGCCGCATCCTCGTCGGTACTCGGGGGATCCGCGAACTCGCCCGCAACAGGGCGGCGAGGCTTCGGACTGGGACGCGTCCCGGGGCGCGCATCTTCGGGGACGGAGCGGGGTGGTCGAGCAATGTCGTTCATGACTGCGAGCCTGCCGGGCAGCTGGGGCCGTGTCGTCAGCCTGGGGGCGGCATTTCAGCTACGCCATCGGGCGCACGACACGCGCTGGCGACGGCCTCGTGCCTGCATCCTGGAGCGGCGAACCTCGGGCCAGATACGCGCGACGCAGTAGACGCCGATACATCCGAGGGCCGATGACGAAGCGTTACTCGACTAATAGGGTTTCAACGGATGGCATCCCACCGAATGTCCCGCGTCTCGCTTCCATCGATCGCCGAGGCCGGAATGCCCGTCCTGGTGGCGGCCGGCTTCGCGGTGGGTTCCGCCTTGCTCGCCGACGCCCGGACGCTCGGGCCCGTGGGATACGGCCTGCTGATCGTCGGAGCGACCACGCTCCTGATCCGTCGGAGCCACCCCATCGCGGCATTGGCCGGCACGGTGATCCCGGCATTCGGTTACGACCTCCTCAACTTCCCGGGCGGGTTGTGCACGATCGCCGTCGGCGTCGCGCTCTACTCGGTTGCCGATGCCGGACACGTCCGGACCGGGATCGGCGCGATCGTCGCGGTGGTCGGCGGCTTCCTCGGGATCGGCGTCGTGCTTGGGCGAGGCCATGTGATCGACCTCGTTTCTGCCCTGTGGTTCGCCGGCTGGCTGGTCGCGAGCCTGGTCCTCGGCGAGACGACGCGGAGCCGCCGGGCATATCTCGAGGCGGTCGAGCAACGGGCCCTCGACGCGGAACGAACCCGCGAGGACGAGGCGCGCCGGCGGGCCGGTGAGGAGCGGATCCGCATCGCCCGCGAGCTCCACGACATCCTGGCTCATCGGATCTCGATGATCAGCGTCCAGTCCGGCGTGGGGGCTCACCTGATGGACCGGGATCCGGACCAGGCGCGACGCGCTCTCAACGCGGTCAACCAGGCCAGCAAGGAGGCGCTCCAGGAGCTCCGCGCGACGCTCGGTCTGCTTCGCCAGGTCGACGGACCCGAACCACGATCTCCGGCGCCCGGGCTGGCCCAGCTCGAGGGCGTCGTGGCGAGCGCGACGGCGGCCGGCGTCGCGGTTCGGCTGGACATCACCGGCCAACGGCGCGACCTACCGACCGGTGTCGACCTGGCCGCCTACCGGATCGTCCAGGAGTCATTGACCAACGTGATCCGCCACGCCCGCGCGGCCACGGCCAGGATCGCGATCGCCTACCGCCGGGCGGAGGTCGTCATAGAGGTCGAGGACGACGGACGCGGCCTGGACGAAGGCGAGCTCGCGGCGGCCGGCGGCGGCAACGGGCTGCTCGGGATGCATGAGCGTGCCACGGCCCTCGGCGGCGAGCTCGAGGCGGGGCCGCTGGCCGGCGGCGGGTTCCGGGTGCTGGCCCGTTTGCCCGTCGACGGGTCGACATGATCCGGGTCCTGATCGCGGACGACCAAGAGCTGGTGCGCGCGGGGTTCCGAGCCCTTCTCGACGCCGAGGACGACATCGAGGTGGTCGCCGAGGCCGCAGACGGCGCCGCTGCCGTCAGCCTTGCCACGACGCACGTCCCCGACGTGGTGTTGATGGACGTCCGGATGCCGGAGCTCGACGGGATCGAGGCCACGCGACGCATCGCGGCGAACCGCCGTCTTCAGGACGTCCGCATCGTCATCCTCACGACCTACGAGACCGATGAATACGTGTTCGATGGGCTCCGCGCTGGCGCGAGTGGGTTCCTCTTGAAGGACACCTCGCCGACGGAGCTGCTCCGCGCCGTCCGTGTCGTCGCCAACGGCGATGCCCTGCTGGCACCGAGCGTCACGCGCCGGCTGATCGCCGATGTCGTCTCGCGGGCGCCCGGCCGGGAACCGCCCGTCGGGCTCCATGAGCTGACCCCGCGTGAGAGCGAGATCCTGGAGCTCGTCGGCGCCGCGATGTCCAACGACGAAATCGCCGAACGCCTCACGATAAGCAAGGCGACGGCGAAGACGCACGTCAGCCGGATCATGGGAAAGCTCGAGGCGCGCGACCGGGCCCAGCTCGTCGTGATCGCCTACGAGTCCGGGCTGGTGACCCCCAGTCGGGCAGCTCGTTGACATCGGCGCTCGAGACACGCTCACTGGTCCGGCCGCCGGATCGCGGGGTATCATCCCGCCCTGTCCGCCCGTAGCTCAGTGGATCAGAGCGACTGACTTCGGATCAGTAGGTCGGGGGTTCGAATCCCTCCGGGCGGGCCAGTCGTCGCGCTTGCGATCAACGGGGCGATCGGCGCGGCGGTGGGGCGCCCACGTGAGGGGAAGATGATCCTGCGCGTCGTCAGCGGGCGCGTTCCGGAGGGGCAGCTCGACGCGGTCGTCGAAGCGTACCGTCGCGACTACGTGCCGATCGCTCGCCAGACCGAGGGGCTCGATCGGTTCGTCGTTGCCGGCCGGCCCACATCCGATGGCGTCCACGAGCTCGCGGCGATGACGACCTGGACGACGGTCGAAGCCGCCCTGGCGGCGTACGCCGGCGACCTGACCGTCGTCCGGACGCTCGACGACCGCAACCACGGCGAGACGTTAACCGGGGTTGACCACTACGAGATCGACGAGGGCGGCGCTCGACACCGGACCGGCGACGCGACGACGCTCCGCCTGACCGCGGGCTCGGTCGCTCGTGGACACGATGCCGACATTCAGCAGGAGCTCCGGCGCCGGCTGCCCGAGCTGCCACCCGAGGCGATCGAGGCCTATGTCGGGCGGCGGGTCCTCGGCGCCGACGTGGAGATCGCGCTCGTCACGAGCTGGTCGGCGGCACCTCCGGGCGTAGCGCTCGACGAGCCGTTGTGGCCCTCGATCTCGAACCGGTACGACACGTTCCGGATCGGGGTTTACGACATCCTGATCGCTGGAACGGGCGGGGGCTGAGCCGCTTGCGACGGGCCGGGCCACATCGCCACACCCCTGCAACCCGAGCCGCCGAGCCGACGGCTCCGATGTTCCTGAGTCCGGCACACAGTGAGCCTCGACGCGCAGCTCGGGCCGGCCGGTTCAGTGCGGCCTGATGCGCGCGATGGAGGACACCATGGCCACCACCAACCGCCGCTCCCGCTCGACCGCCCACGGCTCGTCCAACGGCAACGGCTCGTCGCGCCGTCGCGTCTCGCCGCAGCCGAGGCTCGGCCAGACCGCGCAGGAGCTCCAGCGCTTCGGGGCGCTGCGCCAGCTTCCGATCGCCCTGTCGGCCGAGGCCCGCACGGAGAGCTGCCAGCTCGTCAACGAGATTCTCGCCGACTCGATGGTGCTCGCCGCCCTCTACAAGAAGGCGCATTGGAACGCCGCCGGGCCGACGTTCTACCAGCTCCATCTCCTGTTCGACAGGCACTACGAGGAGCAGGTCGAGCTGGTCGATGCGCTGGCCGAGCGGGTCCAGATGCTCGGCGGGATCAGCGTGGGCGATCCACGCCACGCGGCCGAGCTGACCTCCATCCCGCGCCCGCCCGACGGCGCCGAGGAGGTCCCGGTCGTCCTGTCGCGCCTGCTCGATGCCCACGAGACGATCATCGAGAAGGTCCGCGAGGCGCTCGACAAGACCGAGGAATCGAAGGACATGGGCACCAACGACCTGCTGATGGGCGACGTCCTGCGTCGCCACGAGATGCAGGTCTGGTTCCTCGCCGAGCACGTCGTCGAGGTCCCGCTCGTCGAGGCGTAGTCGGAGGGCGGACCGCCGGCCAGCCTGCCGGGTCGCCGTCGTCGTTTTCTTGCGCTCAGGCGGGCGTCGCCTAACAGATCCGGATCCCGCGCGGCGATGTCGCCTTCCTCGTGCGTGGGCGCCCTGCTCGTGGTCGGCCGGTAGGCGACAGTCGCCTACTTGCAGGAGACTGCCTGATAGCGCCTGCAATAGGCAAGAGTCGCCTACGCGCAAGTGATGCTCGGCGATCGCGCCAGCAATGGGGCGAGCGTCGCCTACGCGCAAGAGTCGTGCAGGCCCTCAGCGGAGGACGGCGAACGCGTCCAGGTCGACGCGCGGTCGGCCGGGCGTGCCCGTGAGGACGAGCTTGATCGTCCGCGTCCCGACCGTCGACCACGTCCGTTGCCAGGCGACCGTGCGGAATTGCGTCGGCCCGAACAGGTCGACGATCGCGACATAGACGCCGTTGACGTAGACCCGGACCTTGCCGCGGGTCGACGCCCGGGTCGAGACGAGGGCGATCCCGCGGCCGGTGAACGTGTAGGTCGCGGATGCCGTCGATGACCTCGCGTACCGGGCCGACCCGCCGCTGAACGACGCGTACGTCGAGGTCGGCCAAGTGCCGTGATAGTGGATCGCCGTCGACGTCTGCTGGATCAGTCGCGGCGTGAGGGTCGGGCCGTACGCCCACGCTCCCACATTGCCCGCGACGTCGACGGCCCGGGCCCGGTAGCGGACGGTCCCCAACGAGCTGGCGTTGAGGTCCACGGTGCTCGTCGGCGCGGACAGCATCGTCCACGTCGCGCTGCCGTTGAGGCTGCGGGCGAGCTCGTACTGATCGAGGCCGCCACCACCGCCGTCGCTCGCCGTCCACTTCAGGCGGAGCGGGAGCGCACTGCCGGCCAGCGCCGCTCCGGTGCGGGGGCTCGCGGACGGTGCGGACCCGGTCGGTGCCGTGCGGTCGACGAGGACGGACCGCGCCCGGACCAGGACGGGGGGCCCCGAGGTGTCGTCGGCGGCGTCGCTGACGCTCCCCGACTTCACCGCGAGGACCACCGATCCCGGCGAGCAACCCGTGAGGACGACGGCATAGGCGGCGCCCGAACCCGTGGGGGCGCCCCGCACGCAGCCGCTCGCCGAGCCGCCGATGGCGAGATCCGCGGCGGTGAAGCCGGTGACGGGTCGGTTGAACGTGACGTCGAAGGCGAGGGTCGAGGCCCGCGTCACGTTGTCGGTCGTGCTCCGGCCGGTGTCGGATCCAGCCTCGAGGTCCAGGGTCGGGGTCAGCGGCGCGGGCGGCAGGACCGTCGGGTCGCCCGAGAGGGCGGCGCCGGCATCGACGACCCCGCCGGTCCACGTCTTGCCGTCGAGCGCCGCGACGTGACGGGTCGTGCCGAGGATCCGGTCGCGGATCTCGGCGCCGGTCCAGGTCGGGTGCTCGGCGGCGACGAGGGCGGCGACCCCGACGACGTGGGGCGTGGCCATCGAGGTCCCGTCCAGGGCCACGTAGGAGTTCACCGGCCACGTGCTCCAGATGTTGACACCGGGCGCTGCGAGGTCAACCGAGAACGACCCGAAGTTCGAGAACGAGGCGAGCGCGTCCGTGCGATCGGTGGCCGCGACGGACACCGCCTCGTCAAGCCCGTACGCTGCCGGGTACTGCGGGTGGACGTCGTCGCTCGCTCCGTCGTTGCCGGCCGCCGCGATCGCCAGGTGGCCGGCCGAGGCCGCCGCGGCGAAGGCATCGAACTCGGCCTGGACGAAGTCCGGCCCGCTGTAGCTGTTGTTCGAGATCCGCGCACCGTTCGCGACCGCGTACTCGAGGGCCCCGATGATCGAGCTGGCGTCGCCGAAGCCGTCGGCGTCGAAGGCCTTCAGCGGCATGAGCTGGACGCTCCAGGCCACGCCGGTCACCCCCACGCCGTTGTTGCCGACGGCCCCGATCGTGCCCGAGACATGGGTGCCGTGACCGTTGTCGTCGCTCGGCGTCGCATCGTCGTTGACGAAGTCCCAGCCGTGGACGTCGTCGATGTAGCCGTTCCCGTCATCGTCCACGCCGTTGCCCGGAACCTCGCCGGGGTTGGTCCAGAGGTTGGCCGCGAGATCCGGATGGTCGAGCTGCATCCCCGTGTCGATGACGGCGACCGTGACGCTGCTCGCATCGGTCCGGAC
>Ga0307308_10000864_pt1 | contig 11531 bp, 10 predicted proteins | sample ER_DNA_195_FD_194501 | JGI IMG/M metagenome (GOLD analysis project Ga0307308, IMG submission 194501) | Bulk soil microbial communities from the East River watershed near Crested Butte, Colorado, United States - ER_DNA_195 | ecosystem: Environmental > Terrestrial > Soil > Floodplain | place...
AAGGCCACCACCGTGCGGTCGTGGGTCCGGGAGATGGCGAGCAACGTGTCCGCGCGCCGCGACTATCTGACGCAGTTGGACGCTGCGATCGGGGACGCCGATCACGGGGTCAACATGGATCGAGGTTTCGCGGCCGCGATCGAGGCTCTCGGATCGTTGGAGGCTGCCGGTCCGGGCAGGCTCCTGCGTGTGGTGGGGGACACCCTCATCTTGCGTGTCGGCGGAGCTGCCGGCCCGCTGTACGGGTCCGCCTTCCGAGCGGCCGGAGCCTCCTTGGGCGCGGCCAGGTCCTTCGACGGCGAAGCCCTGTTGCTCGCGGTGCGCTCGGCGCTGGCCGCGATCCAGCAGCTCGGTGCCGCCATCGAGGGCGACAAGACGATCGTCGATGCCTGGGCACCCGCGATCGCGGCGATCGAACGCGAGCTGCGGAACGGGGGCTCCGCGGCAGGTGCGTGTGAGCGGGCGGCCGAGTCGGCCGCCGAGGGCGCTCGGATGACGGTCCCGATGCAAGCACGCAAGGGGCGGGCGTCGTACCTCGGACCTCGGAGCGTCGGACACCAAGATCCGGGGGCGACGTCCACCGCCATGCTGTTCGAGGCGTTGGCTCGAGCCGTCCGCGATCTGCCGACGTGACGGCCGAGCGGGGCAGGGTCCAGTCCGTCGATCGTGCTCTCCGCATCCTCCGGGCGCTCGCAGCGGGGACGTCGCGACTCGGCGTCACCGAGCTCTCCGAGCGCCTGGGTATGGCGAAAGGCACGGTGCACGGACTCCTGCGCACCCTCGAGCGGCAAGAGTTCGTCGAGCAGGACGCCGAGACCGGCAAGTACCGACTCGGCCCGGCGACGCTCCAACTCGGGAACGCCTTCTTGGACAATCACGTGCTCCGGGCTCGATCCTTGCTGTGGGCGGATTCTTTGGCGGGACAGCTGAACGAGTCGGTGAGGATCGGCGTGTTGAACGGATCGAGCGTGCTGATCGTCCATCACGTGTTCCGTCCCGACAACTCCGTGCAGATCCTCGAAGTGGGTGCCTCCATCCCGTGGCACGCGTGCGCGCTCGGCAAGGCCATCGCCGCGTTCACCGATCCGATGCAGCGGACGGCGTTGCTCGAGACCACGCTGGAACGGCTGACCGGCCGCACGATGATCGATCCCGACGCGCTGAAACGGGCGCTCGAGCGAACCGTACGGAGCGGCGTGGCGACGGGGAACCAGGAAGCGATCATCGGCGAAGCGGAGATCGCGGCGGCCGTGTTCGATCACCGAGGTGCTCCGGTCGGGGCCGTGGGCGTCGCCGGACCCGTGGAACGGCTGCTCCCGGGAGCGCCGGACGAGCGGGTCGTGGCCGCGGTCAAGCACGTCGCTCGCAGCCTTTCCCGGGAGATGGGTGCTGGGCGGGTGAGCGCCCGCGGCGGCTAGCATCCCTGGATGCAGTCGAACAGGTTCGTGACGGTCGATGACTTCGAGCCCGTCGCTCGGGAGCTGCTCCCGCAGGACGTCTTCGATTACTACGCCGGTGGCGCCGGCGACGAGTGGACCCTCCGCGAGAACCGCGCCGCGTTCGACCGCTGGGTGATCCGGCCTCGGATGCTCACCGGCGTCACGGAGCGCGATCTGGCGACCGAGGTGCTCGGGACTCGTGTGGCCTTCCCGATCCTCGTCGCCCCGTGGGCGTACCAACGGCTCGCACACGCTGACGGTGAGCTCGCCACCGCACGGGCCTGCGCGGCCGCGGGCACGATCATGGTGGTCTCCACAACGACCGTCGACTACTTGGAAGAGGTCGCGGGCGCCGCGAGCGGACCGAAGTGGTGGCAGCTGTACCTGTTCACCGACCGTGGCGTCACCGCCGACATGTTGCAGCGGGTGGTGGCCGCCGGCTACGGGGCGGTGTGTTTCACCGTCGATCTCCCCGAGATCGGGCTCCGGCACCGAGATACGCGGAACGCCTTCCTCATGCCGCTCGGTCTCCCGGAGGACGACCGCATCTACGATCCCGGCATCTCGTGGGCCGACATCGCGTGGATCCGCGAGCGAGCAACGCTGCCGTTGCTGGTGAAGGGCATCATGACCGCCGAGGACGCCGGGGTCGCGCTCGATCACGGCGTGGACGGCATCGTGGTCTCGAATCACGGCGGCCGGCAGCTCGACGGTGTGGCAGCGGGCGTGACGGTTCTGCCGGAGGTCGTCGACGCGGTCGGTGGACGTGTGCCGGTGCTCGTGGATGGCGGGATCCGGCGGGGGACCGACGTGTTGAAGTGCCTCGCGCTGGGCGCCGCCGCCGTGCTCGTGGGTCGTCCGGCTGCGTGGGGCCTGGCCGCCGGGGGTCAAGAAGGGGTCGCCGCGGTCCTGCGTATCCTGCGCGACGAGCTGGACAACGCGATGGCGCTGGCCGGGGTCCCGTCCGTCGCGGAGATCACCCCGGCGTTCGTCTCTCCCGCGTGACGCCGGCGCGAACCCTGTGACACGATGGCGCGCCGCATGCCCCGTATCGATCTCCACACGCATTCCGACGAGTCCGATGGCACCTTCACGCCGTCGGAGGTCGTGCGCCGCGCGGCGGAGCTCGGTCTCGACGTCGTCGCGCTGACCGATCACGACACGACCTCCGGGCTCGAGGAAGCGAGTGAGGCCGCTCGCGAGGTCGGGGTCGAGCTGGTTCCCGGCGTCGAGTTCTCGGCCGAGCACCAGGCGACGAGCATCCACGTCTTGTGCTACTGGATGGACGTCTCGAACCAGGAGCTCCAAACCGAGCTACAGCGCCTGCGCGACGATCGGTTCCGGCGCGGCGAGATGATGATCGAGAAGCTCCAGGCGCTCGGGTTCGACATCTCGTTCGAGCGCGTACGTGAGATCGCCGGCGGCGGCAACATCGTCCGTCCGCACGTGGCACAGGCCATGGTGGAGGCGGGGATCGTCGCCGACGAGGCCGAGGCCTTCGGCCGGTACATCGCTGATGGCGGCCCTGCTCATGTGCCCAAGCACGCGCTCGACCCGCTCGACTCCGTCGACCTCATCGTTCGGGCCGGCGGCGTGTGTGTGCTCGCGCACCCGGGCATGTGGGGCGCCCAGAGCTCGGTACCCGACGACCTCATCGCCGCCATGGCTGAGCGAGGGATGGTCGGGCTCGAGGTCGACCACACGGACCACACGCCCGAGCAGCGGGCGATCTACCGAGCGATGGCCGAGCGTCTCGGTCTCGTCGCGACCGGCGGGTCGGATTGTCACGGCACGAGGTACGACCCGATCCGCCTGGGCACTTCGCTTTGCGACCCCGAGCAGTTCGCCGCGCTGCGCGCGCGGGCGGGACGGTGACCGGCGAGCGGATCCTCGTGGTCGGAGCCGGCTTCGCGGGTCTGTACGCCGCGCTCGGCATGAAACAGCTCGCGACCGCCGGCCACCGGATCACCGTCGTGAACCCGGAGAGCTTCATGCAGTACCAACCGTTCCTGCCCGAAGTGGCGTCGGGGACGATCGATCCCCGTGCCGTCGTCGTGCCGCTGCGGTCAGTGCTCCGGCACTGCGAGATCGTCATCGGCGAGGTCGTGCGCATCGACCATGACGCGCACGTGGCCACTGTGCGTCTGCCCGACGGGCCCGAGCGAGCGCAGCCGTACGACATCGTGGTGCTCGCCGCCGGATCCCGATCGCGCGTGCTCCCGATCCCCGGACTCGCCGAGCGCGGTGTCGGATTCAAGACCGTGCAGGAGGCCATCTACCTGCGGAACCGGGTGCTGTCCAGGCTCGACGTCGCGGCGGAGACGGATGACCCGGAGCGACGGCGGGCAGCCCTGACATTCGTGTTCGTGGGTGGTGGGTATGCGGGTGTCGAGGCGCTCGGCGAGCTCGAGGACCTCGCCCGGGACGCGGTCGCGAGCTACCCCACGCTCCGCGCGTCCGAGATGCGGTGGGTGCTCGTGGAGGCCACCGGGAAGATCTTGCCCGAGCTCGGCGACGATCTCGCGAGATACGCGCTCGATCGGCTCCTCGAGCGCGGGATCGACGTCCTGCTGAGTACGCGTCTCGAGTCCGCGGACAACGGTGTCATCCGGCTGTCCGATGGTCAGTCGTTCCGGGCCGACACGCTGGTGTGGACCGCGGGCGTCAAGCCGTCACCGCTCGCGGCGGCGTCGGGGTTCCCCGTCGATGCCGACGGGCGCGTGCGGGTCCGAGACGACCTGCGGGTGGACGGTCTCGACGACGCCTGGGCGGCCGGTGATGCCGCGGCGGTCCCCGATCGCTCGAGCGGGGGGATCATGCCACCCACGGCGCAGCACGGCATGCGCCAGGGCCGGCACGTCGCCGCGAACATCTCGGCCGTGCTGGAAGGCGGTCGCCCGCTGCCGTTCGCGCACCGCAACCTCGGCGGCGTGTGCTCGCTCGGAAGATACAAGGGCGTGGCGAACGTGATGGGCGTGAAGTTCCGAGGATTCCCCGGCTGGTTCCTGCACCGCACCTACCACCTGCTCGCGATGCCGACGCTCACGCGCAAGGTGAAGATCGCGATGGACTGGACGGTCGCACTGCTCTTCCCACGGGATCTGGCGCAACTCGGAGCGCTCGAGCGCCCGCTGGAGCCGTTCGAACGAGCCGCGGACCGCTAGAGGCCGGCCGGCGTCCCGAGCGGCTCAGTGCGGGGCGCGCGACCCGGGCTCGAACGTGCGGTTGATCTCGGCTGCGGCCGAGAGCGCGGTGTGACTCCCTTCGATGTCGGGCAGCTCGTGACCGGAGGTGAGCTCGTGCACCGCCCAATTCGTGAGGTCGCGGATGGAGATGATGCCCGCCAACGAGCCCTTGTCCACGACCGGGAGATGCCGGATGCGGCGGCTCGCCATGTGTTCGGCGGCCTCGGCGATGTCGGTCTTCGGTTCGACCGTGTCGAGGTCACGGGTCATGCGCGCGCTCACCTTCGTGGTCTGCGGATCGTCGCCGTCGGCCACGAGGTTCACGAGGTCGCGCTCGGTGACGATCCCGGCGAGCGTTCCGTCCTCCAGCACGACGACCGAGGAGATCCCGTGCTCGTGCAGGAGGGCGGCGACGTGCGCGAACGTGTCGTCGGGGGAGGTCGTCTTCACATCCGTCTTCATGATCTCGCCGACGTGCATGGATGCCTCCTGGGGAATTGGTGGCCACAGGGTACTGCAGGGCCGTTCACGGAGGCGAACCGGCGCTGAACGCCGGTCAAGAGTCGCGGAGTTAGTGGTCGCTGCGACCCGTGAAGTTGAAGCCCTCGATCATGAGGGCCGGCACGCGCGAGGCCGAGAAGAAGAACTCGCTCGCGAGCTCGGTCTCGCGACCGATCATCGTGGTGTTCATGAGCGCCTCGATGATCGACTGGGTGAAACGTAGGTTCTTCACCGGACCCGCTATCTGCCCGTGCTCGATGAGGAACGTACCGTCGCGCGTCATGCCGGTGATGGTCGACTCCACAGGGTGCACCACGTTCGAATAGTGGAACCGTGTGATGAGCAGTCCGCGGTCGGTTGCCGCGATCATCTCCTCGACCGAGGAATCGCCCGGCGCGAGGAACAGGTTGAGCGGGAAGGGACCCTCCGGGTTCGGTGGCGGCAGCGCGTGGCCGGTCGTCGCCTTCTCCGCCTGCTTGGCCGTGCGCATGTCGTACACACCGTCGAGGAACACGCCGTCCTTGATGAGATCGACGCGCTCGCGTGGCACGCCCTCGAAGTCGAACGGCGTCCCGAGCGTGAGCGGAGAGGCAGCGTCGTCGAAGATCGAGATCGTGGGCGCGGCGACCGTCTCGCCTTCCTTGCCCGAGAAGCACGATCGGCCCTCCGCCAGCATGCGACCGCCGAACCCGATCCAGGCGAGGAACCCGACCGGGGTCGAGACGGCCGAGGGCTCGAGGATCACCGTGTACCTGCCCGGATCGAGGTCGTGCGGGTTCTGCGAGTCCCTCGCCTTCTGAGCAGCGCGCTTCCCGATCGACTCGGGATCGATATCGGACACGCGGGCGCCGAAGGTCTCCGCGAACCCATTGCCGTGTTCGCCGCCGCTGATCACCGTCGTGATCGACGCGAGGGTGGACGGCGCCCAGCAGAACTGACCCTCGGAGTTGGCCACCGCCACCTCCATCGAGGTGGTCTCGAAGGCTCCGGCGGCCGTGAACCCCTGATCGCACTGCTCGACGAGCGCGGCCACACCCTCTGCTCGAGTCGTCGGGCTGGTGGACGCGGTTGCTTCATCGAATGACTCCGTCGCCTCGATGGGGGCGGGTGGGGCGAATCCGGCGAACAAGGGGTCGGGCGCGACGACCTGAGCCATCTCCTTCGCGCTGTCGGCCGCTGCGCGGGCGCCCTCGGGCGAGAAGTCGTTCGTGGAGGCCACGCCCACCTGGCCGTTCGTCACCACGCGCACGCGCGTGCCGGTGTCCTCACGCCAGGTGCTCTGATGGATCGAGCTCGACGCGAACCGCGTGAGCCCACCCCATTCGTGCATGAACAGGACCTCCACGCCGTCGACTCCCGGCAGATCGAGGGCAGCCTGCGAAACGCGGCGGATCTCGTCGGGACCGACGGCACCCGGCATCAGCCCCGGACCCCGATCTGCACGTTCCGGAACCGGGCCGGCGAGGTCCCGTGACCGACACGGGCGACCTGTCCGGGTTGACCCTTGCCGCAGTTCGGCGTGCCCCACAGTGTCCACTCCTCGCGGCCGCCGACGGCGTCGCACGAACCCCAGAACTCGGTGGTGATCCCCGTGTAGTTCGGGTTGCGGTACATGTCGGTGAGCTTGCCGTCGTTGATGCGCCACGCGATCTCGCAGCCGAACTGGAAGTTCACGCGCTTGTCGTCGATCGACCACGACTGGTTCGTGGCCATGAAGATGCCGTCCTTCGTGTCGCCGATGATGTCGGCGAGCGATCCTTCCCGCGGCTCGATCGAGATGTTCGTCATGCGGATGAGCGGAAGGTTCTGCCATCCGTCCGCGCGCATCGCGCCGCTCGAGCGCTCGCCGATCCGAGTGGCCGTCTCGCGCGAGGAGATGAAGTTGTGGAAGATGCCGTCGATGATGATCGGCGTCTGCTGGGCCGGCACGCCCTCGTCGTCCCACCCGAACGAACCGAGTCCGCCGGGCAGCGACGCGTCGGCCGTGATCGAGACCTGATCGCTCGCGTATCGGAGCTTCCCGCGATCGGCGGGGGTGAGGAACGACGAGCCCGCGTAGGCCTCCTCCATCCCGAGCACGCGATCGAGCTCGACCGGGTGCCCGATCGACTCGTGCACCTGGAGCTCCACCTGACCCGAGTCGATCACGAGCGTGGTGACCTCGCTCGGACACTCCTTCGCGCTGAGCAGCTCGACGGCCTCGGTGGCGGTGCGCTCTGCCTCTTCGATCAAGCCGAGCCGTTGGATGTGCTCCCAGCCGGCGGCCGCGATGTGACCGCGGAACGAGTTGGGGAACGAGCGACGCTGCAGCTCGCCCTCGCCGACGGCAGAGGCCTCGATGCCCGCGCCCGACTGCACGGTCGTCTGCTCCACGGCGGTGCCCTCGGAGGTGGCGAGCCAACTCCGCCGTCGGAACAGGTCGATCCCGCCCTCCGCGAACGCCAGGCCCTTCACCTCTTGCATCCGTCGCGTGGCCTCCATGAGCAGCGCGACCTTCTCCTCGAGCGCGACGTTGAATGGGTCCACCTGCATGGGCGAATGCCAAGTGCCCGTGGCCGGCTCGGTCTCGGAGAGCTGGATGGGATCCATCGGCAGGCGAGCGGCGGCGCGGGCGATCTCGACGGCGAGCGTTGCGGTTCGCTCGATCTCGGCGGGCTCGAGCAGCGCCGTGGCGGCGAACCCCCAGTAGCCGTTCACGAGGACCCGGATACCGACGCCCTGCGAATCCGAGCGGTCGATGCCCTCCATCACCTGGTTGCGCACGGTGATCGACTCGGAGTCCTCGCGGACCACCCTGCCGTCCGCGTAGTCCGCACCGGCCGCCTTAGCGGCTTCGACGGCCTGCTTCGCGACGTCGAGCAACGGCATCCCCCTCGCACGAACGAACGGCCCGGTCGTTCCGGCCCCGGGCCGCGGGACAGCCTACCCGAGCTACCCAGCCCCGGCATCCGTACGATCCCGAAGCGGCAGAGATCTCGACCGCAGGAGCCGCGCGGTTCCGTGGCATGATGCGCGGACCCTTCCGCTGACCGAGGGAGCCGACGCATGCCGATCGTGAAGTTCGACGACGCTCCCGAGTTCGACCTCGCGAGCATCCGCGTTCGCGGGTTGTCCTCACCCTCCCGCGGCGCGCTCGAGACCATGAGCTACCGCGTCGACCTACGTCCCGGCCAGCGCCTACCTGAGCACACCCACGATCACGAGGAGGTCTTCCACGTCCTCTCGGGAACGATCACGGTGTCCCTCGACGGTGAGGAGACGCCGCTCGCATCAGGGGACACGGTGATGATCCCGCCCGGCGTGTCGCACTCCTCGTACGCGGACGGATCCGAGGCGTGCGCGATCCTCGCAATGATGCCGGTCGGCACGATCATGATCCGCCCCGATGGCGAGCGCGCCGCGCCGCCGTGGGGGGTCTGAGCGTGGCGACGTACTTCGCGAACGTGGGGTTGTTCGACGGCCGGTCGATGCGGACGAAGGCGGGGGTGCTCGTCTCGAGCGGCGAGATCGCCTGGGTGGGCGCGCACGCCCGGGCGCCGAAGATCGCGCATGCAGCGCACCAGGTCGACGGCAGGAGCTCGACGCTGTTGCCCGGACTCATCGACTGCCACGTCCATCTGTGCTTCGACGGCTCGGCCGACTTCGCGGGAGAAGCGGACGACTTGACCGACACGCTCGCGGTGTTGAAGGCGGTGAGGAACGCGGCCCGGCACCTCGCGGCCGGGGTCACGAGCGTGCGGGACCTCGGCGGTTGGAAGAGCTCGGTCATCGAAGTGGGAGCCGCGATCGAGCGAGGCATGATCCCGGGGCCGCGCGTCGTGGCCGCGGGACGGGCGCTCACGATCACGGGCGGCCACGGTCACAACATCGGCATCGCTCGCCAGGTCGACGGCGCCGACGAGGTCCGCAAGGCCGTGCGCGAGGAGATCCGCGCCGGCGCCCTGGCGATCAAGCTCATCGCGACGGGCGGCGTACTCACCCCGGGCATCACCGCCGACTTCACCGCCTTCACGCCCGAGGAGCTCGAGGCGGCGGTGGACGAGGCGCACACCTGGGGCCGTCGAGTCGCGGCGCACGCGATCGGCGCCGCGGGGATCGTGCAGGCGGTACTCGCAGGCGTCGATTCGATCGAGCACGGATCGCAGATCGACGCCGGCACGGCTCGCCTCATGAAGGACGCGGGCACGTTCCACGTGCCGACGATCTCGGCGATCGGGGGCATCGTGGAGCATCCCGACGAGGTGCCCGCCTACGCCGTCGAGAAGGCGATGTCTCTTGCCGCGCAACACCACGATGCGTTCCGCCGAGCGGCGCGGGCGGGCGTCCGTCACGCGTGCGGCACCGACGCGGGCACGCCGTTCAACCCCCATGGGAACGCCCCGCACGAGATCGTCTCGATGGTGGAGTGGGGGATGACGCCCCTGAAGGCCTTGCAGGCAGCCACCTCGAACGCTGCCGAGCTCCTCGGCCTGCCCGACGTCGGGTCGGTGAAAGCGGGGATGGCGGCCGACCTGGTCCTGTACGACGAGGACCCGGTCGAGGACATCGCCGCGTTGCTGCAACCCGTCATGGTGATGAAGGCCGGCGAGGTGGTCGCCGGCGAGGAGCGCTAAGCCGCCGAGAACGCGTACTCCTGCGCCACCGAGTCGCACGGGTTCCCGCGGCCGAACGTCACGTTCATCTCCCCGACGTCCGCGATGCACCAGAACGCCGTGGCGGATCGGGTCGCTGCATCGGGATACAGTTCGGGGTGGCGGCAGATGCTCGTGGGCGCGCCCTCGTGATCGGACAGGAAGGTCCGCATAGCATCGACGGTGATCGAGCCGGGCTCCGCGGACGCGAGCAGCTCGGCGGCGCGCCGGTAGCGGGCGTCGGACTGCGGTGCGTACTCGGGATCGCCCTCGTACTTCTGCATGCGCTCGGACACGTAGTGGTTCGTGTGCACGAAGTGACCTCGGCCATCTGGATCGGTGAGCTCCGCGTCGGTGGCCGAGCCCTCGACGTTCACCACCTCGTCGCGGGACACGATCACGTTGTTGTACGAGGAGGCCCGGTCGTGGCGGAGCGCCTCGCCGACGGCCATCCCCATGCTCGGTTGGCGAAGGATCGAGCGGAACTGGATCTCGCGCGGGATCCCGACTCGCTCGTCGAGCGGCGCCAGCTCGTTCCCGGTGAACGACAACCCTGTCGAGTTCCACCCGGCGCTCATCCAGATGCCGTTGCCGATCGACATCACGACGGGGTCGCCGGGGATCCGCCACTCGATCGCGACGAGCTGATCTTGGTATGCGCGCGGCATGTCGTTGTTGTGGGCGACGAGCACGCGTCCGTCCGCTGTCGCGGGCGCGACCGCCACCAGGTCGGTGCATCGACCCTCGAGCTTGCGACCGTACGGCTCGTACCAGATCTCCTCGATCATGCACGCGAACAGCGCGAGCGGATCAACGTCGAGCGCCTCGGCCGCGCCCTCGATCTCCTCCATGTACCAGGGGTAGGCGGGCGACGTGATCTCGCGGAACTTCGCGGCGAGCTCGAGCTGGTCGGCACGTGTGCGACCCTCGGGGATCTCGCTGTCGGGGAAGCCCACGGCCTGCAGGATCGTGTCGGCGCACGCCTCGGCGATCTGCGCTCCCACCTCGCGATGTGATCCCGAGACCTGGAGCATCGGGATCGTGTGCGGCGTCGTCATCAGCGCGATGCTACTCCGTGTCCGGGTCATCGAGCAGGATCGTGATCTCGCACACGCCCCGGAAGCCCAGGCGCTCCAGGATGGGTTTCGACATCGCGCCGGCCTGCGTGATGAGCGCGGGCGTGCCGCGCTCCGCCGCTGCCTTCCACCGCGCGTCGACGAGGGCGCGATAGGCACCGCGTCCGCGCGCCTCCGGTAGCGTGCTGCCGCCGTTCATTACCACGCCGTGAGGAGTGAACGTCGCCTGCGCTTGCGCGACCGGTCGGCCGTCGAGGTAGGCGAGGTAGGAGGCCCACGTCCCGAGCTCGCCTTGCGACTCGAGGTCGCGCGCCGCTTCATCAGGGTCGTCGTCCTCCGGATCCATGCCGAAGCAGATCCGCGCGATCCGGTGGGCGGCGATGAGTTGCTCGGCGGTCTCGACGCGTCGGACCTCCACGTCGTGCGCCGGTTCTCCGGCGGGAGGCTCGGTCATCACCATGCCGATCGCGAGTGGCTCGTCGAACGGCCTCATGCCGATCCCCACGAACCGGTCGGCGAGATCCACGGGCGTGGCGTGCGTGCCGACCTCCCACGTGAACGGCACCCGGCCACGCTCTCGGAGCAGCCGACGGATCTCCTCGACATCGGCTGCCCAGGTGTCGTCCGTCAGGCGGAGCCGTTGCGCCACGGTGAAGACCGCGTGTCCGGTCGAGGCGCTCATCCACACGACGTACCGGT
>Ga0307308_10000865_pt1 | contig 11525 bp, 8 predicted proteins | sample ER_DNA_195_FD_194501 | JGI IMG/M metagenome (GOLD analysis project Ga0307308, IMG submission 194501) | Bulk soil microbial communities from the East River watershed near Crested Butte, Colorado, United States - ER_DNA_195 | ecosystem: Environmental > Terrestrial > Soil > Floodplain | place: USA...
GATCGCGGCGGGCGCGGACGCGATGGTGACCAGCGCGCACAAGGCCCTGCCCGCCTACACGCAGGGCGCGCTGGTGCTGGCGCGGACCGGGCTGCTGGATCCGGCCCGGCTGGACCGCGCGTTCGACGCGACCCACACCACCAGCCCGGCCGGCGCGATCGTCGCGAGCATCGACGCGGCACGCGCGCTGCTGGCCCGCGACGGGACCGCGCTGTGCGCGCGACTGCTGCGCCTGGTCGCCACCGCCCGGCGGCGCCTGGCAGAGGTTCCCGGGCTCGGCCTGCTGGAGGGGCCGGGCGTGGAGCCGACCAAGCTGGTCGTGCTGCTGGCCGGCACGGGGGGCCATGGCAATGCCGTCGAGAACGACCTGATTGCCGCCGGGATGCCGGTCGAGATGGCCGACCGGGACACGATCGTGCCGATCATCACGCTCGCCGACGACGAGGCGACGGTCGCCCGGTTCACAGCCACCCTCGTGGCCGCGATCGAGCGCCATCGCGGGGCAGCCCGCCGGCCGGTCCCCTCGCCCGCCTGGACGGTCACGCCCCAGGTTGCGCTCCCGCCACGCGAGGCGTTTTTCGCGCGCAACGAAACGGTCGTGGCTGATGCCGCTGTCGGAAGGATCAGCGCCGAACTGGTGGCGCCCTACCCGCCCGGCGTGCCGGTGCTCGCGCCGGGCGAGATCATCACGGCCGAGGCGCTGGCGGCGCTGCGCGCCGCGCACGCGGAGGGCGGCCGGATCGCGTACGCCGCCGACCCGGGCCTGGACACGCTCCAGGTCATCGCCGCCGCACGGTGACCCCTAGCTCGTGATCATGACCTTGATATAGCCGGGTGTGCACCGAAGTCATGATCACAACGCTGAACCCTCCGCCCCCGGAGATCCACAAGACGTGATCATGGGATCGCTACTGCAAGAACGATAGTGATCCCATGATCACAAACGGTGCACCGCATGTCACACGGGTTTCTCGCCGGGATTGCGGCGAAATGGGGTATTTTCCGCCTCGGGACTAGCGCTCAGTCCGCTCGGCTTCGGCGGCGAGGCGGCCCGCCTCGGCGGCGAGCCGATCCGCGCGGGCGGGCCGACCGTCGCTGCCCGCCTCGGCGAGGTTGATCCGCACCAGCGCCGCCGCGGCACGGGAACCGGCCGCCGCAAGAAGCGCGGCCGTGATCGCGTCGCCGCGCACCGCCGGGTTGCCCTCGGCGGCGACCGCGGCCGCCACTGCGGCAACCTCGGCGCCGATCTCGGCCACCTGCATCGGGACCGTGCATGCCTGTGAAAGGGCGTCAGCAAGCCCGTCCCGGGCCCGCATCGCGGCCAGCACCGCGCGGTAGGCCTCGGCGTCGGCCTGGGCGAGCGGAGCGGCCCGGTCGCGCAGCAGCCGGGCCTGCTCCGCCAGGCGCTCCGCCGCCAGGTGATGGCCTGACAGGCCCGCCGTCATCGCGCACAGGCCGGCGGCCAGGGTGACGGCGAGCGCCGCGACGGCGCCGCCACCCGGGTCGGGCGTGGTGGCCGAGAGCGCGTCCAGGAATCGCCCGACCGGCATCTCCAGGTACGCCGGGGGCGGCGCGGATACCTCCGCCCCGCCCGGCTGGCTTGGTCCCGGCTGGGCTGGTCCCGGCTGGGCTGGTCCCGGCTGGGCTGGTCCCGGCTGGCCTGGCCCGCCCGGCGGGCCGTTCACGCGCCCGTCCCTGGGCAGGGGGGTTTCCTTGGGCACGGCCGGGATCATCCGCCTAGGTGCGGCGCGGGGTACAGGATGGTCTTGGGCTCGGTGAACGCCTCCATGGCGAAGCGGCCGCCCACCCGCCCGCGCCCGCTGACCGAACCGGAGCGGCCGCCGAACGGCAGGTGGGATTCCCACAGGTTGGTCGAGGCGTTGATGTTGACCCAGCCTGCCCGGGCCTGCTCGGCGAAGGCCAGCCCGCGCTCCAGGTCACCGGTGAACACCGCCGCAGTCAGGCCGAACGGCGATCCGTTGGTCAGCTCGAGCGCCTCGGCGGCGGAGCTCACCTCGATGACCGGCACCACTGGGCCGAACGTTTCCTCGCGGGCGATCTCCATGTCCAGGGTGACCCCGTCGAGGACTGTGGGCTCGGCGTACAGCGCGGTCGGGAAGTCGGCCGCCAGGTTCCCGCCGCAGCCCACCCGGGCCCCGGCCGCCACCGCCGTGCCGACGTGCCGGGCGAACTTGTCCGCGGTCGGCTGGTTGTTCAGCGGGCCCATGGTGGTGGCGGGGTCGAACGGGTCCCCGAGCCTGATCCGGTCCTTGGTCGCCGCGACCACCCGGTCGACGAACTCGGCGCGCACGGCGGAGTGCACCAGGAACCGCTCGCCCGCGGTGCAGCTCTGGCCGGCGCACAGGTAGGCGGCTTCCAGCGCGGCGTCGGCGGCGAGGCCGAGGTCGGCGTCCTCAAGCACCACCATCGGCCCGTTGCCGCCCAGCTCCAGCAGCTGGGTCTTGCCCGCCGCCCGGGTGGCGACCGATGCGCCGGTGGCCACCGACCCGATGAAGCCCACCGCGTTCACGCCGGGGTGGCCGGCCAGCGCATCGCCGACGACCGGGCCCGGGCCGGCCACGAAGCTGAACACGCCGGGCGGAGTGCCCTCGCCAGCGATGATCTCGGCGAGCAGGGCGCAGCAGGCGGTGGTGGTGGGGGCGGGCACCCACACGACGGCGTTGCCGGCCGCGAGCGCGGGTGCGAACAGCTCCGCGCCCATCGTGTACGGCCAGTTCCACGGGCTGATCACGCCGACCACGCCGAGCGGGACCCGGGTGGACAGGACCCGCCGGTCCGCCGACACCGACGGCGGGATCTCGCCGGCCAGCCGGACGGCGTCCTCGCCCGCCATCGTGAAATACCCCGCGAGCTCATCGACCTCGTCGCGGGCCTCGGCCACCAGCGGCTTGCCCTGGTCCTGCGTGAGCGCGCGGGCCAGCTCCTCGCCGCGCCGGGTGATCGCCGCGGCCACCGCCGAGCACCACTGCGCCCGCTCGAAGGCGGACCGCGCCGCCCAGGCTGGCCAGGCCGCCTGCGCGGCGGCGACGGCGGCGTCGACGTCGCCCGGGTCGGCCACGGCAACGGTGGCGAACTGCTCGCCCGAGGAGGGACTGACCGCAGGGGCCGTGCCCCCGCCGCCGGGGCGCCAGGCGCCGCCGATGTACAGCAGGTGCTCACTCATCGTGTGCTCCCTTCCTCACGGGCGCCGCTGGCGGGCCAGGGCATATCAGGCGGATCTCCATCCTGCCGCGGAACAACCGGACACGCCCTTACGCGCTGGCGCACAGCCGCCCGAGCGAATCCAGCGTCTCGGGGCGCATCCGGTACTCGGGGCCGGAGATGGACAGGGCGGCGACGCAGGTGCCAGCCGGGTCGAACACGGGCGCGGCGACCGCGACCAGCCCTTCCTCCAGTTCGGCGACCGCCGTGGCGTAGCCCTCGGAGCGGATGCTGGCGAGCTCGTCGGCGAGGGCGCCGGGACTGACGATCGTCTGCGGTGTGTAGCGCTCCAGCACCGTGGGCTGGCTCAGCGCGCCGTATGCGAGCAGGACCTTGCCGTTGGCGACCGCGTGCGGCCTGGTCCGGCGGCCGATCCAGCCCCCCGAGCTGGACAGGATGTAGGTGCTCGGCACCTCCGCCACGTTGAGCACGTTCTCGCCGTCGGGAACCGCGAGGTTGACGGTCTCCCCGGTCCGCTGGGACAGCTTCTCCATCGCTGGCTGCATGGTGCCGACCAGGTCGAAGCTCCGGAGCGCCAGCGCGCCCAGCCGGATGATCTCCACCCCCAGGCGGTAACGTTTGCCGACGCGGGTGAGGAACCCGGTCCGCTCCAGCGCCGCTGCTAGGCGGGAGGCGGTTGACTTGTGCACCGACAGCGCCCGCGCGATGTCGGCCACACCGAGTTCTTCCCGGCTGTCGTCGAAGCTCCTGAGCAGCGTCAGCACGCGTTCGGCCGACCGGTAGGTTGCGCTGCGCGCAACCTCGTTCTGGCTCATGCAACAAGGATGGCCAGCGGCCCGGCACGCGTCAACAGCCGGGCCTGGCGCGGCCGGGGCGCCGTGGCATACTCGCTGAGCAGGAAACGCTGCCGGGCGCAGGCGTGTCAGCGAGCGCCCGTGAAGAGAAGGGAGCGGGGCTGGTATGTCCGCCCCCGACGCGGCCGATGCCGCCACCTCCGCGTCCGCCCACGACCCGCTGCCCGAGGCCCTGGCGCTGGCCCGCGGGGCCGCTGCCGCCGGGCTCGGGCTCAAGCTCCTGGGCGGCCTGGCCGTCCGGGTCCTGTGTCCCGAGTACCCGCCCCGGCTGCGCCGCGACCAGGACATCGACTTCGCGTGCCTGACCAAGGAGCGCAAGAAGATCGCGGCCTACCTGGAGACGAGTGGCTGCGAGCCGGACCGGCGGTTCAACAACCTCAGCGGCCACCAGCAGATGTATTTCACCGCACCCTCCGGGCGGCCGATCGACGTCATGGTCGACCAGCTGACGATGTGCCACACCCTGGACCTGCGGCCGTCGTTCTCCCGCCAGCCGCTCACTGTCGACGCGATCGACGTGCTGCTGTCCAAGCTCCAGATAGTCGAGCTCAACGAGAAGGATGTGCGCGACATCGTGCACCTGCTGGCGGCCTTGCCGCTGGGCGGTGAGGGCGTGAGCCTGGACACCGACCGCTTCTGCCAGCTGCTGGGCGCGGACTGGGGCTGGTGGCGGACCGTCACCGGCAACCTCGCCAAGCTGCCCGGCCTCATCGCCGAGAAGCCGGAGTTGATACCGGCCGGTGCCGCCTTCGATCCCCTCGACCAGATCCAGCGGCTGTCGCAGCTCGCCGCCGACACCCCCAAGACGGTCAAGTGGCGGCTGCGGGCGAAGGCGGGTGACCGCGTCCGCTGGTACGAGCTGCCCGAGGAGGTCGCGCACTGATATCCGGCAGCTTGACGCCGCAATCAGCCAGTGCTAGACGTTGCACAGAACGCGAGGCGGTTTCGCATGACGCGCAGCTGTGGCGCCTGGTGTCTGGGGAAGGCATGGGGTTAGTCCAATGAGAGTCTTCTTCGCCACGGACATTCATGGGTCCGAGATCTGTTGGCGGAAATTCCTCAACGCAGCCAGTTTCTACAAGGCCGACGCGGTGATCCTGGGTGGTGACGTCACCGGCAAGGTGATGGTGCCGATCACCGAGCACAACGGGTACTGGCAGGTAGTGCTGGCCGGAGAGACGGTGCGCCTGGATACCAGGGAGGAGCTCGCGGAGGCCGAGCGCCAGATCCGCAACAGGGGCTCGTACCCCGCCGTCATGTCCCCCGATGAGCTGTCCGAGCTCAGCAAGGAAGAGGGCGCCGTCGACCGGCGCTTCAGCGTGGAGATGATCGCCTCGCTGGACCGCTGGCTGGACATGGCGGACGGCAAGCTCAAGGGCGGCGAGATCCCGTGCCTGCTCAACGGCGGGAACGACGACATCTGGGAGATCGATGACGTCATCGACGCCTCGCCGTACGTGACGTTCGGCGAGGGCAGGCTGATCGATCTCGGCGGCTTCCACCTGGTGTCGATGGGGTGGACGAACCCCACGCCGTGGGACACCTTCCGCGAGGCGCCGGAGGAGGAACTGGCGGCCAAGATCGAAGCGGTCGCGAACCTGGTGCCGGACATGGGGCGGGCAATCTTCAACTTCCACGCGCCGCCCTACGGGAGTGGTCTTGATGACGCGCCGGCGCTGGACGCGAACCTGCGCCCCATGCACGGCGGCGCGGTCATGAAGCCGGTCGGCTCGACCGCAGTCAGCGATGCAATCGTTCGCCATCAGCCCATGCTTTCCGTGCACGGACACATTCACGAGAGCAGGGGCATCAAGAAGATGGGAAGGACCCTCGCCATAAATCCGGGCAGCGTCTATGGTGATGGCGTCCTGCAAGGTGCCCTGCTCGAACTTGACCCGAAGAAGGGGAAAGTCTCGAAGTATCTTCTCGTGAACGGTTGAGCATCGGCGCCTGGCCGCCCCGCCTGCCGCAGGTCGATCACTTCGCCCCCTGATCAGCCCACACTTGGGAGGTATGCATGGCCACAGAAGCTCTCGGCGACGAGAGACCGGCGCTCTTCCTGCGGAAAGCCACCGGCCTTGTCCGGGGCTGGAACGTCCGGGATTCGCTGATCTATGCCGTGCTGTCAACCAACTTCGTCACCCTGGGATTGTTCACGTTCACCTACGCGGGCCCCTCGTTCCCGACGGGCCAGCTGCTGACGTCGGTGGTGATCTCGGCGATCCTGGTGTCGTTCCTGGTCGTCGCCTACACCGGGCTCATCACTACCATCCCGCGAGCGGGCGGCGACTACGTCTGGCAGACCCGGATTCTCGGCAGCGGCGTCGGCTTCGTCTTCGCGGTCACCGGCTGGTGGTTCATCCTCTGGCTGTGGGCGCCCATCTACGGCAACATCCTCGCGATCCAGTTCTTCGAGCCGCTGTGGGCGACAATCGGCAGCCCGTCCGGCGCCGCCTGGTTCGGCACCAACAACGGGATCTTCGTCGTCTCCCTCATTACCATCGTGCTGGCGGGCGTCCTGGTCTCGATCGGGATGGCCGGATACGCCAGGATCCAGAAGTGGTGCATCTACGGCGGCCTGATCGGGTTCGCGGTCATCGTGGTGCTGCTGCTGATCAACAGCCACGCCGACTTCATTGCCTCGTTCAACCAGGAGGCCAGCAAGCTGTTCGGTGTGAACCACGCCTACGCGGCCACCAACGCGGCGGCCATCAAGGCCGGGTACCACGCGCCCGCGTTGGGCTTCGGGCCGCTCGGCGCGACCCTGCTGCTGGTGCCGAACATGATGTTCTTCATCCTGTGGCCGAACTGGGGCGCCAGCCTGTACGGCGAGATCCGCGGCGCCAGTGACTTCAAGCGCGTCTTCCGCGGCATGTTCTTCGGACTGTGGATCACGACCGCCCTCGTGGTGATCTTCTTCCTGCTAATGGCCAAGACGCTCGGCTGGGACTTCTACCAGAATGCGAACGCGGCGTTCTTCAACGGCACCTTCCCGATCCCCGTCTGGCCGTACCCGTTCATGTTCGCGGGCTGGCTGGTGCACAACACGGCCTTCCAGGTGATCCTCATCCTGGTGATGAGCCTGTGGTTCTTCGGCTGGGTGGGGACGCTGTTCCTGTCCTCGACCCGGGTCATCTTCGCCGCCGCGTTCGACCGGGTGCTGCCCGACCGGGCGGCCGAGGTCTCGGAGAAGCGGAAGGTTCCTCTCTACTCGCTGATCCTGATGCTGCTGCCGGCGGTGGGGCTGAGCGCCATCTACGCGTACTCGACGAGCTTCCGCACCTACACGCTGGACGCCACGCTGGTCATCGCGGTGACCTACCTCTTCAGCGCGATCGCCGTGGTGCTGCTGCCGTTCATCAAGCCGGACCTGTGGCGCGCGTCGCCGGCCAGCAAGGTCAAGCTGTTCGGGGTGCCGATCGTCCCGGTCTCCGGGGTGATCACCATCGGGCTGCTCGGTTTCTGCCTGATCGCGTGGCTTGTCAACGGCAACTACTTCGTGAACAACCCGTCCTCGCTCATCTTCATGGGCGCGATGTACGTGCTGGCGATCGTGCTGTACGTGGTCGCCCGCGTCGTGCGCAGGCGCCAGGGCATCGACCTGGGCCTCATCAACAAGGAGATCCCGGTCGAGTAGCCTCAAGCAGCACAGCGATGGCACCGGCCCCGCCGCCAGCAGTCCAGGCGGCGGGGCCGGTGTCCGGCAGGGGGACACAGACGATTGGCGGTATTCAGCAGCATGAGTGACACCCCGTCCCGGGCAAGCGCCGTCATCATCGGCGCGGGCATCGTCGGCAACAGCCTCGTCCACCACCTCGCGCGGCTGGGCTGGCGCGACCTCGTCCTGGTGGACAAGGGGCCGATGCCCAACCCGGGCGGATCGACCGGGCACGCCTCCAACTTCATCTTCCCGATCGAGTACTCGAAGATGATGATGGAGCTGACCCGCGACAGCACCGAGCAGTACCAGGCGCTCGGGGTGTTCACCCAGAGCGCCGGGATCGAGGTCGCCCGCACCGACGAGCGGATGCACGAGCTGCGCCGGCGGTGCACCGCGGCCAGGACCTGGGGCATCCCCGCGCAGCTGCTCTCGCCGGGCGAGGTGCGCAAGCTGGTGCCGTACCTGGACGAGTCGGTGATCCTCGGCGGGGCGCACTTCCCCACCGTGGGGGTCGTGGACTCGCTGCGGGCGGGCACCTTGATGCGGGAGCAGGCGGAGCAGTCCGGCGCGCTGCGTGTGCTCGCGGGGACGGAAGTGCTCGGGATCGAGGTGAGCCCCGGCGGGCCCGCGCCCCGGGTGCGGGCCGTGCGCACGAGCGAGGGGGAGATCGAGACGCCCGTCTGCGTGATCTGCTGCGGGGTCTGGAGCCCGCGCATCGCGCGGATGGCGGGCGCGCGGATCCCGCTCACCCCGGTCGTGCACCAGATGATCAGCGTCGGCCCGGTGCCGCTGTTCGCGGACACCTCCGGCGAGATCGCCTACCCGATCGTCCGTGACGTGGACACGAACATGTATGAGCGGCAGCACGGCGGCGACATGGAGGTCGGCTCCTACGCCCACCGTCCGATCGTCGTCGACGCGGACGACATCCCCTCGATCGAGGAGTCGCCCCGGTCGCCGACGGAGCTGCCGTTCACGCAGGACGATTTCGATCCGCAGCTCGCCGAGGCGCTGGAGCTCATGCCGGAGCTGCTGGGGGATGAGCGGGTCGGCATCCGCTACGCCATCAACGGCCTGATCTCGATGACCCCGGACGGCCACCCGCTGCTGGGAGAGACGCCGGAGGTGGGCGGGCTGTGGTCGGCCGCGGCCAGCTGGATCAAGGAGGGTCCCGGCGTCGGCCGCGCGGTGGCCGAGTGGATGAGCGGCCAGGTGCCGGAGATCGACGTCCACGAGGCCGACATCGCCCGCTTCTACCCGTGCCAGCGCACGGCCGCCCACGTGCAGGCGCGGGCGCGGGAAGGCTTCAACAAGATGTACGGGATCGTCCACCCGGGCGAGCAGTGGGAGTCCGGCCGGCCGGTCCGGGTCAGCCCCGTGTACGCCAGGGAGCGTGAGCTGGGCGCGGTCTTCTTCGAGACCGCCGGGTGGGAACGCCCGCACTGGTACGCGAGCAACGAGGCCCTGCTGGAGCGCTACGCCGGCCGGCTGATGCCCCGGGAGGCCGAGTGGGAGGCGCGGTGGTGGTCGCCCATCATCAACGCCGAGCACCTGGCCATGCGGGACTCGTGCGGCCTCGTGGACCTGTCGGCGTTCGCGGTTTTCGACATCACCGGGCCGGCCGCTCTGGAGACGGTGCAGTCGCTGGCGGTCGCACAGCTGGACGTGGCGCTCGGCCGCGTCGTCTACACCTCGCTGCTGGACGAGCGGGGCGGGTTCCTGGCCGACCTGACCATCATGCGGCTGGGACCCGACCACTTCCGGGTGGTGACCGGAGGCGCCACCGGCATGTCCGAGAAGAAGTGGTTCACCGACCACCTGCCCGCCGACGGGACCGCCGCTCTGGCGGACCTGACCTCGGCGTGGACGACGCTGGGGCTGTGGGGCCCGCGGGCCAGGGACGTGATGCAGGCGGTCAGCGCGGACGACTACAGCCACCCCGGATTCCCGTTCGGTACCTGCCGCGAGGTCGAGGTCGACGGCCTCACCGTCCTCGCGTCGCGCATCTCCTACGTGGGTGAGCTCGGCTGGGAGCTGTACGTGCCGACGGAGCAGGGCGCCGGGCTGTGGGACGCGCTGTGGGACGCGGGCGGCCCGCACGGTCTGGTGCCCGTCGGCATCGGCGTCTACGGGACCACCGGGCGGCTGGAGAAGGGGTACCGCGCGTTCGGCAACGAGCTGACCCCCGACTACACCCTGGTCGAGGCCGGGATGACCCGCCCCAAGGTGAAGCAGCGCGCGTTCATCGGCAAGGACGCCTACCAGGCGCAGCGGGAGGCCCCGCCGGCGGCGGTGCTGTGCACCCTGACCGTGGACGATCACCGGTCGGCCGACGGTCAGCTGCGCTACATGCTCGGCGGCGAGCCGGTCCTCGCCGCGGACGGCGAGCCGCTGGTGGACTCCAAGGGCCGCCCGTCGTACGTGACCAGCGCGGGCTCGGGGCCCTCCACCGGCAAGCACCTGCTCATGGCCTACCTGCCCGCCGCGGATGCCCGCCAGGGGGCGCGCCTCTTCGTGGAGTATCTCGGTGAGCGCTATCCGGTCACGGTCGCCGTCGCCGGCTCGACGCCGCTGTTCGACCCGGAGAACGAGCGGATCCGGAGCTGACTGCAGTGGAGGTCCTCGTCTGTGTCAAGCGCGTCCCGATGGTCGGCGGCAAGATCGTGGTGACCGGCGACGGGCAGGACGTGGACACCCGGATGTCGGGGTTCGCCATGAGCCCGCACGAGGAGTGCGCGGTCGAGGAGGCGATCCAGATCACCGAGCGGCTCGGCGGCAACGTGTCGGTGCTTACACTCGGGCCGCCGGACGCCGCCGAGCAGCTGCGCGACGCCCTCGCGCTGGGCGCCGGCCGGGCGGTGCTGCTCGAGACCGACGGCCGGGAGTGGGGACCGATCGCCACAGCCGAGGAGATCGTGGCCGAGGCCCGCCGGCGCGCCGAGGCCGACCAGGCCTACGACCTGCTGCTGCTCGGCAACGAGGCGGCGGACACCGGTGACTACCAGGTGGGGGTCCGGGTGGCACACGCGCTCGGCTGGCCGTGCGTCACCGGCATCAAGGGCATCGAGATCGACGACGGCGGCGTGCGGGCCCGCCGGGAGTACCGCGGCAACGAGGAGCTCTTCGAGTTCGGACTGCCCGCGGTGATCACCGTCAAGGAAGGCATCAACCTGCCCCGCTACCCCTCTCTGCCGGGCCGGCTGCGGGCCAAGCGGGCGGTCATCGAGGAGCACCGGCCGCAATGGCGGCCCGACGGCCTGCGCAAGGTGGCGCTGCGGGTGCCCGAGACGGAGCGGAAGCAGGCGACCGTGCTCGGCACCGGGGCCGACGCGGTGCCGGCCCTGGTCGCGCTGCTGGACGAGCTGGGAGTGCTGCCATGACCGTGCTGTGCCTGGTCGAGCGGGACGGCGCCGGCGTCGCCGACGCCTCCTTGCGCGCCCTGACCTTCGCCAGGGGGCTGGCGGGGCCGGGTGACGCGGACCCGGTTGGCGCGGACCAAGGTGTCGTAGACCTGGGCGGCACGGACCCGAGCGGCGCGGACCTCGGTGGCGTCAGCCAGGCCAGCGGGAGGCTGGCGGCGGTCCTGTTCGCCGGCGCCGAGGCCCTGGCCAGCGAGACGCCTGCCGGGCAGGAGCTGGCCGGCTACGGCGTGTCCGACGCCTACGTCATCGAGCCCGGCCAGCTGCCCGGGTATGCCCCGTTGGCGTGGGCGCGCGTCCTGGCCGGGCTGATCGAAACGACGGGCGCGACCGCGGTGCTGGCCGCGGGGACCGACCGTGGCGCCGAGGTGATGGCGCACCTCGGCGCGCTGGCCGGGGCGCCGATGG
>Ga0307308_10000866_pt1 | contig 11522 bp, 9 predicted proteins | sample ER_DNA_195_FD_194501 | JGI IMG/M metagenome (GOLD analysis project Ga0307308, IMG submission 194501) | Bulk soil microbial communities from the East River watershed near Crested Butte, Colorado, United States - ER_DNA_195 | ecosystem: Environmental > Terrestrial > Soil > Floodplain | place: USA...
ATCGAAGACGGTGTTGACGGCTGGTCCTGTCCGCAGGAAGCTGAGCCGCTGGCGCGGCGTCTAACGGAAATCCTCGACGACCCAGCGCGCGCGCAGGCGATGGGACGTAGCGGCCAGCGCAAGGTCGAGGCACGCTACTCCTGGCGGGCCATTGCCGACCAGCATCTGGCGCTCTACTCTAGACTTCGAAACGAGAGCCGCGGACGTTGAACGATCGGATCAATGTGCTTGGCGTGGGCGTCAGCCAGATCAATATGGAGATCGCCCTCGACCGAATCCGTCAGTGGGTTGCGCGACGAGAGCGCCAATACGTGAGTGTCTGCACGGTGCACACCGTGATGGAGTGCCGGCGGAACGAGCGCCTACGCCGAATCGTTAATGCGGCCGGGATGACCACCCCGGATGGCATGCCCCTGGTATGGCTCTCGCGCTTGGCCGGTCACCGGCAGGTCGCGCGCGTCTACGGCCCCGACCTGATGCTGGCGGCCATGGCCGACTCGGAGCGCACGGGCCACCGGCATTTTTTCTATGGCGGTCGCGCCGGCGTCGCCGAGCGGCTGGCCCAGGTAATGCGAAAGCGGTTCCCGGCCGTTGATATCGCCGGCAGCATGACACCGCCGATGGGCACGGCCGAAGAGTTGTGTACCGCGGAGGCCGCGGAGAGGATCAATCGAGCAGCGCCCGACATCGTGTGGGTCGGCGTTAGCTCGCCCAAGCAGGAATTCTGGATGTCATGCATGCGACCGCTGCTGGGCGCGGCCGTCCTGATCGGCGTCGGCGCCGCCTTCGACTTTCACACCGGCGCGGCGAGGCAGGCGCCCTCCTGGATGCAGCGCTCGGGGCTGGAGTGGCTCTTCCGCCTGCTCCAGGAACCCAGCCGGCTCTGGCGCCGCTACCTGATCGACAACCCCTGGTTCCTTTTCGAGCTGGCCCGGCAGAAGCTTGGCCTCAAGCGCTATCCCATGGACCGTTACCGATGAGCCCGCTGGCCGGTCTTGCGCTGACGGCCATCCTGCTACTGATCTATGCGCTTGCCCTCCGCGTCGTTTGGCACAAGCCCTTCCGCGCTCTCGGCATCCTCGTGGCGGGGATGAGCATCCACAACCTGGTGCTGATGATCCTGCTGCGACTCGACACCCCCGGCCTGGCGGTGCGGATCGTCCAGTCCTGGAAGGAGGGCATCCTGCTGCTGCTCCTCGGTTTCGTTCTCGCCAGGGGGGTGGCAAGCTGGCGCGGCGGCCAGCGTCCACAGCTGCTCCTGATCGATTGGGTGATGCTGGCCTTCACCGCCCTGGTCCTCGTGTATTTCGTTCTACCGGACGCCGTGACCGGCGGTCACGCCAGCTTGACACAACGGCTGCTGGGCGCGCGGGTGCTGCTGTTATTGCCGTTGCTTTATCTATTCGGCCGTGTCTTCTTCACTACCGATCGGGCCGACCTCGTCTGGAACCTGACCTTTGTCGGGGGGTCGGCCGCCCTGGTCAGCGTGGCCGGCCTCCTCGAACTCTGGCTAGTCCCGACGAGGACCTGGGTCGACGCGGGGGCCAATCTCCTGTCTGCCTGGTTTGGCTTCCATTACCACGGACCCGCCGGTCTGCCAGAAAACTTCTTCCAATCGGCGGGGCCAGGCTTCTACCTGCGACGCATGGTGTCGACCTATGTGAGCCCGCTGCCGATCGCCTATACCGGCGTCCTGATCGTGCACCTCTCGGTCACGCTGCTGGTCCATTCGGGGAGGGACCGTTACCGGCTGCTGCGCGCCGGCATCCTGATCTTGCTGGTGACCGGCATCATTTTCAGTATTACCCGCCTGGCGATGATCCTGGTCGTTCTCGAATTCGCACTGTTGGCCGCCATCTGGCGGCGCTGGTGGCTGGTGATCGCGACCGCGTTGGTGACGCTGTCGGTGGGCGCCGCCTTTTATGGATATCCCCATGTGGGGCCATTGGTGACGGCTGACGCCCGCTCCGTGGTCCACCGGCCCAGTCAGCTCGGCATCCTGTCGCAGAACGATCCCTCGGCCGCCGAGCACAGCGCCACGCTGGCCCAGGACTTGCAGTACGTGCTGCAGCATCCATTGGGCGCGGGCGTTGGCACCTCGATCAATCGGTTCGGCCAGGCACCCGGCACCGGCGAAAGCGCCCTCTTCGACATTTTCGGCGAGATTGGCTTCCTCGGCGGCGTGCTCTACATGGCGGCCTACGGCCTGGTGCTCATCTACGGACTTCGCGCCTGGCGGCGATTTCGCGGGGATCCGCTGCTGAGCGCGCTGGCGATGGTGTCGCTGGTTGGGGCGCTGGCGCTTGGGCCGATCACCGCGACCAGCGACGTCTGGTCCGAGTTCACCGTGACCTTCCTGCTCTGGTGGGCGGCGGGATTTACCGTCTCGCTGGCGAATTCCCGTCAGGCCGCCACGACGCAGCTCACACCCAAGCTGCGACGCCGGTCGGCATAACGGGATGCACATCGCTATTTACGAGAACCTCCCGATGGGAGGCGCGAAGCGGGCGGCGTATGAGTTTGGCCGCCAGCTGGCCATGCGACACACAGTGGATCTTTATCGGCTGGATATCACGAACCACGATGCCTTCGATCTCTCGGCGATCGCCCGCAACGTCTATGAATATCGCTACGCCCCTTATTTTGGTCTGCTCAATGCCCGACTCCGGCAGGGGCACCTCGCGCCCCGGTCCGCGACCTTGTTTGGGCCGTTGCGACGGCTGCACGGCACCATCGCGCGCGATCTGCTGGCGCGTCGCTACGACGTCGTCCTGGCGCACACCGACTCGATGACGCAAGCGCCGTACTTGCTGCAGTTTATCGGCGACCTCGGCGTCTACTACTGTGAGGAGGTGCTTCGCATCGGGCGCGAGGCCACGCTCCAGCGGGCCCACCGGCAGGAGCTGGCGAGCAGCCCGCCGCCGGTCGGCGCGCTGCGCCTCGCCGAGGACGCCGTCGTCATGCGGCGCTGGATTGCCACCAACCGCCGATCGGCCGCCGCGGCGGGTCGCATCATCGCAAATTCGGTCTACACGCGCGAACAGGTCTTCGCCGCGTACGGCCGTCAGGCGACGGTCTGTTATCCGGGCGTCGATGCCGCGCAGTTCACGCCCGCGGGTGGCAGCCGGCGGCACGCGGAGGTCTTGTCCATCGGATCGCCGCTGTCGCGCAAGGGGCACGACCTGGTCATCCGGGCCATCGCGGCGATCCAGCCCGTGACGGCTCGTCCGCGGCTGCGCATCATCGCTGCGTCAACGTCCGGATCTGAGGCACTCCAGGCACTGGCCGGCGGACTGGGCGTCGAGCTCCAGCTGGAAACCAACCTCGACGAGACGGCGCTGGTCGCTCGCTACCGCAGCGCTCTGGCCACGGTGTGCGCCGCCCGCCTCGAGCCGTTCGGCCTCACCGTCCTGGAATCGATGGCCTGCGGGACGCCGGTCGTGGCGATTCGCGAGGCCGGCTTTCGCGAAACCGTGGTCGATCGAGAGACCGGGCTTCTCGTCGAGCCGAACGCGGCGGCGCTGGGCGCGGCCATCGCGGAACTGGCCGGCGACCCAGTGCTGGTCGCGCGCCTCGGCGGACGGGCGCGCGAGGTCGTGCTCGATCATTGGACCTGGGAGGCGTGCGGACGCGCGCTCGAGGACAGGCTCTTCACGAGGTCTCCGTGACCAGCGGACTCCCGGCCGGACCCCCAACCGGACCCCCAACCGGACCCCCAGCCGGCCCCCCGACACCGGCGAGGACGGCCGCCAGCGGTCAGCGCGTGGCGACGAATATTCTCTATGGCGTCGCGGGCCAGGTCTGGTCGCTGGTGCTGTTGATCGTCACCATCCCCATCCTGGTGCATGGCCTGGGCGAGTCCGGCTACGGCATGTATGTGCTCGTCAGTGTCCTGCTGGGCTACGTCGCCTTCCTCGACCTGGGCTTGACCCCCGCAGTCGTCAGATCCATCGCGATCCACCATGCCTCCGGGGATGAGCAGCGACTCGGTCAGATTGTCGGCACTGCGTTGCTCCTCCTGGGCGGTCTGGGCCTGCTCGGCGGCGCCCTGCTGGCCTTGCTGGCGCCGTCGATCGTGCACGGACTCCTGCATCTTCCGGCGGATTTGCAGCAGCCGGGGCAAATCGTGCTGGATATCACGGCTGTTGGCTTTGCCTGCAACATGGTCCTGACGTTGTTTGGCGCCATCCCCCAGGGGTTGCAGCGCTACGACCTGTTCACCATCAGGACCGTGGTCCTGACGACGACGACGGCGATCGCGCAGATCGCCGCCGTCAAACTGGGCGGTGGCCTGGTCTGGGTAGCGGGCCTGACGGTGGCCGTCAACGCGGCCAGTCTGCTGATCTTCGTGATCGTCGCCCGCCAGCTCCTGCCGGCGGTCAGCTTCCGGCCACGGCTTGACCGAGGCGCCCTGCGAGAGCTCACCGGTTTTGGCCTGATGCGATTCCTCAACCAGGGATCCGGGCAGGTCGTCTTTCAGCTCGACCGCGTGATCGTCGCCGCGCTGTTGCCGATCAGGGCCGTGACGTTATATTCTGTGCCACTTAGCATCGCGCAGAAATTCACGACCATCCAGTTTATTTTCTCGGGCGCGTTCTTCCCCGCAGCCTCAGCGTTACATGGCCTCGACGAACGCGAGCGCCTCCGCCGGCTGTATCTCTCGTCACTCAAGCTGTCACTGGTCATGCTCCTGCCGCTCGTTGTCCTGATCAGCGCCTTCGCCCGGCCTCTGCTCTCTACCTGGATCGGGCCGGAGTTTGGCTCCGCCAGCGCCCAAATCCTGGTCGTGCTGTCGGTGGCCTACGGGCTGGCCACCGTGATCGGCGTGCCGGCACTCGCCTCGGACGCGACCGGGCACGCGCACTGGACGGCGGGCTTCGCCATTCTCAGCGCCGTGATTAATCTGACGCTGACGGTCATCTTGGTGCCGCGACTCGGCCCGATCGGGGCCGCCTATGCGCTCTTGATCAACGCGGCGACCCAGGGCATGGTCTTTGTCTATGTGGTGCAGCGCCGGTTTATTAATCTGCCGTTGATGGTGACGTTGAGGCAGGCGGTGCTCCGCCCGCTCCTGGCCGCCATCGTGCCGGGCGTCTACGGCGTGCTGCTGGCGCCCCACCTGAGCAACTTTGTCATGGTCATTGCCGCGCTGACGGCGGGCACGCTGCTCTTTAGCGTTGCGACCGTCCTGTTCGGCGTCTGGAATGACGGTGAGGTCCAGGTCGCGAAGGCCACGGCTAAGTTCGCCCTGGCACGCCTGAAACGAACGTGAAGAAGGCCGGCTACTCGGTCGTCAACGCGCAGCGCTACGGCTGGGGACCCGACGCGCCGGCCGATCCGCAGAAGCTGGCGGTTCTTCGCAAATTCATACGGGGCCCGGCGGTGCTGGACGTTGGCTGTGCCAGCGGGACGTATGTCGATCTGCTGGCCCGGGACGGCCTGGATGTCACCGGCCTCGAGGCATTCCCGGAATTCTTGAAAGAGGCCGAGGCGCGCGGGCGCAAGGGGCGATTCGTCCTGGGCGGGGGGGAATCCATGCCGTTTGCCGACAAGAGCTTCGACAGCGCGATTCTCTTTGACGTCCTTGAGCATCTCGACGACCAGGTGGTAGTCACCCAGGCATTTCGAGTCACGCGCCACAGGTTGTTGGTGCTCGTGCCGCTGACCGACCCTCCCGAGCTGCTCGACAACAATTTCGTGTTCCAGCATCACCGAGACCGCACGCATCTCCGGGAATACACCATCGATGACCTAACCCGGCTGTTCACGGACCGAGGCGGCGTGATCCATGCTATTGAACCGGCCTATCCGGCCAATCCGCGGGGCCTGCTGGCGGATTCCCTGCGGCTGCCGGCAGCGGCCCGCCGCGGGGTTCGGGGCCTGTTGCGCCTCTTGAAGCCCGCCATCAAGCCGCATTACTCAGAAGTCTTCCTGATTGTCGACCTACCCCAGGGCTAAGTCCTCGTCCGCGGTGGGAGTTGCTGCGGGGTGGACGAGAGCGTGGGCGCGCTGTGATCGACCTCCGGGATCTGGAAGGGGGTCTCGCTCCGGATGCGGACCTTCTTGATCCGGGTCCCCTGGACGGCTTCCACGCGCAGCTCGGCGTTCCCGAGCTTGAGCGTGGCGCCGACCTTGGGGGCCGCGCCAAGCTGGTTCAAGACATAGCCGCCGACCGTGTCATAGTCATCGGCCGCGATATCGAGCCGGAGCAACTCGTTGACGTCGTTGACACTGACTCGGCCGTCGAGCACGACTTCATTCGGCGAAATAAACTGGATCTCGTCCTCTTCGCCGATGTCGTACTCGTCCTGGATCGGGCCAACGATCTCTTCGAGAATATCTTCGATCGTGACGGCGCCGGCGGTACCGCCATATTCGTCGACGACGATGGCCATGTGCACCCGGTTCTTGCGCAGATCCCGTAAGACGTCCTGGACCTTGTTGGACTCCGGCGTGAAGTATGGCTTGCGCGCAATCTCACGTAGGCTTTTCTGCTCGCCGCGGACGACGGCCCGGAGCAAGTCTTTCGCGTAGAGCACGCCAACGATGTGATCCAGGTCGCCCTCATAGACGGGAATTCGGGTATGCCCGTGCTTGGTCACCAGGTCGACGGCCTTTTCGACGGGCTCGTGGACTTCGATCGCCACCAGGTCCGTCCGGGGCACCATGACTTCGCGGACGCGCATGTCGCCCATTTCGAAGATGCCGTGGATCATTTCTCGTTCTTCTTCTTCGAGGACGCCCTCTTCTTCGCCCACTGACACCAGCATTTTCAATTCTTCTTCTGTCACGAACGGGCCTCGCACCTGGGCTCTGCCGCCCAGGATGCGCAAGAGCAGCCTTGTCACGGCCGTCAGGACATAGACAATCGGCCGCATCAACCAGGTCGCCCAGGCGACCAGCCGGGCCATCCGCAAAGCCACGCGTTCGGCGCGCTGCAGGGCCAGCGTTTTGGGCGTGATCTCGCAGGCAACCAGGACGACCAGAGAAAGAATCAAACTGACCAGCCACTCGGCGACGCGCTCTTGATAGAGCCGAAGCGCCAGCAGCGTCGCCGCCGACGATGCCACGATGATCGCCACGGTATTGAAAATCAAGATCGTCGACAGGTAGCTATTGGGCTCTTTGTGCAGCCGCTCGATAATGATCGCCGCCGCGTTCTTCTGTTCGACGAGCTGCCGCAATCGCACGCGGCTGATCGACGTCAGGGACGTCTCGGCCGATGCCGCCAACGCCGCCAGGACCAAGGCGATAACAATCGCGAGTAGCTCGAGCCAGGCGGTGGTGTCCATGAATATGCCGGCTACTTGAAGAGCTCGCTGACCGAGCGATCTTCGTGCACCCGGCGGATCGCCTCCGCCAGTAACGGCGCGACCGACAGGATTTTGATTTTTTCGTGCTGCTTTTCGGGGGGCAACGGAATCGAGTCCGTGATCACGATCTCTTCGATTGGCGAGTTCGTGAGCTTCTCGACGGCGTCGGCGGCCAGCACACCGTGGGTGGCAAGCACCCGGACGCTGGTGGCGCCCTCGGCACGCAGCGCGTGCGAGACGCCGACCAGGGTGCCGCCCGTCGAGATCAAATCGTCGACGACGACGGCATCCATGCCGTCCACGTCACCGACCACGCGTTGCTCACTGACGACGTCGTCTTTGGGACGCCGCTTGTAGACAAACGCGATCGGCAAATCGAGCAGCCGCGCGACGTCGCCGACGCGCTTCGCGCCCCCAACGTCCGGCGACACGATCACGGCATTCGGCAAATGCAGCTTGCGAATATATTCGACGAGCAGCTTCTCGGCCGTCAGGTGATCGACCGGGATGTCGAAGAATCCCTGGATGGCGTCAGCGTGCAAGTCCAACGCGATGACGCGGTTGGCGCCGGCCAGCGTGATGATATCGGCCATCAGCTTCGCTGAGATGGGGTCCCGCGCCTGGGTCTTTTTTTCTTTGCGGGCATAGCCGTAGTACGGAATGACGGCCGTGATTCGGCCGGCCGAGGCGCGCCGCAGCGCGTCGAGAATGATAAAAAGCTGCATGTAGTTCTCGGATACCGGCTGGCAGGTCGGCTGGATGAGAAAGACATCGGCGCCGCGGACGCTCTGGGCGATCTTGACGTCGTACTCGCCGTCAGCGAATCGCGTGATCCGCATCTCATCCAGCGGCTCGTGCAAGGCCGCGGCAATTTTCTTGCTCAACTCCGGGTTGGCGTCACCGGAGAGCAGCTTCAGCGCACCCGGCTGCTTCGGCGCGCCTTCAGGCGTCTGCGGTCGTGTTTCCGCTAGTCGCTCGCCGACTCTGGGCTGCGCTATGGCTTGGGCACTCCCTGGTTCTTCGGCACGCCCTGGTTCTTAGGCACTCCCTGATGCTTCGCTCGGCGGCGCGCCGTGTAGCCCTCGACGATCTTCATCTCGGGACGCCCGATCGCCAGGCTTCCAGCGGGGACATCTTTTGTGACCACGGTATCAGCGGCCGTGGTGGCGTCGCTGCCGATTCGGACCGGGGCGACGAAGATCGTGTCGCACGAGATATAGGCGCGGTCGCTGATCTCCGTGATATTTTTCTCAAAACCGTCCCAGTTGGCCGTGATGCTGCCGGCGCCGATGTTGACATTGGCCCCGACCACGGCATCGCCCAGGTAGCTGAAATGCGGCACCGCGCTGCCGGCGCCGATCTTAGAGTTTTTAATCTCGGTATGGGTGCCGATGTGAACCCCGTCCTCGAGCTCGGTGCCGGGCCGCAGCCGGCTGAACGGCCCGATCGTCACGTTCGAAGCGACGCGCGTCTTTTCCAGATGCGAGCGTTCGATCCGGCAGCCATCGCCGATCGTCGAATCGCGCAACTGCGTCATCGGCCCGATCACGCAGTCCTCGCCGATGACGCTCTGGCCCGTGATCGTCGTAAACGGGTGGATGACGCTGTCCTGGCCGATCTGCACGTCGGCGTCAATGAACGTGGTGTTCGGGTCCGTGACCGTGACGCCGGCGAGCATCAGGGCGTCGAGGATTCGCTGGCGCATGACGCGTTCGGCCTGGGCCAGCTGCCGCCGATCGTTGATGCCCATGATCTCGTCGGCATCATGTACAGCAACGGTCTGCACTTTGCCTTTGACCAGGCGCACGATGTCGGTCAGGTAATACTCGCCGGCCCGGTTCTTGTTTTCGAGCTTTTGCAGCGCCGGCCAGAGAAGCTGGCCGCTGAAGACATAGACGCCGGAGTTCACTTCCGTTATCTGCCGCTGCTCCGGCGAGGCATCTTTTTCTTCGACGATGTCCCGAAACGCGTCGTTGCGGCCACGGATGATCCGGCCGTAGCCTCGAGGATCAGCCAGCGTCGCGGTCAGCAGCGTCACGGCCGCGCCTGACTTGCGATGTTCGGCAATGAGATTCTTCAGTGTGTCGGCGCGAAGCAGGGGCGCATCGGCATAGAGCACGACGACCGGGCCGGGCGTCCGGTGGGCGGCGTCGACCTGGGCCAGCGCATGCCCGGTGCCCAGCTGCTCGCGTTGGGCGACCGTCTGGCCCTCACCGTTGAGCGCCGCCTGGACACCGTTCTGCGCCGGGTTGGTCACGACCAGCGTCCGTTCCGCGCCGAGCGCCCGGGCTGCTGCCATCGACCAGAGCAACATCGGCCGGCCGGCGACCGGATGCAGTACCTTGGGGATTCGGGAGTTCATCCGCACCCCCTTGCCGGCGGCGAGCACTACGACAGTGACGCCCCCGCGCGTCTCCGACGACTGGGCCGGGGGCCCCGCGGATGCGTTCACGCGGATGGCAGGAATTTGCAGCCGATTATAGATGACGCGGATTCCCGTTGAACGGCGACCGATGGCCCGGTGGGCCCTTGGCCTGGCGGCAGTTTCGCTTGTCATGATCGCCTGTGGAGCACGATCTGGGACCCTTCCGTCGGCACGCCCGTCGCCTGCTGGATCGTTGACGGCATCCGCCTCGCCGTCTCCGTCTGCCGTCCGGGTGCTCGTCTTCTCCCGGACGACGGGCTTCCGCCATGCTGCGATCCCGACGGCGGTGGCGGCGGTGATCCACCTCGGGGACGAGCACGGCTACCTGGTCGATGCCACCGAGGACGCCGGCGCCTTCACGGACGTAAACCTGGCCCGCTACCGGGCCGTGGTGTTCCTGCTGACAACGGGGAATGTCCTGGACGAGGCCCAGCAGGCTGCCTTCGAGCGGTTCATCCGTGCCGGCGGAGGTTTCGCCGGCGGGCATTCCGCCAGCGACACCGAATATGGCTGGACCTGGTATGGGCAGCTGGTCGGTGCCTATTTCCGGGGCCACCCGGCCGTCCAACCGGCCGTGGTCCGAATCGAGGACGCCGGCCACCCGTCGACTAGCTCGCTGCCGGCGAGCTGGAAGCGGACGGACGAGTGGTATGACTTCCGTGCCAACCCTCGCCAGGGCGTGCACGTCCTGGCGGCGGTTGACGAGTCGACCTACTCGGGAGGCGGCATGGGACGCGACCACCCGATCGCCTGGTGTCACCCCTTCGACGGCGGTCAGTCCTGGTACACGGCGATGGGGCACGCAGGCGAAAGCTATGCCGATGCCAACTTCCTATCACACCTCGAGGGAGGCATTGAGAGTGTTGCCGGAATCAAGGGGTTTGGTGCCTGCGGCTAGCCGCCACCCTGCCAGCGGGGCGTCAGGTGATCGAGCCGGCAGCCAGGTGCAACACCTACTCCCTCCGCGCTTACCGGAACCAGCGATCTACTCCCTCCGCGCTTACCGGAACCGGCGATCTACTCCCTCCCCGCGTGCGGGGAGGGGCTGCGCGGACGGGAGCCTCACGCGGACCTCGCGCTTGCCGCCACTCTCCGGGACGGCGGGATGATGGCAAACCGCCCGTCCTGGTGGCGTTCGAGGCCCCAGCCCTCCTCGTGAACCATCCGGTGATGGGGCCGGCACAGGAGCGCCAGGTTCGGTAGCGCCGTCAGGCCGCCTCTGGCCCACCACATCAGATGGTGCCCATCGCACCAGCTCGGTTGCCGGTCGCAGCCCGTGAAGACACAGTGGCCATCGCGGGATTCCAGCGCGCGGCGAGTCGACGCCGGGATGGTCCGGGTGGCATGGCTGAGCTCCTTGTCCAGCTCGCCCTGGCCGATGATCCGGCTCAGCGCCGAGTCGCAGGCATACCGTTGCACCGTCTGGGCGGGCACTGTCCCGCCTCCGTCGAGCTCGCCGGCCGGCGCGCCAGGCGTTCCCGCCAACGTGTCGAGGCTCGCCCGGATGATCAGTTGTGGCCGCGGGCCCGAACCGTCCCGCTTGTGACCCGCGCCATGACGGCCGAGTTCGACCAGCGCATCGGCGCAGCGTTGGCCGTGGGTGCGCTCATCATCTTTGATCGGCTTCATGAATGGCTGGAGGGCGGAGCGGAGGGTCGCTCCGCCTTCGGCGTCCAGGAGCCCATCGAGGCGGACCAGCCCGTCAAGCGGGTCGGCGATGCGGAAATAGCGGCGCTGATAGGCGCGGTTCGCCTCGTCGAGGGCGCCGGCGGCATCCACTCGAT
>Ga0307308_10000867_pt1 | contig 11521 bp, 11 predicted proteins | sample ER_DNA_195_FD_194501 | JGI IMG/M metagenome (GOLD analysis project Ga0307308, IMG submission 194501) | Bulk soil microbial communities from the East River watershed near Crested Butte, Colorado, United States - ER_DNA_195 | ecosystem: Environmental > Terrestrial > Soil > Floodplain | place...
ACGACGTCATGCTGCTCGCGCCCGTCCTACCGTCGAAGCTCGTCTGCGTCGGGAAGAACTACGCGGCGCACGCGGCGGAGTTCGGGATGGAGGTGCCGGAGGAACCCCTGCTGTTCCTGAAGCCTTCGACGGCGGTCGTCGGACCGGGCGATCCCATCCGGTTGCTCCCGATCAACGATCGGACGGACTACGAGGGTGAGCTCGCCGTCGTGATCGGCCGCCCGGCGAGGAACGTGCGGGCCGAGGACGCCTCCCGGTTCATCTTGGGGTTCACGTGCGCGAACGACGTCACGTTGCGAGACCTCCAGCGGCCGGACGATCAATGGACCAGGGCGAAGGGCTTCGACGGGTCGTGTCCGCTCGGCCCGTGGATCGAGACGTCGGTGGACCCCACCGATGCCTTCGTGGAGACACGGTTGAACGGCGACGTCGTCCAGCGCGCGAGCACCGCCGACATGGTCTTCGGGGTGGCCGAGCTGATCGAGTACATCACCACCTTCATGACGCTCCTGCCCGGGGACGTGCTGCTGACCGGGACCCCGGAGGGCGTGGGCCGGCTGCGCTCGGGCGACATCGTGGAGGTGGAGGTCGAAGGCGTTGGGACGCTCCGCAACGGGGTGACCGGGCCGTGACGGTCCGCTGCCGGTTCGCCCCGGCGCCGTCCGGCTCGCTCCACGTCGGGAACGTTCGGAGCGCGCTCTTCTCGTGGTTGTGGGCGCGGCGGAACGATGGCGTCTTCATCCTGCGGGTCGAAGATACGGACGCGTCTCGCGTCACCGAGGAGGCGTTCCGGGGGGTGCTGGACGATCTTCGGTGGCTCGGTCTGGATTGGGATGAGGGACCGGAGGTCGGGGGACCACACGGGCCCTACCGGCAATCCGAGCGCCTCGGCATCTACCGGGACATGGTCGAGCGCCTCCTCCACCAGGGCGACGCGTACCGGTGTTACTGCACCGAGCACGAGCTGAACGAGCGCAAGAAGGCCGCGCTCGCGCGCGGCGAGCCGCCCGGCTACGACGGCCGGTGCCGGACGCTCACGGATGCCGAACGCGCCGCGTTCGTAGCCGAGGGTCGCACGTCCGTCGTCCGCTTCCACATGCCCGATCGCGAGTGGGTCGTGCACGATCTCGTGAAAGGGGAGGTGCGCTGGTCCGCGGGCGACCTCCGCGACTTCGTCCTGGAACGCTCCGACGGCTCGCCGGTGTTCCTGCTCGCCGTCGCGGTGGACGACATGTTGATGGCCGTGACCCACGTCGTTCGCGGCGACGACCTGCTCGCGAGCGCCCCGCGGAACGCGGCCGTGATCCAGGCGCTGGGGGGTGAGCCACCGGCGTACGCGCATCTGCCGCAGGTGGTGGGGCCCGATCGGAAGCCGCTCTCGAAGCGCCACGGTTCGACGAGCGTGGAGGCGTTCCGGGAGCAGGGTTTCCTCTCGGAGGCGCTCGTCAACTATCTCGCGCTCCTCGGGTGGTCCCCGGGGGACGATCGCGAGATCGTTCCGCGTGACGAGCTGATCGCGTCGTTCGATCTGGCGCGTGTATCGAGCAACCCGGCCGCGTTCGATATCGAGAAGTTGACCTGGATGAACACGCACTACGTCCAGCAGCTCGACGACGACGAGCTCGCAGCCCGGACCGTGCACTTCCTCACCCAAGCCGGACTCGGGGTCGACCCCGTGACGCTTCGCAAGGCCATGCCGATGGTGCGAGAGCGGATCCATACCCTCCGCGACGCCGTCGATCTGCTCACCTTCCTGTTCTCGGACGACGTCACCCCAAACGAGAAGGGTGCCAACCTGATCGCGAAGGCCCCGGAGGGCTACCTCAAGGAAGCGGCGGATGCGCTCGATGGTCTTGCGACATGGGACGCCGAACGGATCGCCGCGACGCTCGACGTGCTCGCCCAGGGAGCGGGGCTCAACCGGACGAAGGGCTGGCAGCCGATCCGCGCGGCGGTCACGGGTTCGAACGTGTCGCCGCCGCTCCCGGAGTCGCTCGAGCTGCTCGGCCGCGAGCGGACCGTCGCCAGGATCCGGGCGGCCGCGCGATGATCCGTGCCGTCGCGGGCCTGGTCGCCGTGCTCTCGTTGATCGCGGGGACAGGGACGCCGCCGGCCAGCGGCACCGAGCCCGAGGCGACCTCGTTCATGGTCTCCGGTCTCCGACCGCCGATCGTGTGGAAGCCGATCCCGTTCGGAGCCAGGCGGAAGGCCCAGATGGCTGCCTACTCGAAGCGCCACTACGGACGGCACGCGTGGCGACTGCGCGGCCCGAAGGTCATCGTCGAGCATTACACGGCCGGCATGACCTGGCAGGGTGCCTGGAACACGTTCGCGGCCAACTCGGTGCACAACGGCGAGCTCCCTGGCACCTGCGCGCACTTCATCATCGACCGCGACGGAACGATCTACCAGCTGGTTCATCTGTGGATCCGCTGTCGCCATGCCGTCGGCATGAACTACACCGCGATCGGGATCGAGCACGTCGGGACCAGCGATCAGATGGTGCTCGGCGACGCGGCACAGATGCGTTCCTCGTTGCGACTGACCCTCTGGTTGATGGCGAAGTACCACATCAACATCGGCAACGTGGTCGGGCACAACGAGACGCTCTACAGCCCGTATCGTCTCGAGCTCTACCCGTCGTGGCAGTGCCTTGTGCATGCCGACTTCCCGCACTGGGCCATGAAGAGATACCGAACCCGGCTCCGCGACGTGGCCGGCAAACGGGGCGTCCGGGTCGGCAAGGGGCCGCTCTGGATCAACCGATACGGGTGCTGAGGACGCGGGATCCCGGTCCTTGCCTCCCGTCGCCGAGAGGCGCAGGATGGGGGTGAGGGGGTCTGGATGGGGAAGGTCCTCACGTTGCCCGAGCGCCAGGACGCTCTGGGCGGATGGCATCAGGTGCTGCGAGAGGTCTGCTACGGCTGCGGCTGCCACTACCTCTCCGCGGAGGACGACCATGATCTCGTCTGGGAGCCCGGACGCGAGGTGCAGCGGGGTTGTTCGGACGAGCTCTGCGAGTGTCACACTGCGCCGCTGATCGGCGAGCGCCGGGACTGACGACTCAGATCCCCCTCCGCATCGCCAGGATCTGGATGATCGCGGCCTGATCGATCGTTGTCGTCCGATCGTAGGAGCCGAGCCCGCCTCGCGTGAACAGCCCCGTTCCGGGATCGAGCGCCTCACCCAGCAAGCGCTCCACGTACGAAGCCATCAGGCTCGAGGCCCCGGACCGAGCCGCGGGAAGGGCCAGCAGCGCGCGGAACCAGATCGCGAGGAACGGCGGCGGTTCCTGCCACAGTCGCTCGGCCCGGAACAGGGCGAGCGACGAGCGGGCGGTGGCGTCCGCCTGCTCGGTGCGTCCGAGCATGCGGAGCGCTGCGATGGATGCGCCCTGGTTGTAGCTGAAGACCTTTGGGTCGACGCTCGCTCCGTCGATGCGATCCGCGTAGAGCCCGTCCGGGCCGCGGAGCGTCGCGTCCAGCCACTCCATCGCGCGGAGCGCGAAGGCATCGTCGCCGAGGCTGGAGGCGAGCCACGCCGCCGAAGCGGTGCTGCACGTGTTCCGCGACGTGCCGCCCTCGACCCACAGGATCCCACCGCTCGGGTCCTCGCCCGTCTGCACGAACGGAAGGAGCTCTCGCGCCAGCTCGGGCTCCGGGAGGGCGAGCCACACGAGCCCGAGCCACGCGTTGTCGTCGAAGTAGCGGCGCCGGGTTCGCGGCTTCGCCGCGAACCCGGCGCCCCTCCGGAAGGTCTTCACGAGATCGATCAGGTCCCCGAGCGGCACCTCGAACCCGAGGTCACGGAGGTCGGTCGCGGCCCACAGGACATGGACGAGTCCCCAAAGGGCGGCCTGCCGGCGACGCCGCGGACCATCGGTCACCCGCAGACGCCCGCGCCACGTTCGACGGAACGCGCTTCGGACGAGGGCGTCCCACGCGTCGTGCTCAGGATGATCCGAAGCCATAGGCCGTCCCTGCATCATCCCCGACGGCGCCGGGCGCGTCCGCTGGTCACGATCGCGGGCGACCTGCTCACGGTGCCAGGACGGGCGAGTTCCTCGCGAGCTCAAGGGATCATGACTCGTGCGAGGCGCGAGGAACTCGCCCGCGCCCGAACGTTGGGCTAGTGTTCACCTCCCGGCAGCGTCAGAGCCGGGGGAAGGGGTCCCTCAGTGTCCGACGATCTCCAGGATCGGCTGGATGAACAGCTCCGCTACTACCGGGCGCGCGCTCCGGAGTACGACGCATGGGCGCTCCGGGAGGGAGGGTTCGAACGAGGACCCCGCGAGCGGGCGAAGTGGTTCGCCGATATCGCGAAGCTCGAACGCGCTCTCGACCGGTTCCATCCGTCCGGCAGCGTCCTGGAATTGGCGTGTGGGACGGGTCAGTGGACGGAGCGATTGACCCGGTACGCCGACCGATTGACGGCGGTCGACGGCGCTGAGGAGGCCCTCGAGCTGAACCGGCGCCGCGTCGGGGACGGGGTGCGGTACGTCCACGCGGACATGTTCTCGTGGACGCCCACCGAGACCTACGACGTCGTCTTCTTCTCGTTCTGGCTGTCGCACGTGCCGCCGGAGCGGTTCGAACAGTTCTGGAGCCTGGTCCGCACCGCCCTCGCACCGGACGGTCGTGTCTTCTTCATCGACAACCTCGCGAGTCCCGAAGCGGCGGCGTTGGATCCCGAGCACCCGGGCCCAGACGAAGGATCGGTTGTCCGCCACCTCTCGGATGGACGCGCGTTCCGGGTCTGGAAGGTGCTTCATCGCCCGAAGCAGCTCGTAGCCGAACTGAACAAGCTTGGATGGGATGCGGCTGCACACCGCGCCGGGCATTTCTTCCTTCATTGTCAGGCGACCCCACGCCTCGATCACTAACCGGGACGCCCCGAAAGGCCTGGGGAACCATCAGCCGGAGTGAGGCGATGGGAATCTCACGAACGCTCCCATCATCGGCAAGGGTGCGTTGGGGTCGTGCCGGTCCTAGGTGGTAGGCCCCCACCTTGAGAGGGTCGTCAGGCTCGGTCTCACTCGTCCGGGCTTGTCATGCACCTAGTTCCGATGTCGATTCCCGGACCTTCGGCGGATGGAACGGGTCACCCAGCGCCATAGGGTGTCGGCTCATACATCCGCACCGGTGTCCCCGGGAGGCCCCGTGTCTCTTTCGACGGTCGATATCGCGCATATCCTCGTAGCCCTCGCTGCGCTGCTGCTCTGCACGCATAGCGTCGGCACGCTGTTCGTCCGGGTGCGCCAGCCTCGCGCGATCGGCGAAGTGGTTGGGGGAGTTCTGCTGGGGCCGACGTTGCTCGGGATCGTCTCACCGAGTGCCGAATCGTGGGTTTTCCCGGAGTCCGGAGCGGTCCCGATAGTGGTTGCGGCGGTCGCGCAACTTGGACTACTGCTCTTGATGTTCATGACCGGGACCGAGGTGCGCACGATCTTCCACCGGCGCGCGCGCAGGACGATCACCTCGGTGTTCGTCACGGGGATGGTCCTGCCGTTCCTCGCAGGGATCGCGATCCTGCAGGTGATCGACCAGAAGAGCCTGTGGGGACCGAACGGGAACCCAACATCGTTCCTGCTGGTGTTCGCGATCGCGATGGCGGTGACGAGCATCCCGGTGATCTCGAGGATCATGCACGATCTTGGGATCTTGGACACGGATTTCGCGCGAGTCGTGCTTGGCGTCGCCGTGCTCGAGGACATCGTGCTTTACGTCGTTCTCGCGATCGCGGTCGGCTACGCAGGAGGGACCGCGGGGAGCCTGTTCGGGTTGCCCGAGGCCTTCGGGATCCAGGGCGGAACCAGCGCCGACATGATCTACCACGTGCTCGCCACGGCCGCGTTCCTGGGGATCGGTCTGGTCGTCGGTCCACGTGTCTACCGCCGGATGGGGCGGCTCAAGGTGAACCTGATCCAGCGTGCGAGCCCCGTCGCGTATCAGCTCACGTTCATGATCCTCGTTACGATCGCCGGCCTGTTCGTCGGGATCCAGGCGTTCTTCGGCGCGTTCGTGGCCGGACTCATCGTGGGTGCCAGCGCTGCGCTTTCCGGCTCCAAATCCTCGGACGCCACCCTCGCGATCAAGGGGTTCTCGCTGGCATTCTTCATCCCGATCTACTTCGCGGTCATCGGATCAACGCTGGACCTCGTGCACGGGTTCAGCCCGGCGTTCTTCGCCTTCTTCCTCGTGGTTGCGTGCGGCATCAAGGCGGTGAGCGTGTATCTGGGAGCCCGCGCGGCGGGCGAAACTAACGCATCGTCGTGGAACCTGGCGATCGCCATGAACGCCCGGGGCGGGCCGGGCATCGTGGTCGCCTCCACAGCGTTCATCGCCGGCATCATCGACCAACCGTTCTATGCCGTGCTGATCCTGCTCGCGATCGTGACGTCGTTGCTCGCCGGATCGTGGCTCGAGCGGATCCCGCGGGACCGACTCCTGGCGCGTGCCACAAACGTCGAACAAGATGGCGAGCCCGCGGACACGGCCTGATCTCGAAGAACGAACACCTTGCCGCCTTTGACGAGCGAGGGGGATCGAACCTCCCGTCCGCGTCGATCCAGTCGTTGTCCGCGTCGATCGTGGCGCGAAGCTGATCGGCCGTGTCAGTCGGCCATGTGCTGACGGCGACGTGCACGGCGCTCCAAAACGTCAGTATCGCCATCCCGGTCGACCTCGTTAGGCGCCTAGACAGGTCGGGTCGTCGTCACTCACGATCTCCTTCTGTTCGGCAACGTTGCGGATGGGCTCCGGGGGGTCGGGGAGATGGACGGGTCCGCCGAACCGCTGGTCGGGCCGTGCCGCCACGGGGACACGCATGCGGTCATGCCCTCTGACGGAACCCCTGCTCAGAGGGCACATGGTTGTCAGGGGTTATCACGCCGTGCTGTTCGTCTTGCGGCACGTCTGCGGCACGAGCTGATGGTCTGGCCTCCCGTGCGATCGTTCGGATCTTCCCCCGCTACCGTGGTTCGATCGATTGGCGTGGGTCAGACGTGAATTCGGCGATCGGGAGGGATTCGACCATGACTGAAGGACTGGGCGCAAAGGACGCTCCACACGCGATGAGTGACGAGGACCGCGCTCAAGAGCAAGACCCGTTTCGTGGTATGGGAGAGCTTGAACGTCGCGCATCGCTGGCTTGGGTAGGCGAGAACCTGACGGAGGTGCGGCGGGCCGCGTTCGGACAGCGAATCCTGTACTGGAGCCTCGGGATCGGCTTCATGATCGGCTTGGCGGCAGATGTCGGCGGGTACGTGATCAAGTCGTCGACGACAACAGGGAGCCTCTTTGGACTGGCTGGCGACCTGCTCTATACGTTCGGTTGGGCACTCTGGACCGGAGTCGTCGTGGTCGTGTTCCTACAGATCATCCCGGAGGCAAAGAGGCGTCAATACAAGGGGGCGCTCGATGCCTACTTCCGCGAGGAGGCGGGAGCCCCAAACGACGAAGCATCGCCCGATTGACAGCCGAAGTTCCGACCAAACAACCGCGGAGCGAACGCTCGGGCGTGTGTGGTCTCTGCGTCCGGCGGTTAGCGGTGCCGGCGGTACTGCAGCTCGACGATCCCGCTGCTGGAGGCGGTGCTGGAGACCAGGTCGAGTCGGTAGGACTTTGGGACGCCGTCGAACAGCCGGGTGCCCTCGCCCGCGACGTAAGGGAACAAGCTCAGCCGGAGCTCGTCGATCAGGTCGAGCCGCATGAGCGACCGCCAGAGGCTGACGCCGCCCCAGACCAGGATGTAGCCGTCGCCGCCTTGCCTGAGCTTGTCGATCTCTTCTGCCGTGTCACCGGCGGCGATGGTGGTGTTGGCCCACTCGGCCGTCTTCAAAGTCCGCGAGAAGACGACCTTGCGCCCGGCGTTGAGGATGTCGGCGAACGGGTGGTCGGTGGCCGTCGTCGTCATGGACTGGGAGATGGCCTCGTACGCGTTGCGGCCCATGATGTGCGCGTACGCGCTCCGGAGAAAGTCGAGGTGCGCCGAGTCGTCGGGCTCACGGATCTCGGGCAGGTCGAAGCAGAACGTCCAAAAGTCGGTGCCCTCGTCGGCGAGCAGGCCGTCGAGCGAGCAGTTGAACACCGTCGCTATCAGCTTCCGCATGATCAGAACTCCATGGTCTCGGGTCGTCTGGGGACGGTGCTTCGCGGGTCACTTGGTCTCCGACGTGTGCACGGGATAGCGCAGATGCGTGACACCCACACCGGTGACGACTGTCGGATCCCCGAGGACGACGGGTGTGTTCGCGAGGTGGTCGAACAGCCGCACTCCCGCGCCGAGCAACACGGCAGCCAGATCGATGTGGATCTCGTCGAGCAGCCCGGCGTCCAGGCACTGCTGGATCGTTTGGGCGCCGTGCACTCCCACGGACTTCGGGCCGGCAGCCGATCTCGCTCGAGCGACGGCGCTTTCGATGCCGTCGGTGACGAACTGGACGGTCGAGCCGGGCCGTGGCCAGCCTTCGGGCACGTGGTGGGTGACGATGAAAGCAGGCACATCCCACGGGTGCTGGCCGCCCCAGCCGTCGGCGGCCTCGAACGTGCGCCGACCGGTGAGCATGGCGCCGACCTCAGCCTGTAAGCCCCTCAGGTGGTCGGCGCTCGGCGCCGAGACGTGGAACGTCATGCCCGATGTGGTGCTCGCTGTGGAGACCTCGACGTCGCCCGAGAAGTACCAGTCGAAAACTTCGGCGACCCCGTCGTTCGCGTCGGCGACGTACCCGTCGAGAGACATCGACATGATCGCGACCACTTTGGTCATGGTGCAGCTCCTTCCGCGACAAGAGCGCGGCAAATTGTAGTAGGGCGGACGCTCGGTCCGACGCGGGTGACGTCGGTTCCGTAGACATGGATGCCAATGGCTAGCAACCGACACCGGTCTGCCACTCGTGGGATAAGCGCCGTTGTGGGCGCGGTCCTCGTCGCGTCCAGGCTCGGCCACACGTCTACGCGGATGCTGGAGCAGCACGACGCCGGTCGACTCGATCGCGCGGACCGCGACCTCGCTCGTGCTCTGGACGCTGCGGCCTAGATGCGGCACCCCGTCGGCGCAGACACGATGGCGACGGACGCTCAGTAGCTCTGACCTGCGGTTTCGTCAGTAGTCCCAACGGGGTTCGAACCCGTGTCTCCACCTTGAGAGGGTGGTGTCCTAGGCCTCTAGACGATGGGACCGCGCCGAGCTCGTCGGACCAGCCCTCAGGATACTAGTGGTGATGCGCCCGGCAGCTCCTTATGGAGCTGCCGGGCTGTCTCGACGTACCCGAGCGATTCGTAGAGACGACGCGCGACATGGTTGTCGCCGTAGACGTTGAGGCCCGCGCGCGCGAAGCCGCGCGCGCTGGCCTCACGCTCGAACGCGCGCATGATCGCCCGGCCCCAGCCCCGTCTGCGTTTGTCCTCGTCCACCGTGATGTCGTAGATCCACGCCATCGCCGGGTCATCCGTCGACGGGCCGAACCACAGGACCCCGACCCGTTCGCCGTCATCCGGATCGGTCGCGATCAACAGGACATGTCCCTGAGTCGCCAACCCATCGGGGAGCGCTGAAGCGAACGAGGCACGCGAGGCGACCTCCGCGGCCTCACCGGTCGCTTTCCCGTTGCGCTCGAGTTCCGCCGCGTACTCGTCGATCGCCCACTCGAGATACGTGACGAACTCATCGGGGAGCATCGGACGAAGGACGAGCGGCCCCGGTGGGCGTTCTGGGTCTCCCGAGAGGATCGTGATCACCGTCCGTCGAACGTCGTCGGCGTCCACGCCCAACGTGCGCAAGACCTGAAGAGCGACACCCTCACCCTCCCGGACGAGACCCAGCAAGAGATGCTCGGTGCCGATGTGTTGATTACCGAGCTCACGGGCCTCCAAGAGGGAGAGCTCGAGGACCTTCTTCGCGCGGGGGGTGAACGGGATCTGGCCAGCCGGCATCGTCTTCCCGCGACCGACCATCACTTCCACCTCGGACCGGGCCGAGGGGAGTGGGATGCCTAAGGCTCCGAGGGCTCGTGCGCCAACACCCTCACCCTCCGCGACGAGCCCCAGCAGCAGATGCTCCGTCCCGATGTAGTTATGGTCGAGGAGCCCAGCTTCCTCCTGGGCCAGCACGATCACGCGGCGGGCGCTCTGCGTGAACCGCTCGAACACGTCGCCTCAATTCTCCCCTTGGTCGCGGGTGAAACCGAGCTCGCCGTCGAACTCCTGCAGCTTCTCGATGTGCATCCACCGATGCCGGCTGGAGATCCGTGTAAGCAGCTGGTGCACGTCCTCGTCGGGGAGGTCGCCTGGGTCCTCCTTGATGATGAAGCGGCATCGGAAGTGATCCCCGGTCTCCGTCAAGGCGCCGGTCGGCGGGAAGACCTTCGTGCCACGCGAGGAGATCATCTTGAGCGACAGCCGTGTGTCGTGCGTGAGCTCCATCATCGATGCGCCCAGCTCGGACGCGGAGAGGGGCGATTCGACGAAGACATCCAGACCGACGACGGCGCGGGATGTCGCCTTCACGTAGTCGGGCGCGGGATCGAGCTTGGGCAGGACCAATGGCTTCACGTCGCGCACGGTCCAAGTCTGGGTCCGTTTCCCGAGGTTCCCGATGATCGTGTCGGCGTACTCGGTCGTCGGCGTTCCCCGGTCGTACCCGAGGACGTCGCCCGTCAGGACGCCCGATTCCAGCGTGACGAACACCGCGTGCTCGACGGCGGACGCCTGATCGAACAGCCCCAGGTACCGGAGCATCAAGACCGCCGACAGCAGCACGGCCGTCGGGTTGATCACGTTCTTGCCCGCGTACTTCGGCGCCGACCCGTGCACGGCCTCGAAGATCGCGACCTCGTTCCCCACGTTCGCGCTGGGCGCGAAGCCGAGCCCGCCGATCAGCGCGCTGGACTCATCCGACAGGATGTCCCCGTTCATGTTCGTCATCACGATGACCTCGAACTGCTCGGGGCGCTTGACCAGCTGGTGCGCGGCGTTGTCGACGATGACGTGCCAGGGCTCGATCTCGGGGTAGTCGGGGGCCACCTTCTCGAAGGCTCGCTTCATCTCGCCCTCGGAGAACTTCAGGATGTTGGCCTTGGTCGCGCAGGCGACCTTCGTCCTGCCCTCGCTCCGGGCGTATTCGAACGCGAACCGCGCGATCCGCTCGGACCCCTTCGCGCTGATCAGCTTGAGCGCTTGGGCGACGCCGGGGGTCTGCATGTACTCGATCCCGGCGTAGAGGTCCTCGACGTTCTCGCGCACCACCACCAGGTCGATCCCGCGGCCGCTGTAGGGGGTCTTCACCCCAGGCATCTCACGGACCGGCCGAACGTTCGCGTAGGTCTCGAACAGCTTGCGGAGCGTGACGTTGGCCGACTTCTCGCCGAACCCGACGGGTGTCTCGAGCGGTCCCTTGAGGGCGACCTTCGTGCGACCGATCGAGTCCATCGTCTCCTGGGGCACGCCGGAAGCGATGCCCTTCTTGAAGACATCGGCGCCGGCGTCCGCCAACTCCCAGTCGATCGGCGCGCCCGCCGCCTCGA
>Ga0307308_10000870_pt1 | contig 11507 bp, 8 predicted proteins | sample ER_DNA_195_FD_194501 | JGI IMG/M metagenome (GOLD analysis project Ga0307308, IMG submission 194501) | Bulk soil microbial communities from the East River watershed near Crested Butte, Colorado, United States - ER_DNA_195 | ecosystem: Environmental > Terrestrial > Soil > Floodplain | place: USA...
GCGACGAATGGGACGACGGCCGGCGTGATGCGTTCGGGAAGACCGTCGTCGACACGATCGCGGAGCGGGCGCCGAACATCCGCGAGCTCATCCTCCACGCGCAGGTGCTCACCCCCAAGGACATCGAGGACCGGTTCGGGCTCTCCGAGGGAAACATCTTCCAGGGCGAGCTCTCGCTCGAGCAGCTCTTCTTCAACCGGCCCGTGCCGGGATGGGCGCGCTACCGGACGCCGCTGCGGAACCTCTGGATGTGCGGCTCCGCCACGCACCCCGGGGGTGGGATCATGGGCGCGTCGGGACGCCTCGCGGCGCTGCAGGTCCTGCGCGCGCTCCGCGCCAAGAAGGCCGCCTGAGAGTGGCCCCGGAGCGATGCGACGCGGTCGTAGTCGGGGCCGGCCACAACGGCCTGGTCACGGCTTCGTACCTGGCGAAGGCGGGGCTCCGGACGCTGGTTCTCGAGCGGCGAAGCCGGGCGGGCGGCCTCCTGGCTACCGAGGAGGTCGCGCCCGGTGTGCGCGCGCCGGTTGCGGCCGACTGCGTCGGAGGTCTCCGTGACGACGTCGTCCGTGACCTCGGGCTTGTCTCGCACGGCTTCCGTGCCATCGAGCCGGAGGTGGCGGCCTTCGCTCCGTCCGCCGACGGGCCCGGCCTCACGTTGTGGCGCGACCCGGTCCGGACAGCGACGGAGCTCCGGACGGGGACCCAGCCGCGCGATGCCGAGGCGTTCGTCGCCTTCGACCGCAGGATCCGCTCGCTAGGCGCCTTCCTGGCCCGCGTCCAAGCGACCGAGCCACCGGACCTCGCGTCTCCGTCCCTCGCGGACGCCACCGGCGGCCTCACGCTGTTGAACGGCCTGCGGCACCTCGGGAGGCAGCAGCTGCGCGAGGCGCTGCGGGTGCTGCCGATGTCCGTGGCGGACCTCGTCGGCGAAGCCGTCGAGGACGAGGCGCTATGCGGCGTCCTCGGCGCGCGAGGCGTTCGTTACACGGCCATGGGGCCCCGGTCGGCGGGGACGGCGCTCAACTTCCTGTGGGACTCGGCGGCAGGAGGAGGAGCGGCGGGCCGCACGGTCTTCGCGCGCGGCGGGCCGGACTCCCTGGCGGAGGCGCTCGTCGCCGCTGCGCGGAGCAACGGCGCGACGATTCGCCGCGACGCCGACGTCGCGGCCATCCGAACCGGGCGAGGCTCCGTCGAAGGGGTCGCTCTCGCGAGCGGCGAGGAGATCGACGCGCGGATCGTCGTGTCGAACGCCGACCCCAAGCAGACCCTTCTGCGCCTCGTCGACCCGGCCGAGGTCGGCCCGACTCTGGGCTGGCGGGTCGAGCACATCCGCACGCCCGGCGTGGTGGCGAAGGTGACCCTCGTCCTGGAGGGCTTGCCGGCGATCGGCGGCGTCGACGGCGAGCGCCTGCACGGGCGGATCGTCGTCGCACCGAGCCTCGACGACCTCGAGCGGGCATTCGACGACTCGAAGTACGGCCGGATCTCCGAGCACCCGTATCTCGAGGCGACGATCCCCACCCTCTCCGACCCCTCGCTCGCCCCTGATGGGACCCACATCATCACTGCGCTGTTCCAGTACGCGCCACGGCGCCTCCGCGACGCGGACTGGGACGAGGCAGCGCGCGATCGTGTAGCGGACGGGGCCGTGCGGACACTCGAGGTCTATGCACCGGGTATCGCGGACAAGATCGTCGCTTGCCACGTCGTCACGCCTGCGGACCTCGAGCGAGAGTACGGGCTCAGCGGCGGGCACCCGATGCACGGCGAGCACGCTCTTGACCAGGTCTTCGCCTGGCGGCCCCTCCTCGGCCATGCTCGCTACCGGCTTGCCGGGATCCGCGGCCTCTACATGTGTGGGGCGGGCACACACCCCGGGGGCGGAGTCACCGGCGGCCCCGGGAGGAACGCAGCCCGGGCTATCCTGGCCGACGCCCGGCGAGCTCGACGCCGCAGCACGAGACGTCGCGCACGCGGCTGACCCGTAGCGGGCGTGCGGACTAAGTTGTCGGCGTTGCGGGTGGTCAGACGGCGGAGGGACCGTCTGCGGCAGTCGGTCGCGATCTCGGGGGAGGGGGAGGCGCCGGTGCTGACCGGACTCGAGCAAGGGAGCATGGGCAAGAGACTCGTCGGCCGTTCGCAGGGATCTGGTCGACGTGTCCTTGGCGATGCGGCCTGGGAGGGATCGCTGATCCTGGAAGGCCGCGTCTCATTCGTGGAAGGACTCCAAATCAAGCTCGATAACGCGGCACAGAAGGGACTCCTGTACTACTCGCTCGCAACTCACTTCTGAAGAGCCTGCCGCTGCTTGCCCCTGGTTGCAGCTGCTGGCCGTAGTTTGACTTACGATCCGGGCGGTGACCTCTGTTTCACCCGACGCGGAGACCGTCCTCTCCGAACTCGAGGGGTCGAACCGGCTGCTCGTGCAGCAGGTCTTCAAGCCGATCGGGAATGAGTATCGAATCAGCGTGCCCGCACCGGGCTCGGCCGAGGAGGGGCGCCCGCTCCTCTTCGTGAAACAGAAGAAGATGAAGATCAAGGAGGACATCCGCTTCCGCGTCTCGCCCGACGACCCCGAGCACCTGTTCATGATCAAGTCGAAGTCGGTGTTCGAGTTTCGCGGCCGGCATGAGGTGCTCGATGCCGACGGCGCGGTTATTGGAATGCTCGAGAAGGACTTTGGCCGGTCGCTGCTGCGCAGCCACTGGCACGTGCGCGACGCTGCTGGGACCGAGGTCCTCGAGGCGCATGAGGCGAGCTGGATCGTTGCGCTGCTGCGCCGCTTCGCCGACCTCGGCCCGGAGTTGTTCTCCTTGCTGACATGGCTGCCGTTCAACTTCGTGCTCCTCCGCGACGGCCAACAGGCGGGGACGTACAAGCGCGTTCTCGGGAAGTTCCGCGACCGGTACCTCCTCGAGTTGGAACCAGAACTCGGAGATGTCGATCGACGGCTGATCGTTGCATTCGCGATCGGGCTGGACGCGCTCCAAGACCGCTAGCCACCGCTCGTCGGTGAAGCTCTCAGGCCGCTTTCGACAGGCGCTCTCGCAGACGCGCTTCTGCGCTTGGCGGTGCTCGAGCGCCTCCGTATCACCCTTCGGACGGAAGCGCGATTCTTCGGGTCGCGTGCGCGCGACTCGAGTTGCTTCTCTAAACGAGCGGCCGGTCGACCAGGTAATGCCAGAATCGGCGGAAAGAGTTCATGGCAAGAGTTTGTCCCGCCGCTCCACCGGCGTCACTACGGTTGCCCCTACTCTTTGCGGGTGCTACCCGTCGGCTCCAGACCGCCGGTGCTGTGGGGACTCGTCTTCGGTGCGGGCCAGGCCGCATCACCGCTGGCCTTCTGGTGGCTTAACACGGCCACGGTCTACGCACTCGGTCTCGTCCTGATCGCGTCGGTCTACATCGGCTTCGCGGTCGCCGACGGGCGCCGAAGCGTGCTCGTCGTCGAGACCAGTGTCGCGACGGTCTTCGTCATTGTCGCGGCCGCGGCCGTTACCGGGTCGCCTTGGCTGCTCGTCGTGGCCTCGCAGGCCATGGGTTGAAGGACCTGTGGCAGCACCGCGGTCAGTTCGTCGCAAACACGCGTTGGTGGCCGCCGTTCTGCCTCGTCGTCGACTGGGTGGCGGCGACGGTCATCGCCGTCGAGAACGTGGCCGGCGTGCAGTTCCGCCACTGGCAGTCTGAGGAGGAGTGGCAACATGACGTGGCCGTGGAGGTGGAGGGCGGGAGGGTCCTTTGTCAGGGCCGGTTTGGACGCGCACGTGGCGGGAAGGCGAGATGTCAGATGAGCGAGTCGTCGGCCGAACGGAGAGTGGCGGCCGAGCCGACTTCGAGCTACGAGGTCGTCGTAGTCGGAGCCGGGCAGGCCGGCTTGGCGATGGGCTATTTCCTCCGCCGCCAAGGCCGCCGCTTCGACATCCTCGAGCGCGCCGGCCAGATCGCGCCTGCCTGGCGCGACCGCTGGGACTCACTGACGCTCTTCACGCCGCGGCGCTACAGCGGGCTACCCGGCCTTCCTTTTCCGGGTGACCCGGACGGCTACCCGACTCGGGACGAGGTGATCGCGTACCTCGACCGCTACGCCGAGACCTTCGAGCTCCCGATCGAGCTCAACAGCGAGGTCAAGAGGCTCGACCTCGGCGACGTCGGGCGCTTCCGCCTCGAAGTCGATGGACGCACGATTACCACCGACCAGGTCGTTGTCGCGACCGGTCCCTTCCATACACCCTATGTGCCGAAGCCGGCCGAGCGGCTCGCCGACGATGTCTTCCAGACGCACGCCGTGGGCTACCGCAGGCCAGACGAGGTGCCACTGGGGACGGTGCTCGTGGTCGGTGGCGGCAACACCGGTTTCCAGATCGCGAAGGAGCTCTCCGCGACGCACAAGGTGATGCTCTCGGTCGGATCGCGCCAGACGCCGCTCCCGCAGCGCCCGCTCGGTCGCGACCTCTTCTGGTGGCTTACGAAAGCGCGAATCCTCGACAAGAGCGTCGACTCGCGTCTTGGCCGGAAGCTGAGCACCCGCGACACGCTGATCGGCTCGAGCCCGCGCGAGCTCAAGAAGCGCTACGGCGTCGAGCTCAAACCGCGTGTCGTCGACGCTGACGGCCACACGGTGCGCTTCGAAGACGGCAGCGAGCTCGAGGTCAGCGCCGTCATCTGGGCGACGGGCTACCGGCCCGACTACTCGTGGATCAAGCTGCCGATCTTCGACAAGGACGGTGGCGTCCGCCACCGCCGTGGCGTCACGGATGTCCCCGGCCTCTACTTCCTCGGCCTCACCTGGCAGTACACACGCGGCTCGGCGCTGATTGGCTGGGTGAAAGACGACGCCGAATTTATTGCGGGGCGGATCGCGGAGTACCAGGAATCGAAGGCGCGAGCGTCCGGGCGCACACCGGTCGGCGCCAGCGCGACGGCTCAAGCTCGCTCAAACGAAAGGAGCTAGCGATGCACGACTCGAGCTCGCATAGCCATGCTCAGACGATCGAATTCCCGCGCGAGACCGAGGGGCTACCCGAGGCGGGCAAACCGGAGCTGGTCGATCTCGCCGACGGCGCCGAGTTCGAGCTCGAGATCATGCCGGTCAAGAAGCGCATCGGCGACGCGACGGTGCGGATGCTGGCCTACAACGGCTCAGTCCCCGGCCCAACGGTGAAGGTCCCGCAGGGCGCGACGATCACCGTCCACGTGACCAACCACGGCGACCTCGACGCGACCGTGCACTGGCATGGCCTGCGACTCGATAACCGCTACGACGGCACGCACGACACGCAAGCGCCGATCCCGGTTGGCGAGACCTTCACCTATCAGGTGCACGTGCCCGATCCCGGGGCCTACTGGTACCACCCGCACATTCGCGAGGACTACGGCCAGGAGATGGGCCTCTATGGGAACATCCTCGTCACCCCAAGGGATCCCGACTACTGGTCGCCCGCCAACCGCGAGCTTCTGCTCACGCTCGACGACATCCTGATCGAGGACGGACAGATCGCCGCGTTCAGGGAATCGGAGACGACGCACGTGGCGATGGGCCGCTTCGGCAACGTCATGCTCGTCGCCGGTGAGCCCGATCTCTCGCTCGAGGCCAAGCGGGGCGAGGTCGTTCGCTTCTACTTCACAAACACCGCGAACACGCGTGTCTTCAACGCGATGCTGCCGGGCGCGCAGATGAAGCTGGTCGGCGCCGACGCCGGCCACTACGAGCGCGAGGAGCTCGTCGAAGAGGTGCTGCTTGCCCCATCCGAGCGTGTGGTCCTCGACGTCCTGTTTGGAGAGGCCGGCGAGCTTGAGCTCGAGCATCGAACACCTGAGCGCGCCTATCGGCTTGCTTCGATCAAAGTTGCCGACGAGCAGCCGGAGCCGTCGTACGCCGACGAGTTCGCGCACCTGCGGACCAACCGCGACGTAGCCGAGCTACGCAAGCGCATCGAGCCGTTCCTCAAGGCGCCGCCCGACAAGACGCTGTCGTTCGTCGCCGAGATGGATATGGGCGTGCCCGAAGGCGTTCCAGTCGTTTATGTCTGCCCGATGCACCCCGAGGTGGTGAGCGACGAGCCCGGCAGCTGCTCGAAATGCGGGATGAAGCTGCTCGCCCAAGCGGCAGAAGAGACGACGTACGTGTGCCCCATGCATCCGGAGGTGACGAGCGAGAAGCCCGATCGCTGCCCCAAGTGCGGCATGAAGCTCCTCCCCACGAACCTGGTCGCAGCCGGAAGTGGTCACGAGCACCACGGACACGGCCACCACGAACACGAGCACGAGCATCACGGCGCGCGCGCAGGCCACGACGCCCAAAGACACGGGCAACACGGCGGGCAGCCCGCCGGCGGACACGGAAGCGATTCCGAGCACGGCCATCACGGGCACCAACATCAGCACGGCGAGCCGGAGAGCGGTCACGACACCGCCCAAGGAATCGAGTGGGAAGACGACATGGTCGAGGTCAACCGGATGACCACACCGGCCAACATGAGGTGGAAGCTCGTCGACCGGGAGACGGGCGCGGAGAACGCCCAGATCGACTGGATGTTCCACGTCGGCGACCAGGTGAAGATCCGCCTCGTGAACGAGATGGATTCAGACCATCCCATGCCGCACCCCTTCCACGTCCACGGGGCTGGTCGCTTCCTGATCCTCGCTCGCAGTGAAGTCGTCGAGCCCAACCTCGTCTGGAAGGACACCGTGCTCGTCCGGACCGGGGAGACCGTCGACATCCTCCTCGACGTCACCAACCCGGGACGCTGGATGGCGCACTGCCACATCGCCGAGCACCACGAGAGCGGGATGATGTTCGGCTTCACCGTCGCGCCGGCAAAAGGCGACGAAGCATCTTCGACTCCTTAAGAAGACAGCTGGTTCGACTTCAGTCCTTGACTGTTTAGCGGCGGATCGAGCGCGTCGAGCGGGGCGAAGTCGGCGCGATCGTCGTCTGGAACGTGGATTCGTTCAGTCCGAGCCTGGTGGATGCGCGCGGCGCGATTGGCCAGATCGAGCGGCGCGCAGCCGCCTGGGGTCCACGAGCGCGGATGGATCGCAGTTCGGAGGGAAGCGTGATTCTTCGCTCCAGCTTCGCCCACCCAACACGAGTAACGCCTCGCATTCGAGTCGTCTTCCAGCGGTTCAAGAGTTTGTCCAGTGGCGTGTGGCATACCGGGAGGCGTCCCGGCCGAGGAGTGTGCGCTCCGAGGCCGCCACTCTCTCTCTTGGAGGTGTCTCATGCGTGGGCGAACGCCCGCAGTCAGTCTGGCGGTGGTCGCGGTTCTCGCCATCGTCGCCACTGCCGCCACTGCCGCCTTGGCGACCGCGCCCGGAAAGAACGGGCGGATCGTCTTTCGCCGCTACCTTGACGTCCAGAAGACAACGTCGGCGATCTTCACGATCAGGCCGAACGGGACGAAGGCGCAGCAAGTCACGCACCCTGCCGCGGGTGTCGACGACCGCCGACCCGACTGGGCGCCGAACGGAGCGAGAATCGCGTTCGAACGGAAGCTGCCGTGTCCCGCCGGCGGCCCGAAGGACGGCCTAAACAACACCTGCGACCTCGTCTACACGGTGAAGCGAGAGGGCGGCGACCTGAGGTCACCCGTTTCGTGCGGGTTCGACGCCGGCGCCTCCTTTCCGGGCAACTGCGTGGGTGAGGACGACCCAGCATGGTCTCCCGACGGTTCGAGGATCGCGTTCCAGTACAACCTCGTCGACCATGCGTACGCCGGCAGCCTTGGTGTGGATGGAGGGATCTGGATCGTCACCGCCGAGGGAACCGGCCTGCACCAGGTCACGCAACGAACTCCGGGAACTTTCTGGGACTTCGGTGTGGAGTGGTCGCCGGACGGCCGCAAGCTCGCCTTCGTCCGCACCGATCTCGCCACCGATGCCGAGGCGATCTTCACCGTAAACGTCGACGGGAGCGGCGAGTTCCAGGTCACCCCCTGGGCGCTCAACGGCGGAGATCGCACGGACTGGTCGCCAGACGGGCGTTGGATCCTGTTCCGGGTCCAGACCCAAGACGGCTCCTCGAATCTCTACAAGATCCATCCGGACGGCACCGGCCTCAGCAACCTCACCAACCACGGGTCCGGCGGCTATCGGTACCTCTCGGCCTCGTTCTCACCGGACGGGACGAAGATCGCGACGGCGCGGACGCCAGGGTCCGGCCCCGAGGACGCGGCGGATCTTTACGTTATGAACGCAGACGGGTCGCACGTCCGGGCGGTGACGAAGACGAGGCTCTGGGAGAGCGCTGCGGATTGGGGGCCGCGCAGCAAATGAGAGGGCCCGGACTCCCTCGAGCGCGCGGGTGATCGGCTCCGCGCTCTTAGCGAAAGCGATGGGCACGTATGGAACGCCAGCTACGCGGGCGCTCCACATGTTCGTACTCAGGCGCCTAACTCGAGCCAACGTGAGGTGCGGGGGCCGGCCGGGACCTACCCCGCACCTCGCCTAGCTTGCTCGCGGCTGACTCCGGAGCTACGGTCGGGGCACGAACGAGCTCGATTTCCGCGTCTTGGGGCCGCTTCAGGTCGCCGCGAACGGGACGTTCCTCCCACTCGGCGGCGCGAAGCAGCGGGCCGTCCTCGCCGTGCTTCTCCTCCATGCGAACGAGGTCGTCTCGACTGATCGGCTTATCGACGACCTCTGGGGCGACTCGCCGCCGGAGTCGGCGGCGAACATGCTCCAGGGCTACATCTCGCATCTACGCAAGGTGCTCGAACCGGGACGAACCCGCGGCGAGCACGAGCTGCTCATCTCCCGAGCGCCCGGCTACATGCTGCAGATTCGCTCCGATCAGGTCGACGCCGAGCGCTTCGAGCAGCTGACCAGTGAGGCCAGGCGCGCGTTGGCGGAAGGCGACGCGAAGCAGGCCGCAGAGCGTCTTCGCACGGCGCTCGCCCTCTGGCGAGGTGCGGCGCTCGCCGACCTCGCCTTCGAGCCATTCGCGCAGGCCGATGTCGACCGCCTCGAGGAGCTGCGGCTGCAAACGCTCGAGGATCGGATCGACGCGGATCTGACTCTCGGTCGCCACGACGCACTCGTCGGCGAGCTGCGCGAGCTCGTCGACCAGCATCCTCTGCGTGAGCGGCTACGCGCCCAGTTGATGGCGGCGTTGTACCGCTGCGGCCGCCAGGCCGACGCGCTCGAGGTCTACCGCGTAGGGCGCCGCGCGCTCTTGGACGAGCTAGGCATCGAGCCAGGTCCGGCGCTGCGCGAGCTCGAGCAGGCGATCCTCCGGCAAGATCCCGCCCTCGGCGCACCCGCACCGCCACCGGCCCCGATCGCCACCAGGATCCGCCACCGCCGGCCGTGGCTCGTCGGTGCGGCTGCCCTAGCGGGCATAGCGCTTGCGAGCGTTTTCGCATTCGGGCATTCCGGCGGCGCGGAGTCGGTCGTCGTGAGGCCGCACTCCGTCGCTGTCATCGATCCGAGCAAGAACGCTCTCGTCAAGGACATCCCGGTTGGCGGATACCCCGGACCCCTCGCAGCCGACGACCAATTTGTCTACGCCTCCAACATCGGCGATGCCACCGTGTCGCGGATCTTCCCCGACAAGATGAAGGTCTACGACACGGCGAGCGTCTCACGGGCGATCGACCTCGTCGCCGCCGACAAGCATCTATGGGCTGCGGATGGAGGAGTTGCCGGAAACACACCCGTGCCGCCGGGAACCGTCCTGGACTACAACCTCCGTTCTGCGCACACGAGGACGATCCGCCTCGGGCCCAGCGTCGAAGGCGACGAGGAACAGACCACGGTTGCCACCGACATTGACGGAGCCGAGATCTGGGCCGGCAACAAGGACAGCGAGACGGTAACGCAGATCGAGCCGCCGACGATGGCGAAGATTCGCGGCATCGCTCCCGGCGGTCTAGCAGTCGTTGGCAACCGTGGTCTGGGGGACACGGTTTGGGCCAGCGATCCGTCGCGCAACCTGGTCGTGCGGGTCGACGGCGCGTCGCGACGCATCACACGCCGGATCGCTATTCCGGGCGAACCGACCAGAGTCGCGGCGGGCGATCGAGCAGTTTGGGTGATCACGCGCGACCACAACGGGCCCGGCCAGTGGCGTGCGACACGCGGGACGACCCCCGCAATCTGGCGGATCGATCCGAAGACGGACGAGCCCGTCGAGAGAATCGCTCTTCCCCTGACGCCGATTCGACTCGCCCTCGGCGCGGGCTCGGTCTGGGTAACCGCCCTCCGCGTCCTCTCTTCGAGCGGCTCGAGCGTCGATGCGACCGTATTTCGCATCGATCCAGCCACCAACCGCATCGTCGCCCGCATCCCGCTGCAGACACGGGCGGTCGACGGGATCGTCGTCAGCCACGGCCTCGTCTGGGTCGCGGTCCCACAGTCGCAATAGGCGGCCTTTTACATCGGGCGTTCGAACGCCGATCGAAAACTTTTGCCCTCGAAGCGGCGTTGAGGCACTATCACCGTGAGGCCAAACGGTAAGGGGCTCCGCGATCTGCGTGCCTCCTGGGAGGGAACGCGTTCCCGCGGCGATCTCAGTTAGCCGAGGCCGGTTCGCAGACGAGCATCGCGACACCGGTGGCGGCGGTCTCGACCCGCGTGAGCGTCAGGGCTTTCTTGTCGGTGTCGTCTCTGAAGAAGCGTTTGCCTGTTCCTAGAACGAGTGGATAGATCATGAACCGGTATTGGTCGATGAGATTGTGCGCCAGCAAGGTCTTCACGAGCGCGCCGCTGCCGTAGATGAGGACGTCCTCCCCTGGCTGCTCCTTTGGGTTGGAGACGGCTTCTACGACATCGCCTTGGAGGAGCGTTGCGTTCCACTCGAGTGGCTCCTCCAAGGTCGTCGACGCGACAAGCTTTGGCAGGCTGTTTATTCTGTCGGTGAAGCGGTCGCCGGACCGCAACGGCCACGAGGCGACGAACTCCTCGTAAGTCACCCGTCCGAGCAGGAGCACGTCGCTGGAGAAGAGCTGGTCGGTCTACTACTTCGCGATCTCGTCGTTCCAGCACGGCACCGTCCAGCCGCGGTGTTCCTACTCTCCCGCCGGGCCGGGTCTTCGGTCACATCGTCCAGTGACAGGTACTCCGCTGCGACGATCGTTCTCATTGCACTGACAACTCCAGGCTGGCCCGGAGGGTACCGACAGCACAAACTAAGAGGTATCCGCAAGCGAACGAGCGACTGCGAGCGCCTCCGCGATCAGTTTCTTTGAGGCGCGGTCGCCGACCCCTCACAGACTGGGGCATGGGGGCTCAGAGGGGCTTGCGCTCGAACCGGATTGGGATTAGGTCAATCGGGGTACTCAAGAGCCGTGAAGCGTGCGGCCGCTCTCACGGCGCTCTTTCTCCTAGGCTTTGTTGCCAGTACGGCCGTTCCTGGGCGGTCTGCGGCCCTGAACCTGATTACTACGGCGCTCCCGACGATCACGAGCACGCTTCCGGTCAGCACGACACTGCCGAAGGTCACAACAACGCTTCCCATCAGCACGACGCTGCCGAAGGTCACGACAACGCTTCCCATCAGCACGACGGTG
>Ga0307308_10000874_pt1 | contig 11484 bp, 13 predicted proteins | sample ER_DNA_195_FD_194501 | JGI IMG/M metagenome (GOLD analysis project Ga0307308, IMG submission 194501) | Bulk soil microbial communities from the East River watershed near Crested Butte, Colorado, United States - ER_DNA_195 | ecosystem: Environmental > Terrestrial > Soil > Floodplain | place...
GCCATTCGCCGCTCGCGAGCTTCGGGAGCCAGCGCTGCTTCTGCTCGTCAGTGCCCGCGAGCTTGATCCCGAGCGAGCCGAGCTCCTGGACGGCGAGCAGCAGGCCCGTCGTCGCGCAGACCTTCGAGAGCTCCTCGACCCCGATCAGCACCATCAGCGCGCCGGTACCGGTGCCGCCGTATTCCTCGTCGAACGGCAGCCCGAACACCTCATGCTCGCGAAGGACCTCGACGATGTCCCACGGGAACTCGGCCGACTTGTCGATCTCGGCCGCCCGCGGCGCCACCCGCTCGCGCGCGAGCGTGCGCACGAGGTCGCGGATCTCGCGTTGTTCCTCGGTCAGCTGATCGACTGCCACGGCGCGAAGCCTAGCCCCTGTTGTGGCAGACGACCTCGACGTTGTTGCCGTCGGGGTCGAGGACGAACGCGCCGTAGTAGCCGGGGTGGTAGTCGCGCTCGCCCGGCTCGCCGTTGTCGCAATAGCCGGCGGCGACGAGGGCTCGGTGGAACTCGTCGACCGTCGCGTTGTCGCCGGCCGGGAAGGCGATGTGGACGTTTTCGGTCAGCGGCCGGTCGTCGCGGATCACGCTGAAGGACCGGTCGGAACCTTTGAAGAGCCTGCCCTTTGGCCATCCGTGATCGAACGCAAAGCCGCCGAAGGGGTCGACCGTCTCGTAGAAGCGCTTCGACGCTTCGAGGTCGGCGACGCGGATCCAGAGATGGTCGATCCGGTTCTCTCCCTGGCGCGGGCGACCCTTGTGCACGGCCTCGACGCTGTTGCCGTCAGGGTCGAGGACGAAGGCGCCGTAGTAGTCGGGCGAGTACGGGCGGGGGCCGGGTGCTCCGTCGTCGGGGTGGTCCGCGCCGATCATCCTCTCCCACCATTCGTCGACGGCCTCGCGCGAGCGCGTGACGAACGCGGCGTGGAGGTTTCGCGTCAGAGGGCGGTCGTCATCGGCCTGCGCGATCGAGAAATCATGCCATTCCGAGAAGCCGCCGCCCTCGACGGGATCGCCGAGCGCCAACTCGTAGAACGGGCGCGAGACGGCCAGATCGGAGACGCGGATCGTGACGTGATCGAACACGGCGTCTAGCTTCCCCGAGGCGGCGCGGTCGAGTCGCGGACGACCAGCTCCGTCGGCAGGATCTCCTCGCGGCGGCGCGCCGGCCCTGATCCTCGCTCGATGTCCTCCATCAACCACCCCGCCGCGAGGCGGCCCTTCTCCTCGTTCGGCTGGGCGACCGTCGTCAGCGGTGGTGTGGCGTGCTCCGCTGCCGGCCCGTCGTCGAAGCCGACGACCGACAGCTCGGCGGGAACAGCGACACCGAGCTCCGCCGCGGCCTCGAGCGCCCCGATCGCGAGGATGTCGCTCATCGCGAGGATCGCCGTGGGCGGCTCGGGGAGGCGCAGGAGCTCGAGCGTCGCCTCGCGCGCCGGCTCCGGGGCGTTGGGGCGAACGATTCGGATGAGCTCGGGGTTCCAGGCGCGCCCGAGCCCTTCCTCGTAACCCGCGAGCCGCTCGTCCGTCAGGTCGAGCTGCAACTCCGCGCCGGGGTCGAGCGTCGTCACGAACGAGAGCACGCCGACGCGCTCATGGCCCAGCTCGCGGAGGTGCTCTGCAGCGCTGCGTGCCGCGCCGCGGTCGTCGATGCCGACGAACGGCGTCTCGGCGCCGCGCGGCTGGTCGACGGTGACGATCGGCAGCCGGCGGGCGAGCGCGGCCTCGATCCGCGGGTCGTTCCGCGGCGTCGAGTAGAAGATGAAGCCGTCCACCGCGGCCTCCCGCACGGTTCGCGCAGCCTCCTCGCGGTAGCGCGAGTCGGGCACGAGGAGCAGGCCGGTCGGCGCCTCCTCCATCCCGCGCGCGATCCCTCGCAGGAATGCGGGCGCGGTCGGATCGGTGAACTGGTAGCCGAGCCGTTCCGCGAAGATCAGCCCGATCGCGCCGGCTCTCCCGGTGCGGAGGCGGCGCGCGACCGGATCGGGCCCCGGGTAGCCGAGGGCCTCCGCCGCCTCCAGCACCTTCCTGCGAACAGCCTCGGAGACGAGCTCCGGGCGGCCAAAGGCCTGGGAGGCGCTTCCGACCGAGACCCCGGCGCGCTCGGCGACGTCCCGCAGGCGAACTCGTGCCACGGTAGGGAATACTACGCGCGAATGAACCGTTTCAGGTAGTGTCGCACTTGAATCGGTTCATTCGGAAGGAGCCCAGATGTTCGAGCTATTCGTAGCCAGCGACGCCGTTCGGCGCCACATCCAGGATTCGCTGGAGCCGAAGGGCGCCCCGACAACCAAGGTGAAGCAGGAGCCGCCGCGGCGCGTTCGCGTCCGCTCCCGCTCGGCCGCGGCCCTTCGCACCCTCGCCGACCGGCTCGAGCCCTCCCTTTCGAGCTAGCCGCGGTACTCGAAGTCGCGCGTGAAGGCGCACGTGCCGCGCAGCTCGAAGGCGAAGGGCGGGTCCTCGACCAGCAGCTCGTCGGTGTAGAGCTCGGTCCCGGGCCGCTCGTGGCCCGGGACGATGCAGGAAACCGTCTCGTTCGTCGGCACAGGAAGGAAGGCCTTGAGGCGCACCGACTCCCCCGCGCGCACCTCGCCGGAGGCGAACTCGATCCTCGTCCGCCGCGCGGCCACAACCGTCCGACGCTTTCGCACCCACGGCAGCTTCAGGATGTGCTTGCCGCCCATGCGTCCGAGCAGGATCTCGCCCAGCTCGGCCGGCCCGTCGACGTGGAGAACGAGCGTCCAGGGGGATCCCTCCTCGTGGTCCGAGTACTGGTACGTCATGACGGCGGCGCTCCCCGAGAGATCGAGCGGGCCGGCGCTTCCCTCTTCCACCCGCCAGGCAAGCGCGCCGTAGCAGACACCGTGCGTCGAGCGGCTGCCCGGGACTCCGCCGATCATGCGGCACGGACAGATCGCGTCACAATTGCAGGCCTCCAGATAGCGGCCGGCGATCCGCCAGGGCATCAGATCCACGTGACCACCGCCGTCGCGGCGAGCGCGTAGGCCAGCAGTACCGGTGAGCGCTGGCCGAAGGGCGCCGCCTTCTGCACCAGCACTACGAGCGCAAGCAGCGCGATCCAGCCGATGCTCATCAGGCCGAGCGCGACCATCAGCGCCATCAGGAAGACGCAGCAGCCGGCGCAGTCGAGCGCGTGGACGAAGCCGCCGCTGAGGGACGGCTGGAAGAGCACGCGCAGCGGCGATCGGCACCGGCGCAGGCACGCGTCCTTGAGCGGCGAGAGCTCGTAGGCGGCCGTGACGACCAGCACGGCGCCGGCGCCGGCCCACCGCACCGCGGGCGCAAGCGGCGAGAAGACGAAGAAGCCGACGACGCCGAGCGCGATCCAGGCCGCGGCGTAGCCGAGCAGGAACGTTGCTGCGCTCACGGGCCCGCTCGTCATGCCCACGAGCCGGGCCGCAGGCAGCGTCGCGGGAATCATCCCGGCGCCCACCATCAGCGACCACCCGCCGAGAAACATGCTCAAGACGCGTAGATTCTTTCAGTCTTGATCCTCGAAAACGGCGTCATCCGCACCCTCGAGCCGTCGCTGCCGGTCGTGCGCAGCCTGGCGATCGCGGGCGAGCGGATCGCCGGCGGCGTCGGGACGCACGAGACGGCGCTGCCCGGGCCGGAGCGCATCGACCTCGGCGGCCGCTGCGTCGTCCCGGGGTTCAGCGACGCGCACGTGCACTTCCCGACCTGGGCGGTGGCGCAGCACGAGGTGCGGCTCGAAGACACGCGCTCGCTGGATGAAGCGCTGACTCGGGTGCGGGAGGCGCTCTCGAGCGCCCCACCCGAGAGATGGCTGCGAGGCCGCGGCTGGCGGAGCGCCGACTGGTCGCCTTCGGTCGAGCCGACCAAGGAGGTGCTCGACGAGGTCGTCTCCGACCGGCCGGTCGCGCTGATGGCCCGCGACTCCCACTCGGTCTGGCTCAACTCGGCCGCGCTCGCGCACGCGAACGGCGATCTGCAGGTCCCGGGCGGGGTCGTCGAGCTGGATGAACGCGGCGAGCCCACGGGCGTGCTGCGCGAGGAGTCCTGCTGGCACTTTCGCGATGCCTACATCGAGCTCTCCGACGACGAGTACCTCGAGGCGATGCGCAAGGGGCTGAAGCTCGCCGCTGCGCGCGGCGTCACGGCCCTCCACGACAAGGACGGCTGGCTCGGCGCGCTTCGCTTCTGGCACCGCCTGCAATCCGAAGGGCCGCTCGGCCTGCGCGTCTGGCAATCGCTACCGGCGGACAAGGCGGACGAGCTCGCCGACGTCGACGTTCGCAGCGGCCTCGGTGGCCCACGCCTGCGGCTCGGCTACCTGAAGGCGTTCATGGACGGGACGCTCGGCTCCCAGACCGCCCGCATGCTCGACGGCTCCGGGGTCGAGATCACGAGCCGCGAGCAGCTCGAGGAGTTCATCCGCGCAGGAGCGCGCGCGGGGTTCCCACTCGCCGTGCACGCGATCGGCGACCTCGCGAACCGCGAGGCGCTGGACGCCTTCGAAGCGACGCGCGCCGATTGGCAAGGGCTCCGACCTCGGATCGAGCACGCGCAGCTGCTTGCGCCGGAAGACGTGCCGCGCTTCGGCGAGCTCGGCGTGGCGGCGTCGGTGCAGTTCAGCCACGCGCCCTCGGATCGCGACCTCGCGGAGCGCTTCTGGGGCGAGAAGACCGCCGGCGCCTACGCGTACCGGTCGCTGCTCGACGCCGGCGCCGTGGTCGCGAACGGCTCCGACGCGCCGATCGAGGAGCTCGACCCGCTGGCCGGGATCCGTGCAGGAGTGCTGCGCACGCTGGACGAGCGGCCGGCCTGGCATCCGGAGCAGGCGGTCACCGTCGAGGAGGCGCTCCACGCGACCTGCGTCGCACCGGCCTGGCTCGCGCACGAGGAGCACAGCCGCGGAAAGCTCCTTCCGGGGTACGAGGCGGACCTCGTCGTCCTCGACCGCGACCCGCTGGACGATCTCGCCGGCGTGCAGGTAGTCGCCACGATGCTCGCCGGTGGCTGGACGCACAACCCGCCGCCCTGGGATTGATTCGTTCAGATTCGGTTAAGCCGGCAAACCGAAACGGCCAGCAGCCCGTCTTAGCGCTTACAAGGATCAGGCGGCCGACCTCCCCTCGCCGGCTTGCCGAATTCCTGCGGTGGAGGGCCCGCCACCGGGGCGCGGCCCTCCCCACCCCTCTATCGATGTGACGCGTCCGTGAACTCGCGGAACTCGGCCGTCAGCAGGTACGCCGTCTGCTCGCCGATGTCGACGGCGTGGTCGCCGATCCGCTCGATCGTTCGCGAGACGATCACCATCCGCAGCACCCATTCCCGCAGCCCCGGCTCGGCGACGATCTCGACGACCCGCTCGACGAAGCGGCGGTTCGAGCGGTCGATCAGCTCGTCGAGGTCGACCAGCGACTCCGCCCCGGCGAGATCGCGGTTCGCGAAGGAGTCGAGCGAGACCCGGATCATCTCCTCGGCGCGGTCGCCCATCTCGACGAGGCTCTGCAGCAGCGCCGCGTCGGCCTCGACGTCCGCGACGAGCTTCGTGAGCTTGGCGATCGTGACGCAGTAGTCGGCCATCCGCTCGAGATGGAGGTTGATGTGCAGCAGCGCCAGGACGAGCCGGAGGTCGCCGGCGACGGGCGTCTGGCGCGCGAGCAGCAGCTCGACCTCCTGCTCGATCCGGAGGTAGTGGCGGTCGATCTCGTCGTCGAAGGCGATGACTTCGTCGGCGAGCTCGAGGTCGCGCTGGGCGAGCGCGTTCAGCGACCCGCGCAAGGCGCGCAGGACGAGCGAGCCCTCCTCTTGCAGGCTCGCCTCGAGCTGGTCGAGCTCCTCCTGGAAGGTGACGCGCACGTTCTCGCTAGCCAAAGCGCCCTGTGACGTAGTCCTCCGTCCGCTTGTCGGACGGAGCCGTGAAGATCTTCGCGGTCTCGTCGTACTCGACGAGCACGCCGGCGCGGCTGCCGTCGTCGACCTCGAGGCTGAAGAACGCCGTCCGGTCGGCAACGCGCGCCGCCTGCTGCATGTTGTGCGTGACGATCACGATCGTGTAGTCGCGCTTGAGCTCGTGCATCAGCTCCTCGATCCGCTGCGTCGCGATCGGGTCGAGCGCCGAAGCTGGCTCGTCGAGGAGCAGCGCTTCCGGCTCGATTGCGATCGCACGCGCGATGCAGAGCCGCTGCTGCTGGCCGCCCGAGAGCGAGAGCGCGCTGCGCTTCAGCCGGTCCTTGACGTCGTCCCAGAGCGCCGCGCTCTGCAGCGCCTTCTCGACCCGCTCGTCGAGGTTCTTCTTGAGGCCGAGCACGCGCGGCGCCCAGGCGACGTTGTCGTAGATCGACTTCGGGAACGGGTTCGCCTTCTGGAAGACCATCCCGATCCGCCGCCGCACCTCGACCGGCTCGACGCCGTCGCCGTAGAGATCGACTCCGTGGTAGAGGATCTTGCCCTCGTGGCGGAAACCCGGGACCTCGTCGTTCATGCGGTTGAGACAGCGGATGAACGTGCTCTTCCCGCATCCCGACGGCCCAATCACCGCGGTGATCATGTTCCGGTAGATCTCGAGGTCGACCTCCTTGACGGCCACGTTCGAGCCGTAGCTCGCCTGGAGCCCCTGGATGTCGAAGACCGTGTCACCGGCCTGCGACGGCGCCTCGTCCTGTCGCTCGGCGACCTCGACCGGCCTCATCGGCGACATCGTAACCCCCTGCGTCATCCCATCCTCCTTCGGAAGCGTGCGAGCGCGAGGCGCGCGATCAGGCTCGTGGCGAGCACGAAGAGAATCAGCACGAGTGCCGATGCCCAGGCCCGTTTGTGGTCCTCGGGGTCCGACGACTCGGACCAGATGAAGATCTGAACCGGCAGGTTCGGCAGAGCATGGCTCGGGTTCAGCTCGATCGTCCGGCCGTAGATCGAGGTGACAAAGAGCAGCGGCGCCGTCTCCCCGGCCGCGCGCGCAACGGCGAGCACCGTCCCGGTGAGGATCCCGCCGAGCGCGCTCGGCAGCGTGATCCCGAGAACGGTCCGCCAGCGGCTCGCCCCGAGCGCGAGTGCGCCCTCGCGCTGGCTTCGTGGCACGAGCCGCAGCACTTCCTGCGTCGCGCGCGTGACCAGCGGGAGCATGACGATTGCGAGGCCGATGCTGCCCGCCCAGCCGTTCTGCGGGTGCCCGTAGACGAGCAGGCCGAAGACGAAGACGCCGATGATGATCGACGGCAGGCCGTTGAGTAGGTCGACGGCGAGCTGGATGCCGGCGCGCACGGCGGGGCGAGCGAACTCCTCCAGGAAGACGGCGATGCAGACGCCGACCGGCAGGGCGATCGCGGCCGCGAGGCCGACCAGGATCGCGGAGCCGACGATCAGCGGGGCGATCCCACCGCTTTGGCCGGAGAACGGGATCGGCAGGTCGTGCGTGAGAAAGCCCCAGGAGAGCGCGCCGGCACCGCGCTTGGCGACCGACCAGACGACGATTCCGAGCACCGCCACGGCTGCCAGTGCCGCGACCGTTGCGAGCACCTCAGCCACCCGGTTCGCGATCCTCCGGCGGCGAACGCGCCCATCTCCGCGCAGCGTGAGCGTCGGCTCGACGGCGGCCATCAGCTCCCTCCCGTCCGCTGGAACGCGAAGCGGCGCACGACGATCTGCGCGAGCAGGTTCGTGACCAGCCCGATCACGAGCAGGATCGCGGCGAGGTAGAAAAGCGAGGAGATCTGCAGCTTCGAGACCGCGCCCTGGTACTGGCCCGCGATCCGACTCGCCAGTGTGTCTCCCGGCTGGAACAGCGACGCCTTGATGAACCACTGGGCGCCGATCACCTGCGTCACGGCGATCGCCTCGCCGAGCGCGCGTCCGAGGCCGAGGATGACCGCGGCGGCGATGCCGGGACGCGACGACGAAAGGACGACGCCGCGCACCATCTCCCACCGCGTCGCTCCAAGGGCGAGCGCGCCTTCCTCAAGCTCGCTCGGCACGCTCAGGAAGAGCTCGCGGCAGACGCTCGCGACGATCGGGACGACCATGATCGCGAGCACGAGGCCGGCGAGGAAGATCCCAGGGGCCGCGCCCTCCTGGCCGAAGACCGGGATGAAGCCGAACCAGCCGTGCAGCCACGGCTCGAGGTGGTCCTGGACGAAGGGTGCGAGAACGAGGATCCCCCACAGGCCAAGCACGACGCTGGGAATCGCCGCCAGCATCTCCACGAGCGAGCCGACCACGACCCGAATCCCGCGCGGCGCGAGCTCGCTCAAGAAGAGCGCGATCGCGATCGCGAGGGGCGCGGCGATGATCAACGCCATCAACGAGGTCACCGCGGTCCCGTAGAGCCCGGGCAGCGCGCCGAAGACGTTCTTGTTCGTGTCCCACGCCGTCCCCCAGACGAACGAGAGCCCGAACGTGCTGAAGGCGAGGTGTGCGCCCCGGATGACCCGGTACGCGATGAGCCCGAGCAGCCCGACGCCTGCGAGCCCGGCGGCGAGGGTGAGGAGGAAGAGGATGCGGTCGCCGAGCCAGTCGCGGACTCGACGTCCGCCGCGCAGTTCCTGCGTCGCGGGGAGCGTGCTCATCGCGGCGCACGCTAACTCCCGGATCGGCTCGCCAAGAGGGCTGTAACCGGACCGTTACCAGACGCACACCTGCTTTCAGCCCATGCGGCGCGCCGTGCCGTCAGCCTGAGACCAGACCGGAGTTGAAAACGGAGAGGAGACACAACTTGAAGCGCATGAGAAGCCTCGTGGCGGTGTTCGCCGTGCTCTTCGGCGTAGCCGCCCTCGCGCTCGCGGCGGTCGCCGGGGCGTCCTCGAAGAAGACGTCGCTGACGGGCGCCGGCAGCACATTCGTCGCGCCGCTCGTTGCGCAATGGACGGGCCACTACAGCGCGGCCAGCATCAACTACAGCGCGATCGGCAGCGGCGGCGGCATCGCCGCGATCAGCTCACGCCAGGTCGACTTCGGGGCGAGCGATGCCCCGATGACGCCGGACCAGTTCTCGGCGTGCCACGGCTGCGTTCAGATCCCATGGGCCTTCTCGGCCACGTCGATCCCGTACAACGTCAGCGGGGTCGGTTACGGGCTCAGGCTGACCGGCCCGATCCTGGCCGACATCTATCTGGGCCACATCAAGAAGTGGAACGACAAGCGGATCAAGGCGATCAACAAGGGCGTCAACCTGCCCAGCGAGAACATCGTCCCGATCTACCGGAGCGACGGCAGCGGGACGAGCTTCAACTTCACCGACTACCTCTCCCACGTCAGCAAGGAGTGGAAGAGCAAGATCGGGAAGGGCACGCAGCCCTCGTTCCCGACGGGCGTCGGTGCTCGCGGTAGCTCCGGTGTTGCGGCCAAGCTCGGCTCGACTCCAGGCGGCATCACCTACGTCGACATCGCCTACGCCTACAAGAACCACTACAAGATCGCGAAGATCCGGAACCGGGCCGGCAAGTACGTGTTGCCGACGGTCAAGTCACTCAAGGCGGTTGCCTCGACGGTCAAGAAGGTGCCGAAGAACAACGCCGTCTCCGTCGTCGACCCGGGGAAGAGCGTCGCCAAGGGCTACTCGATCTGCACCTACACCTGGGTGATCGTGCCGGTGCAATCGTCAAAGGCGGCGGACCTGAAGAAGTTCATCGACTGGGCCTCCACCAAGGGCCAGAAGTACGGGCTGCAGCCGGGCCTGCTCTTCCTGCCGCTCTCGAAGGTCGTGCAGACGGCGGCCCGCAAGACGACCGCCCGTCTCCACGGCTAGAGCTAACTGCTAGTCCCAGACACACCTCACGTCGAGCCCGCGGTTCTTGGCCCCGCGGGCTTCGACGTGCCCGCCCGCGGTCTCGACGACGTGCTTGACGATCGCGAGACCGAGGCCGCTCCCGCGCGTGGTGCGGGCCCGGTCGGAACGGAAGAAGCGCTCGAAGAGGCGCGGCGCGTCTTCCTCGGGCACGCCGGCGCCATCGTCGCTCGCCTCGAGCACCACGGCCCCGTCCTCGCGGCGGAGCGAGACCGTGCAGGTCGCGCCCTCGCCCGCGTAGCGGATCGCGTTTTCGAGCAGGTTCTCGACGACGGTCCTGAGCATGCGGCGGCGGATCGGAAGGAGCAGCGTCTCGTCCTCGATCCGGAGCTCGAGTCGGATTCCGGCCCGTTCGGCGCGGTCGAGGCGCTCGTCGATTGCTGCCCGCAGGACCGGCGCGGCCTCGGTCTCGCCGAGCGCGACCACCTCGCGGCCCTGCTCGAGCTCGCTCAGGAAGAGGATGTCGTCGACGAGCTCGGTCATCTCCTCGACCTCCGCCCGCGCCTTGCCGAGCAGCGCGGCCAGGTCCGCCCCGGGGAGCTCCGCCGACTCCAGCAGCGTCAGCAGCCGGGCAAGAGGCGTGCGTAGCTCGTGGGACACCGATGCGGTGAACGCGGCTCGCAGCTCTTCGTACTGGTCCCTTGACACTAGGGTTGAGTATCACGTGACGAAGGTCCTGATCGTCGAAGACGACGAGTTGATCGCCGAGGGCATGGCGCAGCATCTGGCGGCGGCGGGGCTCGAGCCCGTCCGCGTCGGCGGCGGCGAGGTCGGCCTGGCGCGGCTCCGCTACGAGCGCCCGGACGTCGTCGTGCTCGACCTGATGCTGCCCGGGCTCGACGGCTGGGGCCTGATCGAGACCGCGCGCGCCGAGGGAATCGGCACGCCGATCCTCGTCGTCAGCGCGCGCGGCACCGAGCACGACCGCGTGCACGCGCTCCAGATCGGCGCCGACGACTACCTCGTCAAGCCGTTCTCGATGAAGGAGCTCGTCGCGCGCGTGCAGGCCGCGGCGCGGCGCGGCGTGCGCGGGCTCGAGGAGCAGCGCGGCCAGGAGATCGTGATCGAGGAGCTGCGCATCGACCCGCGCTCGGTGCAGGCGTTCGTCGACGGCGAAAACGCGGGCTTGACGCCGACCGAGTTCCGCCTGCTCTACACGCTCGCCCTGGACATGGGCCGAGTCGCGAGCCGCGACGAGCTCCTGCAGCGAATCTGGGGCCGCCGTGCGACGCACCGCGACCGGACCGTCGACGTCTGCGTCCGACGGCTGCGCGAGAAGATCGACCGCAACGCGTCGAAGCACACGTTCATCCAGACGCGCTACGGCGTCGGCTACAAGCTCGAGCCTTTGCCGAAATAGGCGAGGACGGATCGGCCACGTCTCCGAAACGCCAAAAACGGTGTCGGACACCTGATTTCGTCAAGGGTGGAAGCGTGGCGATTGTGTGCCGACACGTTTACAAGCCCTATTCGAGCCGGTAGATCGGGACGAGGCTCTTTTCGGCCTCGGTGTCGATTCGCGCCACGACCTCGACGTACGGCTCCAAGCCGGAGCCGTGCATCTTCGCCTTCAGCAGCTCGTCGACCTGGTAGAGGCCGGCCGAGTTGTTCATCTTGATCTCGACCGAGACCGCGCGCTCCTTGCCCTCCGAGATCACGACCTCGTCGATGGCCGCCGCCGAGATCGAGTGAATCGAGACACGGCCGCGCTCGAAC
>Ga0307308_10000878_pt1 | contig 11455 bp, 10 predicted proteins | sample ER_DNA_195_FD_194501 | JGI IMG/M metagenome (GOLD analysis project Ga0307308, IMG submission 194501) | Bulk soil microbial communities from the East River watershed near Crested Butte, Colorado, United States - ER_DNA_195 | ecosystem: Environmental > Terrestrial > Soil > Floodplain | place...
GCGTCCCCCTGACGCGTGCGGCGCGGAGCACGCGGTCCGTCACGAGCACGCCGATCGTCACGTAGGCGACCCCGAGCGCGAGGCAGGCGCAGAGGTCGGGCAGGGGAGAGCCGCCGAGCGCGGACTCGCGGATCGCGTTCATCCCCCAGGTCGGAGCGAGTGCCCAGGCGATCGGGTGCACCCAGCCCGGGAGAAACGAGAGCGGCACGAGGAAACCGCAGATCAGCCAGACCGGGTACTCGAAGAAGTTCCCGAGCACCCAGGCCGCCCGGAAGCGCACGAAGGAGACCGCGAACAGGAAGCCGAGGCCGGCAAAGGACAGGACCGTCGCGACGATCGAGAGGGCGAACAGCAACGGGTGCTGGATCGTCAGGTGGATTCCGAACAGGAAGCGCCCCCAGAGCAGCGTCGCCGCGAGGTTGTAGATCCCGACCGTCGCGAGCCCGAGGGTGGTCGGCAGCAGGACGAGAGAGAAGTGCCGCGGTGTCGTCACGAGCAGCTCGAGCGTCCCCCACCAGCGCTCGCGCTGCATGGCCGAGCCCGCAGAGGTGCTGACGGACGACCACATCCCCATCACGGCCGCCCCCAACGACGCGTAGATGAGCGTCCGCGGGCTATCCCCCGCGCGGAACACAAAAAAGGCCGTCGTCGCGAAGAAGAGCGGGTAGACGACGTTGCCGAACCCGTCGAAGGGCGAGCGCATGATCATCTTGAACTGGAGCCACCAGCTGACCGCGAGCAGCCGCAGCGAGCTCATTCCGACACCAGCGCCACGTAGGCGTCCTCGAGGGTCGGCTCGCGCCGGGAGACCCGGCCGACGTCCGAGCCGTCCAGGTGGCCGAGGATCGCCTGCGTCAGCTCGACGTCCGGCTCCGTCTGCACGACGAGCACCTGGGCCTGCTCGCGCTCCTCGACCGCGACCGCGACGACGCCGCCGAGCCCGCGCAAGCGCTCGACCGCGCCGTCCGCGACGCCGAAGACCTCGACCTCGACGACGCTTCCGTGGGCGACGCCGCGCTTGAGGTCGAACGGCGTCCCCTCGGCGACGATGTTGCCCTTCGAGATCACGGCGATCCGGTCGCAGAGCGCGTCGGCCTCGAACATGTAGTGCGTCGTCAGCAGCACCGTCTTGCCTGCCTCCGTCAGCGAGGCGATCGTCGCCCGCACCTCGCGCGCGCCCACGGGGTCGAGCCCGATCGTCGGCTCGTCGAGGAAGAGCACTTCGGGGTCGTGCAGCAGACCGCGTGCCACGTGCAGGCGCTGCTTCATCCCGCGGGAGTAGCCTTCCGCGCGCTCGTGCTCGCGGCCCTTCAGGCCGACCAGCTCGAGCAGCTCCTCGATCCGCCTCTTCTGTTCACGCGCGGGAACCCCGTAGAGCTCGGCGAAGTAGCGGAGGTTGTCGTAGCCCGAGAGGCGCTCGTAGACGCCGCGCTCGCCGCCGAAGACGTAGCCGATCCGCCTCCGCACCTCGCGCGCCTGCCGGACGACGTCGAGCCCAAGCACCCGCGCGCTGCCGCTCGTCGGGATCAGGAGCGTGATCAGCATCTTGATCGTCGTCGTCTTGCCGGCGCCGTTCGGGCCGAGCAGCCCGAAGAGCTCGCCGGGCTCGACTGCGAAGCTGATCCCGCGCACGGCCTCGATCTCCTTCGCCCGCCGCCGGAAGGTGCCGGTGTGGGTCTTGTAGGTCCGCCGCAGATCCGCCGCCTCGATTGCAGCCATGGCGAGAGCCTAGCTATGGAGGTTCATTGCTACACTCAGCCCCGCGGGGCGGCGTAGCTCAGTTGGTTAGAGCAGCGGAATCATAATCCGCGTGTCGGTGGTTCGAGTCCACCCGCCGCTACTCCTCGCGTACTCGAAACAAGAGAAAGAGACATGGCAACCGGAGTCAGAGTTGGGATCACGCTCGCCTGCACCGACTGCAAGCGGCGTAACTACCAAACACAGAAATCGAAGCGGAACTCGCCCGACAGGATCGAGTTCAAGAAGTACTGCCGCTGGTGCGGCCGCCACACTGTGCACCGGGAGACCCGCTAGACCCATGGCCCGCCAGACCCGTTCCGAGCGCCGAGCCCGCCGTGCTGCCCAGGAAGAGAGCAAGGCCGCACTCGAGCGGAGCACTCGCTCGCGCACGCCGGTCCGGCCGGCAGTCGAGCCGGCCCGCGCCGACGGCGGTGGCCAGCGCCAGCTTCCCGGCGGCGGCTTCGTCCGCGAGTCCTGGGGCGAGCTCAAGAAGGTCGAGTGGCCCGGGCAGCAGCAGATTGTGCAGGGCACCGTCGTCGTCCTCGTCGCGTGCGTCATCGTGGGCGTCTACCTCTGGGTCGCCGACGAGATCTTCCGTCGTTTCGTCCAACACGTCCTTCTCAAGTAGTGCCATAGCCATGTTCCGCTGGTACGCGATCAACACTTACTCCGGGCACGAGAACAAGGTGAAGGCCAATCTCGAGCACCGGATCGACTCGATGGGGCAGCAGCCGCGCTTCCGCCGCGTGGTCGTCCCGACCGAGCAGGTCGTCGAGACCCGCGACGGGCAGAAAGTGCAGACCGAGAAGCGGATCCTGCCGGGCTACGTGCTCGTCAACATGAACCTGAACGACGACGCCTGGACGGTCGTCAAGAACACGCCGGGCGTCACCGGCTTCGTCGGCGCCGGCTCCAAGCCCGTGCCGCTCTCGCAGGGAGAGGTCGACCGGATCCTGCGCACCGGCACGGCAGTCGGCGAGCGGCCGCGCGCCCAGGTCGAGTTCTCGCTGGGCGAGTCGGTCAAGGTCACCTCCGGCCCGCTCTCCGACTTCGACGGCGAGATCGTCGACGTCAACCCCGACCAGCAGAAGCTGAAGGTGCTCGTCGACATCTTCGAGCGGCAAGTCCCGGTCGAACTAGGCTTTGACCAGGTCAAGAAGATCGACTGATGGCGAAGAAAGTCCTCACACTCATCAAGCTGCAGATCCCCGGCGGGCAGGCGAACCCCGCGCCGCCGGTCGGTCCTGCGCTCGGCCAGCACGGCGTCAACATCATGGAGTTCTGCAAGGCCTTCAACGCGCAGACCGCGCAGGAGAACGGCCGCATCATTCCGGTCGAGATCACGGTCTACGAGGACCGCTCGTTCGACTTCATCACCAAGACGCCGCCGGCCGCCGTCCTGATCAAGGAGGCGCTGCGGCTCGAGAAGGGCTCGGGCGAGCCGAACCGCGAGAAGGTCGGCCGCCTGACGCGCGCCCAGCTCCAGTCGATCGCCGAGGCCAAGATGCCGGACCTGAACGCGCGCGATGTCGAGCACGCGATGCTGATCGTCGCAGGCACCGCACGAAGCATGGGAGTGGAAACGGACCTATGAGACATGGCAAGAACTACCGCAATTCGCGGGCGCAGATCGATCGCGAGCAGGTCTACTCGCCCGTCGACGCGGTCCGGATGCTGAAGGGCTTCCCGGCCGCGAAGTTCGACGAGACCGTCGAAGCGCACTTCAACCTTGGGCTCAACGTCCGCCACGCAGAGCAGCAGCTGCGCGGGACGCTGATGCTCCCGCACGGCACCGGCCGCGAGTCTCGCGTCGCCGTGTTCGCGGAGGGCGAGAAGGCCCGCGAGGCGCAGGACGCAGGCGCCGATGTCGTCGGCACCGCCGACCTTGCCAAGCAGATCGAGGAGGGCTTCGACGACTTCGACGTCGCGATCGCGACTCCCGACCAGATGAGCGTCGTCGGCAAGCTCGGCCGCATTCTCGGCCCGCGCGGGAAGATGCCGAACCCGAAGACCGGCACCGTCACGATGGACGTCGCCAAGGCCGTCCAGGAGGCCAAGGCCGGCAAGCTCGAGTACAGAACCGACCGCGGCGCGAACGTCCACGTCGCGATCGGCAAGAAGAGCTTCGACGAGAAGCAGCTGCTCGAAAACTACGCGGCGCTGATCGACGAGATCATGCGCGCGAAGCCTTCGGCTGCGAAGGGGCGCTACATCAAGACGATTACACTGACGAGCACGATGGGCCCCGGGATCCACATCGACCCGGCGCGGACTCGGGGAATCGTCGAGGAACTGGAAGGAGCACCGGCAGAAGAAGCCGTTACTGCGTAGCGAGATCCACGCCAAAGAAAGCTGGCAGCCGAGAGGCAGAAGTCCAGCCGAGGCGCGGTACGGAAGGATCACCTTTCGAGCCCGCGCCTGCGGGCTCGCGTTTTGAGGAGGTGATTCGATGCTGAGATCCGAGAAGGAACGAGTCGTCGCGGAGCTGGCCGACCGGCTGCGCTCGGCGGAGACGCTCATGGTCGCCGACTACCGCGGCTTGACGATGCCCGAGATCGACGAGCTGCGCACGCGGCTGCTCGAGGCGGGCGCGCGCTTCACGGTCGTCAAGAACACGCTTGCGAAGCTTGCCGCGGAAGCCGCCGGGACGCGGCAGGTCCTCGAGCTGATCGACGGGCCCACCGCGATCGCCTTCCTCGACGCCGAGGGCGACCCGGTCGCCGTGGCGAAGGTGCTGAACGACACGGCGCGTCGCCACGACGTGCTGGTGATCCGCGGCGGGATCGTCGAGGGCACGGTCGTCGGCGACGCCGACATCAAGCGCCTCGCGACGCTGCCGCCCACCGACGTCCTTCGCGCCCAGCTCGTTGGAGCCGTCGCCGGCCCGCTCACGATGGTGGTCGGGCTCTTCACGGCGCCGCTGCGCGATCTGGTGGGCGTGATCGACGCCCGCATCCGCCAGCTCGAGGAACAGGGCACTAATGAAACCCGCGCAGAGCCCTCCGCCTCCGGCGGAGGCCTGCACGCTGACTCAGAAATGTCGCAACCAGAAGACCAAGAACCAGAAACGGAAGTCCAGGAACAGCCAGAGGAGGAATCAAGTGGCGAAGACTGATACGGACAAGCTCGTCGAGCAGTTGGGCGGCATGACCGTCCTCGACCTTGTGGAGCTGAAGAACAAGCTCGAGGAGGAGTGGGGCGTGAGCGCAGCCGCACCGGTCGCGGTCGCGGCTCCTGGCGCGGCTCCCGCAGCCGGCGGCGACGGCGCCGCGGAGGAGGAGAAGACCGCCTTCGACGTCGTGCTCACGGGCGCGGGCGACAAGAAGATCCAGGTGATCAAGGTCGTCCGCGCGATCACCGGCCTGGGCCTGAAGGAGGCCAAGGACCTCGTCGACGGCGCGCCGAACCCGGTCAAGGAAGGCGCCCCGCAGGAGGAAGCCGACCAGATCAAGGCGCAGCTCGAAGAGGCCGGCGCCACCGTCGAGCTCAAGTAGGTACCGCCATCGTGGGGGAGTTTCGGCTCCCCCACGGCCTTTCTGTTACGGCCGCGTAAGGATCCGTACCCCCTTCCAGGGATTCCGCTGGGCACAGCGCAGGTCGGGGTCGAGAACCTCGTCAACTGGGGGCAACCCCCTAAGACCCCAACCCCTCTCTGGAGGTTCAAAAGATGCGGTTCAAGTTGCTGATCGTCGCCCTCGTCGCCTCGCTCGCGGTCGTCTCGGCTGCAGCCGGCAAGGGCAAGCCGCCGAAGAACGGCCCGGGCTGCAAGCCCTCGGTCAAGGTCGTTTTGTCCGGCGTGCTCGCCGCGGACGTCGATCCTGCGGACGGCGACACCTCGTTCACGATGGTCGTCAAGCATTCGAACCGGTTCGGCCGCGCCTGGAAGCAGGCCGGCTCGGCGACCGTGAACGTCGATTCGAAGACCAAGGTCCGCCGCAAGGGCGCGCACAACCTCGGCGCGCTCGCTCCAAACGACCGCCTGCTCGTGTCGGCAAAGGCCTGCAAGGCCGATCTCGCCAACGGCGGCATGCCCGATCTGACGGCGCGCAAGATCGCTGCGCATCCTGCTCGATCGCAGTGAGTCTCGGCTAGAAGCGGAGACGACGAGGGCGCCGAGAGGCGCCTTCGTCGTTCTACGAAGCGGTTCTGGCGCCCCGCCGAACCAGCGTCTATAGTGCGTGAGCGCCAGGCAGCGACCAGGCCGCCTGCCCTTGCGCCACCCCTATCTCTTTGGGTATATTTGGCGGTTCCGCGCCGACTTTCGCCTGTCCGCATTTCCCATTCACCCTCATAGCCGTAAGGGAGGCACCCAGACTTGACGACCCGGGTCGCTGCGCCACGCGCGCGTAAGAGTTTTTCTCGCCTGAAGCACGTACTCGACCTTCCCAACCTGATTGACATCCAGAAGGCCTCGTTCCAGTGGTTCCTGGAGGAAGGCCTTCGAGAGACGATCGACGACATCTCGCCGATCGAGGACTACACCGGCACGCTCGCGGTGGAGTTCGGGGAATACAAGTTCGGTGACCCGCCGGTCACCATCCAGGAATGCCGTGAGAAGGACCTGACCTACCAGGCCCCGCTCTCGATGACGGTCCGCTTCGTCAACAAGGAGACGGGCGAGATCCGCGAGCAGACGGTCTTCATGGGGGACTTCCCGATGATGACCCAGTGGGGCACGTTCATCATCAACGGCACCGAGCGCGTGATCGTCACGCAGCTGGTCCGCAGTCCGGGCGCCTACCTGATGGAGCCCAAGGACCCGACGAAGCAGGTCTTCACCGCGAACCTGATGCCCTCGCGCGGCTCGTGGCTCGAGCTCGAGATCGACAAGAAGGGCGTCGTCTACGCGCGCATCGACCGGAAGCGAAAGCTGCCGATCACGACGCTGCTGCGCGCGCTGCCCGAGGAGGACCCGTCCACCGGCTGGAAGCTCGACACGAGCTCCAACGAGGCGATCATGAAGCTCTTCGGGAACTCGATCTACATCGCCAACACGCTCGAGAAGGACCCGTCCGCCACCGAGGACGAGGCGCTGATCGAGGTCTTCAAGAAGCAGCGGCCGGGTGAGCCGCCGACGCTCGACAACGCGCGCAACCTGCTCAAGGCGCTGTTCTTCGACCCGAAGCGCTACGACCTGACCAAGGTCGGCCGCTACAAGCTGAACCAGCGGCTCGAGGTCGACGTCCCCGACGGCACGCGCGTCCTCACGACACAGGACATCATCTCGCTCGTCAAGAAGCTCGTCGAGCTTCCCGAGAACCTCGGCGTCGACCCTGAGTCGAAGGACTTCGCAGCCGATGCGATCGTGCTTCCGCGCGACCCGATCCGCGGCGAGCTCGACGAGTACGAGCACTTCGGCAACCGGCGCCTGCGCACAGTCGGCGAGCTGATCCAGGAGGCGTTCCGCGTCGGGCTCTACCGGATGGAGCGCGTCGTCCGCGAGCGGATGACCACGGAGGACGTGGACACGATCACGCCGCAGACGATCATCAACATCCGTCCGGTCGTGGCGGCGCTGAAGGAGTTCTTCGGCTCCTCGCAGCTCTCGCAGTTCATGGACCAGACGAACTCGCTCGCCGGGCTCACGCACCGGCGGCGGCTCTCGGCGCTCGGCGCCGGCGGCCTGACCCGCGAGCGCGCGCCGATCGAGGTGCGCGACGTGCACCCGACGCACTACGGCCGCATGTGCCCGATCGAGACGCCGGAAGGCCCGAACATCGGCCTGATCGGCTCGCTCGCCTCGTTCGCGACCGTCTCGGAGTTCGGCTTCGTGCAGACGCCGTACCGGAAGGTCGTGAACGGCAAGGTGACGGACGAGATCGTCTACCTCGACGCCGCCGAGGAGGCGCAGTACACGATCGCGCAGGCGAGCGCGCAGGTCGACGAGAAGACCGGGCGCTTCGTGGACGAACAGGTGCTCTGCCGCTCCCGCGAGGGCGAGGCGGTCACCGCGCGGCCGAAGGACGTCGAGTTCATGGACGTCGCGCCGGCCCAGATCGTCTCGGTCGGAACGGCGCTGATCCCGTTCCTCGAGCACAACGACGCGAACCGCGCGCTGATGGGCGCGAACATGCAGCGCCAGGCCGTCCCGCTGATGATCACGCAGTCGCCGCTCGTCGGCACGGGCCTCGAGTACCGCGCGGCCACCGACACGGGCGACGTCGTCATCGCGGACGAGGGCGGCCAGGTCACCGACGTCGACGCCGAGCGGATCGTCGTCGAGACGAAGGACGGCAAGCACGACTATCCGATGACCAAGTTCATGCGGTCGAACCAGGGCACGCTGATCCACCAGAAGCCGATCGTCGGCCTCGGAGACCGCGTGCGGACTGGTCAGGTGCTGGCCGACGGCAGCTCGACCGATCAGGGCGAGCTCGCCCTCGGCGCCAACTTGCTGGTCGCGTTCATGCCCTGGGAGGGCTTCAACTTCGAGGACGCGATCGTGATCTCGGAGCGGCTGGTCAAGGAGGACGTCCTCTCCTCGATCCACATCCACGAGTACGAGATCGACGCCCGCTCGACGAAGCTCGGCGACGAGGAGATCACGCGCGACATCCCGAACCGCTCGGAGGAGTCGCTCAAGGACCTCGACGAGCGCGGCGTCGTCCGCATCGGAGCCGAGGTCGGCTCGGGCGACCTGCTCGTCGGCAAGGTGACGCCGAAGGGCGAGACCGAGCTGACGGCCGAGGAGAAGCTGATCCGCGCGATCTTCAAGGAGAAGGCACGCGAGGTCCGCGACACCTCGCTCAAGGTCCCGCACGGCGAGGGCGGCAAGGTGATCGACGTCAAGACGTTCTCGCGCGACGGCGGAGACGACCTCTCACCGGGCGTCAACGAGCTCGTCCGCGTCTACGTTGCGAAGAAGCGCAAGATCGCCGAGGGCGACAAGCTCGCAGGGCGGCACGGCAACAAGGGCGTGATCGCGAAGATCGTGCCGGAGGAGGACATGCCGTTCCTCGAGGACGGGCGTCCCGCCGACGTCGTGCTCAACCCGCTCGGCGTGCCGAGCCGCATGAACATCGGCCAGATCCTCGAGACGCACCTCGGGTGGGCCGCCGCGCACGGCGTCTTCGCCGAGAACGGCGAGGCGGCCAACGGCGACGCCTCTCCGATCGCGACGCCGGTCTTCGACGGCGCGAGCGAGGCCGACGTCGACGAGGCGCTGATCGAGTGGACGAAGCAGAACCCCGACTCGCCGATCACCTTCGTGGTGGACCAGAAGCGGCCGACCGGCCGGAAGTGCTCCGGGAAGGTGCGGCTCTTCGACGGTCGCACCGGCGAGGCCTTCGAGCAGAAGGTCACCGTCGGCTTCATGTACATCCTGAAGCTGCTGCACCTCGTCGACGACAAGATCCACGCTCGCTCGACGGGTCCGTACTCGCTGGTCACCCAGCAGCCGCTGGGCGGCAAGGCCCAGTTCGGCGGCCAGCGCTTCGGCGAGATGGAGGTCTGGGCGCTCGAGGCTTACGGCGCCGCCTACACGCTGCAGGAGATGCTGACCATCAAGTCCGACGACACGGTCGGCCGCGTGAAGGCGTACGAGGCGATCGTGAAGGGCGAGAACATCGCCGAGCCGTCGATCCCCGAGTCGTTCAAGGTGCTGCTGAAGGAAATGCAGTCGCTCGCGCTCGACGTGAACGTCCTCTCCGACGAGGGCGAAAAGGTGGAAGTGCGCGAGGAGGACGACGAGCTCCTGCGGGCAGCCGAGGAGCTCGGCATCGACCTCTCGCCGGGCTCGCTCCGGGCGGCCGCGCGGCAGCCCACCGCCGAGGAGGCCGAGGAGGGCCAGGAGCGCGTCGACGAGACGGGCCAGGAGCTGGCGCTTCCGGCCGACGAAGCGCTCGGCGATCTCTCGGACGTCGAGGCGAGCCCTCAGGAGGACGCAAAGGAAGAGGCGGAGGCCCAGGCAGGGCCGCTCGCAGACGAGTTGGCAGACGTGGAAGTTGAGGAGTAAGGAGAGCTTTGATCGACATCAATGAGTTCGACGCGATCCGAATCGGTCTCGCGTCGTCCAAGCAGATTCGCGACTGGTCCTCGGGCGAGGTAACGAAGCCGGAGACCATCAACTACCGGACGCTCAAGCCCGAGCGCGACGGGCTCTTCTGCGAGCGCATCTTCGGTCCGACCAAGGACTGGGAGTGCTACTGCGGCAAGTACAAGCGCGTCCGCTACAAGGGCATCATCTGCGAACGCTGCGGCGTCGAGGTGACGCGCCAGAAGGTGCGCCGCGAGCGCATGGGCCACATCGACCTGGCCGCGCCCGTCTCGCACATCTGGTTCTTCAAAGGCGTCCCGAGCCGGATCGGCTACCTGCTCGACATCGCTCCACGCGAGCTCGAGAAGGTCCTCTACTTCGCGGCCTCGATCGTCACGTCCGTCGACACCGAGGCGCGGCAGAAGGACCTGAACGACCTCGAGGACAAGGTCAAGGCCGAGTCGGAGCAGATCTACGTCGACCGCGACGAGAACCTCGCCGCGCTCGAGGAGCGCCTCAAGAGGCGCCGCAACTACTTCACCAAGGGCACCGAGCGGAACTTCGACGAGGACGACGACTTCTGGGCCCGCGGCCTCTCGAACTGGGCCGAGGAGCAGGCCGTCCCGACCCTCGAGGAGGTCCGCGAGCTCGTCGGCGGGATGTTCCTCGAGGTCGCTCCGAAGATCACCACGGAGGACTCGAAGAAGATCCGCGAGCTCGTCCGCAACTCGGCGATCCGCGACGACCGCCGGCTGACGCCGAAGGAGCTGGAGACCGTCGCGAACGTGGCGATCCAGATCAGGGAGTCGCTGGCCCCGCTCTACAAGCAGCTCGCCAAGGCGACGGGCTCGAAGAAGGGCGCGGTCACCAAGCACGTCAACCGCGTGCTCGACGGCCTGCTCGACAAGAAGGCCTCGGTGCACGAGGAGGACGTCGAGCTCGTCGCGAACGTCGACCAGAAGGCACTCGAGAAGTCACGCGATCTCGGCAAGGGGCTCCTGCGCGAAGTGCTGGAGCAGGCCGAGACGAACGCGAGCGCAGACGAGCTGCGCGAGCTGACGAACGACCTCTGCCTCCGCACCGACGGCAAGATCGCCAAGGAGGACCTCGACGCGATCGTGCAGTGGCTCGTGAAGGTCCGCGAGGCCTACCAGGACATCGAGTCCCGCAAGGAGGACGCGAAGGAGGCGGCCGTCGACTCGGTCCGCCGGCTCGAGGAGACCTGGCAGCTGTTCAAGGAGCTCGAGCCGAAGCTGATCGTCAACGACGAGCAGATCTTCCGCGAGCTCAAGGACCGCTTCGGGTCGCCGTACGGCTTCGGCGTCTACTTCCAGGGCGGCATGGGCGCGGAGTCGATCCGCGAGCTGCTCAAGGACCTCGACCTGAAGGCCGAGGCCAAGTCGCTGCGCGAGACGATCAAGACCTCGAAGGGCCAGAAGCAGCAGCGCGCGATCAAGCGGCTCAAGGTCGTGAACGCGTTCATCACGTCGGAGAACCGCCCCGAGTGGATGGTGCTGGAGGCAATTCCGGTCATCCCGCCCGAGCTGCGGCCGATGGTGCAGCTCGACGGCGGCAGGTTCGCCACAAGCGACCTGAACGACCTCTACCGGCGCGTCATCAACCGGAACAACCGCCTCAAGCGGCTGCTCGACCTCGGCGCGCCCGAGATCATCGTCAACAACGAGAAGCGGATGCTCCAGGAGGCCGTCGACGCGCTCTTCGACAACGGGCGCCGCGGCC
>Ga0307308_10000880_pt1 | contig 11447 bp, 18 predicted proteins | sample ER_DNA_195_FD_194501 | JGI IMG/M metagenome (GOLD analysis project Ga0307308, IMG submission 194501) | Bulk soil microbial communities from the East River watershed near Crested Butte, Colorado, United States - ER_DNA_195 | ecosystem: Environmental > Terrestrial > Soil > Floodplain | place...
CTCCGTTCCCCGTTGCGGCCACCGGATGGCAAGGCGACCGCGCGCCTCACCTAGAGACTGTCGGCTGTGACCGGGCCCGCTTCGGGAACGGTCGGTCGAGTTCGCCGGTCCGGACTGTGAGCGCAGCTGAGTTGGCCGGACGTGGCCGATGTGCTGGCCGGGCCGCCTCTGGCAGGGTTGAACGATCCGGCTGACTGGATTCAGCGTCGTCGTGGAGGGAGCTCGCAAATGAACATTGACATGTTGCACTCGACCTACCTGGGCCATGGACCGACGACCGCGGCCTCGGTGCCACTGGCTTTCTGCGCCGAGTGCCCGCCTCCTTCCGACGCATGGCGCCCAGTCGACTCCGGAGGCGGTACGGCGCCAGAAACCCCAGTGTCGCGCCGCCAAGCCGACGCTGTCGCCGCCCTAGTGGGGCGAGCCGGGGTCGTCACCGGCTACGGCGCCGACTTCACAGACCTCGTCGACGAGTGGGGCCGTCAGTCGTTCCCCGCTAGTGACCCGCCGGCGAACTGGTGACCGCACGAGACATACGAGTCGCGGTGAGAATCGAGTACATGCCACGACCAGCGGCCGTCGCCTTGTGCGCTGTTCAACACGCTGGCGACCGTCGCGCGGTCGATGCATGAGCATGGCGTCTCGGCGCTCGCCGTGCTCACAAGGGGGGCCTGGTCGCGACGGTCACGGCACGGGAGCTGGCGTGTGCGATGACCGACGGCGCGGATCCGCACCTCGCTCGGTGCAGAATTACAGCACGCCGGAAGCGTGACACCGCTACACCCGCGGAGGACGCCTGGCGGGAATCGTGCGCCACAACCGCCACGCCGCCGATAGATACAAATCGACCACTCGTTCCGCGCCCACGCTCTGCTCGGCGGCCTGTCGGCCGAGCTGACGCAGCGCAACCAGCTCGCGCCGCTGCGGTTTGCGTCCTGTGACCGCTGCGTCGGCGAGCAGCGACAGGCACTCGCCCAGCAGCTCGGCCGGCGCACCGGCCTCGGGCAGCTGCCCGCGCAACCTGTCCGAGCCAGTCCTCACGGGACACGCCGGTCCGACCACTGCGCCAGCGCGCCGCCGATCAGACCCTGCCACGCCCATCCTCTCACCAGCCACAGGCCGCATTCCGCTGCAGCGCGACTGCCGGGCGTCGGCAATCACGCTAACCCGCAGCTGCGGGCCACGGGAATCGCTCGCCCTAGGCGCATCCGTCCTAGAGCGATCTTGCGGCCAAAGACGCCGGTTTGGGGAAGACCGTCGAAGCGCATTGCAAAGGCACCCATGCGCTCGCTGACTCGCCATCTGGTACCGTCCCAGACCCAGCGCACCTATATTGCCGACGATCGGCAATACGATCTGTCCGACATCGCCGGGGATTGCAATGTCATGCAAAGCAATAGTCAGGCACTATAGATATGTGGGGCCGGCTGACCTTCGAGGCCGATCTTCACGTCACAAATAGCCCTAAGCGCGCTACGACGACAGGTAGCCGCGATCAGCACGAGGAGAGTGCACGTCCATGGTCGCCTTTCTTTTCTTTATTTTGTTCTTTGCGGTAGTCGCCGCGGCTGGCATCGCCGGCTGGGGCGTTGACAGCCGCGACTCACGATTCAGTCTGTGGCCGTTGACTCGCGATCCGGCGCAGGTCCCGGCAGCGGCCCGGGAACAGGCAAGCAACCGTCGGTAGGGATGAGACCATGCTGCACTCCGTCCTGATCGTCCTGCACGCGGCAGCGGGCGTTCTCTGCTTCGCCGCCGGATTGCTGTGCATCCCGCTGCGGGCGGTCGGGTCCTGGCGTTTCCGCATATACGCCGGCTCGTTGGTGGCCATGCTGGGGTTTGTGATCGGGTCGATCGCATACAGTTGGGTCGATCTCGACGTGGCTACGCGGCTGATCTTCACCGGTCTGGTAGCGCTGGGGGTCTACATGGTCTGGCGGGCGAGCCGCGCATACGTCAGGCTGACCCGTCAGGATCTGGGCTGGCAGCCAAAGTACCTGGACGATATCGGATTCACCCTTATCTCGCTGTTCGACGGGTTCGTAATCGTCGGCGCGATTGACCTGGGCATGCCAGTCTGGCTTGTGGTACTCGCCGCGGTGACCGGCGTCGCGATCGGCATCAAGGCAGTGAACCGGGTCAAGACGCGGCTGGTCGCCCGGCGGCTGGCTGCTCCCGCAACGGGGGGAGCGAAGTCCGTCCCCGCGCCAGGGCAGGAAGGGATCTCGCGTGACGGGCCGTGCCAGCACCCCGCTGCCAGGGATGCCACCAGCGCACAGCGTATGGGGAACCCGCCGGAGCGATACGGGGAGACGGCACTCACTTGGCGCCGCATCGCCACATGGTTCGGTCCGCCGGGCACGAGTTCGAGTGCGTCATCGATCACGGTGAACCCGAACCGCTCGTAGTGGGCAACGTTTGCCCGGTCCGCGGTTTCCAGGTAGACGGGTATGCCATCGCTGTCGGCTATATCAAGCTCGTGCCGCATGAGTTGCGAGCCAAGTCCCTGGCGCTGTGCTTCGGGGCGCACGCCGGCGACGACTAGATACCAGTGGCGGTCAGACGGATGTGCCCGCTCGGCGTTGGCCCCATACCGAATAAAAATGGGGAAGGTGACATCTGGCGGGGCCCCCCTCGGCGCGGGAGCACGATCGGTCCCGTAGGGGACCGAATGGTGGGTTCCTGAAGGTGCTCGAGGAGGCCCCAGATGCCGATCGTAGGTGGGTTGGATCTGCACCGTAAGCAGGTCACGTTCGACGTTGTGGACACGGCGACGGGCGTGTGTGAGCGGGGCCGGATCGCCCCGGCTGATCGGGAGTCGTTCCGATTCTGGTTGGCCGGTTTCGAAGGCCAGCCGGTCGATCTGGCGGTGGAGGGATGCACCGGTTGGCGGTTCGTGGTCGAGGAGTGTCAGGCCGCGGGTGTGCATGCGCATCTTGCTGAACCGGCGGACGTGGCCGGGTTGAAGGGCCGGCGGCAGCACGCCAAAACGGATCGGTTCGATGCCCGACACCTGCGTGAGCTGCTTGAAGCCGGCAACCTGCCCGAGTGCTGGATTCCGCCGCAGCATGTGCTGGAGGTCCGCGCCAAGGTGCGCTTGTACAAGGATTTGCTCGAGGAGCGCGGCGGCTGGCAGCAACGCATCCATGCCACCTTGTTCCATCTCGGCGCGCCGGCGCAGCCAGACTTACTCGGGCCGGACCCGGACCGTCTGGTCCGGCTTGCCGCCCTGAGTCCGGCGACCCGGCAGACCACGGTCGTGGCGCTGCGGATGATCGACTGTCTTGACCGTGAATTGATCACGTTGCGGGCCGAGATTGTTGCTTTCGGCCGACGCCAACCCGGCTGTTTGGCGCTGCAGAACGAGTACGGCATCGGCGCGCTGACCTCGGTGGTGATCTGGTCAGAGATGGGCGACGCCCGCCGGTTCGCCAACTCCCGCAACGCCGTGCGTCACACCGGGCTGGACATCTCGGTGTACGGTCATCTGACCCCGGCAAGGGCCGCCGATGTTGCGCTGGGCGGCTGTTTGAAGCTGGTCGCTTCGCCGCGCGGAGGACCTCGCCCTATCACGCCTACTACGAGCAGGTCGCCCGCCGGGTGGGCAAGCAACGCGCCGCGCTGTCGGTCGCCCGCAAACTCGCCCGACGCTGTCACCACCGACTACGCGCCCTCGGCGACGACGCCTTCGCGCCGGTCGCGTAATAACATGCCGTGGCCGTCGACGCGTCCTGCCCGCCGATCCCTGATGCCGTGCGGACCGCTCCAAGAAAGGCACCGCCGCCAGCACCACATGCTGGACGGCCTCGAAAGACTGAGCGTCTGCACACCTCGCCCCGCGGGGCACCCCATCGATCATCATGTCGCCGAGCGGCCGGACCGTTCGTGCACCGAGATAAGCCTGGGCGCCCGCGGACATGGCCACTGACCCGATTCGCCTGAGCCGGTGATGATCATGAGCTGAGCGCAGACATTCCCTCCTCGTCACCAGCGAGCATCTCGCGGTCCTCGCGGGCGTCAAGACCAAGCCCCCTTCGGGCCTCCGGCCGCGGTCTTGACACCGGCTGCGGTCCGCGACGATCAGCGCCTGCGAGGACGGAATGCCGAGACGTACTCCGGGCTTGACCGGGGCGTCGTGCCAGAGATAAGTGCCTAGGGTCCGCGGCGAGCACACGCAGGAAGTACGGCATCGCCCTCAGCTTGCGCCACGCCGACCATGGAAAAGCGCCGGGGGGCAGCCAGACAGCAACGGCGAATACCTGCGAACCCTCCACCGCCGCGCAGACGACCCCGAATCGCAGCGCGTCGCGCACGGTGGCCGTGAAGAACGGCCGCAGCGCCCGGGCGCGACGCGCAGAGTCCGGGAAAACATGACGGAAAGACGGATAGTCGGCGTGGCTCGCCGCGAGCGTCGCAGCTCCCGCCCGCGCGAGCTGCGGCGGCAGCGGACGCACGACGGCGCTGTTTCGCGATCGGTGATCGGTCATGTGCCTCTCCCTGCGTGGAATCCGGTGTAGGACATGGCAAACGCCACGTCGTTTGCCGGAGCTCTCACGACGGCCGGCCAGCACGAACAAGGGCTTTGGCGGGTGACGACAATCCAAGCACGCCGGAATTAGCTGGCGGGTCGGGTCGACCTCGGGGTGCTGGAAGCACGGTGCGTCTCAGGCGATGCCGCCGGGGGTGGAATGCGAACCGCGCACAGCTTGAACCTCAAGATGTGTTGGACCGTTCGGCCGTCAGCGTACTGAGCGAGCTGTAGTCATCCCGTTGGCCACGGTCAGAAAGGGGAACGGATATGGGTGTCCGACACGCAACTACATCGCTCGCGTCAGTGCCTGACCGAGCTCGGGCTGCGCCGGTCAAGGCAGCGGCTTGCGTAGTTCGCCCGAGCTTGGAGGAGGCCCGTCTTGCGAGTCGATTCGTGCCCTTGTGGCTGGACCAGCTTCGCAAGTCTGGAACGCGTCACGTGGTCATCGACATGTCCTAGGTGAACGGCTTGGACATCAGCGGGTTGGGTGTGCTGCTGGCCAAGTTGTGAGACGTGCTGGGTGCGCGAGTGTCGCTGATCGATGGTGTCGCCGTCGAGCGAAGAAACCGGCGCTGACGAGGGCCCAAGGCCGCGCCGTCGGCACCACGGCGGCCATGCGGCCGCCGCCACGGTATTGCCGACTTCTCGGCAGCAAAGCTGTGACAGTTGATGCCCTAAGGTCGGTTTACTGCGGCGGCAGGACGGCAATTATCTGCCGCGTCGGGGCGAAGCACCGCATCGAGCATGCCCTCCACGAAATCACGCAGCGCTGCCGGGTCGCGGCCCAGCACGCGGTGGACGCGGCCAGCAGAGCGGTCTCACTGCTTGTGCCCTAGGTTTGCGGCCGGAAAGGGCGGCCACGAGGTAGGCCCGTGTATAGCCGGTTCCTGTCGGATTATGCGGCCGTCGATCGCAGGCAGGTCAGCAGCAATTGGTTGGTTTTTTTGGCTCGAGCGGTAATCGCACTGACCCGCTCAGCGATACGGTCACGGATTTCATCGCGGGTGTCCCACGAGTGGTCGATTCTGGCGATGAGGTTTCCGATTCCGATCTCGGCCAAGGGTGGCACGTCCAGTTGGAGTTCCTCGAGCAGCCCTGTCACCTTGGACGCACACGGAAGCGCGGCGAACGGTGTGCCGCGTCAGCTGGTGGTAGTGCACCGCGGAGTGACGGTGCTCACCGGCGGGCACCCGGCGCCGCCTGCTCGCCCGATGCCGAACCCCACCACCCGGGTGAAGTTCTGGCCGAGCGGTTGGCGGGTGCTGTTCTTCAATGATCAGCGCAGGTTCGGGTGGATTCGAGTGCTGGACACCGCCGGGCTGCGGGCCGATCCGTTCCTGGCCCGGTTCGGCCCGAGGCCCTGGGCGACGAATTCACCCTGACCGGGTTCCGCGCCCGGCTGGCCGACCACCCGCAGGAGGTGGTCAAGGCCGCGCTGCTGGACCAGTCGACCGTGGCCGGGCTATGCAACATCTACACCGATGAGGCGTTGCACAGGGCCTGCATCCATCCGCGTCGCCGCTGCCGCAGCCTGACCAGTGAGGAGACGAGACGGCTGCACGCAGCCATCCGCGCCACGCTGCGCGGCGCAGTGGAGCACGGCGGCACCAGCCTCGCCGGGTACGTGAACGCCTTCCGTGGGCAGGGCAGCTACCTGGCCAGAGCGCGGGTGTTCGGCCGGGGCCGGGCAGCCGTCCCCCGTATGCGGCACGCCGATCGAGCGAGTCCGGGTGGCCGGCCGCGGCACCAATCTCTGCGCGCGCTGCCAGCCCGAACAAAGAGCCGCTATCCGGCCGGGACACCGAGGATGCGGCGGGCCTCGCGCAGCATCTGGTGGGTGAAGCCCCACTCGTTGTCGTACCAGGCCATCACCTTCACCAGGGTCTGGTCCACCACGTTGGTCAGCTGCAGGTCGACGATCGCGGCGCGCGGGTCGCCGACGACGTCGGAGGAGACCAGCGGCTCCTCGGAGACGCCGAGGATGCCAGTGTAACGGTCGGTCGCGGCCTCCTCTCGGAACGCGTCGTTGACCTCCTCCACCGTGGTGTGCCGGGCCGCGACAAAGACGATGTCGGCGATCGACCCGACCGGGATCGGGGCACGAACCGCGATCCCATCGAAGCGACCGGCCAGCTCCGGCACCGCCCGAGTCGTGGCCCGGGCCGCGCCGGTGGAGGTCGGCACCAGATTCGCCGCCGCGGCCCGTCCGCGCAGGAAGTTCCGGCTCGGCCGGTCGACCAGCTGCTGACCGGCGGTGTAGGCGTGCACGGTGGTCATCACCGCCCGCGTCACCCCGATCCGTCGATGCGCGACCTCGATAACCGGGGTGATGCAGTTGGTGGTGCAACTGGCGCACGAGATGATCTGCGGACGGCCAGCGGGCTGGTTGACCCCGTGCACCACGGTCGGCACGGCCTCAGACTTGGCGGGCGCGGAAAGGATCACCCAGGACGCGCCGGCCTCGATATGCCGGGCCAGGTCCTCCTCCCGGGTGAACACGCCAGTGCACTCCAGCACCAGGTCGGCGCCCAGCTCGCGCCAGGCCAGCCGCGCCGGGTCGCGTTCAGCCAACACCGGGATGCGGGCGCCGTCGACGACCAGCGCCCCCTCAGCCGCGGCGACCTTGCGGTGGTACAGGCCGTACACGGTGTCGTGCTGGAGCAGGTAGGCCAGGTTCGCGACATCGACGATGTCATTGACCGCGACGAGATCGAGACCTTCCTGGTCAAGCAAGATCTTCGCCGCGGCCCGGCCGATTCTTCCCAACCCGTTGATAGCCACTGTTGGCATCTGCATTCCTCCTCATCGCGCTGCTGTCTGCGGACCCATCGGTCACATCGAGGTCCACGACGCACGGCACCGCGGTGAAGTCCAGCAAGCCGGGGGTGAATTGCACCTCGCTGCCGCGCTCGACCGGCCGGACCCCACGTCGCCAGGACGGCGATCAGCTCAGCGTTACCAGTCGGCCATCCTCATTGTGCATGAGGTGGTCATGGCCACACGCGCTCCCTTATATCGAACATCTATTTGTACGTAGATCCAATAGGCTTCTTACGCCAACAGATCTATCAGATAGAGAATTGAGGCGTGGGATGCGGCGAACAGGCGGCACGCAGAGATTCGACGAGCAGCAGGTCGGCCGGATCGCCGCGCTCGGCGTGCCTATCCGACGCGACTCGCTTGCCCCGAGCATCCCGACCTGGTGTGGGGCATGAACCTCGATTTGATCCGCAGGATGCTCGAGATGTGCGACGGCAGCGGACTGCATGCCCGGCGCGACCCTGCACGAGGTCGGTGTTGCGTCACGCTCGACCGACGTCGTTTGAGAAAGGCCGAGAGGGAGGCGATCGGTCGATGACGAGGCTGCTGGCAGCGACGACCGCGGACATGCTCGCGACCGTTCAACCGCTGCACGTTGCCGCTCCCGATGGCGCGGTCGACCTCGACGCCGCGGCGCGGACTGCCGCCGACCTGTTGCACCTCTCGGGATCGGAACCGACAGCGAGAGCCTGCGCGGCACTCAGCGGCGGATGGCCCGCTCGTACGCCGAATTGTTCACGCCGCCGCCATTCGACATGACCACCTTTCCGAACGAGGAGGGTTACGACGAGCTGGTGCTCGCCCGCGACATCCCTGTGCGCTCGGTCTGCGAGCACCACCTATTGTCCTTCGCCGGCCTCGCGCACGTCGGTTACCTGCCTCGTGACCGCATCCTCGGGCTGTCGAAGCTGGCTCGCCTCGTCACGCACTTCGCCTCTCGCCCCAAATCCAGGAGCGGTTGACTAAGCAGGTCGCCAGCTGGCTAGCCGACCAACTCGCGCCAAGTGGCGTCGGTGTCGTCATCGAGGCCGAGCACACCTGCATGACGCTGCGCTGCGTGAGGGCCCGCGGCTGCTTCACGGTGACATCCACGCTGTTGGGCACGCTGCGCGAGGACCCGCGATCGCGCCAGGAATTCTTCTCACTCACCGGCCACACAGCCTGACTGCGCGCACGAGCGTCAGATCGGACGGAGACAGTCATGACCCAAGCACCCGCGCGCGTAGTAATCATCGGCGGCGGTCTTGCCGGAGCAAAGGGCGCCGAAGCCGTACGCGACAAAGGATTCACTTGCCCGGTCACATTGATCAGCAACGAAGCCGACGCACCATACGAACGCCCACCACTGTCCAAGGCCCACCTCGCCGGACAGTTGGGCTTCGATGAGGCGCTCGTGCATCCTGCGCCCTGGTATGCCGAGCACGGCATCGACCTGCGCCTGCAGACGACGGCGACATCGCTGGACACGGCCGCTCACACTGTGACGCTCGCCGACGGCACTACGCTGCCCCTACGGCAAGCTCCTGCTCGCCACCGGAGCTGTGCCCCGCCGGCTGCCGGTACCTGGCGCGGACGCCGAGAACGTGCTCTACCTGCGCAGCCATGCCGACTCCGACGCCATCCGCGCCACGTTCGGTAAGGGACGCCGCCTAGAAGGCCGGTGTTAAACGCCGCGTGGCGCCTGGCGGTCGGTTGATCGTTCGGAACGATGGCCGGTGTGACGTTGGGTGTGACGCCAGCGCAGCTGGACTTGTGGCGTTCGACGGTGGGGTTCTGCGGGGGCCGGGTCGCGGTCGACTCGATTTATGCGATCTTGCACCGTGAGGGCGAGCTGCTGTCCCGGATGCGATGTTCGCGGACCTGTTCGCCGATATCGGTCGGCGTAGTGTGCCGCCGCGGATCGTGGCGGCGGTGATGGTGTTGCAGCGAATTGAGGGCTGCTCGGACCGGGAGGCGGTCGACCGATTCGCCTATGACGCGCGGTGGAAGTACGCCGCGGGTGGGCTGGATTTCGACTACCCGGGGTTCGCGCACACGGTGTTGGTGGACATGCGGGCCCGGCTGGCCGCCTCGGACCGGCCGAACCGGATCTTCGAGGTCACACTCGAGGCGGCCAGGCAGGCCGGGTTGGTGGGGCGGCGGCGGGTGCTGGACTCCACCGCGCTGTATGACGCGGTCGCCACGATGGACACCGTCACGCTGATCCGTTTCGGCGATCCGCGGGCTGCTCAAGACCGCCGACGCGGGGCTGGAGACGACGTTGCGGGCGGTGTTGCGCCGCGATGATGACTACGTCCGTGCGGGCAAGCCGAGTTGCGATTGGGACGACGAGACCGCCCGGGGCGAGCTGGTCGATGCGCTGGCCCGCGACGCACACGCCCTGCTGGCCGTGCTGGATGGCCGACAGGTGGCCGAGCCGGTCGCGCAGGCTGCGGCGCTGCTGGCCACCATGGTCGGGCAGGACCTCGACCAGGATGAGGCGGGGATGTTCCGGATCGCGCCGCGGGTCGCGAAGGATCGGGTGATCTCCACCGTCGACCCGCAGGCTCGGCACGGGCACAAGACCTCCGCCCGCGGGTTCGACGGCTACAAGGGCCATGTCGCGGTCGACCCGGACAGCGAGGTGATCACCGCGACCGAGGTCACCGCGGGCAACACCGGTGATGCCGCCTCGGCGGCCGACCTGCTCGCTGGCGACCTAGTCGACGCTGCCGCGCAGGAGCCGCTGCGGGTCTACGGCGACAGCTCCTACGGCGCCGGACAACTGCTCGACACGCTCGAACAAGCCGGCGCCGAGGCCGTGTGCAAGGTGCAACCGCCTCCCGCGGTGGGCGGGCGGTTCAGCAAGGACGCGTTCACCATCGACCTCGACTCCGCGGCGGTGACCTGCCCGGCCGGGCAGACCGCGCCGCTACGCCTGGCGAACAAACAACGGCCCGGTTCAGTCGCCTCCTTCGGCCAAGCCTGCGCCACCTGCCCGCTCGCAACCCGGTGCACCAACTCCAAGACCGGCCGGACCGTGTTCGTCGGCCCCTACGAAGAACAACTCGCCCGAGCCCGCGCCAAGCAACACGACCCCGACTTCCAACACGACTACCGCGCCACCCGCCCCAAGGTCGAACGCAAGATCGCGCACCTGACCCGGCGCCGGCACGGCGGACGCCGCGCCCGTGTCCGTGGTCAGGTCAAGCTCGCCGCCGACTTCGCACTACTCGCCGCCGCCGTCAACCTCGCCCGACTCGCCATCCTCGGCGCCTGCCACACCAGCTCCGGATGGGTCCTACCAACCAACGGACAGTAGGACCGGAACACCAGGCCGACACAGCCGAGGCCACTCAATCCGAGGCAGCCGACCTGACCCCGCAGACCGCGATGCGCAGACACCCCGGCCGACGGACCACCCGTCACACCCGCCCCAGCGCCTCCCCGATGCCGTTCAACACCAGCCTTCTAGTAATCATCGGCGCCGGCTGGATCAGGCTCGAGGTCGGTGCCGCGGGGCGCGGACACCGCGGTGAGCATTGTCGAAAGGGCTGACCTGCCGCTGTTGAGCGTGCTCGGACGGGAGTTGGCGCAGGTGTTCGCCGACCTACACACCGCCAACGGAGTGCAGCTGCGACTCGGCTCGACGCTCACAGAAATCACCGCGGATGGCGATTTGGTGACCGGCGTCCAGCTGGGAGACGGCACCTTCATCGCCGCCGACGCGGTGGTCATCGGGATCGGCGTCGCTCCGGACGTCGCTTTGGCCGAGGCGGCCGGACTCAAGCTGGACAATGGGGTGCTGGTCGATGCTTTGCTGCGCACCAGTGATCCGGACGTCTACGCGGTCGGCGACATCGCCAACCAGGACCACCCGACCCTCGGTAGCCGAGTGCGAGTCGAGCACTGGGCCACCGCGTTGAAACAGCCGGCGGCCGCCGCTGCTGCGATGCTCGGCTCCACTGGCAGTGACGCGATCTACACTGACCTGCCCTACTAATATAATGGGCCATGCCCCGAAGGGCTCCTACGATCGTGTAGTGGTCCGAGGCGACCTCGCGGCCCGCGAATTCGTGGCCTTCTGGCTGGACGATGCGAACCGCATCAAGGCGGC
>Ga0307308_10000881_pt1 | contig 11443 bp, 11 predicted proteins | sample ER_DNA_195_FD_194501 | JGI IMG/M metagenome (GOLD analysis project Ga0307308, IMG submission 194501) | Bulk soil microbial communities from the East River watershed near Crested Butte, Colorado, United States - ER_DNA_195 | ecosystem: Environmental > Terrestrial > Soil > Floodplain | place...
GCCACCCGAGCAACAACCGGCTCAGCAGCAGCCGGCGCTAACCCAGCAGCAGGTCCAGCAACTGGTCGCGCCGATTGCGCTCTATCCCGACGCTTTGTTGGCACAGGTGCTGACCGCGTCGACCTATCCGCTCGAGGTCACCCTCGCGGCACGTTGGGTCGAGAAAAATCCGAGCGTCAAGGGCTCGGCGCTCGAAAGCGCTATGCAGCAGCAGCCGTGGGATCCGAGCGTCAAAGGGATGACGTCGGTAGCGCAGGTGCTGGCGATGATGAATGAGAAGCTGGACTGGACCAACCAGCTCGGCGAGGCCTTTCTCGCCCAGCCCGACGACGTACAGAATGCAATTCAGACTTTGCGCAAGCAGGCCGAAGTGACCGGCAACCTGAAACCGAGCAAGGAGCAGAAGGTCAGGAGGATGCCTGCGCCAAGTACCGGCTATGCGGGACCGCCCGAGTACATCGTGATCGAGCCGGCGGAGCCTGATTACATTTACGTGCCGGTTTACGATCCTGTCGTTGTCTACGGTCCCAGCTACTGGGCACCGGCTTATGTCCCCTTCTTTTGGCATCCGCCCTGGTGGGCGGTTGGGCCAGTCTTCGGATTCGGCGCGGCGCTCTTTGTCGGTCCTGCGCTGTGGTCCCATTACAATTGGGGACACGGCGGGTTTGCGGCGATCCAGACCAACACCGTGCTGTACAGCAAATTCAATAAGGTCAATGTCGGCGGCGGTGGCCAGTTCCAGAACTGGAAATTCAACCCGGCGCACCACGGCAACGTTCAATTCAAAGACGTGAAGCTGCAACAGCAGTTCGGAAATCTGGGCGGCAAGAACGTCCAGGGCATCCAGGGCGCCAAAGCAATCCAAGGTATTCAGGGCACGCAGGGTCTCCAGGGGAGCAAAGGCCTTCAGGGCATCCAGACGAACAAAGGCTTGCAGGGCGTCCAGACCAACAAGGGCGCTCAGGGAATCAAAACCAGCAAGCGCATTGAGGGCGTTCAGACCGGCAACAAGAACATCCATGCAGGCGGAAACAAGAACAAAGGCGCCAAAATGGTCAGCAGCCAGCAAATTCGTTCGGCCGGCCCCAGCGGTCCCGCGATGCGCGCCAAAGGTGGTGGTGGCAAGCCCAAGAAAGGCCACTGATCGACGGCGTCTGATATTTTTTTCGAAGGACGAAGCCCGCGCCGCGCATCGCGCGGGCTTTCTAGCGACTAAGCGGCCCGGACGCCTTCTTCCAGGCATCGATGCCGCCCTGGATGTGGCACGCAGAGGCAAGACCTGCGTCCTGTGCCGCCTGCACCGCCATGGCCGAACGTTCGCCGAAGGCGCAGTAGAACAGCAGGCGCTTGTTTGTCGACTTCGCAAGCTCGTGCAACATGCCGCCGTCGCTGATGTTTTCCTGCAGCGAAGGGTAGGGCACATGCAATGAGCCGGGTATGGTGCCGTGACGTTCGCGCTCTGAGCGCTCGCGCAAATCGATAAGCGCGACTTCCGGCTTGCCGACCATTGCAAGTGCCTGTGTCGCCGTAACCGCCCAGCCACGAAGCGCGATCTTCTCCTGCGCAAGGCCGACCTTGACATTAGCGGGCACCGCGATGTCCATCATCTTTGGGTTGGCAAGCTTGAGATTGTTCATGAGGTCGACATATTCCTCGATCGACTTCACCTGCAGTCGCGGATTGAAGGCCTTCTCCTCACCGATGGTCGAGACGGTGTCACCCTTGTAGTCGTGGGCCGGGTAAACGAGAGTCATTTCCGGAAGTTTGAGCAGGCGATTGAATATTGACTCGTATTGCTGGCGCGGATCGCCGTTCTGGAAGTCGGTGCGGCCGGTGCCGCGGATCAGTAGCGTATCGCCCGTGAAAACGCGGTCCGGCAAGACGAAGCTGTAGGAATCATCGGTGTGGCCCGGCGTATAGATGGCGTCGAGTGACAATCCCTCGATCGTCAGTTTGTCGCCGTCCGAGAGGCGCATCGAGACGACATCAGCCTTTGTCTGCTCGCCCATCACCGTGATGCAATGTGTATGATCGCGCAGCGCGCCAAGCCCGGTGATATGGTCGGCGTGCAGATGCGTGTCGACGGCTTTCACGAGCTTCAGATCGAGTTCGTGAACGAGATGCAGATAGCGGTCGACCTTTTCCAGAACCGGATCGATGATCAGTGCTTCGCCGCCTGGACGGCTCGCGAGCAGATAGGAATAGGTACTGGACACATGGTCGAAGAGCTGACGGAAAATCATTTCAAAATCGTAGTCCAGGTTACGCGTGCGGCGCAATCCGGCGGGGCGGGGCTTGGAACGACCGTATTTGAGGTTTATTTCCGGTTGTCATGCGGTACATTCGCTGGGTGGTACCTGCGGTTTCGGTTGCGCTGCTGCTCACAGGTGGGCCTGGCGCCGCGGCAACGGCTTCGCGTTCCTCGCTTTGCCTCATGCTGGAATCGGCAGCCCGCGCCAACGATCTGCCGACCGCTTTTCTGGTTCGCGTCATATGGCGCGAGAGCCGCTTCGATCCGCTCGCCATCGGACCGCGAACGCGAAGCGGAGCGCACGCGCAAGGAATTGCACAGTTCATGGCCCGTACGGCGGCCGAGCGTGCACTCAGCAACCCGTTCGATCCGGTGCAAGCCTTGCCGAAAGCGGCCGAGTATCTGCGCGAGCTTCGCGACGAGTTCGGCAACCTGGGGCTTGCGGCCGCAGCGTACAATGCTGGCCCCGGTCGCGTGCGCGGATGGCTCGACGGCGCACGCACGATGCCGGATGAAACGCAGCGCTACGTCCAGGCAATCACCGGGCGCAGCGTCGGCGACTGGGCGAAGGCGGGCAACGTTTCGATGGTCACGCCGCAAGCGGATTGTCTCGAGCTTGTTGCTTCGCTCGAGCAGGGGCCGAGCCGGTTCTTCTATGAGCTTGAAGAGCGCATAACGGCGGCCATTGGTCTGCCATGGGGTGTTCAGCTTGCGGCGGGATTTTCCCGCGATCGTGTGCTTGCGACCTACTCCCGGCTGATGACGAAGCTCTCCGATCTGGTCGGCGAACATGATCCGGTCATTACCGTCGCATTGATCCGCAGCCGCGGCACGCTTCCGATTTATCAGGCGAAAATCGGCGCCGAGACCAGAGGCTCTGCGAACGATATCTGCATGAAGATAAAAACCGCCGGCATCGCATGCCTGGTGTTGCGAAATGCCACGGTGCGCGGTGTGCTCACGAAGACGCCCGAATGATCGATCGCGCTTGCTGACGCCGATGAAAGATTATGTCTCCTGCCTACTCGACTACCTCGTGCGCACGACAGTGAGCGGCCCGAAAAAATAACCTCTGCGAATCCGGATCGCCGTTCGCAAAAGCTGGCACGCCTCAACAATCTCTTGGCCGATCGCAACAAGACACTGACGGACATTCGCTCATAGAAGTCCCCCGCTTCGACGTGCCGACGCAGTCGTTGCGCATCATCAACAACCTATGAGCGGAGAGAATGAGGAATCGTTATCGCATAGCGTTTTGGACTCTCACTTTGGTAGCAATGGTTGGATCGTCTTCGCCACTGATGGCGTCTTCAGAGACGGGAATCGCTTCGGTCTATAGCGGAGAGAAAACCGCCAATGGCGAATACGCCCACGCATCTGCGTTGACCGCGGCGCACAAGACTCTGCCCTTCGGCACAAAGGTCAAGGTCACCAACATCACGACCGGGCAGTCGGTCGTTGTCCGCATCAATGACCGCGGTCCCTACATCAAGGGGCGGATTATCGATCTCACGCCCGCCGGCGCCCGCGCGATCGGATCTGCCGGCCTCGCAGTGGTTCAGCTAACGGTGCAGTAAGACGAGTAATTTGAACGAAAGTGTAGGCAGCGTCGTCAGTCAAAAGTTCAAACATCGAGCTGACGGCACGATAGCTTGAGTAAAAAACTTCGGGCCTGCTTGCGCACGGCAAGCAGGCCCGATGGACTTTCACTACAGGAACACGACGTTACGCAACGCAGACATACTGCGATGAGTGCATTCCGATCCGCTGCGCCGCGCCGCGCGCGAGATCAAGTTGCGCACCCATGCGATAGGCAACACCGTACGGGCCCCTGTCATTGATTCTGACAGTAATCGACCGGCCGTTCTTGGGATTTGTCACGGTGAGAACGGTCCCGAGCGGCCAGGTCCGCGCTGCCGCGGTATTGCCACTTGCATCGAACCGCTCACCGCTGGCCGTCCGTGTGCCCGATGAATAGTGGCTGGCAAGGACTTCTTGTCCGGCACAATTGCCGGTTCGCTTTACATATTTATGCACCGACGACCATCCTGCCGCGCCGGCCGACGTGACCGTCAACAGTCCAATCAGACTTCCGATGCCGATAGATTTCATTGTCATCATGAGTCCCCTGCAATGAATTATGTCTTTGCACATGACCTGTCGGAATCGGAGCGTCGCCGAATCACGCCAAGATGCTGAGGGGAGGTTAAGCATGGCTCAAGATGGCGGAAGGAAGGCAAGCCTGAACAACGCGCAAGTTTGCTGCGAAAACGACGCGAGAACGTTAATAATCGAACCGACTGCCGGTATCCGGCCACTTTGCCCGCGACGAATTGCTCGCTGCGGGCGGCTGCTGTTCCTGTTCGGGGCCGCGACGTCCGATCTGAAGCTGATAGAGTCGTTCTCACAGGGGACGACGTTTCATGGACAACTGGTGGCTTTTTTTCGCCATCGGATTCGGAGCGCAGCTTGTCGACGGCACGCTCGGCATGGCGTACGGCGTGCTGTCGAATACCGCGCTCATGGCGATTGGCCTTCCGCCGGCGCACGCCAGCGCCTTGGTTCACACCGCTGAAATTTTCACCACCAGCGCATCGGCCGCCTCGCACATCTATCACCGCAACATTGATTGGCGCCTGGTCGCGAGGCTTGGAATCGCGGGGGTTCTCGGTGCCATCTTGGGCGCATGGATTCTGTCGAATGTGGAAGTCACCTCGGCACGCCGTTTCGTCTACGCCTACCTGCTGATCATGGGTCTCTATATTCTGTGGAAATCGGTGCGAATCGCGATCGAAGCGCGAAAGCCCTCGGGCTGGACGGCGCTTCTCGGATTTGTTGGAGGATTTCTCGATGCGAGCGGCGGCGGGGGCTGGGGACCGATGACGACTTCGACGCTCGTCGGCTCCGGACATGCGCCGCGCTATTCCGTCGGTTCGGTCAACACGACTGAGTTTTTCGTGACGGTTGCTGCGGCAACCACGTTCTTTACGGAACTCGGCGCCGTGGCATTCGATCACTTCGTTCCGCTTGTCCTTGGAGGCGTGCTGGCCGCACCTTTCGGGGGATGGCTCGTCAAGAAAGTCCCCGCACAGAAGTTGATGATCGCCGTAGGGCTCCTGATCGTCGTTGTGTCCGTATTCCAGCTTTTGCGAGCGTTTCGGGTCGTATAGCCCGATTTTCATCGTTAACCGACCGTCGATAACGCAGAAAAACAAATCATCGCTGTGTGAACGGCCTCACAATTCATATGCGCCGACCGGCCCATTATCCCGTTGTCGCGGGGCAGCAGGAGGCTCAGATGCGCAAGGCAGTATCGATCGTGATTATGGCCGCGCTGGTCAGCGTCTTCCTCGATGCGCTGCTCGGCCCGGACGAAACAATCGCTCAGCGAGACATGACGACCCAGAACGACGCGCCGTTCTACGGGCTTCATGTTGCATTGCCGACGGGCATGAAGAATTTTTCGGCGGAGCTTGTCCCGCTGCCGTAACGAGATTTGGCGAATTTCCATGACTGGTCCACGATGCTGGCCCGTCATGTCTCGGCACTGTGACCGCGCTCCCCCAGTGGGGAGCGCGGTCTGTCTTTCAGATGATGTAGACTTGCCACAGCCACTTCGCGGCTTTTGTCCCGGCGTCGACTTTGGCAAAGGGCGGGTGATAATCGCCCAGGGTCGTCAACTCGTTTGCGTCATGGGGACGACGATGTTCGGCGATACGCCCTGCGATGGCGGCCCGGCTGGTCCAGTTCAGGAAGCTATTTGACATAAGCGCCTCCAACTCTAGGGAAAGTTCAACCTTCGCAAACCGACAATCCGGTGCAGGCTGCAAGGGTGTAATTCCCGGCTCGTACATTTCCCACGGCTGCCTCGATCGCCTCGTCGGAGACGTCGTAGCGAAGGAAGGTTTCTTCCTCCTGGTATCCGATGCTTGTGTCAGTCATGACATTGCGCCTTTTGTTGACGGGTGTCTCCAATCCGTCTTTCACAAATAGGACCGCAGGCGCGTCCCGCATGTGATGGCGGTCACAAGATTTACGATTGGTATTTTGCTACGGCATGAACCGTGCGCCGGTCCGGCCGCTCGGCGCGCCCGAGCGCGAAATGCCTGCAGTACAGTGGCGTGCGCCTATATCACGGAGGTATCGGCAACGGCGGCACGGGGTGTGACGGCTGGCGCGGCGCGGTCGGCAACTGCACCGCGGGCTCCGGAGACGTGCGTGGCGGCGGAGGGACGGCGGCCGCGCGGGATTGTGGCGGAGGCGTCGTCTTTGGTTTTACGCTTGGCTCGGTCGCCTGCAATTTCGCGAGATTCTGCGCCAGCTGTTCCTGCTTGGCGGCAAGTTGTGTCTGTTTGGCCGCGAGTTGTTCCAGCTGCTGTTGAGCGGCGGCGAGCTCCTCCTGTTTGGCGGCGAGTTGCTCCACACTGCGCCGTACGACGGTCAGATCCTGGGCTATTGTTTCAAGCTGTTTCACCAGTTCAGGAGTTGGCGGGGGCGCCGGCGTTGCCGCAGCTTGCGCGACAGGCGCTGTTTGCGCAGGAGCAATTGAGGCGGACGCTCCACTGGCAGGGGCGGCGGCCGTCACCTTGGGCGTTGCGACGTCCGCACCAGTGGTCGATGCCGTTGGCCAGACAAGATTTGATTGCCAGGCGATTCCGGCGCCGGTCAAGGCGGCCAGGCAAACGCCGGCCAGCGTGGCGATTGTTCGCCTGCGCATCGGCAGGCGTCCGCTCACGATTGGATTGCCTTCAAAATCGGCGCGCGGAGGCACGCGGATTGAAGGCTCAGCTACTTGCGACTCGACAGAAAGTTCGGGTTCTTTTTGGGCCGCTTTGATGACTTCATCAGATGAAGGGCGTCCTCTCGCGGCGAGATCGGACGCCAGTTCGTCAAGCTGATCTATTAACTCGGACGTTTTCGCGGACGGCACCTGTGGCGGATGAATGTCAGGCGCCGGTGGCGGGGACTCATTCCGGGCGGACGTTTCAAAACTGGGCGCCGGACAACTTTCTTCGGCCGAAACGTCGACGGGCTGCGGCGACATCGCCGCCGCGGCGAACCAGCCGTCCGAATCTTGCAAGGGACCGCCAAGTCGAGCCGTCACAGCCGTCGGTCCGGGCACAAGCGGGGCGATATCTTCCTTGTGGCGTTGATCCTTCGGTGGACTCAGCAACGAATCCATTTGGCGCTCCAACTTTATTGCGTGAGAGAACAGCTTTTTTGCTCGGTTGGGCCGAAAACAGGCCAGCATGGTGTGACAGGACGAAGGCGGGAGGGAAGCAAGCGAGTGGCATTGTTTTGGCCAAATTTGCCATGCCACATCCTGGTAGGTGATCACTTTGGCAGTTGCTTTGCCTTCAGGATCAGCCTGACGCGTGCGATAGCCGCATTCATCGAGAGTCGCTGAACTCGGGCGGCAGCGCCTCACGGAACCCGCCGATCCCATTGTTGTTATGTCGTGATGGGCAGGGCAAAGTCATCGGTCGGGAAATCGACCGCTAAAGTTGCTTCGGGCGCGAAGTCGTCCGAAACCAAATCCACTGACACCAAGTCCGCCGACAGGTCCGCGAGCAAAAGCAAATCCGGTGCGGCAAAGAAATCCGGAAAGCCAGCGGACAAGTCGGCATCCTCCGAAGCGACTTCGCGGAAAAGCGGAGCGGGCAAACAATCGAAAGCCGAGGGCGCCGATATCGCAGAGTCGACGAAGGTCGAGCCTCCGCCGCCAGAGATGGCCGAGCCCGATGAGACAATGTCGCCGGAAGAGATCGAGAAGGCGCGCAAGCGATACCTGCTGAAGCGCTTCTGGATTACGGCTCGCGGCTTCTGGGGCGACAGGGGGAAGAGGATCGCCTGGATTGGCTCGATCGGGCTTCTGCTGCTGATCATCTGCCACGTCGCTGTTCAATACGGCATTAATGTCTGGAACCGCAGCATCTTCGATGCCATCGAGGAGCGTGACTCCGCCGTCGTACTATGGCTTTCGGCGGTATTCTTTCCGCTTGCGTTAACGAGCGTTGCGCTCGGCGTTGGGCAGGTTTACGCGCGCATGGGAATCCAACGGCGTTGGCGCGCCTGGCTGACGGACAATGTGGTCTCGCGTTGGCTCGATCACGGCCGCTACTACCAACTCAACCTTGTCGCCGGGGATCACAAGAATCCGGAATATCGCATCGCCGAAGATCTGCGGATCGCCACCGACGCACCGGTCGATTTCATCGCGGGCGTTACTTCGGCACTGCTGTCCGCGGCGACCTTCATCGTCGTGCTCTGGACCATCGGTGGCGCACTGAACGTATCGCTTGCCGGCACGACATTGACCATTCCCGGATTTCTCGTGGTCGCGGCGGTTGCCTATGCGGCCCTCGCCAGCACCGCGATGGCGGTGATCGGCAGACGGTTTGTGGCGATTTCGGAAAGCCGCAACCAGGCCGAAGCGGAGTTCCGCTACGTGCTGACGCGCCTGCGCGAGAACGGCGAGAGCATCGCGCTGCTGGGCGGCGAAGCGGAGGAGCGCGATGGCATCGACAAGTCTTTGCGTAACGTGCTCAGGCAATGGGCGCGGTTGTGTGGCCAGCACATGCGAACCACCATTGTCTCGCAGGGCTCGAGCATTATTGCGCCGGTGCTTCCGGTCTTGCTGTGCGCGCCGAAATTTCTCGACGGCAGCATGACACTTGGTCAGGTGATGCAGGCAGCCTCCGCCTTCACCATCGTGCAGAGCGCGTTCGGGTGGCTGGTCGACAATTACCCGCGCCTTGCCGACTGGAATGCGTGCGCGCGACGGATCGCCTCGTTGATGATGTCGATCGACGCGCTCGAGCGGGCCGAGACCGGAGACGACATCGGCCGGATCACCCGCGGTGAAACCGAGGATGATTCGATGCTCAGCCTCAGCGAACTGACGGTGACGCTCGGTGACGGGACTGCTGTGGTCGACCAGGCTGAGGTGGATGTCGAGTCTGGCGAGCGTCTGCTGGTTGCAGGCGATTCCGGCAGCGGCAAGAGCACGCTCGTTCGCGCGATCTCCGGGCTATGGCCGTGGGGAAGCGGCCGCATCGACATTCATCCCGACCGCAGGCTCTTCATGCTTCCGCAGCGGCCTTACGTGCCGGCGGGAACGCTACGGCGAGCGACCGCATATCCCGGCGCGGCTGAAGACTGGACCGCCGAGGAGATCGAGGAGGTGCTCGGCAAGGTCGGATTGGCGCACCTGCAAGACAAGATCGAGGAAGAGGAAACGCCTTGGGACCAGACGTTGTCAGGCGGCGAAAAGCAGCGGCTCGCGTTCGCGCGGCTGTTCCTGCACAACCCCGATATCGTCGTGCTCGACGAGGCGACTTCGGCGCTCGACGCAAAGAGCCAGGACAAGATGATGGAACTTCTAATCAAAGAGCTGCCGGGTGCGACCCTGGTGAGCGTCGCCCATCGCGCCAAGCTTGAAGATTTTCATAGCCGCAAGATTGTGCTCGCAAGACGCAAGGGTGGCGCGAAACTCGTGCGCGACATCGATCTTGTGCCGCGCAAGGGCAGAGGGCGCCTGCTCGGCCGCTGGTTGCGCCGTGCCTAGCGGATTCGCCGCGGCAGCGGCTTGAGAGACCGTCTTGGGGCAATATTGGGCCCTTTCAAAAAGGTCGTTCGGCTTGTTACGATGCCCCTTGAGCTGGGGAGGACAGCGATGAGGCGGCGCGAATTCATGACGCTCCGCTGGGCTGCGGTGGCGATTTTCGCTGCCTCGGTTTTTTGCGCCCCTGTATTTGCACAAAACGAGCCGGATTCGGACTGCAAGGAAGTGCGCGTGCGTGATGGAACGCTCGCTGACACTGCAATGTGCGTGCTCAACCTGAATACAAAGGTCATGCTCAACGAACGCTGTCGAATAGCCGTGGCGCCCGGTGGGAAAGAGCACGTCATCGACGCCGGCAAATATGTCGTAATCGTTTCCTCTGGTGTCGACCGGAACAACAAGGCCACTCTGTCGGCCAAATGGAACAACGGGGATGGTCGGACCGACGACCTGAGAGCGCTTGGTCCGGTGACGACGGTCAAACGTGGAGCGGCGGACTGCTACCAGAATCAGACCAAGCGTTTTGAGCTCTGTGTGTCGGACTTCATGGCCTGTCGCTGATAGCGTGGCGCGATCGCGTTCATCTTGGGCAGGACTGGCATCGATCGAACGAAAAATCAGGCCTGCTTGAAAGAAAAATCCAGATCCCCTTCAAGTTTGCGCTGGCCGATGCGGCTATGAGCGTCCCGCGTATCCTCCTTCGCGGGCGACAGATGCCCTGTCGCCTGCGCTTTTTTCGTCGGGCCGTGCTTTCAAATCGCCGGCGGATGCGCAATCCTCGCCGGCGGCAATGCTATTCGGGGTGGGGAAGTACCAGGCTCCATGGCCAAGCTCGGCATCGTGATGTTCTACATTGTGATGGCGGCGATTTGGCTCGCCGCTCTTTGGTTTTTGTTCGTTACGTCGGGAATACCGCTTTTCCCCAACGTGTGAACAATCAGTGGCAAAGCTTCTTGTCGGGCGCCGTCATATTGTCGCTGAGCGCGTCGTCGATAATCCGGTAAAGCCGCCAAACAGGCGCGGCGACGCCGAATCCTTCCGTGCAGCTCGGATCAGCACAAAAATGATGACCGCTTGGGGTCAGCATCAATTCCGCGCCGCATTCGGCGCAGACATGCGGAAGAGTTGGAGTGTCGTAGTCGATCATGTGCACACCCAGGCTTCGCCCGCGACGCTGAACGCGTACCAAAACAGCGTGGCATCCGGCTTCGTCGCAGTGGGCTTTCGCGCCGTATGTATTAAAAGTTCATAGGGTCAACCTGTCGGTGGCCGCCAAGAATTTGCTTTCAAGGGCCAATCTTTGCGCAGGAGTAACCCGACCCACCACGCGATGGAGGCGCCAATACCTTTCACGCATTTGTAATCCGGCGCTTTCGATCCCAAGGAATAAACCGGAGGGACTGATGGTCTCATGTTTGTCGTTTCGAGCTGCTGGGCGGCGGATGATGACAGCATTCGTCATCATGAACAACGATGGAGCGACGTCATGAAAAAGTTGATCGGAATCGTCCTTGTCGCAATGAGCATGGCTACGCCCGCTCTCGCCCAATACTATGAAACCGGCAACAGGTCCGGATACTGGGCCCCGGGGCGCGTCGTCACGACGGCGCCGGCGCGCGTCCATTCAA
>Ga0307308_10000883_pt1 | contig 11431 bp, 8 predicted proteins | sample ER_DNA_195_FD_194501 | JGI IMG/M metagenome (GOLD analysis project Ga0307308, IMG submission 194501) | Bulk soil microbial communities from the East River watershed near Crested Butte, Colorado, United States - ER_DNA_195 | ecosystem: Environmental > Terrestrial > Soil > Floodplain | place: USA...
TGGGGTCGGCGGACTCGGTCTCGCCCTTGACGCGGCGGCGGGTCGTCTGTTCGCGGCGGGACACGAGCTGAACATGATCAACACGACGACCAACACGCGCGTGGGCACGCCTCTCGCTGTCCCGGGTGGCGGCGCTTGGTTCGGCGTCGCGGTCGACGCCGGGCTCAAGCGTCTGTATCTCGCGGACGCGAGTCAAAGCTCGCCGAGGGTCTTCGCGTACGACTACGACGACCACGACATCCTCACGGCGGCGACGCCTCCGACGGTCGCGGTCGGGAGCGCGGTCCGGTTCGGCCTCGCGGTCGACCCGGTTAGCCATCTGGTCTTCGCCGCGGGCTCCGACACGACCGGCGGCTCCGCGTCGGCGTTCTACATCATCGACCCGGACACGCTGCAGGTCGTTCACACAACGGCGCTGAGCGGCTTCCCGATGGGCATCGCGCTCGCGCCCGCCACGAACCTGATCTACGTCTCCGTGACGACGTCCGAGACGACCGGTGGCGTGTACGTCCTCGACGGCGCCACCTTTGGCGTCACCGACGTCATCCCGCTGACCGCCTTCGCGCCGGGCCTGCCGGCCCTTCACCCCGACGGCCGGCTGTTCGTCGGCGATTACAACCGGGGCCGAGGGACCAACAGCAGCCTCGTGGCGCTCGACCCCAACAACCACGCGCCGGTGTTCCAGAGCCTTGCCCTCACCCCATCGTCTCCGACGACGAGCGAAACCCTGCGCGTCGACGCGACGGCGACCGATCCGGATCTCCGCGCGATGGGAGCACAGGATCCGACCACGCTGTCGTATGAGTGGTTCCGCAACGGCGCTCTGATCGTCGGAGCGACGGGAGCCAGCCTTGACCTCAATGCCCCCGGGAACGGCGATGCCGGCGATACGATCGCCGTGCGAGTCACAGCGAGCGATGGACAGCAGAGCTCGATCGCGACCGCGAGCGTTGACGTTGTGAACAACGCCCCCTCGGTCACGGTGTCGTTGAGCAGCCTGTCGCCGAAGAAGAACGACACTCTTGTCGCGACCGCCGTCGGCACGGACGTGGACGGCGACGCTCTCACATACACCTATACGTGGCACGTGAATGGTGTGCTCAAGCAGGCGACGACGACTGCCGCTGCGACCGATCGCTTCGATCTGAAGGTCAAAGGCAACGGGGACAAAGGGGACGAGGTGACGCTCACCGTCACCGCCAGCGACGGCACGCTGACGTCGCCCGCCGCGAGTCTCTCCGCAATCCTTCGCTAACAGCGCTTCCCAAAGCGGTTTTGCGTCGCCGTAGCGACTGAGATCGCTCAAGCGGGGGAGACCGCTCAGGTCCGCGAGCGTGTTTCCTTCGGTGCATGCCAATCCTCAAGATGCTCGCCGTTCTCATCGCCGCGCTCGGCATGGCGGCTGTCGAGTCCGTTCGAAGCAGTCCTGCGAAGGACGAGGACGACGTCGCTCTCTTCGTCGGGTCAGCCCATCCGCTCGCGGCTAACCGCCCGATCACCCGTCGCCCTCGCTAGGCATGAGGCGTCCGCTCGCGTAGCAGTTCCCGCCGTTCCAACTCGGATGTACGACGCGCGAGACCGTGACAGCCTGTGACCATGTTCCGAGCGCTCATCGCGGTCGTCCTCGTCCTGACTGCATGCGGTGACCACGTCGCCTCGAGCGGGCTCGGCGCATCTCCGACGCCGGCGATCCCAAGCCACGCAGCTCCGGATCCGACGCCGTCGCCCACTTCCACGCCGACGACGGTTGCCTTCCCCGACAAGCTCTCCTTCGTGGTTGGAACAAACGATGGCCTCGTGTATCCCCAGCTGTTGAACGGCGCGCCGGCCGGCACGCCGATGCGCGTGTGTGACGGCCAGGTCGGGAGTCTTGCGAGCTACGGCCGAAAGGTGCTGGTCGTGTGTCGCGACCCGTCGCCTAAGCTCGCGATCTTTGATGTCGATGCGCGAACAATCTCCGTGATCCCCGGCGTCGAGCCCCTCGAGGCGGCGTGGACCATTCAAGGCGACGCCATCGTCTACACGACGATCGGCGCCTGCGAACCGCCCGCACCAATCTGCAAGACCAAGCTCATGCAGCGGGAGCTGCGCGCGAACACGACGACGCAGCTCGACGAGAGGTACGGCGTCGGGCGCGATCTTCGATTGACCGGCAACGGTGTCATGGTGTGGCGCGCCAGGAACATGGACAGCTTCGTCCGGACCCCCGACGAGGTCGGGACATGGTTCGTCCGCGGGACCACGCTCGAGCGGTTCTCGCCGCTCCGGTTCGTCGATGGAGACAAAGGGCGCTACGTCCTGGAGACGGAAGAGACCTCCTACAACGCTGGCTGCTGCACTGCCGTCATGTCGCTTACCCACCAGGAGCAGCGGCTCACGCCGTCGTCGGTCTCGAACGAGCGCGCCATCGCGCTCCTCGAGGATGGGCGGATCGTCGCCTTTAGGCCCGATCCGGGCAGCATGATCGAGGGCTCGATGGTCGTGTATCGCGCCGGTGTGATCGAGCGAATGGATCGAGGAAAGTTCTCGGTCTTCCGTGTCGCGCGAGATCTCAATTGGATCGTCGGTCTCGGGTTTGGCCCAGGCGACACGCTCCTCGCGTACAACGTGACCGATGGTGTCTTCGCCTCCGCATCGGGGGACAGAATCACGGCGCTCGCACAGATCGGTCCCGCGAAGCCGCCGATTCCATAACCGGGCTCAGCTAGGCTAGAACAGACGTTCTAATACGCTCTCGGCCAGGGAGCGGTGGGGAGCCCGCACATGGCCGGCTGGGTCGAGCTTCATACGCACTCGAACTACTCGTTCCTCGACGGTGCCTCGGACGTCGACGACCTCGCCGACGCCGCGGTCGAACAGGGTCTCGCCGCGCTCGCGCTCACCGACACGAATGGCCTGTACGGGGCTGTGCGGTTCGCCAACGCCGCGAAAGAGCGCGGGCTCCGTCCGATCTTCGGCGCGGAGCTCCAGCTCCAGGACATGGGGCACATCGTCCTCATCGCCCGCGACCGCCAGGGCTGGACGAGTCTCTGCCGGACGATCTCAGCGGCACAGCTCGCCGGCGAGAAGACGAAGCCCAAGGCGACATTCGAGCTCCTCGCCGAGAACGCCGCGGGCCTCCTCGCGCTCACCGGCTGCGCGCATGGCGCTGTGCCGCGCGCGGTCCGCGCGGGCGACCTCGATACCGCACGCGAGGCGCTCGCCCGGCTGGGCTCCGTCTTCGGCGACCGGCTCTATGTCGAGCTCTCGGACCATCTCGATCCCGACGGGCCCGCGCTCTGCGACACCCTCGCCTCGCTCGCCGGCGAGATGGGCCTCGGCTGCGTCGTCACGAACAACGTCCACTACGCGCGCCCCGAGGGGCGTCGTCTCCACGACGTGCTCCGCTGCATCGACCTCGGGGTCACGCTCGACGAAGCCGGGAACCGCCTCAAACCGAACGGCGAGTACTGGCTCAAAGGCGAGGCCCTGCTGCGCCAGCGGCTCGGTCGCTTCGACGAGGCGTTCCGCAACGCGCGCGAGATCGCCGACGCCTGCGTGCTTGACCTTCTCTATGACACGAACACTCCGCGCGCGGAGGCCTCGTTCGTCGGCAAAGATCGCCTTCCCGGTTTTCCCGTGCCCGAGGGCCACACCGCGTTCTCCTTCCTCTACGCGCTGTGCGGCGAGGGCGCGAAGATCAAATACCCGCGGATCACGCGCGATGTCGCCAAGCAGCTCGCGCACGAGCTCGACGTGATCGACCGCTGCGGCCTCGCGGAGTTCTTCCTCATCAACTGGGACATCGTCCGCTTCTGCAAGGAGCACCGGATCCCGGCGCAGGGCAGGGGATCGGCCGCGGATTCGATCGTCGCCTACGTCCTCGATATCACGAAGGTCGATCCGATCCAGCACGACCTCCTCTTCGAGCGTTTTCTCACCGAGGACTCGCGGACGATGCCGGACATCGACCTCGACATCGCGACGAACGATCGCGAGGAGGTCATCCAGTACGTCTACAAGAAGTACGGCGAGCGCTATGCGGCGATGGTCTGCAACGTCGTCACGTATCGCGCGCGGTCGGCATCACGAGAGGTCGCGAAGGCGCTGGGATTCCGCCTTGAGACGATCGATCGAATGGCGAAGTCGATCGATCAGTACCACGTCGATCCGCGCGAGATGCCGACGTCGGCGCAGCACCCCGCGTATCACCACACCGATCGCGCGTCGGAGCACGGCTGGGAAGAGCCGCGCGCCATGCCGGACACGCTCGCGGATCTGCTCGAGATCTTCGACGAGAAGGAACGCGCGCGCTTCCCCCTCTTCCGCGAGCTCACGCTCGCGATCGCCGATTTCCCGCGACACCTTTCGATCCACAACGGCGGGATGCTCATCACCGCGCTGCCGCTCGTCGACACGGTCCCGATCGAGCGCGCGACGATGCCCGACCGCAACGTCGTCCAGTTCGACAAGCGGGATGTCGAGGACCTCGGCCTCGTGAAGATGGACCTGCTCGGCCTGCGGACCCTGTCGCTGGTGAAGGACGCGGTCGCCGACATCGAGGCGCGCCACGGCGAGTTTCTCGAGCTCGGGTCGTTGCCGCTCGACGACCCTGCGGTCTACGACCTGATCTGCGAGGTCGACACGATCGGCCTCTTCCAGGTCGAGAGCCGCGCGCAGGCGCAGGCTCTGCCGCGCGTGCGTCCGCGGAACTTCGCGGACATCGTCGTCGAGGTCGCGATCATCCGGCCCGGCCCTCTGCAGGGGAATATGGTCAACCCCTACATCCGCCGCCGCCAGGGCCGCGAGCCGGTGCAGTACGCGCATCCCCTGCTCGAGCCGATCCTCAAAGAGACGCTCGGCGTGATCCTCTTCCAGGAGCAGATCCTTCGCGTCGCTATCGCCGCCGCGGGGTTCTCGCCCTCCGCCGCCGACATGCTCCGTCGTGCGATGAGCCGCGCCCGCAGCTCGGCCGACATGGAGAAGCTGCGCGAGCCGTTCGTCAGCGGTGCGCGCGCGAAGGGTGTCGACGACGTGACCGCGAACGAGATCTTCCGCCAGATCGCGGCATTCGCCGAGTTCGGATTCTGCAAGAGCCACGCGGCGGCCTTCGCGCTCACCGCGTATCACACCGCTCATCTGAAGCTCTACTACCCCGCCGAGTTCTACGTCGGGCTCTTCAACAACCAGCCCATGGGCTTCTACTCGCCGGCCGTCATCGCCGGCGACGCCAAGCGCCATGGCGTCGCGATTCTTCCCGTCGACGTCAATGCGTCCGGCTCGAAGGCGTTATGCGAGGCCGCCGGTCCGAGTCCCCTCGCTATCGCCGCCTCGTCATCCGGGCGTGACACACGCCCGGATGACTCAGAGCCACGCTCGGGGACTCGGCCCACCGGCCTCTCCACTACCACCGGCAGGCCGCAAGACTTCTCCGTGACGATCGCTGCCCATCGCAAATGCCGCACGCATGACGTCCGTCTCGGATTTGGGAGTGTCAAAGGATTGGGCGAGCAAGAAGCTCAAGCTGTTGTTCGTGAGCGTGAACTCGGCGGGCCGTTCAAATCATTCGATGAGTTCGCGACACGCGTCGGCTTGAAGGAGGAGGCGCTCCGGAATCTCGCGCTTGTCGGGGCGTTCGATTCATTCGGCGAGCCGCGGCGCGCTTTGCTGTGGCGCGCACGCGACGCGCACCGCACGTCGCCATCGTTCATACGGCGGGCTCTGTCGCTGCCCACCACCGCGGCGCCGACGCTGCCGCAGCTCGGCGAGCAGGAGCGGACCGCGCTCGACTACCGGATCACCGGCATCCCGACGGGGCCGCAGATCATGAGCTTCTATCGCGAGGACCTCGCGCGACGTGGCGTGCTTCGCGCATGCGACCTCGAGAGTCGTCGTCACGGGAGCTACGTGCTCATCGCGGGCGCCGTCGTCGTGAAGCAGCATCCCGAAACGGCGAAGGGCCACGTGTTCCTTTCACTCGAGGACGAGACCGGGATCTCGAACATCATCATTCGTCCGGCGACGTACCGAAAATTCAAGCGCGTGCTGGACAGCGACGCCGCCGTCGTCGTGGGCGGCATGCTCCAGACCGTGGACGGCGTGATTTCAGTGACGGCGCAACGCCTTGATGCGCTTCAGTTATTCGCGAAGATCGCCGCACGCGAGTGGCAATAGATCAGCGGTCCTCAAGTCCGGCTGGCGTCTCGAGCCTCGCGTGCTGGTGAACTGGTGCCGGTCCCGCGACGGCCAGAAGCGTGATGATCCCGACCAGACCGAGAACTGGAACGAGACTCATGGCCGCCATCGATGCGAACCGGTCGGCATTGGCCGCTGCTCGAGAAATGCCCAGAAGAACTGCAACGATGCCGAGCTCGAACGTCGTTGCGGCCACGTCACGAAGGGCGATCGCCTCGGGAGAGACGAGGTCCGAAATGAATGGCACGCCGATCGTCCTCGTGATCATCCACATCAGGGTCGCCCCGAGATTCACGGCCACGACGGCGGTCTTTAGCCGATCCGAAGGACCGACCGCCAGGAGGGCGCCGGTTGCGATCTGGAAGAGCGCCAGCAACGCGAAGGCGAGGCCTTCGACGGCTGACTCCGTGAAGTGCTCGGGGACGACCGCGATGTGTATTGCCGCGGCCGCAAAGGAGAGGCCCGCGGCGACGAGAAGGAGGGAGGTGGTGGTGGTTGTGGTGTCGGTGTTGGGCGATCGATGAGAGCGTGGGCGCCACGCCTTCGCTCGCCACGCCGCCCATAAAAGGGGCGTGCCGATGGCGAGAAGGAGTGCGGCAGCGACCCCGTCGAGAGCGTCATGCCAAGCCACGTTGCTGCCCGCCTCCCGCTCTAAGCGGGCATCGCGGCGCGATCGGAGCTGCCGCGTGCCAGGAAGCCGATGCCGAGGCTGACGACCGCCAGCGTGGCGTGGATGAGGTGGAGGACGCCGTTCGCCGGGACCGAGAAGAGACCGAACAAGGTGGGACTGGCGATGACGAGAACGAAGATCGCCGCGTAGAGAACACCGAATCCGATGACCGCATTCGCGCGGTTCTCGGCCGCGGTGGTCCAGTAGATCGCCAGGGCCAGGATGCCTGTGCCGAGGTGAACGAGGTTGTGCATCGTGTCGGTCGGCGCGAGCGCGCCCGGTTGACTGCCGACGATCGGGTTAGGAATGAATCCGAGGATGCCGACGAGGACGAGGATCGCTCCGGCCGCGAGTGCCCAGATTCCGGCGATGCTTGTGCTGTTGTTCATGTAGTTCCCTCAGTGCGCGCCAAGCGGGCGTCCGGCGCGACCGATGGCCGCACGCGAAAGGAGGGAGCACGTGCATGGCCGAAGTTGGACCGAGATTCCGTAATCGGTACGGGGATTCGCGCGTTTCCCCTTTCGGTACCCGGGAGTTCCGCCGCGACGGAGTCCTTCAGGTTGATCGTCCGCTTGCGGATCCGATCCCGATCCTCACGACCTTCCGCTCGTAACGCTCGGCACCGGCCGCGACGCGCGCTCGCGTCCACTTTGTCCACGGCTCATCCACCGGACCGGGGTTCCCCACGTACCGACGGCGGACCGATCGCAGGAATCCGTAGAGCCGACGGAACCCCGGATATCGGTTGGTGCCACGAAGGTCTGCAATGACATGTCGGCGGATCATTCGCGAGGCGGCGACGATGAACGGCACGTCACACCAGACGATCAGATCACTGACCTCCGCGAAAGCGTCCAGGAACGGCGGCTCGGCTCCCTCGATCACCCAGCTAGCTCGGGCGACATAGTCGGCAACTAGGCTCTTCCGGAATTCGCGCGTCGCCTCCGCGATGCCACCGTCAGCATCGCGAGCGAATAGCGGGCCCCAAATCTCATCAAGCTGAAGAAGCGGGAGACCGAGCCGCCGACTGAGCGAAAGTCCCAAGCTCGTTTTTCCCGAGCCGGGGCCTCCGACGATGTATATGCGCATTCCTTGCGAATTCTGTGACCATCCGGTCGAGGGCCTCCCGATCTCCCGCTAGAGTCCTCCGCGATACCGGTGGGTCATCCGCGTTGTGCTCCGTGGTCGTAGTGCCTGATAAGGCGGACGATGTGAACCTTGTCGAGCGGATCGCGGGCGGCGACGCCGATGCACTCGGCGAGCTCTACGACCGCTACGGCCGGCTGGCCTTTGGGGTGCTCTATCGAATGCTCCCTAGCCCCGAGGCTGCCGAAGAGGTGACTCAGGATGCGTTCCACTCGATCTGGCGGCAAGCTCGGTCGTTCCGGACGGAACGCGGGTCGGTACGCACGTGGCTTCTCGCGATCTGCCGGAACGCGGCGATCGACTGGCGCCGCACGCGCGGCAAGCGCCTCGAGCGCGAGGTGACAATGGAGGCGGCCGCGGAGCTCTTGTCCGACTCCAAGGTCGACGAGCGCGTCGTCGATAGACTCCGCGCCGAGCACGTGCGTGCGGTCGTCGGCCGGCTACCGCGCGAGCAACGCGAGGTCCTCGCGCTCGCGTTCTGGGGTGGCTACTCGCAGAGCGAGATCGCGGCGCGGACGGACACGCCGCTCGGGACCGTAAAGAGTCGCGTGCGTCTCGCGATGAACAAGCTTCGCGAGAGCCTTCAGGACGAACGATGAGCCAAGACCGTCACCCGACCGAAGATCTCCCTGCATACGCGCTCGGCGCGCTCGATAAAGACGAGCACGACGTGGTTGCCCTGCACGTCGAAACGTGCGCCACGTGCGCACATGACCTCGCACAGTTCGAAGAGGCGCTGTTCGAGGCCGCGGCTGTGGGTGCGGTAAACGTTGACCCGCCGGCTAATCAGCGGACGCGCATCGTGCTGCGTCATCGCGGCGCACGAGTTCCGAGTGGGACGAGCTGGGGCGACCGCATCCTCGACGTCCTCGCCGCACCGGTGCCCGCAAGTATCCCGGTGGCTCTGGCACTCCTCCTTGCGCTGGCTCTCGGGGTCGTCGGCGTGGGTCGACAGCAAGCCGACACCTATGTACGCGCCCTCGCGGGAGTCGCCGACGGCCGAGTGGTCGCGCTCGCGCCAACGGGCGTAAATCCGGACGCGCGCGCGGCGGTCGTCATACCCACTCAGGGGTCGGCATACCTGATCGTGCGTCTTCCGGCCCCCCCAACTGGAAAAGCGTGGGAAGCATGGGTGCTGAAGACCGGAGCATCGGGGCAAGTCGCCGTTCCGGCCGGCACGGCCGAGCGTGGAGACCTGTTCACGTTGTCGCTCAGTGCGCCACTTGGCGCAGGCGACGGCGTTGCGATCACGCTGGAGCCCGCGGCGGGATCGGCCCAGCCCACGACGCAGCCGGTGCTTCTCGTCGCAAGGACCTGATCCCGTTCGACGCACGATCGGTGCAGACCTGCGACATCTTTGACGGGTTCTCGATACGAACCGTTACTTGCCGCGGCATCGGCCGAGCAGGAGACTGCCAGAGACACAAGCGAACAAGCAGCCTCTCTTTTGATCGCGACCGGGCGGACGCAGGATGGGGGATTCGTGGACAGTCACACTCAGAGACGAGCAGAAGATCTGCTCGACTCCATATTCAAGGTCGCCACCGAGCTCGTCCGCGGTGAGCGTGCGTCTCTGCTCCTGCGCGAGGACAACTCCACCGACTTCGTGATCGCCCGCGCGGTCGGACTCGCCGATGACGTCATGCGGCGCGTGCGGGTCAAGACGGGCGAGGGCGTGGTGGGTCTCGTCGCACAGTCGAGGCGCCCGCTGCTCGTGCGTCACATGTCGAGCGCGCCGATACAGTCGGGTGAGGGCACGTACCGCTCCGACTCGTTCGTGAGCGTGCCCATTCTCGTGGGCGACGATTCGCGCGGCGTCCTCAGCGTGACCGATCGACACGACGGCCAGCCCTTTGACGACGCGGATCTGGAGACGCTTGAGCTTCTCGCCGGCCACATCGGACAGGTCCTCGTGATGCAGGAGCAGGGCGAAGCGCTTCAGCGCCTCGCCGAGACCGACCCGCTCACTTGGCTCTTCAACCGCCGCCACTTCGACCGACGTCTCGAGGCCGAGACGAATCGCGCGTTGCGCGCTGAGCATCTGCTCGCGCTCCTCATGCTCGATGTGGACCGCTTCAAGCTCTACAACGATCGATACGGCCACGCCGTCGGAGATGAAGTGCTGAAGGCGGTCGCGGCGGCGGTGAAGCAGGCCGTGCGCATGTACGACGTGCCGACGCGCTACGGCGGTGACGAGTTCGCGATCATCCTGCCGGACGCGGACACCGAAGCGGCGACGAGAGTCGCGACGCGAATACTCGAAAAGGCGGCGGAGGCCATGCTGCCTCCCGAGCTTGTGGCCGCGCGCGAGCGTCTGCAGCTGTCGATCGGGATCGCGACGTTCCCTCGGCCCGCCGGCGACGCGGCGTCGCTTGTCGAATCGGCGGACGCCGCGATGTACCGCGCGAAGCAATCGGGTGGCGGCATCCGCGTGTGGGAGCACTCGCTCGGCGAAGGACCGCGCGGTGCGATCCGCTCGCGCGCGATGAGCCTTCCAGCCGCGCCGTATCTCGCGGACCCGGCGCGGCTCGCGACCGCGGAGCTCCAGAAGCATCTCCCGCACGCGCTGGCGTCGGAATGGAACGCGGTCGTCGTCGGACACGAGGGTCAGGTCCTGACGGTGGCGCTGCCGCAGCCGAACCCCGCCGCGGTGGACTCGATCTCGAAGGCGACGGGCTTCGCGGTTTATCCGGTCTTCAGCAATGCCGCGGATCTCGAAGCGACGCGCCGCCGGCTCACCACGAGCAACGGCGGCAAGTGATTAGCGGGGACGCGCCTCTTCGCGAGTGACGCCGCCCTCGGCGCCGCGGAACAGGTAGCCGACCCCGGGCACGGTCTGGATCACATCGCGCGGTTTTCCATCCGCACCGAGCTTCCGCCGAAGGCGGCTCACGTTCAGCTTCACGAGGTCTCCGCCGACGTCCGCGTCGTATCCCCACACGCCCTCGAGGATCTCCTCCTGCGTGAGGACGCGGCCGGGGTTCGCCATGAAATGCCGCAGGAGCTTGAACTCGGTCGGCGAGAGGTGCACGGGTACGCCGTCCGCGCGGACCTGGTGTGTCGCCTCGTCGAGGATGAGGTCGCCGGTCTTGTAGATGGCCGGCGCGGGACGGCCACGCGTGCGGACCGAGCGGCGCAGGATCGCCTTCACGCGGGCGACGAGCTCCTTCGGCCGGAACGGCTTGGTGATGTAGTCGTCGGCCCCGAGCTGCAGGCCGCGAAGGATGTCGCTCTCGTCCTGGCGGGCGGAGAGAAGGAGCACGGCGACGTGCTCGTCTACGTGCCGGATGCGCTCCAGGACGACGAAACCAGCGAGCTTCGGAAGGTTGATATCGAGGATGACGAGGTCGGGCTTTTCGCGTCCAACGGCCTCGACCGCGGACTCTCCGTCGTAGGCGCGGGACACGTCGTATCCCTCACGACGAAGCGCGTACTCGAGAA
>Ga0307308_10000884_pt1 | contig 11429 bp, 12 predicted proteins | sample ER_DNA_195_FD_194501 | JGI IMG/M metagenome (GOLD analysis project Ga0307308, IMG submission 194501) | Bulk soil microbial communities from the East River watershed near Crested Butte, Colorado, United States - ER_DNA_195 | ecosystem: Environmental > Terrestrial > Soil > Floodplain | place...
TTCACGCCGTACACGCCCGGCACGGGAGCGCCGAACGCGGCGGGCACCCGGGAAGCGCAGGGCGTCGTCCCGATGCCCTACGGCATCTCGCTCAAGCGCGTCAAGGCCCGCGGCGGCTTTTACCGGCTCGCCGGGACGCTGAACCTGAACGGCAGTGCGCCGAGCGGCGTCACGATGACGCTCTTCGCCGGCACGAAGGGCAAGAGCGGCATCAACTTCAAGGTCGTCGGCTCGACCAAGACGCGGAAGGGCAAGTACGTGTTCAACCGTCGCCTGCCGAAGAAGACGACCTACGTCTTCGTCGAGCGGGCGCCGACGACGACCTCCTGCGTCAGCCCGCTGGTCACCTGTAGCTCGTCGATCGTGAGCAACGCGATCAGCCGGGTGATGAAGATCGCCCCGGCGCCGGTCAAAAAGAAGCGGCGATAACTCATTGGGGCCTCCTTCGGGAGGCCCCAATTTCCCCGGCGGTAGAGTGGGCGCAATGGACGTGCTCGCGGTCATTCACGGGGAGCGTGTTCGCGCGGGGGTCTTCGGCGAGGTTGTCGAGGAGCGCGGTCACCGCCTGGACGAGTGGAGTCTCGCGTGGGAGACGCCGCCGCCGCAGGCGCTGGATGCCTACGGCGCCGTGCTCGTCTTCGGCGGCGCGATGCACGCCGACCAGGCCGACAGGCACCCGTGGCTGCGCGAGGAGAACCTCTTCCTCCAGCGGCTGCTGGTGCAGCACACCCCGCTGCTCGGCGTCTGCCTCGGCGCGCAACTGCTCGCGAAGGCGGCAGTTGCGCCCGTCTACCGGGCGGAGCGGCCCGAAGTCGGCTGGTTCGAGGTCGAGCTGACGAGCGAGAGCGCGGACGATCCCATCTTCTCCCGGCTGCCCGAACGCTTCGAGGCCTTCCAGTGGCACTACTACACGTACGACCTACCCGGCGGTGCGCTCGAGCTGGCACGAAGCTCGAGGTGCACGCAGGCCTTCCGCCTAGGCGACAGCGCCTGGGGGATCCAATTCCACGCCGAGGTGACGCTGGGCCAGGTCGAAAGCTGGCTCGAGCACGAGGTCGAGGACGAGGATCGCGAGCACCTACCGGCCGATCTGCTGGAGACGACCAGGGATCGGATCGAGCAGTGGAACGAGCTCGGCCGAACCCTCTGCGGCTCCTTCGTCGAGGCGGCCGAGCGGGTCGCCGCGCCCGTCTAGGAGGGCTAGCGCTCGAGCGGCAGCTCGGCGTGGCGCGACCACTCGTGCCACGAGCCGGGGTAGTTCCGGGCTTGGTAGCCCGCTGCCCGCAATGCCAGCGTCGCCCGGGCCGAGCGCGAGCCCGAGTGGCAGTAGGCGATCACCTCGGCGCCTGCCGGTGCGCCAATCGCCGCGCAGATGTCCTCCGCCCTTTTCGGCAGGCCCGGACCCTCGAACAGCGCCTCCTCGTCGATCCGCTGCGCGCCCGGAATGTGTCCCTGCCTGGGGTCACATGGATACCCGCCGCGGGCGTGGAACTCCTCCTCGGTCCGCACGTCGAGCAGGACCAGGCCGGGCTCGCCGAGCCGGCGCTCGACCTCTGCCCGGGTCGGCAGAGCCTCCAGCCGTGGCTCCAAACGCACCTTCACAGGTTCGAGCTCGACGGCGCCGACGTCGAGCTCGTCCGGCCACGCCGCGATTCCGCCGACGAGCACCGCCACCCGTGGGTGGCCGGCGAGCTCGGCCAGCTGTGCCGACGGCATCGCCCCCACACCGTCGCCGCGGTCGTAGAGGACCAGCCGCTCCTCCCCGGTGACGCCGTGGCGCCGTAGGCGCAGCCCGATCTCCGTGGCGAGCTCCTCGATCACCTCCGGGTCGCTCATCGGCGGCGGCGAGCCGAGGACGAGCGGCCTCGAGCCGGAGATGTGCCCCCGGGTGTGGGCGTTCGGCCCCCGCACGTCGCCGATGACCAGGTCCGGCTCGCCGAGCCGGGCCCGCAGCCAGTCGGCGTCGACGACCTGCGGGAGGTCGCTCACAGCGTCCGCGACGTCGCTTGCGATGTCGCGTCAGAGGCCGTGCCGGCTTCTGCCGGCGCGGCCGTTTGCAGCTGCAGCTCGAGCTCGGCCGCGACCGCGGGCCGTTCGGAGAGGCGCTCGAGCCAGCCGGCCAGCGCCGGATACGGGTCGAGCTCGACTCCGAGGCTCGAGCGCGCACGCAAGATCCACGGGACATAGCCGATGTCGGCCAGGCCGAACTCACGGCCGGTCAGATAAGGCTGGGCCTCGAGGGCGCCGTCTATGTCCGCGAGGCGCCGCGGGAGCTGGGAGCCGTCCCCGCGCCGAAGGGCGTAGTAGTCATCGCCGAGCCGGTCGTCGAAACGGTCGAGCCAGAGTCGCCCGAGCGCGCGCTCCGCCGGATCCGCCGGCCACAACGCCGGCTCCGGAAACCGTTCCTCCAGGTACTCCATGATCACGGTCGACTCCGGCAGAATGAGCCCGCCGTCCTCCTCCAGGACGGGCACCTTGCCGCGAGGGTTCTTCTCGTACAACCAGGCCGGCCGGTCGGAGAGATCGATCTCGACGGGCTCGTAGGGGAGGCCCTTCTCCGCGAGCACGATCCGGACGCGCGCGCAGTAGGGGCACCGGGCTGCGTCGTAGACGATCACGCGCCGAGCCTAGCGGTGCGTGAGCTCGTGAGCGCCCGGCTCCGCCGCAGCTCGTTCGTAGCCGTGGTCGGCGCCGCTGAGGCCCATCAACCCGGCGAGCTCCGTCAGCAGCTCGGTCGGCGGGCCGAGCGCATCGGGAGTCGTCGCCGTCCGGGCAACACGCCGGAACGCCTGGGCGTCTGCGCCCGTCAAGCGGGAGACGACTGTCGGGTTCGCCCCCAGCGCGATTGCATCGCCGGGCGGCAGCGGCTTGTAGTACTCGGGAACCGAGAGGTACTCGTCGACGACCGAGCCGCGCTCGAAGACGACGTACCGAACGACCGCGCCCTCTTCGACTCCGAGCGTGATGACCACCGCGCCGGTCGCGCTCGAGAGCTCGCTGCCAAGGCGCCGCAGGGTCCCTGGCTCACGGTCGCTGAGCTCGTCGTAGACCGTGACCCAGCCGTTGCGCGGGCCGGCGACGACGCTGCCGCCCGAGCGCCCGAACCTGGGCACGTACTTCTGCACCGCCAGCGCGACCGCGCCCTCGTCGTCCGTCTGAACATGCACGGAGCCGAACGACTCCCCGCGCGGGCGCTGGCTCGTGCGTTCGAGCAAGCGATCGGTGCGCGCGAACATGCGGATCGCCTCGGCCTCGAAGCCCAGCCGCTCATACGCCGCGCGGGCGTCGGCATTCTCGACCTGGACCCCGAGCGTGATCGCCTCGGCGCCCTGGTCGCCCAGGCGTTCCGCGACTTCCCGGATCAGCTCCCGGGCCGCGCCCTGGCGTCTTGCGCCGGGAGCGACGTAGATGTCGCTGAGCTCGCCCACGCCCGGGTGGTCGTCCAGCTTGGCCAGCGCGAAGCCGACCACCTCACCACCGTTCTCGGCGACGAGTGCGAGGTGGTCGCTCAGGTACTCGTCGAGCTCGCCGAGCTCGTGCTCGAGGTCGAGCGGCAAGCCGGCGGGCGGTGGAATCTCGCTTACGAACTCCGTGTAGAGGTCGCGCAGCCGCTCGCGGTCGTCGCCGGTTGCCTCGCGGATGTTCATGCCGCCGGCGCCGCCCGGTACCCGGTCAAGAGATAGTGAGCACTCAGGTTCTGGAACGGCTCGAAACGCTCGCCGAAGGCGCGCACGTCCGCGATCGACAGCTTGTCGCCGCCGAAATAGAAGCGCGAGACCGCCTTGACCAGCCCGAGGTCGCCCGCGGGCCAGGCCCGCGGCCGCGCCAGATGGCGGGCCAGGAACCAGTCGGCCGTCCACTCGCCGAGGCCACGAACTGCTGTCAGGGTCTCCTTCACTTCCTCGTCCGGCAGCTTACGCAGGGCCTCGAAGTCCAGGCCTGCCCGGGCGACGCCGAGCACGTACTCGGCCTTCCGACGCGAGAAGCCGAGCTCGGCCAGCTCCTCCTCGCGCGCTCGCGCCAGCCGCTCCATCGTCGGAAACTCGTAGGCGTGGACGCCGCGGACGCCGAAGCGTTCGACCATCCGGTTGCGGACGGCAAACGCCGAGAACAGGGAGACCTGCTGCGCGCTGATCGCGCTGACGAGCGCCTCATAGGGGTCCGGCGCCAGCGGCGGGCGGAAGCCCGCCAGCATCGGCACCAGCTCCCGGAGGACCTGGTCGCCCTTCGCCCACGCATAGAACGGGTCGAGCTCGAATTCGGCGCCGACCAGCGCGTGCGCGACGGGCTCGATCTCCGCGTCGAGCGGCTCGACGTCGACGCCGCCCGGAGCAGCTTCGATCCGGAATTCACGGCCGTTGACGACCCGGTGGACGCCGCCTTCGTGCCAAAGGTTCGCGAGATCCGGTCCGAACGCCCGAAAGCGCTCGGTCGAGAGCTCGAAGTCGTAGGGCTCCGGGAGCCTGAGGAGCGTCAAAGCGCTTTTGCGATGTCGAAGAAGTCGTCGTACCGCTCGTAGGCGACGCCCTGTTCGTCGAGGTAGGCGGCGAGTCCGTCCCGCGCGAAGATCCGGTTTGCAGCCTGGGCTGCGCAGCGGTCCGAGTAGCCGTCGCCAACGTAGACAACGTTCTCGTTCTCGGGCACGTCGGCGCGCTTGCAGGGCTCGCCGCACGTGCGGCAGGCGTCGCCGTTGCGAAAAGTTCCGCGCCAGCCGTCCGGGTGCCACTCGACCTCGTTCGCGCGCACCTCGAGCTCCAGCCCGTGCGACCTCAGAATGGGCTCGATCAGCTGGCGGAAGTTGCTGGAGACGATCAGCGGACGGTGCTCCTCGGCGAACTCGTGGAAGCCCGGCCGCAGCTGCATATGCGCGGCGAGCCACGCCTGCACCTCTTCGAGCGGCGCCTTGATGCCCTCGGCGTCGCGGCGGATCTCTTCGTGCAGCGTGATCTCCCCGCGGCTGAGCGCCGCCGAGGCGTCGAGATAGACCTGCCAGTCGCCGAACTCCTCCATCGCCTTGATCAGCGTGTCCTCGGTCGTCGCCGTGCCGTCCCAGTCGACGATGATCACGGGGCGACCGCCACGTAGAGACCTCGGCCCATCGGCCCCTCCGGGTCGTGCTCGGCCTCGAGCCCGGCGGCGCGGAACGCCTCGAGCTGCTGCTCGACGGTAAAGAGGCCCAGCTCGTGGCGCTCGCTGAAGTGCTCGACGCCGTCGGGCGTGCCGACGAGGTACTGAAACTCGAAGCTCGAGATCGTCCCTTCACGCTCGGCGACGTTGACCCGCGCAATCTTCAGCTCCGGCTCGTCGACGAAGACGGCGCCGACGTGTCGATCCGACCAGGCATCGGGCGTCAGCCACGGCTCGACCACGAGCACTCCCCCCGGCTCGAGGTGCCGCGCCATCGACGCGATCGCGTCGCGAAGCCACTCCTCCGTCTTGACGTAGCCGATCGAGCTGAACATGCAGACGACCGCGTCGAACCGCTTGCCGAGGTCGAACGAGGCCATGTCGCCCTGGTGGAAGGTGGCGTCCGGCAGCCGCTCCCGCGCGACGGCGAGCATCTCGGGATCGAGGTCTAGGCCTTCGACCTCGTAGCGGCCCGCGAGGTGATGTAAGTGGACACCTGTGCCGCAGGCGACGTCGAGCAGGCTCTTGGCTCCGGGCCGGCGCGCCTGGATCAACGCATCGAGCTGCGCCGCCTCACGCGGGTAGTCCCGGATCGACGCGTAGATCGCGTCGTAGATGCGCGCCGAACGAGAGAACAAGCCGGCGCTCAGAAGTGCGAGGTCAGGCCGGCGCCGGTCGCATCGCCGTCCGTAGACGCAGCCTCGCCCTGGCCGCCATCCTCGGCGTTCTCGTACCAGGAGTACGCGTACTTGCCGTCGTCGAGGTCCTTGGCGAACTTCGTCAGCTTCAAGGGGTGGAACGTGTCGCACATGACCGCGAGCTCATGGGTCTCGCGAACGCCGATCGACTTCTCCGCTAGCCCAGGCTGCGGCCCATGCGGCAAGCCCGACGGGTGCAATGTGATCGAGCCGACGTTGACGCCCTTGCGCGAGCCGAAGTTGCCGGAGACGTAATAGATCATCTCCTCGGACTGCAGGTTCGAGTGGTGGTACGGAATCGGCACGGCCAGCTCGTCGAAGTCGAGCTTGCGCGGGCAGAACGAGCAGATGACGAAGTTCTGGCCCTGGAACGTCTGATGCGAGGGGGGCGGTTGGTGGATGCGGCCGGTGATCGGTTCGAAGTCGTGCACGGAGAACGTCCACGGATAGAGGTAGCCGTCCCAGCCCACGACGTCGAACGGGTGGTAGTCGAGGACGTAGGTCTGGTAGCCGTCCCGAACGCGCACCTTGACCGGGAACTCGCCCTTTTCCCGGTGTGTGTTCAGCTGCGTCGGCGGGTGGATGTCGCGGTGGTAGTACGGCGCGCCCTCGAGCAGCTGGCCGTAGGCGTTGCGGTAGCGGCGCGGGGTCTCGATCAGTCCGGGCGTCTCGAAGACGAGGTACCGCTGCTCGCCCTCGGGGCGGAAACGGTAGGTCGTGCCGCGCGGGATGACGACGTAGTCACCGTCCTTGTACGGGACCTCGCCGAAGATCGTCTCGAGCGTCCCGGAGCCCTCGTGGACGAAGATCACCTCGTCGCCCTCGCCGTTCCGGAAGAAGTACTCGGCGCTCTCTGAAGGGCGGCAGAGCGAGATCTCCACGTCGTTGTTCCACATCAACAGCCGGCGGCCGGTGATCTCGTCGCCGCCTGGATCGATGTCGTAGGTGTTGAAGAGCCGGTGCGCGTGGGCGTCGGGCACCCATTCCTCGCGCTCGATCTCCTCGAAATCGCCGAGCTTCATCACCCGGCAGGGCGACTGGAGGTGGTAGAGGATCGACTCGTTGCCGACGAAGCCCTCGAGGCCCATCACCTCCTCGGTCAGGAGGGTTCCGTTGTCCCGGAACTGGATGTGCCGCTTGCGTGGAACCTCGCCGAGGCGCTGGTAGAAGGGCATCGTTTTGAACTCTAGCCCGTGGCCAGAGCCGCGAGCCGGGCGCCAACGACCGGCGCGAACTTGAAGCCATGGCCCGAGCATGCGGAGCCGATCACCACGCGGCCGCGACGCTCGAGGATGAAACGCTCGTCCATCGTGTTGGTGTAGAGGCACGTGTCCGCGGCCGCGGGCCCCGGCTCGGCGAGCTGAAAGCGCTCGCCCGTCCACTTCGCGATCTCGGCGACGATTTCAGGGTCAGGGGCCGCCTGCAGGTCCGGGTCGGTCGGAGGGCCTGCCTTGTGCCGTCCGACCTTGAGCCCGTGCACCGGATCCTTGAGCGCGTAGAAGCCGTGGCCGTTCGCGATCTCGGCGACGACCGAAGGCGGCTTGCCCTCGAGCCGGAAGTAAGCGATCGTCTCCCGCGTCGGGACGACCGGAAGCGCAATCCCCGCGGTCGCGAGGAGTTGCTGGGCCCAGGCGCCGCCCGTGACGACTACCACCTCGGCATCGACGTCGTCGATCGAGTCGACGCGCACGCCCTGTTCGATTTTGGCGCCTCGGCCTTGTGCGCCCCGGAGGAAAGCCCGCTGCGCGCGCTCCGCATAGACGACGCCGGCGTCCGGCTGGAAGAGGGCGGTCATCCCCGGGGGCACGTTGACCGAGAACCGCGCTTCCACGTCGGCAGGCTCGAGCAGCTCGTACGGCGCGCCGCACGCATCCAGCGCGTCCCTTGAGCTCTTGTCGGGATCAGTGCTGAACTCGAGCAGCCCGGGCAGCTCGAGCAACGTCTCGCCCGACTCCTCTTCGAGCGCGCGCCAGCCGGGCAGCGCCTCCTGCGCCATCCGCACCCAGTGCTCATTCGGATAGGCGAAGCGGAAGATCCGGGTCGCGCCGTGGCTCGAGCCGCGGTTGTGCCCGACCTCGAACTGCTCGTAGACGGTCACGTCCCGCCCGTCGCTCGCGAGCGCGTGAGCGGTCGCGAGCCCCATCACGCCTGCGCCGACGACGGCGACCCGGTCTGCGCCCCGCTTGCCGAAGAGCCTCATCACCCGTGCTTCTTGCCGACCCGGTTGCGAAGCACACCTATCCCGTCGACTTCGAGCTCGACGACATCTCCCGGTTGGAGCCAGCGGCCGTCGCCTTGCTCGAGGATGCAGCCGGTGCCGACCGTTCCCGAGCCGATCACGTCGCCGGGGACGAGCTCGGTGTTCGCCGAGGCCCGTTCGAGGATCGCATCCCAGGAGTGGTACATGTCGCCGAGATTGCCGCGAGAGCGCTCTTCGCCGTTCACACGCGCGACCATCTCCAGCCGCAGGTCGCCGAGCTCGTCCGGCGTCACTACCACCGGGCCGAGGGAGGTGGCGAAGTCCTTGCCCTTCGCGGGGCCCAGCCCGACCTTCATCTCGCGTCGCTGCAGGTCGCGCGCCGACCAGTCGTTCATGATCGTGAACCCGCCGATGGTGCCGTCGGCGCCGATCACAGCGGCGACCTCGAGCTCGTAGTCGAGCTCGTTCGAGCCCGCGGGATAGGGAATCTCGTCGTCGGGCCCGTAGATGGCCGCGGGGTTCGAGAAGTAGAAAACCGGCAGCTCGTACCACTCCTCCGGCACGCCCGGGCGACCGGTGACCCGGGCCGCGTTCTTGATGTGCTCCTCGAAGGCGTAGGCGTCGCGCACCGAGGGCGGCCTCGGCACCGGCGCGAGCAGGCGCACGTCCTCGAGCGCGTACTCGTCGTGCTCGCGGGCCGAACCGCCGCCGGTGAAGAACGAGGGGAGATTCTGTGCCGCGAGATGGATGACGCGGTCGCCCTCGATCGCGCCTACCCAACCTCGAACCGGCCGCTCAAGTGGACTAAAAAGGCAAAGCCTCATGAGTCTCCCGAGCGAAGCGATGGGACCTGACAGGCCCGCGGAAAATGCGCAGCATTTTTCGCGGTAATCACGGCTCGGTGTGGACGATCACGTCGGCGATTTCGGGCCGCTCGCGGCGGATCTGCTCCTCGACCTCGCTTGCCCGGCGGTGCGCCTGTTCGAGTGTCATCCCCGGCTCGAGCCCAAGAGTCAGGAAGGCCACGAGACCTTCGTCGGTCTCGACGAAGCGAAGCTCGCGCGGCGCAGCGCCCGTTGCCGAGCGGACGATCTCCTCGACGAAGTCCGAGTCGCGGTCGACGGTCGTGCCCCGGGCGGGCTCCGCCAGCGGCTCGAGGTGCGTCTGCACAGAGACGACCTCGGGAACGGACTCGGCGATCGCCTGCTCGACCTCGCTGGCCACCGTGTGTGCCTCCTCCAGCGGCAGGTCGCCCGGCAGCTTCAGATGGAGTGAGACCTCGGCGCCGCCGTCGGTGCGAAGGACGCTCAGGTTGTGGAGCTCTCGCACCTCCGGCACGCGCTGCGCGGCGGCGAGAACTCGCTCGCGGAGCGCCGCCTCGTCCTCTTGCGGCTCGACGTGGACGACGACGTCGCTTTCGGGAAGTGCTTCGTGCACGGCAGCCTCGACCGCGTCCGCGGCCGCATGGCCCTGACCGACCGCGGCGCCGGGCGGGACGCCGATGACGACGTCGGCGAACTGCCTCCCTCCCGCTTGACGCATGCGCAGTCGCCGCAGTTGCACGGGCGGTGTCAGCGCCGCGATCGCCTGCTGCGCCGCCTCCTGCGCATCGGCGGGCGCACGGTCCATCAGCACGTCGACGTTCCGCCGCATCAGGCGCGCCGCAGCGACGAGCACGAGCGCAGCGACGAACAGCGCGGCCGCGGAGTCCGCCTCCTTCCAACCCGCCCGCACCCCAAGCAGACCCACCAGCACGGCCATCGAGCCGGCCAGGTCGCTGGCGAAATGCATCGCGTTCGCGCCCAGTGCCGAGCTCGAGTACCGGCGTGCGGCGCGGTACGTGACGGCCGTGCGGCTGATGTCGATCACGATCACGAAGACGAGCACAGCGATCGCGTACCAAGCGGGATCGACGTTGCTCGAACTGAAGCCGGCGAGATGTGAGACGGCCCGCCAGACGATCAAGAGGCTCGCGCCGACGAGGATCGCCGCCTCGCCGAGGGCCGCGAGGTGCTCGGCCTTGCCGTGGCCGTAGGCGTGGCCGACGTCGGCGGGGCGCTCCGCCACCCCGAGCGCGAAGAACGTCAGCAACGCTGCGACGAGATCGGTGCCCGAGTGGATCGCCTCCGACAGCAGTCCGAGGCTGTTCGTCGCGATGCCCGCAACCAGCTTGACCGTGATCAGCACGCAGGCCGCGACCACGGAGGCAAGCGCTGTCCGCCGCTGCGGGCTCACCCCTGAAGAATCCCTGAAATGCAGAGAGCCCGCTGTCGCGGGCTCTCTGGCTGGCGCTGAGCTTGTAGCTACTACGCGTCGGCGATGTCGCCCTTGAAGCGCTCCTTCAAGAACGTGCCGGCACCATGACCCTTGTCCCGCCAGTGGCGGAACAGGAGGTGCTGGTTCTTCTTCGCGTGGTAGTCGTAATCGAACTTGCAGTCCTTGCTGTTCGTCTGACACGAGAACTGGGCCGTCGTGCCGAAGAACGCGGCGATGAACATCGACTGCGTACAGGGAATCGTCGCGCAGGTCGCGTTCGGGTTGAACGTCCCGCCGGTGACCGTCCCCGTGATGTAACCCCTCAACGAGCCGACAACGCCCGCACGAACCGTGTTGCCGTGCTTAGACGTGTTCTCGGCACAGTTGCCGGGGCTGACCCCGCCCGTCGTCTGGAAGAAACCCTTGTCCTGCTCGCGGATGCGGTACGAGCCGTCCTTCTTCTTGTGGACCTTGACCGTCCGCATGATCGTGTCGTTGGCCCACGGGGCACCCGAGCAGCCGTTGTCAGTCGTATGGATCAGGACTGTGGCCTTGTTCGGATGCGGCTGCTTGTTCTTGTGCCCGTGACCGGGATCCGCAAAAGCGAACGCCGCGAGCGCAAGAGCGCCCAGGGCAAGAACAGGAAGTACGAGTAGCCGTTTCATATATGTGTAGCTCCCCTTTCGCATGGACTGAATATCCGTGCGTATTCAGCGTGCCCCGATCATGCGCCGCTTGCACGCCGGCTCCTCGTGATTGCGTGGAACTCTTACGTCGTTTTTACACCGGCCGCAGCGGCCAGACGAGGACGTCTTGGCGACGTGAAAAATGGCACAAAGGAGCGCCTTCGAGTGCAAGCTCCGGTGGAGGCATCGTGTTCGTCTCGATCGCGGCCTCGGCCGGCTGCAGCGTCCACGCCGGATGCTGGATCTCGGCGCGGTGGAGACGGCCCTGGTCGACCGCGTAGAGGCAGTACCGCTCGGTCAAGAACCACTCGAGCGACTCCGGCTCCGCGTTAAAGCCTGCTCCGGCCGGGCGGTAACTGGCCGCGAACCGCCGGCCCGGATCGCCGACCCGCTCGCATGAGTAGATGATGCGCTCGCCGCGCCGCTCGACGGACGCCCGCGCCAGGTTGTAGGGCAGCTTGT
>Ga0307308_10000885_pt1 | contig 11428 bp, 8 predicted proteins | sample ER_DNA_195_FD_194501 | JGI IMG/M metagenome (GOLD analysis project Ga0307308, IMG submission 194501) | Bulk soil microbial communities from the East River watershed near Crested Butte, Colorado, United States - ER_DNA_195 | ecosystem: Environmental > Terrestrial > Soil > Floodplain | place: USA...
ACGAGCGGGAGCATCGCGTCCACGTCACGTCGTCGCTCGCGGGCTTGTCCTGCCGGATCAGGCGACTGATGTGGACGCGATGCTCCCGCTCGTCAGCGCGCAGATGCATGCTGCGGAACTTGAGGATCGTAAACGGGCGTCCGCCAAGCCCGAGACGCTGCTGGCGGAAGAAGACCGGCCCGGGCGACTCGGCCTTCACTGCTGCCGCAATGCTGAGCATCAGCGGAGAGGTCAAAACGAGGCCAATCGCGGCCGCAGTCAGATCGAGCGCGCGCTTTGCGACACGGTACCCCGGCGCGGTGTGAGCGATCGGAATCGTCACCGCCCCGGAGGGGTCGAGCGCGTCGGGCGCCGAGCTCATCGCGCGCAGATCGTGGTCGGCATCGGTCAGCGTTGGCCTACGCGGGGCCAGGATCCGCACCGTAGAGCGATCCGATTCCGAGCACGAACCAGAACATGAATGCGGAGGTGTTGCCTTCCAGGCTCATGGTGGTGCCGGCGATGATGCTCATCGCTGCCGTGGCCATCAGGATGCCAGCCACCATCACGTAGCGGCTCCCGGCCTCGCGCCGCACCGTCCTGACCAGGCCCGCCACCACCACTCCGATGGTCGCGATGAACGCGGCGGCCCCGAGGATCCCTCCCTCGATCAGGAGATGCAGCCAGAAGTTGTCGACGGTCTGTTGGAACTGGAAACGCAGCAGCTTGTTCGTGCCGTACTGCAGATACACCGGCGAGGGGAAGTGCGCTGCGGCGGCCCCGCCGTAGCGACCAGGCCCGACACCCACCAGCGGATGGTCGCGCAGGATGGGGATCGCGTTCAGCGCCAGCAGAGTGCGCAGGTCCCGCCCACCGCTGACGTTTCCGACCCGCTCCGCGGTTGTGTCGATGATGTTGAAGTCCGATGGCGGACGGGGCGCGCCCGGGCTGGAACCCACCAGCACGTCGCGCGGCATGACGTTCACGAGTAGGAACGCGAGCGCACCGACGCCGATCCCCGCCAGCAGCACCTTGCGGTCCACGAGGAGGGCGACCGCCAGCGTGCCGAACAGGACTCCCAACCACGAGCCGCGGGAATAGGTCAGCAGGAGCGCCATCGCCAGCACCAACGCGGCGGCCGCCATCGCCCAGCGAGTGCGCCGGCTCGGCAGGCGGACCAAGCCGAACAGCGAGAACGGCAGAATCAGTGCGATGAGGGAGCCAAGCAAGTTCGGGTTCTGAACGATCGAACCGATCCGAGCCGTCTCGCCCGAGCGCCCTGGGAAGACATCCAGCCCAAGGATATTGGGACCCAGCACGCCCTGGCCGACAGCGATGAGAGCCATCAGCACGACAGCCGCCCCCACCGCGCCGATCGCCAGCACCGCCTGCCGATGGCCGAATCCCACGAGACGGCAGAGGTAGAAGAGCGCGACCGCGTCGAGCGTATAGAAGAACCCCGCAGCCACCGCCAGCAGCGGCACCCCGTTGATGAGCGCGGAAACGACGCCGAGCCCTACAAATCCCGTAAGGGCGATCGTTGCGGGATGCCGTATCGCGGGCATGAGTCGGCCATCGCGCAGGCTCACGGCCAGGAGGACCGTCCCGACAACCGCCAGCAGGGCCTCCGAGAAATACTGCGCCACCGATCCGATCTGCGGCGAGATCAGCGGCGCGATGACGAAGCGGTCCACGATCGGAGCGAGCACGACCACGACCAGCATGGCGCGCGGCCAGCGCAGAGTGGCCAGGGCAAGGATGGCCAGCAGCTCGAACACGAAGAGCACGAAGGCAGCGCTCGAGGCACGTACCAGCAGCACGGCCACGGCGACCAATCCGAGGACGAGCAGGCCGACGGCGACGGCAGACGTGCCGCCCCGGAAACTGCGCAGAGGTCGCGAGATGTTCAAGGGCGGACCATTATCTGCATTATTCCGTCTGGCACGTCAGGTCGCCGGCCGATTCGCCATGACTCACGCGCCCTCCCGTGCGCGTGGTCGGGGCGGCCGGATTCGAACCGGCGACCTCCTGCTCCCAAAGCAGGCACGCTGCCAAACTGCGCCACGCCCCGATGCCTTTTCGCCGCCGGCTATTCTAGCCGAGCGGCGCCGATCCCTATGGGGCGGAGCGAATGAGCCGTTCCACCACGGACAGGTAGGCCGGCGCCTGGCGCGACCACCCGTATGGCCGTCCCTGCCGTTGGGCCGCAACGGCATGGAGGCTTGCGGCTCGTGGATCGGCCGCCATCTCGCGAATGGCCTCGGCCAGTGCATCTGGATCGCCACCCGGGACGTATGCCAGCGCAGCGCCATCGAAGTGCGCCCGGAACGTTGCCAGGTCGCTGGCGATGACCGGAACTCCCATCGCCACGTACTCGAGCAGCTTGGTTGAGAGGGAGAGCTGTAGATAGGACTCCGGCAGCGATGGCACCAGCCCGAGATCCGCCTGCGCCAGCAGGCCCGGCAGCTGGTCGAGCGGGACGGGCCCGTGAAGATGAATCCGGTCGCCGGTCCCGGTGCGCGCGATCGCGGCCTCGAGCTGCGGGCGGTAGGGTCCGTCGCCATAGACGTCGAGGCGCACCGTGGGGTCACCTCGTGCGGGCGAGAGGCTGGCGATAGCCTCGATCGCGATTTCGAGCCCATAGATGCGCTGGAGCGCCGAGTGGTGAATGATCCGCAGCTGGCCGTCCTCCATGAACTCGCGTCGCGGGTATCGGTTGGGGTCGAAGAGCCGCTCGTCCGCACCGTTCATCACGACCGTGATCTTTTCCGGATCCGTGCCGCGGGCCACGGCGAGCGCTCGCAAGGGCTCGTGGACGGTGAGCAGCTCATCGGCCATCGCGGACGAGCCCCGTGCCACCACGCCGACGATCGGCCGCAGGAGGCCTCCCGGCAGGCCCGCGAAGCGGTCCTCGAAGAAGGCCGGCATGTCCTCATGCAGATCGAGCAACAGCGGGACGCCGGCCAGCTTCAACGGACCAGCCGCGAAGACAAGGAAGTCGGGGAGCGTCGCGACCTGGACCAAGCGGTATCGACGGCGCCGATGCTCCGCCGTGAGGCGGACCGCCGCCTGACCAGCGAAGGCGAGGTATTCGGCCAGGTGGCCCGCGAAGCCGACATGGCGGCGCCGAACGGGGAGCCGGAGCACGCGCAGGGCGCCGCTCTGCTCCTCGGGCGACTGCCCCGGGTCACGGAGCGCGAAGACGTCGACCTCGTATCCGGCGCCAACGAGCGCATCGGCCTGGCGGCGGATGCGCGGGTCCGCCGGCACAGAGGCGTGGACGACGATGGCGATGGGCCCGACGGCGGCGTCGCTCACTGGTGCTTCACTTCGTCCCAGAGCGCATTCTTCGCCTCGAGGTCGAGCGTACCGAGGTCGATGCCCCGAGTGGCCGCCAACGCTTCCACGGCGCCATGGCGATCGATGAAGCGGCGATTGGCCGCTCGCAGAGCCTCTTCCGGGTCCAGCTCCAACCAGTGGCCGAGCCGAACCAGCACGAAGAGCAGATCGCCCAGCTCATGGAGCCGATCCTCAAGGTCACCGGCGGCGCGGAGCTCCTCCAGCTCTTCCGTGACCTTCGCCCAGACACCGTCGACGGTCGGCCAATCCCAACCCAAGGCACTGGCGCGATCCTGGATCTCGCGGCTCGCCGGCAGCGCGGGCAGAGCCCGAGCCACCCCGGCGAACGGACCGGCATCCTGCCCGGTCTCGTCGCGCTCCGAGGCCTTGATCGTCTCCCAGTTGGTGAGCACCTCGTTCGCTCCCGAGACTTCGAGGTCGCCGAAGACGTGTGGGTGGCGGCGCACGATCTTGGTCGCGATGGAGCGGTACACATCGGTCAGGTCGAACTCGCCGACCTCTGCCGCGAACTGGGCATGCAGGATCACCTGCAGCAGGAGGTCGCCAAGCTCCTGGGCCAGATCGGCGGGCGTCCCGCGCTCGATGGCGTCAACCGTCTCGTAGGCCTCCTCCAGCAGGTAGGTGCGCAGGCTGGCGTGCGTCTGACGACGATCCCACGGGCAGCCGTCCGGCGCTCGCAGGCGAGCGCTGATCGCCGCGATGCCGTGTGGCGAGGCGAGATTGTCGACTGCCGCGAGCGGAGGCACCAGCCAGTCGGCGGCGGCCAGCCGCGGCTCGTCGAGCCGCTCCAGAGAGGCCGTTCTTCCCGTCGCCAGATCGCGTAGCTGATGGTTGCGCGGATACAGTGCGACCAGGATCTCGTGCGCGCCTGCGCGGGCATGGCGCCCGGGGAGCGCCGGGGCGGGTTGGCCCCCAGGCTGCGAGCGCATCACCACGAGCGGTAGGCTTGGATCGAAGGCCGCCCCCGGCAGACGATCCGCCGAGACGAGCTGAACGCCGTCCGCGGGGTCGAGCCCGGCGGCGGCGAGCAGCTGGTCGATCGAGCGCCGCGCGGCCACTCCGGGCGCCTCAGCCGGTGGTCGATGCGGCGAACTGCGGGTCGATCCAGACCTCCGCCGGGCGCTTGATCTCGGCCAGCCAGCGGGCGAACCCGGAGCTGCGAATCGACTTCAGGCGATCGTCAGGCACGGCTCGGCTCTCGCTCACCTCGAGCAGCTTGAAGATGTAGATGCCGCCGCCCGACAGGGCGACCGGGTCGCTGATATCGCCCACCTTATCGAGGGCAAAGATGGCCTGCTCCAGGGCCGGGTCGAGCTCATAGTGCGCCACCCAGCCGAGCTCGCCGTCCTTGGTCGCGGTCGGGGCATCCTCGCTGACCTGCCGCGCGACCTTTCCGAACGATGCCGGGTCCTTACGCAGCCTGATGACCAGGTCAGCGGCCTCCTGCGCCGGTGTGCTGCGCTCCGCGGTCACGGCGATCAGGTGATAACCGAACTGCGTCCGCACCGGAGGGCTCAGCTCGCCAACCTTCAGCTTCTTGAGCGCGTCGCCGAACTCGGGCACGAACTGCGTGGAGGCCGGATCCTGCCAGCCAAGATCCCCGCCCTTGTCTTTCGATCCCGGGTCTGAGCTCTCCTTCGCCGCGATCGCGAACCAGTCGGCATCAGGCGCGGCCAGCTGCTGGCGCACGGCGGTGGCCTTTTGGAAGGCGGCGATCCACTGCCGGTCGGTGGCTTTGGTCTGGTCCTGCTGCCCAGGAAGTGGCTGGACCAGTACGTGCCGCACCCGAACCTCGCGCACCGGCGCGGCGGGACCGGCCGCGATGAAGATCTGGGCGACCCGACGCTGAGGCTGGCTCGCCGCGACCACCTTGTCCGTGAAATGCTGCCGATACGCCTCTCGCAGCACCTCGTCACGGATGTACGCGCGGTACGCGTCGCCGGCAACCCCGCTCGTGGCGAGCAGCTTCACCAGCGTCTCATCCGTTCCGCCCGGGATGCGGTCGTCCACCTTGAGTAGCACGTAGCCACGAGCGGTCCGCACGGGCCCGACCACGGCACCCTTCGCGGCGCTGCCGACATCTTTGGCGTACTCCCCGTAGGTTGCATCCGCATCAGCGACGAGCCCGATCTTGCCACCCGTCTGCGCGGTGCTGTCGGCGCTCACAGCGCGCGCGACCGCGGCAAAATCCTCACCGGCCTTCACGCGCTTGAGGGCGGCTGCCGCTTCCTGCTCGGCTCGCTTGAAATCCGCCTCGGTCGGGGCAGCCGCCGGCTGTGACGCACTGGTGGCGGCGGTCGCCTCCAGCAGGATGACGCTGAGCCCTACTCGCTGAGGCCGGGCCCGCCGCTTGGCGATCTCGGCGTCGACCTGCTGATCGCTGACCGAGATTGCGAGCTCCCCGGCACGGCTCTTGAGGACCTGGCCTTCGACGAGGGAGTTCGTCGCGTCGCCGGTCACGCTCGTGATCCGCGCCGAGAGCTGCTGCATCTGCTGCTGGATGATCTGGTCCCGGGCACCGCCGAGCTGGCTCTGGAGATCGGCCAGCTGCGCGGACCTCTCGGCGGTCAGGACCCGCTCGCGAGCCGCGAGCTGCTCGCGGTCGAACGCGACCCCGCCAACGCTGGCGACCGGGCGCAGATTGGCTTCCCAGAAGCTGCTCCAGGCGCTCGCACCGAAGATGCCGAGGGCCACCGCAATGGCGATCGCGAATCCCGCGACGATGAGCTGCTGCGTGCGCAGCTCATCCTGCCAGCGGGGTCGATGCTTACGGTCGAGGACCGGGCGGTTACGGAACGACATGCTCGGTGGAATCGTCTCCAGGCAGGACTCGGCAGGGAGCCGTGGCGGGGCGGGGCGCCATGCTAGCCGAAGAGGCCTCTGCTTGCCACCGGCCCGGCAGGATATCGGCCGGGTTCACTTCGCCGCCGAAGGCGGACGCAGACCTTCCCGAAGCGCCTCCCAGCGAAGGCGGACCACCATCAGCACGGCCTCGCCAACGATCGATCCGGTCATCTTGGAGGAGCCAGCAACCCGCTCGCGAAAGATGATTGGGACCTGGATGATCTTGGCGCCGCGCTGGTGCGCCCACCAGGTCGTCTCGACCTGGAAGCCGTATCCGCTGGCGGCCGCCTGGCGCATGCGGATCGACTCGAGCAGCTCGCGCCGCCAGGCCTTGAATCCGCCCGTCAGGTCGCGGTAGGGCAGGACCAGCAACGTCCGCGCGAACAGGGTGCCGGCGCGGCTGATCAGCCGGCGGCGCAGCGGCCAGCCCACCGTCCCCCCGCCGTGAATGTAGCGCGTACCCAGCACGAGATCAGCATCGCGCATGAGCGGAGTCAGGAGGCGCGGCAGGTCGCGCGGATCGTGGCTGAAGTCGGCATCCATCTGGACCACTGCTGCGGTCTCCGGTCGCTCCAGGACCCATCGGAACCCGTCGCGGTAGGCAACTCCAAGCCCCTGCTTGGCCGGCCGATGCAGCACGCTCAGCCGCGGCTCGCGTGTCGCCAGGGTATCGGCGAGCTGCCCGGTGCCATCGGGTGAGTTGTCGTCGACCACCAGCAGGCGCGCCTCCGGCAGCGCCGCCAGGATCGCATCACTGATCCGCTCAATATTCTCGCGCTCGTTATAGGTCGGCAGCACGACCCACACGCCGCGCCCCGCCGCCAGGCCAACGCGGGGCAGCACAAATTCGTCGCTCATCCGCGCTAACGGCCGATCCCGACGTACTCGATCCCCGCTGTCGAGAAGCGCTCCCTATCGAGCGCGTTGCGACCGTCCACGAAGAGCTGCAGCCCGGGGAGGGTCTTCGGATCGAGCGAGCCGTACTCGCTGTGCGCGGCCTGAAGGATGGCGACCTTGATCGGGCTTGGATTGGCCATGTCGTAGGGCTCGAAGCCAACCTCACGGAGGTGCTCCGCGCCGAAGTACGGGTCGTGCGCAAAGACCTGTGCGCCGGCCGCTCGCAGCTCGTCGCGAAGGCGAAACGCGCTGCTGAACGCATCCTCGCGCACGTCTCCGCGGTATGCGATCCCGAGCAGCAGCACCGCCTGGCCGTCGAGCGAGCCGACCCGATCCTCCACGAGATCGATCGTGTAGCGCGACATCTCCTCGTTGATCTGACGGGCAAGGGGCGGAATGCGCAGCTCTGGCGCGTCGTTGAAGAGGAAGTGCGGATAGACCGGAATGCAATGCCCACCGACCCCGACTCCAGGTTGGTGGATGTGGCTATATGGCTGTGAGTTGGCCGCGCCGATCACCTCGAGCACGTCGATTCCGCGCTGCGCCGCGTAGCGCGCATACTCGTTGGCCAGGGCGATATTGACATCGCGGTAGGTGGTCTCAGCCAGCTTGGTCATCTCTGCGGTTTCGGAGTTCGTGACGGCCCAGACCTGGGTCTCCGGCTCAAGCACGGACCGATAGAACTCGACGGCGCGCCGGGTCGACGCCTCGCTCGTCCCGCCAACGATCTTGGGATAGCGCTCGAGGTCGAGAAGGACGCGCCCGACCAGGACTCGCTCTGGACTGAACGCGAGGTCAAGGTCACGGTCGATGACGAGGCCGCTCGCCTGGGCAAGCATCGGTCCGAACCGGTTGCGGGTGGTGCCCACGGGGAGCGTAGTCTCGTACACCACCAGGGTCCCCGGCTGAAGGCCTCTGGCAATCTCGCGGGTCGCCGCGTCGATGGGGCCGAAGTCGATCTGACGCTGATCATCAACCATCACCGGGACGATCACGACCACCGCCTCAGCCGCCCGGACTCCCTCCGCATCGTCGGTGGTTGCCCGCAGCCGACCCGCGCGCACCAGCTCAGGCACTCGATCGATGAGCGCCTGCTCGTCGAGATGCGGCGACTCGCCACGATTGATCGCCTCCACGATCCAGGCGGCCGTGTCGCAGCCCAGCACCTCGTGGCCGCGGTGCGCGTACTGGACGGCGAGCGGCAGGCCGATGTGGCCGAGCCCGACGACGGCGATCTTCACGCCAGCGCCTCCTGCAGCGCCGCCCCTGAGATGACCCGACCGCTCGACGCCGCCTCGACCATCTTTCGGGCCAGCAGGAGGGCGATCATCGCGTCGTGCGGCTCGACCGGCGAGGGACCGCCGCTGCGCACGGCAGCTGCGAACTCGCCGAGCTCGACCTCGAGCGGCTCCTGGCGCCGGATCTGACGTCGCGTCATCTCGCCCTCGGCCACCGAGGTGATGGGCGGGCCGGTGTCGTCCGCGCCGCGGTTCTCCCAGGTGAGCGACGCGTCCGGGTTGGCATAGAAGATCAGGTCCTGGTTGATGTAGTTGACGACGTACATGCCACGCTCGCCGGTGACGGTCAGCGTTCGACGTTTGGTCGGCGTCAGCCAGTTGATGTCGAGGATGCCAATCACGCCATTCGCGAACTTGATCATGCCGTTGAAGAGGTCTTCGTGGTCGGTATGAATGCGCTGCTCCGTCTCGGCGTACAGCCGTACCGGCTCGCTCCCGAGCAGGTAACGCATGATGTCGATGTCGTGGGGGGCAAGGTCGACGACAACCCCGACATCGCGAATTCGCGCCGGGAAGGGCCCCAGTCGGGTCGCCTTGATCTGGAAGATCCGCCCCAGCTCCCCCTCCGCCAGACGCCGGCGCAGCTCGCGGATTGCCGGGTTGAATCGCTCGATGTGGCCGACCGTCAGGATGCGGCCAGCGCGCTCGGCGGCCGCGATCATCTCCTCTGCCTCGGCCCGGTTCGAGGCGATTGGCTTCTCGACCAGGACGTTCGCGCCGGCTCCGAGGGCGGCGAGCGTGGTGACGAGGTGCAGCGAAGTGGGCGCCACGATGCTGACCAGGTCGAGCTGCTCCTCGGCGAACATGGTCGCCGGATCGGGGTAGCCGCGCGCCCCGCGGCCGGTGGTCGCGCGACGCATGGCGTCCGGGTCCGGGTCAGCGACGGCCACCAGCTCGACGCCGGCCAGCTCGTCGTAGACGCGAACGTGATTCCGCCCCATCATGCCCAGCCCGATCACGGCCGCGCGCAGCGGCGCTTCGCCCGCGCCGCCGCTCACGCCGAAGCTGACCCGACGCGGAGCGACCCGAGCTCGGCCGCCGTGGCATTGACGGCGGCAATCACCGTGTCCACCTCCTCATCGGTCAGGGAAGGGTGAACCGGGATCGAGAGCACCTCGCCGGTCAGCTGCTCTGTGACCGGGAACTGCAGGTCGCCGTAGCCCAGCGCCACGAACGGCTTCTGGCGATGGACGGGGACCGGGTAATAGATGGCGCTGCCGACGCCGCGCTCTCGGAGGCGATCGGCGAACTCGTCCCGCCGCTGCACCCGAATCGTGTACTGGTGGAACACGTGCTTGGTGTCAGCACGGACGCCCGGCGTGATGACGCCCTCCAGCTCCGACCCGTAGCGCCCGGCGATCGCGATGCGGCGCTGGTTGTAGCCCGGCAGCTTGGTCAGCTGGGCCAGGCCGATGCTGGCGTGCAGGTCGGTCATGCGGAAGTTGTAGCCGAGCACGTCGTGGTGGTAGCGCACCTTCATCCCGTGCTCCCGAAGCAGACGAAGGCGATCGGCGAGCTCGAGGTCGTCGGTGGTCACCATGCCTCCCTCGCCGGTGGTCATGTTCTTGGTCGGGTAGAAGCTGAAGCAGCCTGCCCCCCAGCTGCCGCTGCGGCGATCCCCGATCGCGGCCCCGTGCGCCTGCGCCGCGTCCTCGACGATCGCCAGCCCGTGCCGCTCAGCGATCTCGCCGATGGCGTCCATCTCGGCAGGGTTGCCGTACAGGCTGACCGGCATGATCGCCCTGGTCCGCGGTGTGATCGCCCCTTCGATCTGCGCCACGTCGATTGTGTAGCTCGCAGCGTCGATGTCGACGAAGACCGGACGCGCGCCTGTGAAGAGGATACTGTTCGCGCTGGCGATGAAGGTGAACGGTACGGTCACAACCTCGTCGCCGGGGCCGATCCCGTAGCCGAGCAGCGCGAGGTGCAGCGCCGTCGTGCCGGAGCTGGTCGCGACCGCCTGCGTTACGCCAATGAAGTCCGCGAAGCGTCGTTCGAGCTCCGCCACGCGCGGCCCCTGCGCCAGGGCACCGGCCTCCATGGCGCTCCAGACGAGCTCCTTCTCCTCCGCCCCCATCTGTGGGCGTGCGATCGGTATCAACTCAGCGTCGCCTCCATTGCGCGCCGCCCGAGGTCGGCGCGCCGTTCCTCGTATCGTTCCATTGCGGCCACGATCCGCCCGGCGGTCTGGCCATCGCCGTACAGCGGCGGCCGAGCTGCCGGGGTTTCCCGCAACGCAGCTGCGATTGCGCTCGGCAGGGCTGCCGGCGTGGGTGCGAGCCGGTTCCAGCCCGCGCTCACGGTCTCCACCCATTCGGTCTCCGTGCGCAGCGTGACACACGGCACCCCGGCGAGGTAGGCCTCCTTCTGCACGCCGCCCGAGTCGGTGGCCACCAGCGCCGCATCGTGCTCCAGCGCGACCATCTCGAGATACCCCGCCGGTTCGGTCGGGATGAGATTTGCCGGCAATGCGACGGCGGATCGCTCCAGGGTGGCGCGGGTGCGTGGATGAATCGGGAAGATGACGGGTCGATCACCGGCGAGGGAACCGACCCACGCGGCGAGGCGACGGGAGTCATCGACATTCTCCGCGCGATGGAGCGTGAGGAGCAGGTAGCCGGGGTTCTGACGCGCGACCGGCGGCAGCCGGCCCTCAGTCCGCTCGACCGCCCACGAGAAGGCGTCGACCATCACGTCTCCAACCTGCTCGGCGCGTTCGCCCAGTCCCTCGCGCTCAAGGTTCTGCATGGCGGCGTCGGTGGGGGCCAGGAGGAGGTCGCCCAGATGATCGGCGACGATGCGATTGCGCTCCTCCGGCATGGCCAGGTTGAACGAACGCAGCCCGGCCTCCACGTGCGCCAGCCACGGCCGGACGCCGTCGTCGTAGGCGATCTTCGACGCGACGATTGCAGCAGCCAGGGTCGAGTTCGTGTCGCCGTAGACCAGGACCCCGTCAGGGCGATGCTCGAGCACGACCGGCTCGAGGCGGCGCAGGATCTCGGAGGTCATGACCGCATGGCTGCCGCTGCCGACCTCGAGGTTGAGGTCCG
>Ga0307308_10000886_pt1 | contig 11427 bp, 10 predicted proteins | sample ER_DNA_195_FD_194501 | JGI IMG/M metagenome (GOLD analysis project Ga0307308, IMG submission 194501) | Bulk soil microbial communities from the East River watershed near Crested Butte, Colorado, United States - ER_DNA_195 | ecosystem: Environmental > Terrestrial > Soil > Floodplain | place...
GCTCGAGGTCGCCGATCTCGACGCGGCCGTGCGGTTCTACGGGGAGGTGCTCGGTTTGCCTGTGCAGCGGCGCTCGGACGAGCGTGCGTGGTTCCTGGTCGGCGAGCGTTCGCGGATCGGCCTCTGGTCGCCGCAGGTCGGAATCGCCGGCGGCCGGGGCGGCGCCCACGTGCATTACGCGATGCACATCGGCGACGACGACTACGAGGCGGCGGTCGCGCGCCTGCGCGAACACGGCCTCGATGTGCACGAAGAGGACTTCGAAGACAGCGGCCGTGCTGCATACGTCACCGACCCGGATGGCAACGTCGTCGAGCTCTGGACGTGGGGGGCATGAACCGACTGGCGCAGGAGACGAGCCCGTACCTCCTGCAGCACGCGGACAACCCCGTCGACTGGTACCCGTGGAGCGACGAGGCCTTCTCGAAGGCGCGCGCGGAGGACAAGCCGGTCCTGCTCTCCGTCGGCTACGCCGCCTGCCACTGGTGCCACGTGATGGAGCACGAGTCCTTCGAGGACGAGGACACCGCCGCGCTGATGAACGAGCGTTTCGTAAGCGTCAAAGTCGACCGCGAGGAGCGGCCCGACGTCGATTCGCTGTACATGGACGCGGTCGTCGCGCTAACGGGGCAGGGCGGTTGGCCGATGACCGTCTTTCTCACGCCGGAGGGCGAGCCGTTCCTCGGCGGCACCTACTACCCGCCCGAGCCGCGGCACGGGCTGCCGAGCTTCCAGCAGGTGCTGACGGCCGTCTCGGACGCGTACCGCGAGCGCCGCGGCGACGTCTCACGCCAGGCCTCGGCGATCGTCGACGCCGTTCGCCAGTCGGCCGAGCTCCGACCCTCGACCGATCCGCTCACCGAGAGCATGCTCGGCGAGGCGGCCCGCGCGCTCGAGCGCCAGTTCGACCGCGAGTGGGGCGGCTGGGGCGGCGCGCCGAAGTTCCCGCCCGCCTCGACGCTCGAGTTTCTTCTGCGCATGCACCTGCGCGGCGACGAGGAGGCCCTGCCGATGGTCACGCAGACCCTCGACGCGATGGCCGCGGGCGGCATGTACGACCTCGTCGGCGGCGGCTTCCACCGGTACTCGGTCGACCGCGAATGGCTCGTCCCGCACTTCGAGAAGATGCTCTACGACAACGCGCTGCTGGCCGCTGTGTATCTCCACGGCTGGGTCGTGACCGGCGACGAGCGCTACCGCCGTGTGGCCGAGGAGACGCTCGACTACATGCTTCGCGAGCTCCTCCTGCCCGAAGGCGGCTTCGCCTCGGCGCAGGACGCGGATACGGACGGGGTCGAAGGCCTGACCTTCACGTGGAGGGCCGACGAAGGCGTACGCGAGGAGCTGCTCCAGCCCTTCGAGGACGGGCGATCGGTGATCCGCGGCGAGCTGAGCGCGGACGAGCGGGCACGGCTGTTCGAGATCCGGGAGCAACGAACGAAGCCGCTCCGTGACGACAAGGCGATCACGGCGTGGAACGGGCTGGCGCTGGCCGCGCTTGCCGAGGCGGGTCGACGCCTCGAGCGTGCCGATTACGTCGACGCGGCGCGCAGGCTCGGCGAGTTCCTCCTCGGCCCGCTCTCCAAGGGAGGCCGCCTGCACCGCACGTTCCGAGCCGGCGAGACCAAGGGCACGGGCTACCTCGAGGACTACGCCGACGCGGCCCACGGCCTGCTCGAGCTGCACGTGGCGACGGGCGAGCTGCACTGGCTCCAGGAGGCGAACCGCTTGTCCCGCCTCGCCGTGGAGCTCTTCGCGGACGACGAGCGCGGCGGCTTCTTCCTGTCGCCCGCCGACGGGGAGGAGCTCGTCGCGCGCAAGAAGGACCTCGAGGACCACCCGACGCCGTCGGGCAACTCGATGCTCGCCTCCGTGCTACTTCGCCTGTCGCGCATCTACGGGGAGGACGAGCTCGACCGCCGAGCGGTCGGCGTCTTCCGTCTCGTCCATGGAGCCGTCACGCGCGCGCCGTCCGCATTCGGACATGCATTGACGGCGCTCGAGCTCCACTTCTCGCCGCCCCGGGAGCTCGCGATCGTCGGGCCGGTGAACGCACCGGTCGCCCGCGCCGCGCTCGCGCCCTTCCAGCCGAACACGGTCGTCGCCGTGGGGCCCTCCGACGAGGTCCCGCTGCTCGCCGGCAAGACATTTGTCGACGACCAAGCGGCGGTCTACGTCTGCGAGCGGTTCACGTGCCTGGCGCCGGTCACCGACCCGGCCGCGTTCTAGTCGTACGAAACGTTCACAGGCTCTTTACAAAGACCTCACGCCGCGGCGGGACACTCCCCGCGATGGCAGCCTCGACACGTTGGATCGTCCTGGCCGCCCTGGCTGCGGGGCTCATTGCCGTGGCCACGCTCAGCGGCTCGGCCGCGGGCGAGTCGAAGTCCTCGTCGGCCGTCCGCCCCAACGTCCTCGTCCTGATGACCGACGACCAGACGGTCGAGTCGATGCGCGTCATGCCAAACGTGAAGACGCTGATCGCCGACCAGGGCGTCACCTTTGACAACAGCTTCGTCTCCTACTCGCTCTGCTGCCCGTCGCGCTCGACCTTCCTCACCGGCCAGTACGCACACAACCACGGCGTCTGGGGAAACACGGCGCCCAACGGCGGCTACTACAAGCTCGACTCGACGAACACGCTCCCGGTCTGGCTCCAGCGCGCCGGCTACCAGACCATCCACCTGGGCAAATACCTGAACCAGTACGGGACGCGGAACCCGCGCGAGATCCCGCCGGGTTGGGGCCAGTGGTACGGCACGCCCGATCCGTCCACCTATCGCTACCTGAACTACCAGATCAACGAGAATGGGAACCTCGTCCAGTTCGGCAATGCCGCCGCCGACTACAAGACCGACGTCGAGTCGCGCCTCGCGGTCGACCTCATTTCGCGCCAGGCCGCCGATCCGCGCCCGTTCTTCATGTGGGTCGCCTTCCTCGCGCCCCATAGCGGTAACCCGCGTGACGCGGACGACCCGAGCGGCATCGCGACGCCGTCACCCGCTGGGCGCCACAAGAACCGCTTTGCGAATGAGCCACTCCCGACACCACCGTCGCTCAACGAGGCCGACATGTCCGACAAACCGGCGGCAATGCGGAACCGGCCGCTGCTTACTCCGGCCAGGCTGGCGGCGATTCGCGAGAGCTACCAGCAGCGGCTCGAGTCGCTGCTCGCGGTCGACGAGGCGGTCGCGCAGATCGTGAACGAGCTCACCCGGATCGGGAAGCTCGACAACACGTACATCATCTTCACCTCGGACAACGGATTCTTCCACGGCGAGCACCGCGTGGCCGCAGGGAAGGTCCTGCTCTACGAGCCGTCGATCCGGGTCCCGCTGCTCATCCGCGGGCCTGGGATCCCAACCGGCCAGCGCCGCTCGCAGTTCGTGGGCAATATCGACCTCGCGCCGACGATCGTCCAGGCGACGGGCGCTCAGCCCGGACGGGTCACGGACGGTCGCTCGCTGATCCCGTTCGCGAAGGACAAGCTGCTTCAGTCGGGGCGCGACATCCTGCTCGAGACGCCGACCTACGCGGGCGTCCGCTCGCCGAACTGGCTCTACGCCGAGCACGTGACCGGCGAGAAGGAGCTGTACAACCTCGCCCGCGACCGGTACGAGCTGAACAGCCTGCAGACGAACCCGGACTCTGACCGGATGGAGGCGAACCTCGCGATGCGCCTCGCCAGGATGCGGCAGTGCAAGGGCCCGGTTTGCCGCCGCGGCGTCCAGCTTTCCCTGGGCACCCGTCTGCAGCGAAACGGGCGCGGCTGCCGCGCGTCCAGGGTCTTTGCCAGGGTCGGTGGCCCCTCGACGCGACGCATCGCGAACACGGCGTTCTACCTCGACGGGCACCTGCTCAAGCGGGATCGCCGCGCTCCGTTCACGGTCTTCGTCCCGAAGCGCTTCGCGAAGCCGGACGGGTCTCTGCTCGAGGCGCTGACGACGCTGAGCGACTCGCGCCGGCAGACGGTTACGCGCCACATCGCCGGCTGCTCCTTCTAACAAGGGACGGGCCGTAACAAGGGCCAGGCCCTTGTTAGCTCCAGCACGAGGGCCTGTCCCTTGCGAAGGAACCGCCACGGCTTCGCGCCGACATAGGAGAATCGCGGGGTGCGAGTCGCCAGCTACCGTGCGCCGAACTTCGTTTTTAGCGAGCACGAGTTCGAACTGCCGCTCGATCACGCCCAGCCGGGCGGACCGACGATCACCGTCTTCGCCCGCGAGGTCGTCACTTCGGCCCACGAGCACGACGACCGGCCGTGGCTCGTCTACCTCCAGGGCGGGCCGGGTTTCGAGGCCCCGCGCCTCCTCAAGCTGATCGACGAGACGTGGTGGGAGCGCGCGCTCCAGGACTACCGGCTGCTGCTCCTCGACCAGCGCGGAACCGGGCGTTCGACTCCGGTCGGGTCGCTTCCGGACAGGTCCGCGCCAGACCAGGCCGAGTATCTGACCCACTTCCGGGCCGACTCGATCGTTCGGGACGCCGAGGCGATCCGCAAGGAGCTCGGGATCGAGAAATGGAGCGTGCTCGGCCAGAGCTTCGGCGGCTTCTGCGTCGTCACCTACCTCTCGCAGGCGCCGGAGGGCCTGGTCGAGGCGTTCGTCACCGGCGGCCTGCCGCCGCTGGAACGGCATCCGGACGACGTCTATCGCGCGACGTACGAGCGGACGCGCGCCAAGAACGACGCGTACTACGCGCGCTATCCCGAGGACCGAGAGCGCGTGCGTAGCATCGTCGAGCGGCTCGAGACGGAAGACGTCCGGCTGCCGTCCGGCGACCGGCTGACCGGCCGGCGCTTCCGCCAGCTCGGGCACGTGCTCGGGATGAGCGACGGCGCCGAGACCGTCCACTACATCGTCGAGCTGCCATTCGGGTCGCCCGCGCTCCTGCATGACGTCGAGCTGTTGCAGTCGTTTGCGCGGAACCCGCTCTACGCAGTCATCCACGAGGCGTGCTACGCGACAGGCGCCGCGACCCGCTGGTCGGCCGATCGCGTCTTCCCGGAGGACGTGCGGGACGATCCGACCTTCCTCACGGGCGAGCACATCTATCCGTGGATGATCGAGGAGTACGGCGCACTCGAGCCATTGGCAGAGGCGGCGCAGATTCTGGCCGAGCACGAATGGCCGGCGCTGTACGACGTCGAACGCCTCGCGGGCAATGAGGTTCCGGCCGCGGCCGCGATCTATGCCGAGGACATGTACGTCCCGCGCGAGTTCTCGGAGGAGACCGCCGCCGCCATCCGCGGCCTCCGTCCCTGGGTGACGAACGAGTACGAGCACGACGGCCTGCGCGCGAACGGCAAAGGCGTCCTCGGGCGGCTGCTCGATCTCGTCCAGGGCCGGGCCTAGCGCCTTGGCGCTGCTCGAGCTCGACCATGTCACGCGGCGCTTCGGAGGCGTGGTCGCGCTCGACGACGTCTCGTTCTCGGTCGAGCAGGGCGAGATCGCGGGGCTGATCGGGCCGAACGGCGCGGGCAAGACGACGGCCTTCAACGTGATCACGCGGCTGTACAAGCCGGACGACGGCGAGGTCACGTTCGACGGCGAGAGCATCCTCGAAACGCCTCCGCACGGAGTGATCCGGCGCGGGATCGCCCGCACCTTCCAGAACGTCGAGCTGTTCCCCTCGATGACCGTTGGCGACAACGTCCTCGTCGGAGCGCACTCGCGGCGCGCCGCAAGGTCGGGGCTGCGCGAGATCCTCGAGTACCTAGAGCTCGAGCGACTCGCGGAACGGCCCGTCTCCGGGCTGCCGTACTCGACGCGCAAGCGCATCGAGCTCGCCCGGGCGCTCATCTCGGAACCGCGACTCCTACTGCTCGACGAGCCTGCGGGTGGCCTCAGCCATGAGGAGGTCGAGGCGCTCGCCGGGCTCATTTCGCGCACGCGCGAGCGCTACGACCTCACCGTGCTCCTCGTCGAGCACCACATGAACCTCGTCATGAGCGTCTCCGACTCGGTCACCGTCCTCGACTTCGGCAGGAAGATCGCTGCCGGCACGCCCGCCGAGGTGCAGAGCGACCCGGCCGTGATCGAGGCCTACCTGGGGACGACCGACTGATGGCTCCGCTGCTCGAGCTCGAGGACGTCCACGCGCGCTACGGGCCGGTGGAGGCGCTTCACGGCGTGTCGCTGAGCGTGGGAGAGGGCGAGGTCGTGGCCGTCCTCGGCGGCAACGGCGCCGGCAAGACGACGACGCTCCGCGCCGTCTCGGGGCTCGTGACGACTTCGGGCCAGGTCCGGTTCGGGGGCGAGAACATCACACGCGCCGCGCCGGAGCGGGTCGCGCGCGCCGGCATCGCGCACGTCCCGGAAGGACGCGGCATCTTCGGGGAGCTCTCGGTTCACGAGAACCTCCGCCTCGGCGCGTACCTCCAGCGCGGCGGCTTCGCCCAGAGCTACGAGCGCGTGTGCGGGTACTTCCCCTGGCTCGAGCGGCGCCGTGCGCAGCAGGCCGGAACGCTGTCGGGCGGCGAACAACAGATGCTCGCCATCGCCCGCGCGCTGATGTCGCAGCCCCGGCTGCTCATGCTCGACGAACCGTCGCTCGGACTGGCGCCGATCGTCGTGCGGGAGATCTTCGGGATCCTCGGCGACCTGAACGAGAAGGAGGGCCTCGCCGTCCTCGTCGTCGAGCAGAACGCGAAGCTCGCGCTGCGCTCGTCGAGCCGTGCGTACGTGCTCGAGGTCGGGCGGGTCGCGCTCGAGGGCCCGAGCACCGAGCTGGCCGAGGACGAGTCCGTCCGCAACTCCTACCTGGGGTACTGACATGACCGAGTTCCTGCAACAGGTCGTCGCAGGACTCGCGTCGGGATCCATCTACGCCCTGCTCGCCCTCGGGATTGTGATCATCTACCGCTCGACCGGCGTCGTGAACTTCGCCCAGGGCGAGATGGCCACGTTCACGACCTTCATCGCCTGGACGCTCGTCGACCACGGCGTCGGCTACTGGGGCGCCTTCGGGCTCACGATCCTGATCGCGTTCGTCGGCGGGATCGCGCTCGAGCGGATCGTCGTACGACCGGTCGAGGGGAAGCCGGTGATCAACGGGGTCATCCTCACGATCGGGCTCTTCATCCTCCTGGGCGGCCTTTCGAACTGGATCTGGAAGGCAGAGGTGCGCTCGTTCCCGCCCAGCCGGCCGTTCCCGACGAGCGCCTGGGACCTCGGGGGCGTGGCGGTGTCGAAGCAGGACGCGGGGATCCTCGCCGTCACGCTCGTCCTCATGGCGCTGCTGTGGGGTCTCTTCCGGTACACGAAGCTCGGGCTGGCGCTGAGGGCCTCGGCGCTGAACCCGGTTGCTAGCCGGCTCGTAGGGATCCGGGTCGGCTGGATGCTCGGGCTCGGCTGGGGGCTCGCGGCTGCCATTGGCGCTGTGGCGGGCCTCTTCACGGCTGCGGCCAATCCGCCGCTCGACCCGAACATGATGCGGCCCGTTCTGATCTACGCCTTCGCCGCTGCGGTCGTTGGCGGTCTCGAGAGCCCGGTCGGCGCCGTCGTCGGCGGCCTCGTGATCGGAGTCGTGCTGAACTTGATCTCCACCTACGACACGCACCTGCACCTCGACCTCGACCGCGTGCGGCTCCCGGTCGCCCTCGCGCTGATCCTGATCGTGCTGCTCGCCCGCCCCACCGGTCTCTTCGGAAAGCAGGTGGTGCGCCGTGTCTAGGCTCGCCGTCGCCCGCACGGTCGCGGCGGTCCTCGCCTTCGCCGCGAGCGTTGCTTTCATCCTCGTCGCTCCGCACTGGGACAAGGTCGGCGACATCAAGGGCGCACAGATGGGCACGTACTTCATCGCGATCGTCGGGCTGAACATCGTCACGGGCTACACGGGTCAGATCTCGCTCGCCCAGGGCGCCTTCATGGCGGTCGGCGGCTACACGACCGCGTTTCTCGTCACCCATGGCGTCCGGGACCTGTGGACGATCCCGGTCGCGGCGCTCGTCGCCGGAGTCTTCGGCTTCCTGCTCGGGATCCCGGCGCTCAGGCTCTCGGGGCTCTACCTGGCGCTCGTCACGTTCGGCCTCGCGGTCGCGATGCCCGACCTGCTCGCCTGGGACAAGCTGAGCTCGCTCACGAGCGGCGGCCAGTCGATCCAGCTATTCGGCAGCAAGCACCTGCTCGGCCAGGGCTTCAACGACGTGACCGTCTTCGGGCACACGACGTCGTTCAACCGAGCCGTCTACTACCTGACGTGGACGCTCGCGCTCGTCCTGTTCGCGCTCGCCTGGCTGCTGCTGCGAGGCGCGCCCGGCCGGGCCTTCCGCGCGGTCCGGGACAGCGAGGTCGCCGCCGCATCCTCGGGTGTGAACATCGCGGCCTACAAGACGGTTGCGTTCGCGATCGGCGCCGCCTACGCAGGAGTCGCCGGCTCCCTGCTCGTGATCGCGGTCGCCTTCGCCGACCCGCAGTCGTTCCCGGCGAAGCTGTCGCTCACGATCCTCGTCGGCGCCGTGATCGCGGGGCTGGGATCGATGTGGGGCGTGCTCCTCGGCGCCGCGTTCGTGCAGTTCCTGCCTGTGGCCTCCGTGCACATCTCGAAGGCGCAGGGCGTGCCCGATGCGATCTACGGAGCGGCCCTCATCCTGATCGTGCTCCTGCTCCCGACCGGTATCGCCGGAGCGCTCAAGCGCGCAGCTGCTCCGCTAACAACTCGGCTATACACTCGGTCTTAGACCCGGTGGCCCGCCTCTTCTTCATCGCGACCGCTGCGCTCCTCGTGCTCGGCATCCCTGTCGCCTTCGGCGGCACCACCTCCGACCCGGGGATCACCGCGACGTCGATCCACATCGGCGGAACGGCGCCTCTGACCGGGGTCGCGCAGGGCTTCCGCTCGGTTGCCGAAGGCGCGAACGCCTACTTCAAGTACGTGAACGCCCGCGGCGGCGTGAACAAGCGCAAGATCAACTACGAGTACCAGGACGACCAGTACATCCCGTCCGAGACCGTCCGCGCGACGCGCGACCTCGTCGAGAACAAGGACGTGTTCGCGATCTTCAACTCACTCGGCACCGAGCAGAACGAGGCGATCCGCCCGTACCTGAACCAGAAGCAGGTACCGCAGCTCTTCGCCGCGACCGGCGGCACGGAGTTCGGGCGCGACTACCGGCAGTACCCGTGGACGATCGCGTACCAGCCGACGTACATCTCCGAGGGTGCCATGTACGGGACGTACGTCCGGCGAACGATGCCCCGGGCGAAGATCGCGATTCTCTACCAGAACGACAGCTACGGCGCCGATCTGATGGCGGGCCTCCAGCGCGGGCTCGGCCCGAAGAAGGGCAACATCGTCTCGAAGGTCGGCTACTCGGCCAGCGACGACAACGTCCAGTCGGAGATCGCACAGCTGCGTGGGTCGAAGGCCGGCATCCTGATGCTGTTCGCGACGCCGAAGTTCGTGATCCAGGCCTACCAGTACGTGAACGGCCTCGGCTGGAAGCCGAAGATCGTCGTCAACGCCGTCTCGAGCGCGTCGAACGTGATGGTGCTCTCGTCGAGCCGCGGCCAGAACAAGCGCGTCGAGGGCTCGATTTCGATCGTCTTCCTCAAGGATCCGAACGACCCGAAGTGGAAGAAAGACCCCGGCGTCCTGCTCTACCGCAAGATCATGAAGCGCTACAACCGCAGCGGAAACGTGAAGGACGTCTACAACCTGTACGGCATGTCGGCGGCGTTCACGTTCGTCGACGCGCTCAAGCATGTGGGCAAGAGCCCGACCAGGGCGTCGCTGATGCGCGCGGCCACGCACCTGAACGAGCGCAACAACCCGTTCGTCCTGCCGGGCATGACGGTCCGCACGACGTCGACCGACCACTTCCCGATGGATCAGGCGCGGCTGGAGCGCTGGCACAGCGGCCGTTGGATCTCGTTCGGCGGCCTGCTCAAGGCGCGCTCCTAGCCACGACACGCACCCGGCTCCGCGTCGTCATTGGAAGCGTCGGCTTCGTCTTCCTCGGCGGGCCGATGATCGTGGCGGGGATCGTCCCCTGGCTCCTGACGCGCTGGGACGCCGCCTCGCAGCCGACGGCGCTCCGCATCCTGGGCGTTGTCGTCCTGGTCGCCGGTGGAGCGCTCGTGCTCGAGACGACCACTCGCTTTGCTTTCCAGGGACGCGGCACACCCGCGCCGTGGGCGCCGCCGGAGCAGTTCGTCGAGCGCGGCTCGTACCGGTTCGTGCGCAGCCCGATGTACCTCGGCGTGCTCCTGCTCGTCGTCGGTCAGGCGCTGCTGCTCGGCCGCGAGATCCTGTTCGGGTGGGCCGCCGCGTCCTGGCTGATCTTCACGTCCTTTCTCGCCTTCTACGAGGAGCCGCAGTTGCGCCGCCGCTTCGGCGCGACGTACGACGACTACCGTCGGCGCGTGCGCCGCTGGCTGCCTACTCGTCCCAGAAGCCCTCGATATTGACCGCGTCGCCCGGCCCGCCGGGTGCGCCGATCGCGATCATCTCCACGCCCTCGGGGCCGGCCCTGAACCCGCGCGGCGTGTCTTTTGCGACCCGGATCGCATCCCACGGCCCGAGCTCGTGGATCCCGTCCGGCACCTTGACCTCGACGGTTCCTTTCAGCACGAGGAAGACCTCCTCCTGGGTCTTATGCGTGTGCCCCCAGGGCACGGTCAGGTTCGGCGCCAGCCGCTGGTACGTCAGCCCGACCAGCTCGGCCTCGAGCGCGACGCGTGCGAAGCGCGCCTCGAAGTCCGGGGCCAGGCCGAAGTTGGGCGCCTGGTCCTCGACCTCTTTCAGGTTCACGATCGTGTATCCGCTCATGGCGTCGATTCTGTCAGCTTGGTACAGTCAGAGTGGAATGCAGCAGGAGCTCCTTCTCTAGCGCAGGAAGCCAACGCGGCGAGAGCCGCGCGGAGCTTCCCATTGGCCTCTCTCAGTGAGAGGCTTTTTTGTACCCGGAGGCAGACATGGACACGTACGACCCACGGACGATCGAGCAGAAGTGGCAGGAGGTCTGGGAGGCCGAGCGGGCCTTCTATACCCCGAACCCCGAGCCCGGGGCCGAGCCGGAGCGGAAGTTCTACATGCTCGAGATGCTCCCGTACCCCTCCGGGACGCTGCACATGGGCCACGTCCTCAACTACACGCTGGGAGACGTCATCACGCATTACCGGCGGCGCACCGGCTGGAGCGTGATGCGCCCGATGGGCTTCGACTCGTTCGGCCTGCCCGCCGAGAACGCCGCGATCCGTGAGGGCGGGCATCCGCGCGAGATCGTCGAGCGGAACATCGCGCACATCCGTACCGAGATGCGGCGCCTGGGCTGGGTGATCGACTGGGACCGCGAGACGTCCGCGCACGAGGTCGGGTACTACCGCTGGACGCAGTGGTTGTTCCTGAAGTTCTTCGAGGCCGGGCTGGCCTACCGCAAGGAGGCGCCCGTCAACTGGTGCCCGAAGGACCAGACGGTCGTCGCCA
>Ga0307308_10000893_pt1 | contig 11387 bp, 10 predicted proteins | sample ER_DNA_195_FD_194501 | JGI IMG/M metagenome (GOLD analysis project Ga0307308, IMG submission 194501) | Bulk soil microbial communities from the East River watershed near Crested Butte, Colorado, United States - ER_DNA_195 | ecosystem: Environmental > Terrestrial > Soil > Floodplain | place...
AGCCGAACGTTAGCGCGCAGGAGCCGTGGTGCCGCGCACCACGTAAACCGGCATGCAGCGGCCGGAGCAACGCGACGAGGTCGAAATGCTCTCGCTGATGCTGTTGATCCGGCGTTTCGAGGAGCGCGCGAGTCAGCAATATCAAGCGCAGAAAATCGGCGGATTCTGCCATCTTTACATCGGCCAGGAGGCCGTTGTGACAGGTGCGATCGCGGCGGTGCGCGACGACGACTACGTCATTACCGCTTATCGCGATCATGCTCATGCGCTTGCCCGCGATACGAGCGCGGATGCATGTATGGCAGAGCTTTTCGGAAAGGAGACCGGCTGCTCGCGTGGATTGGGTGGGTCCATGCATTTCTTCAATCGGAAAAATCACATGTACGGCGGTCACGCTATTGTGGCCGCTCACGTTCCACTGGCGGTGGGAATGGCGTTTGCCACCAAGTACTTGGGCGAAGATCGGGTCACGCTCTGCTTCTTCGGTGACGGCGCGATCAATCAAGGAGCTTTCCACGAAGCTCTGAATCTGGCCGCGCTTTATGAATTGCCGATCATATTCATTTGCGAAAACAACCTCTTCGCTATGGGCACCTCGGTGAAGAGATCGACATCGCTCAAGCAAATTGTCGATCGAGCCGAGGGCTACGACATCCCGGGAGAAATTGTGGATGGAATGAACTTTCGCGAAGTGCGCGACAAGATCGCCGAGATTGCGGATTCGATTCGGAAGGAGCCGCATCCGGCGTTCCTCGAAATGCGCACCTATCGTTATCGCGGCCACTCGATGTCGGACCCGGCAAGTTACCGGACGAAACAGGAACTGGAGAAATATCGACTCGATGATCCGATCACGCGTTTACGCGCGCAGCTGACGCGTGAGGGAAAATTGACGAACGAACAATTCGATCTACTCGACAAACGGGCGAAAGAGACGGTGCTGGCGGCCGTAAAATTCGCTGAGAAGAGTCCCCAGCCGCCGCTCGATACGCTTTACGACTATACATATGCCGACGGAGCGATGGAGCCGGGCCGCCCTCGGCCCGAGGAACCAGCGCAGAAGCGGCGCGAGGGCGCGCCATCTCCAAATACGGATTCGCCGTGAGAGAAATCACATATCGTCAGGCACTCAATGAAGCGCTCGCGGAAGAACTTGAGCGGGATCCCAACGTTTTTCTAATGGGTGAAGAAGTCGCGGAATACCAGGGCGCCTACAAGGTTAGCCATGGTTTGCTTGAGCGCTTTGGGCCGCGACGCATCATCGACACTCCAATCAGCGAGAATGGCTTTGCCGGCCTGGGAGTTGGCGCTGCGATGGTCGGCCTGCGGCCGATCATCGAATTTATGACGTTCAGCTTTTCGCTCGTGGCATTCGATCAAGTCGTGAACAACGCCCCGAATATGTACACGATGTCTGGCGGGCAATTTAATATCCCCATCACCTTTCGTGGACCAAACGGCCCGGCACATCAGCTCGGCGCTACGCATTCGCATGCAACGGAGAACTTTTACGCCAGCGTACCGGGACTAAAGGTTTGCACGCCGGCGACGCCGCGCGACGCGAAAGGATTGCTTAAAACTGCCGTGCGCGACGACAATCCGGTTCTGGTTTTGGAAGCGGAGTTGCTCTACAGCTCAAAGGGAATGGTGGAGCCGCCGGATGAAGAGCTGCTCATCCCACTTGGGAAAGCGGAAGTGAAACGCGAAGGCAGCGATGTCTCGATCATTTGTTATGCACAGACCGTTCCGCTGGCGCTCAAGGTTGCAGCCCAACTGGAAGAAGAAGATATCTCTGCGGAGATTGTCGATCTGCGTTCGATTAAGCCGCTCGATGAGGAGGCAATTTTCGATTCGGTGACGAAAACCCATCGCGTGGTGATCGTCGAGCAAGATCATCCATTTTGCGGTGTTGGCGCAGAGGTTTGCTACCGGATCCAAAAAAACATTTTTGATGCGCTCGACGCTCCCATCATCCGCGTATCCCAAGAAGACGTGCCCATGCCATACAATGAGCGCCTAGAGAAAGCGGTGCTCCCAAACGCGGACAAACTCGTCGCTGCTGTGAAACAGGTCTGCTACGCATGAACCAAGTTAAAAGGTTACAAGAGTTAAAAGGTTAAAAAGGAGGCCGCGCGTAACATTGTATCTTTTTGACCATATAACTCTGTCACTTTTTAACCTTTCAACTTTTTGACTTTTATCCCATGCCCGAAATTCAGATGCCCAAATTGAGCGACACGATGACGGAGGGCACTCTCGTCGCGTGGAAAAAAAAGAAGGGCGACCAGGTCTCGGCCGGCGAAGTGCTCGCTGAGATTGAGACCGACAAGGCGACGATGGAATGGGAATCTCCCGAGGACGGAACCCTCACCGAGATTTATGTCCAAGAGGGCGGCAAGGTAAACGTGGGCGATAAGATTGCCTTCATCGGCGGTGAAGATGAGGAAGCATTCAAAGAAGAGGAGAAGGAAAAAGAGAAGGAAGAAAAGGAGGAAAAGCCAAAAGCTAAAGAAGAAGAAAAGAAGGAAGAGAAGCCGAAGAAGGCGGAGCAACCAAAAGAAGAAACGCCGACAACGGAAGACAAGGAGGAGAAAAAGTCAGCGCCACCAAAAGCAGAAAAGAAAGCTGAACCTGAAAAGCCAGTGCCGAAAATCGAGAAGGCCGAGGAAGCGCGGGTGAAAGCGTCGCCTGTCGCTCGCCGAATTGCGGCTGAGCTCGGCGTTGATCTTTCCAGCGTCAACGGCACTGGACCCGAAGGTCGTGTAACGGAGACCGATGTGCGCGCTGCAGCTAAATCAAAATCCGTTACTCCGGCGACTAAAGTTCCGGCGGCGGTAAGGGCTGGCGAAAGCGCGCGCATTCAACTGTCCGGAATGCGTAAGATCATTGCCCAGCGACTGGTCGAAAGTCTCGGCCCGGTTCCACATTTTTACCTCAATATCGACATCGATGCTGCGCCGCTGATGGAGGCGCGGGAGGAATTGAAGTCGGCGGGCGAAGGCGCGGATGCGGCGAAAATCACAGTAAACGATTTTGTTTTAAAAGCGGCCGTACAAGCCGCAGTCAAGGTACCGCGGGTGAACGCTTCGTTCGACGGCGATGCAATAGTGCAATACGCAGACATCGATCTTGGAATTGCTGTCGCAATTGAAGATGGTCTTTTGACACCGATTATTCGCGCCGCGCAAAACAAATCGCTGCGCGAGATCAGCGAACTGGCAAAGGATTTAGCGCATCGCGCGCGCAACAAACGTATGAAGCCTGAAGAATTTCAGGGCGGCACATTCACAGTTTCAAATCTTGGCGGCATGGGTATCGACAGTTTTTCCGCTGTCATCAATCCTCCGCAAGGTTTCATTCTCGCTGTTGGCAGGATCACAAAGGTCCCTGTAGCGGACGATTGCGACCAGATCATCGTGGGCTATCGCATGTCGCTCACGATGAGCTGCGATCACCGCGTGATCGACGGCGCCCTCGGCGCTGAATATTTGAAAGAACTGCGCCACCTACTGGAAAACCCCGCGTTACTACTGGTTTGAATTTCTAGGGAGAAGCGCGCGCGAGAGCCAGTCTTAACACGGCTGGCCACATGCCCTGTTTAGAATCCTGGTGGTTATCGTGGCCCCGTTTCCCAGGTCATAAAATCGTCGAGCGTTTGCCGGGTTCTATCGACTACGAACTCGACGACGGCTGCGTCGTCGATGAAGCCTAGAAACGGTGTCTTATCGGGAATTAAATCGAATGGATCGACCAGATAGTTGAGAGCAGCAACGATCCATAATAACGAATCATGCGTAACCTGACCGTATTCCTCGCGATGATGCGCACGGACCAAACGCAGCATTGTCTGAAGATAAGGCCAATACTCTTTAAAGGAGTCTTTCGGCACAGCCGCTGCCTTTCTCGCTGCTTCGTCGAAAAGCGTTTGAAGACGGTCACGATCATCGATGCACGATTTTGCATCGGTGAGCGCTCTCGCAAACGCTTCGCTACGAAGGGCAGGTTTGCTATAAGGGCTGAGTCCCTCAATTCTTTTTGGAGTCAGCCGCGCCTTGGTCTTGGTAACCGATTTCGTTTTTACCTCTTTCATCGGTCACTATGAGAGCAGGTCCGTGCGCAGATGAGAAGCCCATTCGAGCAGAATGGTTAATCCAGTTGATCGACAGCTACGGCTTTGTTGCCAGAACTAGTGGTGAAGGCCCGGGCGCTTCCAGCTTTCGAACTTTTTTGAAACCTGCTTCTTCCAGCCAGTTTTTGATTTCGTTGAAGCTGAAGGTGTCGCCTTTTTCGGTGTTGACGAGCATTTGCACTGCAAACATCAGTGAGGGCAGCGGTTTGGTGCGATTATCGTTCACCAGCCATTCTGCAATTGCGATCGTGCCGCCGGATTTTAGCGCGCGAAAAATCTTTCTGAGCAACTGACGGCTGCGATCTTCGCCTTCGCTGTGCAAGATGTGACCAAGCGTCGCGATGTCGTAGCCGCTGCCGAAATTCGCCTCCAACATATCACCCTCGACATATTTAAAGCGATCGCCGACGCCGAACTTCTGTGTGATCCGTTTTGTCGTCGGAATCATTCCTGCCGAATCGACTGCGGTCACCCGCACCTGGGGCGATTTTTGGGCGAGGGCAATGCCCCAAATACCTGAACCTGCGCCAAGATCGAGCACGTGAATTTCGTTCTTTGCCTTCGCTAACTTCAAATGATCGCCGAGCTTTTGCGCAGGCGGATAGCTCATCGGGATGATGTTTTCCACCAATTGACTGAAGAATTCCGTGCCTTCGGTTTCCTGGTTCACAGCTACGGCCGGACGACCTTCGCGAACGATATCGGACAATCGCAGCCATCGTGAAATGAGCTGGGGCGCAATAGTTCCAAAAAAACCCGCGTGCGTTCCCGGCTTTTTGCTTAGAAGAAAGGCGGCGCTTTCGGGTGTAAGCGAATACTTTCCTTGCCGATCTTTCTTTAGAAGACCTAGACCAACGAGCGCATTCATTAGAATCCCCAGAGACCGCGCCGACGCCCCGGTTTCTTCTGCAACCTGCTCTGTCGTTTTTGCGTCGCCTTCCAACGAATCGAAAACCTTGTTACTCACACCTGCGCTGATGATGAGCGGCGGTGCGTAAGCGAAGCTAAGTTCCATCAAACGTTCAGGCGTGACTTGTTTTTTACCGCGAGTTTTCTTGGACATATCGGATTTGAGGTTTTGAAAACTAAGATCGACAAATAAGGTTGGGAATCAATTGTGACCAAGCATTCTTCTGAACCTGAGACGCCGCGTCTCACAGTCTTCTGCAAGACACGCGAAGAAATGGAAGCTGGCGAGCGCGCCGTGCTCGCGCCGTTTGCGGAAAAGTCCGGTGACTCGCGCGGCCGGCAATATTCAGAGCCCAGCCATTCGTTTCGGACGGAATTTCAGAGGGATCGCGCACGCATCATTCATTCACGCGCCTTTCGTCGGATGGAGTACAAGACGCAGGTCTTTTTGAATGGGACCGGTGATCACTTGCGCACCCGGCTGACACACTCCATTGAGGTCGCGTCCATCAGCCGCACGATTACTCGCGCATTACGCCTGAATGAAGATCTCGCGGAAGCGATCGCGCTCGCGCACGATCTGGGACACGCGCCCTTTGGACATTCCGGCGAAGAGATGCTGGCTGAATGCATGCGCGACCACGGCGGCTTCGATCACAACCTGCAGAGTGTGCGAGTGGTCGAGCTCCTTGAAGATCCCTATCCGAATTTTCCGGGTCTGAACTTGACATTCGAAGTGCGAGAGGGCCTGCGGAAACATGGAGCATTTCATCAGATGGAAAAAGCGACGGGACCGCAGGCACGCACTACTTTACAAGGCTATCGTTGCCCATCGCTGGAAGCGCAGGTTGCGGACCTGGCGGATGAGATCACCTATTACAGTCACGACTTGGATGACGCAGTCGATTTCGAAATCCTGAACGCGGCGCAACTGGAACAAAACGAGGTCTGGCGCCGAAGCCTTCGAGCTGTACTGGCTCGCTACCCTGACGCCCGGGAGCCGGAACTACACAAGCTAATCATCCGAGACATTATCGACACGGAAGTAAGCGATCTGGTCTCGACCAGTGCAAAATCCATTGCAGATGCGGGCGTGCAAAGTTCAGACGAAGCGCGCCAGCAGCCAGCGCCCCTGATTCGTTACAGCGATGATTTGTTCCAGGCGAATCGCGATTTGCGAAAATTCCTGTACCAGAACGTTTATTACGATCCGCGCGTCTCCGAAGTAAATCGGCGCGCCTGCGAAATGCTACAGCAGGTTTTCCAGGCCTACCTGGCGGATCCTGACAAGCTTGGCGAGACTGCGGCGAAACGAATTGAGACTGAGGGATTGCATCGCACGGTCTGCGATTACATCGCGGGAATGACGGACCGGTATTTGATGGAAGAACACGCGCGGATCGCAGGGTAGTAGCGGTTCACCTGAACCGCCCGCCGCGCGATCACGCCGGGGAGAAGCGGGCGATTGAGGTCAATCGCCCCTACCTCACGCAGCCGCGCTTCCGTTTTCTTCCCGAAGATACTGAATCACCAGCCGCAGCCGTTTATTAATAGAGAGTTCTTCGAGGACGCGTTGTCGACGAAGGGGATCGCTCACAAATGTTGAGGCGACGAGGTCAGCAAGCAATTCCGGGTCGCTCAAATCGGAAAGATACCGATCTACTTTAGGGGGCAGTTGCCGTGGTCCGTCTCCTTTCAGGTTCGAATAAAGTTCCAGCACTTTTGCAGCCAGCGCTTCGGTTTCTACGGACGTGGTGGAATCGGATTCGAGCGACTCAATCATTGCAATAGGGAATGGTGCTTCCTGCTGAAAAGCGCTGAATCGGACACGTTCGAGTCCCTGCAGAATCAGGTTCGATGTGCCGTCGGTTCGTTCAACGCATGCGCGAATAAGACCAACGCTGGCGATGTGAAAAAAGTCGGCGGTCGAATTCCATTCAACGCAATGCGGCTTGAGCAACGCAACGCAAAACATGCGGTGATGGGCGAGGGCGTGCTTTAACATCTCGCGATAGCGCGGCTCAAAAATATGAAGGGGAAGCAGCGCATGCGGAAAAAGCAGAGCACCAGGCAACGGCATAACTGGCACTTGTTTTGGGAGGGTTACGGATGAGGACATGGCGCGTTCTTTTTTGTACGATATGTGCATTGGAGAAAGAGCAAGCAAAGGGAACAAGGATTTAGTGTGGAGAGGCGATTCCCAATGCGCGAAGCTGTTCCAACGATATTTGTCCTTCAATGTCGCTTCGGCCGAGCGAAACATATACAAGAGCCGATCCAGAACAGGCGAGGAGCACACGGGAAGCTGCGCCCAATTTACCGATTCCCATCGCGCTCACGGCAACATCAGGGTCCTTGGCCACGACGAAATCGATCAATCGCGTCAGTTGCGCCGGAGTGTCAGTGCGTGTCGCCAGCTTGAAAATATCCGCGTAATACGTCTTTGCCGCGCGCGCTTTGTCTCGCAACCGATTGGGAGCCGGAGTGCTTTTCAGATAGTGAACTGAAATGATCCGCCGCACGTTCTGCTTTCGAGCCTGCCGAAGCAGCGATCGGAAGACAGGCGCGGAGCGTAATTCGACGTCGATATAACGAGCCCGGGATAAGAATCGAGCGAGAAGATTGTGTCGTTGCGGCGAGGATAATCGATTTGAGCCGCCTTCCATCGGATGTCGAGCCGTGATGATCAGCGGCGCAGGTAACTTCGAAATTTTGTTCTCCAGTCGGTCAACCACCCGCACAAGACGATCCAGCCGCAGTTCAAAAAAATCCGGTGGCTCGCGCATTCGAATAGCGAAATCGAGCTCCGCCGGCGACGTGATTACGCCCACTACACGGTGACGTAGGCGAGGCGTGGCCAAACTGCGCGCGATCACATTTAGCGGCCGGCCTTTGGTCCGTAGCGCGAAACCATTCGCTCAACGTACTTGGCCAGAATGTCGAACTCCAGGTTCATTAGATCGCCCGCTTGGACCCGGTCCAGATTGGTATGCGTTTTCGTGTAAGGAATAATCCACGTGACGAAACTTTTCGGAAAAACATCGGCGACAGTAAGACTGATTCCATTGACCGCAATCGAGCCCTTCCTCGCGACGTAATGGGAGAATGTGTCAGGTAACTCGATCTCCAATCGAAAATCTGCGCCGCTCTTCCGGTAGGCGATGACGGGCGAGACACAATCGATGTGCCCTTGAATGAAATGTCCGCCAAAGCGCTCGCTTGCAGTAACGGCACGTTCAAGATTTACCAGGTGCTTCCGCTGCAAGTTTTTTAGATTTGTGCGAGCGATCGTCTCTTCCAAAAGATCGAAAATCAACTCGTCGCCGCGCCGCGAGTTTAGGGTGAGGCAACAACCGCTAACGGCCAAACTATCGCCACGCCGTATCTTTTTCGCGACGCGCGGAGCGGCAAGTTTCAATTGATTGCCGCTTTTGCTTGTATTCACCGCAATCACGGTGCCAACTTCTTCGATTAAACCGGTGAACATTCTGAAGAGCTTAAGTTTTCAGTTTTAAGTTTTAAGGATTCTGCACCTTAAGACTTAACACTTCTTCATTCCTATTTCATTAGCGTCCGTTCGTGGTTAGAAAATGAGCGTGTATAAGTCAGACGTTGCCAAACTTCCTCACGCTGTGGGCTGGACATCTTTGCTCGGTTATGCGTGGCTCGCCGGAATCGGTTTCACCATGTCGCTGTTTATCGCAATGCCTGCGTTCGATGAGACTGCGCCGGTTGACGCCGCAAAGTTAGGTATCCTTGCCGGTTCGCTCGCGGCTGGGGTTGCGGGCGCCATTGTCCTGAGGATTCCCTCCAGTTTTCGTAATGAATAGGTCCCATCCGGCCCCCGAATCCCACGTGTTGTATGAGGCGCAGACGCAAAGCCTCCGTGGGAGCGCGCCGGTTACCATTCTCTCTTCCATTCTCTTTCTGTCCGGGATTGGTGCACTCATATTCGAAACTCTTTGGCTGCGGTTAAGCGGGCTCGCATTCGGCAACTCGGTCTGGGCGGCGGCGTTGATCCTTTCCAGTTTCATGGCTGGCCTGGCACTAGGGAACGCGATCGCCGCATCATCGAGAATTCGGCGATGGCGACCGCTCCACCTTTACGCGTTGCTGGAGGTGCTCGTCGCTCTGCTTGGCTGCACAATCGTTTTTGGTCTTCCGGCGCTAGGCGAATTGCTGCGACCCATGTGGCAAATGCTCTGGAATTATCAGCCCGTGCTTCTCGGACTGCGGTTCATTGTCTCTTTCCTAATTCTACTTGTGCCGACAACGGCGATGGGCCTGACGCTCCCGGTGTTGATCGAAGATCCAATGTTGCGGCAAACCAATTTTGGGCGCGCGATTGGTTTTCTGTATGGCTCGAACACGTTAGGCGCGGTGGCTGGCGCTGTGCTCGGTGAAGGTTATCTCATCGCGGCGTTTGGTCTTCGAGGCACAAGTTTGGCTGCAGCTTTGGCGAGTTGCATCGCCGCAATATTCGCCTTGTTGGTGGCAAGAATTGGCGGCGATACGAACGAGCCAATTCCCAAACCGACGTTTCCGCTGCGCTTGGATGTAAACTATCGGCCGCCGTGGCGTCTGCTTTTCGCCAGCTTCGGCACAGGCTGCGTTCTTCTTTGCCTGGAGGTCATATGGTTTCGATTTCTACGCTTGTATGTTGTTTCATCAGCCACAGCATTTGCAGTGATGCTTGCAATTGTGCTGGCAGGAATAGGGCTTGGGGGCCTCGTGGCCGGCGCGATTCAGGGTCGTAGTCGCCGCTCTCCGGGCGCCGCGCTCGCTTCGCCAAGCGAAGTGACTACAGGGCGAAGCGGATCTCTTTCCGTTCTGTTGCTGCTAGCGGCGATTACAACGCTTTTGTCATATTTGTTCTTTCCAGGTGAAATAGTGAAAACGCCCGCTGGCGCTTTTAGTCTCGCCTCCTGGTACCAGATCGCCCTGCTCTCGATAGCGTTGATGTTCCCAATCGCTCTTCTCTCGGGAATCGTGTTTCCATCCATTGCTGCATCTGTTCAGGCCACAGTGAAAGATCGGATGAACAGCACCGGAGTCACCACTCTTTTCAACACAACCGGGGCGGCGATCGGCCCACTTTTTGCAAGTTTCGTCTTGTTGCCCGGCATCGGCTATCAATGGAGCCTTGTAATTTGCGCTGTGGTTTACGCTTTGCTCAGCGTTCTCGTGAGCGAGCGCTCAAGCTGGTCGATTCGGCGGCCGATCGGTTTGATTGTCATTGCACTTTGGGCGGCGGTGATCCTCCTCCTGGCAATTTTTCCATATGACCGTGCTGAATCGCACTTCGCACACGCGAGTCGTCCTTACGAGATAGATGAACACGGTAACGTGCTTGCACATGTCGTGAAGAGGATTGAGGGGACCTCAGACACCTATCAGCTGCTGCGACGCGATCTTTTTGGCGAACCGTATTACTACCGACTGTTGACCAACGCCTTTTCGATGTCGGCCACAAATCCGCGCAATCAGCGGTACATGAGATTGTTCGCGTATCTTGCTCTGGCTCTTCGTCCGCAAGCGGAAGATGTATTGCTTATTTGCTACGGGTGCGGCGTGACCGCAGATGCGCTGCTCCAGGGGCCGAACGTTAAGCGCGTGGATATCGTCGACATCTCGAAAGAAGTCTTCCATCTCGCCGATTTCTATACCGGCATCAATTACTCTAATCCGTTGCGCGATCCCCGTGTCCACGCAGTGGTCCAGGACGGGCGCTTCTTCCTTCAGGCCAGCCCGCGGCAGTACGATATTATCACGGGCGAACCGCCTCCGCCGAAAGTCGCTGGCTCAGTCAATCTCTACACCGAAGAGTTTTTCTCGTTGATGAAGAGTCGGCTGAAGGAGGGCGGAATCGCTACGTTCTGGCTGCCAACCAATCAATTAAAGGTGGAGGAATCGAAGGCGATTCTTCGCGCGTTTCACAATGCGTTCCCCAACACCTTGGTTTGGGCGAGCGCCGATCAGCAGTGGATCATGATGGGGATCAACGGGCCGGGACGCCGCGTCAACGAAGAGGAGTTACGGCGATTGTGGAGCCAGCCCGCTGCGGCGGGCCCGGACTTGCGGCGGATCGGCGTCGAAATCCCGCAACAATTGGCCGCATTGTTTTTGATGGACGGCGAGGAGATCGATCGCATCACGGGCGACGTAGCGCCCCTAACGGACAACTATCCCAAGCGGCTGACGGATGCGGTGTGGAATGAGCAGGCGAATTTAGATTTCACTTCGACTTACATGGATGCATCGTCCGCCGTTTACCGTTTTGTTTGGTCCCCGATCATTAACCGCATTTGGCCGGAGACACCAGACGAATCGCTGAAATCATTCTTCTCCG
>Ga0307308_10000896_pt1 | contig 11381 bp, 7 predicted proteins | sample ER_DNA_195_FD_194501 | JGI IMG/M metagenome (GOLD analysis project Ga0307308, IMG submission 194501) | Bulk soil microbial communities from the East River watershed near Crested Butte, Colorado, United States - ER_DNA_195 | ecosystem: Environmental > Terrestrial > Soil > Floodplain | place: USA...
CCTCCCAGGCCTTGAGCACGTCACCGGTCTTGCCGACGACCGGAAGCATGATCACGAAGGTCACGAAGAAGTAGTGCGGGACGCTGGGGCCGTACGGCATGGCCGCGACGTCGTCCCGGCGCTCCTTCCGGGCGAGCCTGTAGGCCAGGTAGGCGTAGTACAGGTTGCCGATCGGCAGGGCGATCCCGAGGGCGGGCAGGATCCGCCCGAACACGATGTCGTTCGGGAGCTTGATGACGAACAGGACGAGGCCCGACAGGACGAGGACGTTCAACAGGACGTTCGTCCCGAGCCCGAAGAAGGCGTTCCAGTCACCGGGGACCCACAGGCGCGGCTTGTACGCGTTCGGTTGCTGTTGCATCGGTTCCTCCACTCCTCCGTGTTTCCTCACGCGAGCGCGGGGCCGTCAACCAACGGCAGCTCCCGCCGCGGCCGGCTGAGCGCCGGTCACGGTCGCCAGGGCCCGGAGGAACCGCTCCGAGTCGCTGACCCAGCCGAAGATCCCGCCCTGGGCCTTGATCATCTCGAGGGCGACGCGCTGGAACTCCGGGAAGTAGGAGCCCACGCAGTCCGAGAGGACGAGCGCGTCGTACCCGCGATCGTTCGCCTCGCGGACGCTCGTGTGGACGCAGACCTCGGTCGTCACGCCGCACACGACGAGCTGCTTGATGCCCTTCATCTTCAGGATTGCGTCGATGTCCGTCGCGTAGAAGGCACCCTTGCCCGGCTTGTCGATGATCGGCTCGCCGTCGATCGGGTAGACCTCCTCGACGATGTCGTGGCCGAGCTCGCCGCGGACGAGGATCCGGCCCATCGGGCCAACGTCCCCGATCGTGATCTTGCCCCGGCCGCGGACCTTCTTCGAGGGCGGCAGGTCGGACAGGTCGGCGCGATGGCCCTCGCGGGTGTGGATCACGAAGATCCCCGCCGCACGGCAGGCCTTCAGGACGCGCTCGGCCGGCGGAAGCGCCTTCAGCAGCGGCGACGTGTCGTTGCCGAGGGCCTCACCGAAGCCGCCCGGGTAGACGAAGTCGCGCTGGAAATCGATCATCACGAGGGCGGTCGTCGCCGGCTCGAACTCGAAGCCATACGGCTCTGCGTCGACGGTCGTCATGGTCAGCCTCCTTGGTCAGTCTCGTCCGAGTGGGGTGGGGATCAGGTCGGGCACGATCCGGGTCCCGGTCTGGCCTGCGATCGCTCGTTCCAGCGCCGCCGGGGTCGTGATGAGGACCTCCGTCCCGCCGTTCGCGAGGAAGTCGACTGCCGCCTCGACCTTCGGTCCCATGCTGCCCTTGGGGAACTCGCCGTCGGCGAGGTACTGGACCGCCTCGGCGGCGGTGATCGATGACAGGAGGCGCTGGTCGGGCTGGCGGAAATGCCAGGCCACCTGCTCGACGCCGGTCGACAGCACGAGCAGCGGCACGCCGAGACTCGATGCCAGGAGGGCCGACGCACGGTCCTTGTCGATCACGGCCTCGACGCCCTCGTAGCCGCGCTTCGTCTCGACGACGGGGATCCCCCCACCGCCGACGGCGACGACGACGTAGCCGGCATCGACGAGGGTCCGGATCTGGGCCGACTCGACGATCCGGAGCGGCTTCGGCGAGGGCACGACCCGGCGGTAGCCCCGACCCGAGTCCTCGATCATCTGCCAGCCGTTTCGCTTCCGCTTCAGCGCCGCCTGGCTGGCGGTGTAGAACGGTCCGATGGGCTTGGTCGGGTCGACGAACGCGGGATCGGCCGGATCGACGACGGTGTGGGTGAGCACGTACGCCACCCGGTCCCGGTGGCCCAGCGCGGCCAGCTCGTTCAGGAGCGCCATCGCGAGGATGTGGCCGATGCCGCCCTGCGAGTCGGCCGACGACATCTCGAGTGACAGCTGCGGGATCGGCGCCGAGTCCCCGACGAGCTCGGAGCGCAGCAGGATGAAGCCGACCTGGGGGCCGTTGCCGTGGGTCAGGACGATGCCCCAGCCCCGGTCGACCAGGGTCGCGATGTGACGCGCCATCTCCAGCGCGTTGTCGTACTGCTCGGCGATCGTTCCCTGCTGCCCGTCGAGGATCAGGGCGTTGCCGCCGATCGCGACGACGGCGCGCTGGCCGGTCACGCCGCGACCCCGAGCCCGAAGCTGCGTCCCATCGCCCGGACCGCGAGCTCGAAGCAGGCAAGGGGCGCGCGGGCGATCCCCGCCCCGATCTGTCCGACGCCCGCGTCGCGATGGGCGATCCCGGTATTGATGACCGGCGGGATCCCCGTCTCGACCACCTTCCGGGCATCGATGCCCGTCGGCGTCCCGCTGAATCCGAGCGACGGCAGTCCGTACGCCGAGTTCCGGGCGAGGGTGATCCGCTCCATCAGCCGGGTGAACGCGATGGCATCCGCCGGCGTGCCGCCGACGAAGCGAACGATCGCCGGGGCCGCGGCCATCGCGAAGCCGCCGATCCCGAACGTCTCGGTGATCGCGCTGTCGCCGAGGTCGGGGTTCGCGTCATCCGGCCCGTAGCCCGGGAAGTACAGCCCGTCCGGTACGCCGACCGGCGCCGTGAACCAGGCCCCGCCCGTCCCGCTGAGGCGGATCCCGAAGTCGACGCCGTTGCGCGACATCGCCGTCACCACGGTCGATCCCTCGATGCCGGCCGCGGCGTCGAGTCCGGACTTGCAGGCCGCCATCGAGAAGTTCAGGAAGAAGTGGTCGTTGGCCCGGAGGAACGTGAAGACCTCAGCCGCCACGGTGCCGCCGAGCGATGTCGAGATCGTCGGCGCGATCATCCGGGTGAAGAGCGACGTGGCGGCGACGTTGCGGTTGTGGCCCTCGTCGCCCATCTGGAGCGCCTGCGCAGTGATCGCCTTGAGATCGATCGGGCCGCCGGCGCGGAGGACGGTCGAGAGCGCGGGGCCCAGCGTCGTCACGAACCAGCGGAGCCGCTCGAGGACGGACGCGTCGTACGCCCCGAAGCGGAGGACCTTGCCGAGGCCCTCGTTGAGCGTTGCGTAGGAGCGGTTTCCGGCGGCCGCGTTCTCGACGACTGCCACGGGCATCGACGGCGAGAGGACCCCGGCCATCGGGCCGACCGCGCCGTGGTCGTGGCACGGGGCGAAGACGACCTCGCCGGCGTCGAGCAGCCGCCGGGCGTCGTCCGGCGTCGACGCCCAGCCCTCGAACAGGCATGCCCCGATCGCCGCGCCCTGGACTGGGCCGCACATGGCCGCCCACTCGATCGGCGGACCGCTGTGCAGCAGCATCCGTCCGCCGAGGCCCTCGATCGCCTCGCCGGCGAGGCGCACGTCGACGAGCGTCGGCTGGGCGCCGAGGATCCGCTCCATGGCCCGGGCATTGGCCGTCGCGATCTGCCCACCGATGGGATCGCCCGGATCGTCCTCCAGCTCGGCCAGCAGCATTCCGAGCTCCCGGTCACCCGCCGCCGGCGGCCGCCAGTCGAGAGCCACGACCGGCGCACCGGCGCCGCGGATCGGGTCGGCAAAGGCGGCAAGGCCGACGTTGATGGCGCGCACGCCCTCGCTGACCAGGTCGGCCGGCACCGTCGCGGCCATCAGTCCGCCGCTCCCACGAGTGGCGTCGGTGCGCCCGCGGCACCGCCGGCGGCCGCAGCCGCGATGCACGCTGCGAGCATCGCGGCCCGGGCGTTGCTCGGCTCGAGCATGACGCCGGTCTGGGCGAGGATGCGCTCCTGGCGCTCGAGTCCCTGCGGGTCGAGGTCCGTGCCGCAGACCGACGCGACGACCAGCAGCTGGCGGCCCGCCGAGATGGCGACGGCCATCGCATCGGCGATGGCCGGGGCGAGGGCCTCGGCGGGATCGGGGTGCGAGCCGTGGCCGAGGACGACGTCGAGGAGGAGCACCGCGACCGCCGGCTCGCCGGCGGTGGCCACGATGTGCTCGTTGCGCAACCGCGGATCGATCATCGGATGAGGCCGCCCGACCGTGTACTCGTCGTCGCCGAGGTCGAGAATCCCGTCATGACGCTCGCTCCCGAGCAGCGCCCTGAGGACGACCTTGGCCTCGCCGGCCAGCGAGCCGCCGGAGTACAGCCCCCGGATCTCGCGCTGTTCCGGCGCCAGGCGGCCGGCGGCAGCCTCGGCGACGACGTCCATCTCATGGTCCCGCAACCCGGCCGTGAGATCGGGTGCCGGCTCGACGACGGGCTCGCCGCGGGCCAGGGCAACGGCCGTGCGGGCTGCCGATTCGAAGGTGGGCGCGGGGTGGGCACCAACCGCCTGGACGGCCGCCGCATCGCCGCCCAGGAAGTTGACGACGATCGGCTTGGGCGACGATCGGATCGCGTCGAGGATGCGCGCGGCCACGATGGCGGAGGGCGGCTTGGAGATCAGGACGATCACCTTCGTCTCCGGATCGGTCAGCAGCCGCCGTGTCGCTGCCAGCATCGTGATCCCGCCCACCCGTTCATCGAGATCCCGGCCGCCGGTCCCGAACGCCTGCGACACGCCCGAGCCGAAGCGGTGGATCAGCGATGTCACCTGCTGGAGGCCCGTGCCGGAGGCGCCGACGAGCCCGATCGGGCCGCGCCGGACCGCGTTCGCGAACCCGAGCGGCACGCCGCCGACGATCGCGGTGCCGCAGTCGGGACCCATCACGAGGATGCCCTTTCGCTCGGCAAGCTCCTTGAGATGGATCTCGTCCTCGATCGGGACGTTGTCACTGAACAGGAACACGTTCAGCCCGCGCTTGAGGGCTCGGAGCGCCTCGGCCGTGGCGTACGTGCCGGGCGTCGAGACGAGGGCGAGGTTGGCGTCCGGCAGCTCCGCCAGACCCTCGCCGAGCGTCTGGGCGGTCCGCACCTCCTGTGGGCCATCGGGGTTGCCGGTCCCGGCCGCGAGGAGCGTCGCGGCGGTCGTGAGTGCATGGTCGGCGGCGGGATCGTCGATGGCGGCCACGGCGACGACGAGATCGTTCGGCCCGGCGCCGCCGGCGGCCGCCTCGGCCATGCCGGCCTCGGCGAGCACGGCCAGGTTGGCGGGCGTCGCCATGACGAGCCCGGCCCGCTGGATCCCCGACAGCTGCTCCAGCTGGGCGGCGATGCCCATGAGCTCGACGGAATCGCGGTAGCTGTTGCGGTGCACGGCGCCCCGGACGATGTGCGTCACGCGGCCACCACCGGGACATCGCTCGATCGAGCGCTGGCGAGGTCCAGGGCGCCGAACAGGCCGACGAGCGTGTCGCTACCGGACGTCGCTCCGTAGGCCATCGTTCGCTCGATCGCGGTCGCCAGGTCGAGGCTGCCGCGACCCAGGGCGATCAGCATGTCGTGCAGCCGCTCGGCGAAGGCCCCCGCCGCGGCGTGGCGCAGCGCCGCGGCTCCGATCGCTGTCGTCCGGCGATCCGACTGCGCCGCGATCGCCGTCGCGAGCCCGAGTCGGGCCGGATCGTCGGTCGCCTCGAGCCCGGCGAGCAGCCCGACGAGGTAGTCGTCGCCGGAGGGCGTCAGGCCGACCCCGAGCCCGATCAGCTCGACGGTCAGGTCCCTGGCCGTGGCCACGTCAGCGGTCGCGAGCGCCGTCAGCTGCCGGTCGATGAGCTGCGCGGCCCGCGCCTGCCACGGGTCGATCTCACGGCCGGCGCGGGGGACCGCCGGGGCAAGACCGCCCGGACAGGCGTGGGCCGCTGCGAGCCGGCGCGCCACGGCGACGGTTCGGTCGAGCTCCGGCGTCGGCCGGAGCCGCGCCGCGGGCGGCAGCGTGGGGGACCAGCTGATCGCGTTCGTGACATCGATCTCGGCGGCGGCCGAGGGGATCGAGACGCCGCGAGTCGACGGCACGACCGCCATCCCGGGGCGGATGCCCGTTTCGCGCAGGTCGGCGATCCCCTGGACGAGGATCCCGTCGGGCACGCCGCCGACCTCGTCGAGGGCGACGACCAGCACGGCTCGTGGCGACCCGGCGTCGAGGTAGATGGCCGCTCGGTGCACGCTCCGCACCCGCCCGCCGAGCGACGGGAGGCGCCCGGCGACATCCGGAGTGAGGCGCGTGGCCGCCAGTGTCATGGCAACGTTCGGCAGGTGCGTGCTCCGATGACGGGCGTCGGCACGGCACCCATCGTATGGACGCTAGGATGGGTCCGTCATTGGCAGAACCCCACAGTTCGTGGGCGCTTCTCCTGTGAGGTTCGATGAGGAGGCACGGCGCGTGAGGTCACTGATCGCCGTCGCTGCGCCGGATGGACGCGAGCGCCGGGCGTTGACCGGGGTCCCGGTCTCCGACATCCTCGGATTGCCGCCGTTGAGCGATGCGCGCCTCGTTGCCGGGCACGCCGGCCTCGACCGGGTGATCCGCTCCGTGAACATCATGGAAGTCCCCGACATCCTCGACTGGGTCAAGCCGGACGAGCTCCTCCTGACCACGGCATATCCGCTGCGGGAGGATCCGGCGGCGTTGGAGCAGCTCGTTCCGCATCTCGTCGGGCATGGCCTCGCCGGGATGGCGATCAAGCCGACCCGGTACATCGGGTCGATCCCGGCGGCCATGATCGAGGACGCGGATCGTTTGGGCTTCCCGCTCATCGAGCTGCCGCCCCCGGCCTCGTTCAACGAGATCATCGGGGCGGTGCTCGGGGTCATCCTCGACATCCAGTCGGTCCGGCTCCAGCGAGCGGCGGAGATCCACGACCGGTTCACGAAGATCGTGCTGGGCGGCGGCGGTCTCCGTCCGATCGCCCAGGCGCTCGCCGATTCGATCGCGATGCCGGTCGCCATCGTCGACGGCCAGGGCGCCGTCCTCGCCCATTCGTCGGCGTTCGACGCCGATCTCATCGAGGCGGTCGTCGCGACGCCGATCGCACCGGACACGAGCGGCGAGCTCGCGGCCGTCCGGCTTGCGGACGGTCGCGATGCCGTGGCGCAGTCCATCCTCGTCGGCGCAGACCGCCATGGAACGATCGTGGCCATCGGGCGCGCCGCCGATCTCGGCGACGACGAGGTCGAGGCCCTCGACTACGCCGCCACCGTGGCCGCCCTCCGTCTCGTGCAGGCCCGGGCCGTGGCCGAGGCCGACCGCCGCTTCCAGGCTGTCTGCCTGGAGGAGCTCGTGACCGGCCACGTCACCGATCGCGAAGCCCTGCTGGAGCGCTCGGCCGCCTTCGGATGGGACCTCGCGACGCCGCGGGCCGTGCTCGTGGCGGAGTTCCGCGAGCTCGATGGCCGGCCCTTCGGGCAGCTGGCAGGGTCGTCCGAGGAGCTCGTCGCGCGCCACCGGCTGTACGAGGCCGCTCGGCTCACCCTGGGCCAGGGCGCGATCGTCTGGGAGCGAACTGCCGGGATTGCCGCACTCGTTCCGGTGACCGCGCGGGGCCGGGAAGCGGCGCGTGCCGCGGGTCTGGAGCTGGGCGCTGAGGGCGCCCGGCGGCAGCCGGGCGCGGTCCTCGATGTCGGCATCGGTCGAGCCACGAGCGACCCGCTGCGTCTCGAGGACAGCTATCGCGAGGCGCGCGGGGCGATCGCGGTGGCAGGCTGGAGTCGCGGCCACGGGGCCGTGTCCCTGTTCGAGGAGCTCGAGCTCGATCGGCTGCTGTTCAACACCCCGGAGGCCGACCGGGCGACCTTCGTGGACACGACCCTGGGCGCCCTCGTGGCCCACGACAAACGCCACCGGACGAACCTCGTCGAAACGCTGGAGGTCTACCTCGCCACGCGGAAGGTCGCCGTGGCGGCGCGCCGGCTGTATGTCCACACGAACACGCTCGCCAACCGCCTCGAGCGGACGGCCGAGATCCTCGGGCCATTCGCGGACGACCCCGATCGGTGCCTGACGCTCGGGCTCGCGCTTCGGCTGCGCCGCTCGCCCCGCAGCTGAGCCGGCCGACAAGCGACTCGACTGCTCGGTAGGCAAGCAGAAGGTGCTGCAGCGGCCCGAGGTAGAGATAGACGGCGTAGCTCGCGACCCCATCCGATCGGGCCGACACCCACGTGAGCAACATTCCCGATTCCCGATGAACCAGCAGAAACCAGTGGCGATCATGAGAAGACCTGGGCGGCTCTGCCGGCCACGGTTCATCGCGACGAGACCGCACGCGACGAACACCAGGCCGACCGCGAAGTCAGGGATCCAGTGTCGCGGGTCGTCCCAGCCGAAACCCGGGAACATCGCGAGCGGCCGGTGGGTGTGGTCGTCGGGCGATTGGTGGATAAACCTCTTGATTCCCGGGCCGGGAGGGAGGAAGGTTTTCTGAGAAGTCGGCGCGACCGATCGCGCCGGGGACGAGGGGATCCGTCGACTGCGCGTGATCGGTCGGACCTCAGGTTTGGGGAAGACCGTGCGACCGACGCGCTCGTTCCGATGATCGCCAACGGCGATTTCGAAGACGGCCTCAAGGGCTGGCACATCGTCAGCGGGTCGGCGTTCATCGGCCAGCCGATCGAGGCCGCCACCGTGACCGGCAAGGACGTCCTGATCGATGGCGGACCGCTGGTCGCGCTGGGCGGCGACTACTGGCACACGCCGGCGTTTCCGATCGGCCACAGCGAGAAGCACCTCATCCGGACGGTTGGCAAGCCATTCGGCGTTCTCGAGTCGGATGTGTTCTCGATCACCGACCCGTTCCTTGCCTTCCGGCTCGGCGGTAGCCCGGCTGCCGGCGCGGCTATCCAGCTGCGCGTGCCGGCCGCCGTCGTACGCCGCGCTCCGGATTTCCCGGCCTTCGATGCGCCCGACGCCGACGGCTTCGTGGCGGTCCTCCGGGCCAGCCCGGACGGCAGTGACATCCTCCACGAGACCACCTGGTCGCTCGCGGGTCGGGCCGGCAAGGGCCTGCTCGGCGCCAAGGCCAAGGTCCGGCTGCAGGTCACCGGCCCGGGCGTGCACCGGCTGCTGGCCGATGACATCCGCCTCGAGCCGACACCGCCGCCTCCGTTCCATTCGCCGCTGTGGGGCTGGGCGGACCTGCACTGTCACCCGATGGCCCAGGCAGGCTTCGGCGGCCTCCTGGCGGGCCACATGCACGGACCGGTCGAGGACCTCGGCTCGTGCATTCACGAGCACGGCGTCAACCACGGCGACCCGTTCCGGCCTATCGGCACAATCCTCGATGGTGGCTTCCTCAGCGACGGCTCGCTGGCGACCCCGGGCTGGTCGATGGCCAACCCCGGCGACGAGGAGCAGCTCCGGTTCCGCGGCTGGCCGGCCTTCGATGACACGACCCACATGAAGGTCCACCAGGACTGGATCAAGCGGGCCTGGGAAGGCGGCCAGCGGCTGATGGTCGCGCTGATCGTGCACAGCGAGCTGCTGGCGACCGTGCAAGGCGCGCCGCAGAGTGATCGCGACACGGTCGAACCGCAGGTCCAGATCCTCAAGGAGTTCGTCGCCCACAACGCCGCGTGGTGCGGCCTCGCCACCACGCCCGACCAAGCGCGCGAGCTCATCGAGCACAATAAGCTCGCCTTCGTCCTCGGGCTCGAGACCGATTCGATCAACGGCTGGATCTACCGGTCGGACTTCGACCCCACCGATCGCGTGGCCATCCATACCCAGCTCCACGGCTACTTCAAATACCTGCGCGATCTCGGCGTGGTGCAGGTCAACCTCATCCACCTGAGCGACAACGCGTTCGGAGGGATGGCCCTCTACGACCTCCACTTCATGCTCAACACGTGGGCCCGGACCGGGCAGTTTCCGGGGACCGAATCCGTGCCGCCGACGGCCGACCCGACGATGACCGACGACGACATCAACTGCCGGGTGACGATCAAGTCCACGTTGTGGACCAAGATCGAGGCCTTGGCGACGTCGATCGGGTGGCAGCCGCTGTCGGCGGCCGTCGCGACCGCCATCCCACCGGCCGGCGACCGCAACGCGCTGGGCCTGAGCACCGCCGGTGAAGAAGCCGTGCTCGAGGCGATGCGCCTCGGCATGGTCATCGATCTCGACCACATGTCGGAGAAGAGCGCAGAGAAGGCCCACGAGATCGCGATGCAGCCGACGCCTAAGCCGTACCCGCTGGTGTCTGCCCACAACGGCGCCCGGCGGATGGCGCCGCGACCGCTCGCGCCGACGTCGCCCCCGTCGCCGCCGGCCCTGCCGCCGGTCCCCGCGCCGCAGGTGACCCCGCCCAAGTCGGAATATCGGCGCGGCGAGCACCTGTGGCCCAACGAGAACTCGAAGTCGAGTACCCAGCTGCAGTTCATCATCGAGACCGGCGGCATGTTCGGGCACGGCACGGCCGCGGCGGATTCGCGTGGCTGGGGTCCGGTGGCGAACGACTGCCCGGGCAGCGACAAGACCTTCGCCCAGGGGATCCAGTACGTCCGCAGCGTGCTCAAGGTGCCGATCGGTCTGGGCACCGACTGGAACTCGCTGCTGGTCGGACCCGGCCCGCGGTTCGGGACGCGAGCCGCGAACGGCCTCGAGGAGGAGATCAGAGCAGGCGATGCCGCCTGGTCGGATGCCATGCGCAGCGAGCGGTTCCTGGACGCGACGAGCCAGACCGCCGGCGTGGCGTACAGCCCGGCCACGCCTTTGGTCGACTGGCGAGACCATCGCTTCGCCGACCACGAGCTGTACAAGGGCACCGACCTCGAGGGCTACGGCGAGAAAATGTGGCAGGCGCTGGCGGTCGTCGATTCGGGCGTGGACCTGAGCCTGGCGGCCAGCCAGACGGGGACCGGCGGCAAGCTCACGTTGGCGTCCATGGGCCAGCAGATCGACCCTGACGTCCTCGATCTCGCGCTGGGGATGACGGGCATGCCGGCCCACCAGGCCCCGGAGGGCAACTTCCACAGGGTCGGTGCGATCTACCCCACCGCGTTCGACCGCGCGACGGAGGACCCAACCGTGGTGAAAATGTGCGACGGCATGATGGCCATCAAGCGCCTGTGGGACGCGATGCGCGGTCCGAACCCGCCGCTGAAGCGCGCGATGGCTGGGCCGCTGCGCGACTTCGACTACAACCTCGACGGTCTCGCGCACTACGGCATGTTCCCGGACATGTTCCAGGACCTGAAGAACGTCGGCTTCCCGCCGACCGAGATGGCGGCCCTGTTCGCTTCGGCAGAGAAGTACATCTCGGTCTGGGAAGCGAGCGCCGAGATCGGCACCGCCCTGCCGCACCCGACCTGAACCGGGGGACCGACCGATGCCCAGCTGGTACGTCCACACGCAGGCCGCCGCCCAGACGCTCGAACGCCTGAACGCGGCCGTGCCGGCCGGCTCTCCGCTGAACGCGACCGAGGGCATGCAGTTCCACACGGCCGGTCACGACAACCGCAACTACCTCGCGGCCGGTGCCCTCGGCCCGGATCTGTTCTTCCTGCTGCCCGACTTCAAGGGTGACCTGGGCGCCGGCCTGATGAAGCTCATGCGCTTCGCGCTCGGCGCGTGGCAGTTCGCCGACGAGGCGTTCATCGATCAGTGGGA
>Ga0307308_10000898_pt1 | contig 11375 bp, 5 predicted proteins | sample ER_DNA_195_FD_194501 | JGI IMG/M metagenome (GOLD analysis project Ga0307308, IMG submission 194501) | Bulk soil microbial communities from the East River watershed near Crested Butte, Colorado, United States - ER_DNA_195 | ecosystem: Environmental > Terrestrial > Soil > Floodplain | place: USA...
TTAATCACTCCGAGTTCACGAATCTCTGCCTGTTCGTCTCCGCTTGTTGATTCGACGGTGCAATGCGGAAATTGAGCCTGCCGTCTGGCCCACTTCAGCTCGTCTGCCTTGCAGCCCATCCTGATGACGTCGAAATCGCTGCGGGGGGTACGCTGCTTGCCCTTGCGGAGCGGGGAAACGTCGAGGGTCACTGGCTCACGCTGACTGGCTCCCCGGAGCGGCGTGCCGAGGCTAAGTCAGCGGCCAGTGCATTCCTTCCGGATTCCCGGTCGAGTTTCCATGCCTTTCCCGACGGTCGCCTTCCAGCGCACTGGAACGAAGTCAAGAACATCCTTCATGACTTCGCCGCGACGTTACCTGACGCTGACGTGCTCTTGGCGCCTCGGATGGATGACGCCCACCAAGATCACCGGCTGTTGGGCACAATGGCACCGACGGTTTGGCGTGATGCTCTGGTGCTTCACTACGAGATTCCAAAGTGGGATGGGGATCTCGGCCGATCCAATTGTTACGTGCCCATCTCGCCAGAGGTGGGGCAGCGTAAGGTTTCGCTGCTGAACGAGCACTATCGATCACAGCATGATCGCGACTGGTGGGACGACGAGACCTTTCTCGCACTCATGCGCATCCGCGGAATGGAGTGCCGAAGCCGCTACGCCGAGGCTTTCGAGGCCACGAAGGCCGCACTCTCAGTCGGCGTTTGATGCTAGGTCCGAAGGGGCACAGACCAATGCAATGTGCGCTGAGTGTGTCGAAGGCACATAATCGCTGGCCTCAACAAGCTCAGTGTGTTATGCCGGGAAGCTCTCCTGGAGCTGGGTCAACGGGCATCAGCTTCCGCGCTGACCTCTGCCACGTGCCCGTTCCCGGATCCGTTCTGCTTGGGTCTGGAGCTTTCAGAACCCGAGTCCCAATCCCAGTCGAAATTCCAGTTCAGTTCGTCCTCGTCCATGACGGGCGTGGCTGCTGCACGATAAACGTCGACGTAAAGAATCCAGCTATTCACGCCCATGTCCTCTAGTGACGGGTAGGGCACCTCGTCAGGCTCGACAAACAGCTCGACCCCATCTTCAGCACCGACGACAGTCGACCCCTCGATGGAAACAGACTCATCAAGCAAGTCCCAGCTCCAATCCAATTCGTCATCGCTGGGTCCCGGCTCAATCTGTACCAGCGGATTATGGACGAAGAAGAGCTGCCAGCGACGACCGCCCGTCGTCTGCTCTAGAGGATTGGCCACCAGGTCTGGGTCAGCTATCAGCTGTCTCTCGATTTCACCGTCTTTGGCGACTTGTTCAATGACGCGCGTTTGCTCGCCACTGGCCTGGTCGACTGTGAAAGCAACCCGCACTTGGATGGTCGGATCGCCGTCCACGCTCGGCAATTCGTAGGTCGGCTGGGCCTCGGCAATCTCAGCGAGCTCCTCCTCACGCGCCTGCGTCTCGGCGGAGGATCTCGGCTGGACGGCCGGCTCTTCGGCGCTGGAGTCTTCGTTAGTCAGCTGCTCCTTGAGGACAGCGCCTTCCTCGTCGCGGTCGGCGGTTTCCTCGTCAGCGGATGGCTCTCGGAGGACGGCAGCGGATTCCTGCTCAGGAACCTGTCCCTCCTCGACGACAACTTGCTCTTGGTCGGGCTGCTCTTCGATTGCCTGCTGTTGGTCGGGTGTCTCGTCCTCGACGACAACTTGCTCTTGGTCGGGCTGCTCCTCGATTGCCTGCTGTTGGTCGGGTGTCACGTCCTCCAAGACAACTTGCTCTTGGTCGGGCGAAGGCTGCTCTTGATCGACTGGCTGCTCCTCGAGGACGGCAGCTTGCTCTTCTGCAGGGGCCTCCTGCTCAGCTGTCTGTTCCTTCTCGGCAGGCTGCCGCTGGTCGGCGGGTTGTTCCCCGATGGCGCGAGCAAGACCATCTACATCGTTGACCGCTTGTTCCTCGGGATGCGCCTGCTGTTCGCCAACCAGCTGCTCCTCAGCCAGCTGTTCGCCCGCCACCTTGTCTTGGAGGGCCGCAGCTTTTTCTTGATCACCCGTCTGCTGCCTGAGAGAGGCTTGCCCGTCGTTGCCGGGCTGTTTCTCCTCGCCCGATTTCCCAACTGCGATCAACCGGTCCTCTACAAGATGAACAGGTATGGGTACGGAAAGATCGAAACCAGCCGTACCCGATGAGTCGTCCGTACGTTCTGTGTGCAGTAGCGCCGCCATCCGGAACTCCAGTCCAGCAGTCCGAACTAGATCAGCGGCTGTGGTGATCATCTCGACACTCGAGTGGCCAGCAGTAACGGCAACAATTACTCGATCAGTCCATGCGGAAAGGTAGTCAGCGCCCATCGATGGATCGAGATCGGCCAGCACTAAAACGACGTCGGTCTGGTCGAGCGATGGTCCACCTGTGTGCTCGGTATCGACGTCATGGAGATCGGCAATACTGCTGGCCAGCATCGGTATGCCACGAGGACGTAGCACCATCGGCCGATGAGTAGCGCCCATCATCGAGGACACGCCTTTGAGCTCGAGACACCCTCGCTTGGTGAGATCGATAACCGCGACTGAGCGGCCGGCAGCCGCGAGATTTGTCGCCGCAGCCGCGACGGCAAAGCTCATCTTTTCTGCATTGTCGATACAGAGCACACCGAGCCGGCCCGATTGACGCGGTGACGGAAGCTCCATTTCGATCGCGTGGGCAAGCCGCTCCCGCTCCTCGGTACGGTGAGCGTTGAGCGCGGCCATATAGGGCAACCTGAGCCAGCGTTTTGACAGTGGTACGACTCGGCCGACGCTCACCGGCACGGGCACCTCGAGAGCCGCAGCGACGTCGGATCGCCTACGAAGGCGGTCCGAGGTGATGGCGAAGAACAGGACTGCGCCGCAGCCGACTGCGGCACCGCCGATGAGTCCTGATGCCAAGGTCAGGGCTATGCGGCGCTTGGTACCACCCGTGTCCGCCGCCGCGGGGTCGATCACGCGGCTCGCCGAAAGCACCGAGGAGTTCCTCAGCTTGGCGTCCTCTATCGATTGCTGAAAGGTTTCGATCTGCCCCTGGACGTACGCCCGCTGCTCAATCGCGTTGCTCAGCTTGCTCGCGTCCGGGTTTCGGCTCGCGGAAAGTTGGTCAATACGCGCTGAGCCAGCTTCGAGCTCGCCTTGCAGTTGGGTGATGCGCTGTTGCATGCCGCTCACGAGAACGTCGGACTGCATGGAGAGTTGCTCGGAGCGGAAGGAAAGATAGATCGATGTCAGGGCTGAAAGGCGGCGTACGGTCTCGGCATCGTTGGGGGCAGTGAGGGTGAGCACGAGCAGGTCGGAACTGACCGGCTGCGAGTTCACTGTCTTGAGGAATTCGTCGGCGGTCATGGCCAGCCCAAGGTCCGCGATCGCTCTGGCGGCCACAGTCCGAGTTTTCAGCAGACTGACATCGGTAGCCATCGCTCGCGAAGGATCGGCCTGTGGGTCGTGTGCCAGCACGAGTGCTGTCCTGGCTTCGTGCGACGCAGGAGACACCACCAAAAAGGCAACCGACGCGAACAATCCCACAACTGCGCACAAGACACAGGCCAATCGGCGGCGTCGTAGTGCGGAGCGAATGAAATGCATGCTCACCAAGGTGGGAAGCCGGCGACCGGCGGAGTTCTGGTCACCGCCATCGGACTCGGGGACTTCCCAGCGTTGCGCGATCATGAGCGACTCCTGTGACGGTCGGTCGCGAGCTTCTCAGACGCCGACATGCCCGTAAGGCGCGTGGGCAAGCTAGGCCGCCGCGATCGCTCCTCCATCGTGTGCCGCCCGGAGGTGCGGTCAGTCGCATCGGGGTCTGCAACCACGATTCCGTCGATGCGATGACCTGCGTCATCGACTGCAACGGTGACCCGAGCGAGCTCTTGTTCGGTAGCGGTGGCGGCCGCAACACAGAGAATCGTCGCGGCGTTGGTGCGCGCGTCGCCCAGGTTTGGTTGTGCTCGGTCGACCACCACGAGCGCGATCGTCATATCGATCGTCTCCTCGGCCGGTGTATCGCCGAGGTATAGGCCTGGCCTAAGTGGGGTCTTATGCTCCACGGCGCAGGCAGCCCATAGAGCCGCGGCCGCCCATTCATGTCCCATTCCGGGTACCAGCCGAGTCGTAATTCCCAACGACGCGGCGAACGCGGCGAGCTGTGGACCAATGGAGAGGCCTCCTTCGTCGCCCGCGAGCGAGATCACGGTCAACGATTGTGGATGGTCGACCCTTCCGGGAGTGCGCGCCTGATGCGAGTGATCCGCAGGTACTACGCCACGGAGCACCTGACGAAACGCCCATGACTCCACGGCACTGGCCTCGTACGACTCGAGCAACGTCGCCCAGCCTGCCACCGACACTTGCGGCCTACCCTGCACCGCAGCCAGTACCGAGCTGCCGACTGCGTCGGCAATGTCGTCACGAAGCCGCAGCCGCGGGTCGCGTGATGCCATGGCCAGCAAGACGATGGCCGCCAGGAGAGTGCAGATCAGGCTGCCCAACGATCCCCAAAAGAGCAGCCGCAGCAAGGCGGGTATTCCGGTGGCTACAGTCGCCGGCTGCATGATTGAGGTGCCGGCGCTGCCAGAGGAGTCCGCCGGACCGCCGGTGACAATCTTGTCCTGGACTCTGTCCAACTGCACTGACAGATCAGCATGCTGGGTCCGAAGCCCTGCACTGAGCTGCGCCTCTTTTGTACCCTCCGGAGAGTTTGGATCCAGTGCCCGTTCACGCTTAACGGACGCCACAATTTGCTTGTCGAGTTGGGCGATCTCCTGCTTCAAGGCGTCCCTACGGACCGTGAGGTCGGCTAATGCCGCCGCGGTGACCTCTCTGGCAGTGTTGCTGACATAGCCGACGTACGCATCAGCCATCGCCTGAGAGAGTCTCTGGGCTTCAGCCGGGTTCCTCGACGTCGTTTCGATCTGGATGACCTGGTTCGTCGGTGCCGAAACGTTGACCATTTTCTTCACTGAGCGGGCTGAAAGAGGTGGCGCTACCGCTTGTCCGGCGCGCTCCAGAATGGACGCGCTGACCGCGATGCGTACCTGAGTCTCAACGTCGGAATTACTGACATCTGAAACCGCGGGCGTAGGAAGGAGCACCAAGGTCGTGCTGGTGACCGGCGGTGGCAGCGCCAAGACGTACCCAATGCCGAGGGCGAACCCCACCAGCGCCGCTGCCACCAGCAACCGGCCGCGGCGCCGCAGCGTTGCAACAATCGACCGCGTGTCGGTCACCTGGTTGATCATGGCAAGTCCAGTTCCGTGACGAGGCGGGTTGATGACGTAACCACTGCACGCCCTATGAGAGAGGTCGCTGGAACGCGAGTGCCAAAGCGTGGCGCATACCAGCCTTCGATTGTGTCGACTGCCGCCCGGTGGACGGTCCAGGAGAGATCGTCCGGAAGCAGCATGGTTCCCTGCCTGTGGTCTGCGCCGCGCCGCCAGCTCAGCGTCGCACGCGCTCCATCAAGATCAATATCTATGTCGGGGCCCAGTTGGCACGACAGCCGTACTGGAACAGCTGCCGAGGCGTCGACAGTGTCGACGACCGTGAGACGACGTCCGGGCGAGTCGAGAGTCACCGAACGGTGGTGTGTTGCCGGAGTGTCGAGGCGCAGGTAGCCGTCGTGCTCCGCGGCCCAGCCCTGTGTCGGCTCATCCCCGACGTCACAGCTCAGCGTGGTGGTCCGAGGGTGGGTGTTCCACAGAAAGGGACCTCCCGACTCAGCCTGGCTAACGCCCCCGATCTCTACGGTGTTGTGCGCTGCCGTCGAGCGGAACCACTCTCGCCACTCCGGCTCGCCGTGGTAGCAGTAGGTGCCGGGATCGGCCAGGATCTCGACGCCATCGTGCCGAACCTCCAACGAAAGGGCATCGGCATGGGCATGGGCGGCGATGGAGAGGAATCCATGTGGGCCGCCGTCACATCGACACCAGATCTCTGGGCCGTCCTCGGGGCGGGACCGCAGAATGACCAGCCCAGCGTTGGGGAATCGACGTGGCCGGCTCCGCGGTCTTGGCAGCTGACGCGACTCTCCTAGAGCGCCTAAAACACTGGCCTGGACAGCGCCCGGGAATCGGGGCCACCAGTCGGGCGCACCTAACAATGCGGCACCCGCGGCCAGGATTGCACCCCCCGGATCGCGCTCTGGATCGTCGACGATGAGGGCGCGCCCTTCATCACCGTCACCTTGCCTCGGGGGCCGGCCGCTGGCATCAAGGATGGCGGCCGCAGCATCGAACATCCGTGTGAGCAGCTCCCATGTGGCTTCCGAAAGCGGCTGCCCGACGGCGTCCGCCTCAACGGCCGCCACCAGTCCAAGTTCGAGGACAAATCTGTGGTAGTCCGTCGCCAGTTCACGGTTGAGTCCGTCGTCGAAGGTGTTGGCGGCCAGCTCGCGTTCCAAGAGTGCTGCAGCGCTGCGACGCCAGCGGTCGGTTCGGGAGTACCAGGGAAACGCGCAGGCAGCGACGAGCCGCCCAGCGGCCTCGGCAATTACATGGTTGTTGGCAGACGAGCCGCGGCTAGGAAAGGCAGCCAGGAACTCCTGGTGCCAGGCAATTTGCCGGACAGCATCCTCATTGTGCTCGAAGAGGTCGCCGACCTTGGGCCACTCATCGAGGAGTCGGCGGATCCATGTCCAGGAGATCAGTCGAACCCCGGCCTCGATACCGCTGGTCCAGTGCACGCCGGTCAGGAACGGGTTCGCACGCCACCAGGAGCGCAGCTGTTCCGCGGCCGCCTCGGCGTAACGCTCGTCTTGGGTTAGCCACCATGCCGCTGCTAAGACAGTGAGGTGATGATGCCGCGACATCTCCCAGACTTGCTTGATGTTGCCGGTCTCCGCCTCGTCTCGGTGGTGGATGCGGAAGGCAAGCCGATCATGGGGCGCGCGACGTCCCGTCGCCGGATCACGGAACCAGTCCGGGTCTGCGCTGTCGGGACGCCGGGCACCCAACACCGTCCAGGTTCCGTCTAGTACGCCGTTTGCGGCTCGAATCACGGCGGATGCAGCGTCCGGATCTACACAGGGGCGTGTCGACGCCGACAGCGGCGACGGGAATTCCCGGTCCGCGAGGGTGTCTGACGGCATGGCAACCACGTCGCCCAGGCGGACCTGGCGACGTGCCCAGACCCGGCGACGCCCGGCATCGAGGGAACGGTAGACCACCTCGGTCGGCGACATCCTGCGCAATCGTCGGATGTACCAACCGGCACTGGGACGGCTCACCAGATAACCGGCCTTCTTGAAGACAAACTGGTTCCGACGGCAAGCGTTGCGCGGGTCGTCGCGACCAAGGATTCCAGCGGGATTGGCATCGCCGATGCGGTACGTACGGCATGCACGAAGTGCTCCAGCTGCGTGCGCTGTCCCTTGTCCTGACCGGTCAGCACCCGATGACCTGTCTTTCCCTTGGGCGACCACACCGTGACCCGCTGGAAGTTGTCCAGCCGTCCATTACGACCATCGCCCACCACGTCAACGGTCTCTTTGGGAAAGCGTGAGCTCCCGTCGGTCAGGTACGAGATCGTCCCCACTGATCCGTCATCGAAGCGGAGGGTGGTGTGGACGTTTCCGCCGGTACTCATGGCGTAAGCCTCGACAGGATCGTGTCCCACCAGGGCGCTGAGCGTATCGATGAAATGACCGCCTTCACCCGCGAACCGCGAACCCTCCCGTCCTTCGTTGAGATACCAACTGCCCGCATCGAGACGGCCGGCGTTGATCAAATAGCGCGCAGATAAAGGCTCGCTGGATCGGCCGAAACGATCCTGCAGATCTGTAAAGAGCGGGGCAAACCTCCGGTTGAATCCGACCATGAGCCGGTCGTTACCGGTCCTTTCCACCGTGTCCAGGACCGCGGTGAGTTGCTCGTCGGTGAGGGCAAGTGGCTTCTCAACGAAAACGGTGAGCCCGCGCTCCAAGGCTTGGCACACCAGATGCGCATGTGAGTGATGTCGCGTCACGATGAACACGGCATCGAGACTGTCGTCGTCCAGAACCGAGTCAACGTCGGTCGTCATGGTGGTGAAGCCGAATTTGCGTTGGGCGTTGAGACCCGACAGCGCTTTTGTGGTAGCCACAGAGACCAGCTCTGCCGCAGAGCTGTCCCGCAAGTGAGGCAGCAACATTGCCGTGGCGTAGTTTCCAGCCCCAATGAAGCCAAGGCGTACGCGCCCGGCAGGTCCACGACGCCTGGAGGAGGACTTCGCTGCAGTATGAGCCGGCACCTGGAGGGTCCGGCTGAGGGAGGAGGACTCCGGCTGATCACCGTAGGACAGCAAGAATCCGACGCCCTGAATGGAACCGGTACGCAACCGGCCGTACACATCGGCGGCCTCCTCGATCGGGTGCACGCCCGAGATCAGAGAAGAGACATCGACAGAACCGTCCACTAGGAGATCAAGGAAACACCCAAGGTTGCGTCGCTCGGTCCAGCGAACGTAGCCGGCTGGGTAGTCAATTCCCTCGAGCTCGTAACGGTCGTCGTACCGACCTGGTCCGTAGGATCGCGAGAAGCGGACGTCCAATTCCTTCTCGTAATAGGCGTTCCAGGGCAAATCCAGTCGGGTCTTGCCAATGTCCACCACTCGCGCCCGGTCCCGGGCCAAGCGGGCAGCCACCTCGACCGGCCCATTCGAGTCACCACCGGCGGCCAGCAATACGTGATCTGCGCCGAGCCCTCCGCTTCTCTCGAGGAGAACCCGCTCCACCTCACGTAGGCCGGCCTCATCGGGTGCTGCACACATCAGTGCACCGGCCTTCTCGGCGGTACGGCAGCGCGCCTCCACCACATCCAGGCCAACTACGTTCACTCCCGATGCGACGAGCAGCCGTACGGCGAGCTGTCCGATCAGTCCCAACCCGATCACGCATGCCGTCTCACCGAGGGACACTTCAGCGCGCCGGACACCCTGCATTGCGATGGCCCCGACCGTTGCGAACGCCGCGTGCTCGGCGGCAACGCCGTCCGGCACTGGAACGCACAAGTTAATAGGTATCCAATTCACCTCAGCGTGCAGCGCGAACTCATTGCCCGCTGCCGCCACTAGCTGACCAACCGAGAACTGATCGGCGCCGGAGCCGACCTCCACCACGACACCGCACAACGAGTAGCCGAGCGGGGTATAGCTGTCCAGCCGGTTCATTGCTTTCTGGTACGTCGCGATTGCGCCCTGCTGAGCCACCGAGTCGAGCAGCTTGCGCACCTGATCCGGCCTGGCGCGGGCCTTGCCGACCAGCGACAGCCGCGCCTCGCTGACCTTCATCATCTCGGTTCCGGTCGAGATCAACGAGTAGAGCGAACGCACCAGGACGCCCCCGGGCTGGCACGCGGGAACAGGGACGTCAAGGACAGCGAGGTCGCCTGACTTGTAATTCTGCGCGACTTGCTTCATACGACTTTCCCCCAAGCATTTCGTCGGCTAACACAATCCGTTAGACCGGCGCGACCCCTGCCGCCAACGCAGAGCGGTACCACATCTCCATCGACAGAAGCTGCCACAACTGCTTGGACTGATCCCGTCGACCGCTCCGCTGATCGGAAACCATCTGGCGCAACGGCGGCAGGCGCAGAAACCCCGACGATACCAGTTGACCGTGGAGCAGAACGTCATTGATTAAAGGTCCGAGGTCATTCGTAACCCAGGCTCGAAGGGGTGCCCCGAAAGAGGCCTTCGGACGATCGACGACCTCACGCGGTACCCAGTTCTCGGCCGCGGCCCGCAACGGAATCTTTTGAGTTCGCCCCTTGATTTTCTGATCGCCACGAAAGCTGAAGGCTGCGCGGAATACGTAGGGATCGACGAAGGGTACGCGTACTTCTGTCGACGCCGACATGCTTGAACGGTCGGTATAGGCCAGGTTGAGTCCTGGCAGGAAGAGACGTGTGTCGGCGAGACACATTCTGTTGACGTGGTCAGTGAGCAAGTTGTCGGTATACAGGTCGTGGTGCCCGTCCACCACGCGTCGCACCCCGTGCCCCAAGTCAGGATTGAGCATGTCGTTGAGTTCGGCTGCGTCGTAGAGCGTGTAGCTGCGGCGGAACGCTGCCTCCTCGGGCAGTTCGGCGAAGCTGAGGAATCGCTTGGCCCATCGGCTGTACCGGAGCCCGCGCCCTCCGGCCGCGACGGGGAGCCGGTTCACGACCGGCGCTAGCACTCGAGTGCGAAGCGCCTGTGGAAGCGTCTGGTACCTGGCCCCCAGAACGCACGCCAGGTGTTTGCGGTATCCGCCGAACAACTCGTCGGCGCCCATTCCCGACAACAGAACCTTGACGCCGGCTTCCCGCGCGGCCTGGCACATCAGCACCGTATTGATGGCGGCTGGGTCGCCAATCGGCTCGTCGAGTACATCGACAACCCGGGGGAGCAGGTCAACGACGTTCGGGCTGATCTCGATCTCGTGCAGTCGAATGCCGAGGTTTGCCGCCATCTTGCGGGCGTAAACCGCGTCGTCCGGCATAGCCTCGAGCCGCTGATCCTCAGGGCGGAACGTAATCGTGTAAGCCTCGATCGAGGGTTCCCGGTCAGCGGCCAGCGCAGTAATGAGGCTCGAGTCGAGGCCGCCACTGAGAAAGGATGCGACTGGCACATCGGCCACCATGTGCGCTGCGACAGCCTCCTCAAGGACCGCCGGCAGATCCGCGGCTGGTCCGGCAGCGGCGGCTGCGGCTTCCTCGGCGGGGTCCCAGTAGCGGCCGGCCCGGCTGCTACCGTCAGCCCGCCACTCTGACCATGATCCCGGTGGCAGCTTGAAGATCCCCTCAACGGCGCACTGTTCCTCCGGCAGGAAATAAAACAGGGTGGAAGCCACGAGTGCGTCGGCATTGATGCTCAGTTCCGGGCCCACCACCGTCACCAGAGCCTTGAGCTCCGAAGCAAAAAGGATGCCGCTGCCGCGCGGCATGACGTACATCGGCTTGATGCCAAGTGGGTCTCGCGCCAGGATGAGTGCGCCAGTGTGTTCGTCGTACAGCGCGAACGCGAACATCCCTCGGAACTTGGACAGAGCGGCAGGCCCCCACTGCCGCCAAGCCTCCAGCACAACCTCTGTGTCTGACTCGGTGCGGAATCCGACGCCCTTGCCGCGGAGGATATTGCGGAGCTCGCGATAGTTGTACAGCTCGCCGTTGTAGATCAAGTGCAGGCCGTTCTTCACGAACGGCTGATCCGCCGCAGCCGACAGATCGATGATCGATAGCCGCCGATGCCCAAGCTGCACTGACGCGTGCGGCGACAGGTCGGTGAACCCAGCCGCATCCGGGCCACGGTGGCTTATGCGGTCGGTCATCCTCCTGACGAGCTGAGCGCCGTCAGGCTGAAGGAACGCTCCAGCGACCCCGCACACGTCAGCCTCGCACCCGGACTGGGCGGGTGA
>Ga0307308_10000899_pt1 | contig 11374 bp, 10 predicted proteins | sample ER_DNA_195_FD_194501 | JGI IMG/M metagenome (GOLD analysis project Ga0307308, IMG submission 194501) | Bulk soil microbial communities from the East River watershed near Crested Butte, Colorado, United States - ER_DNA_195 | ecosystem: Environmental > Terrestrial > Soil > Floodplain | place...
AAGGGCCCATCCGCCGCGCACGAATCCGTTCCTGCGGTCCTCATCCGATGCGCCGCCGTTTCCCTGCATCACTCCATCGACGGTGACTTGCGTCATGGTCATCAATTTCATCGTCGCGGTTCCCTTTCCTTGGGCGCCCCTCGTGGGCGGCCTCTCACCCCTGCTACGAACACCGCTGCCCCCATCCGACACCACCTCCCGGACTTCTTTCGAGGATTTTCTTGGTACGCCGGCGGTGAGCGATTCGAGAGCGGGCGATGACAAGATCGTCGGCCTGCACGGCGCGACCGTCATGCACAGGCCCTCCTGCTCGGCATCGACAAATGGGTTGAGCCGAGCGATGCTGAGTGTCAGTCTGTCGAGCGTGTGGAAGGTGTACGCCGAGGACGACCCGAGCCATGCCGCCCAACCGAATGAGGCCCAGCCGAATGAGGATGCCATGCCGGGCCTGGCACCCACCCCCGCACCCGGCCTCGATCCCGTCGAGCTGATCGTCGACGAGGAGCAGTTCGTGGTCACTCGACGTGCCGGCTCCACCGGCACCTACGACTTCGCCTGGACCTCGCACCCCGCGTCATACGGATTCACCATCGGAAGCAACGCTGACTGGCATCCCGACCGAGCCGAGCTGGCCGAGCAGATTCGCAGCTTCCTGGCCGACATCGACCCAAAGACAGGCTATTTGCGCGAGTGATCCGGATGCGGCGGTCGCTATTGGGACAAGCCTTGTGGCAGTGCCCCGATTACGGAGCTCGAGAGATCGCGGCGGTGGGACATAGGACTGACGGCGAGGCCCAGTCTGGGTGTCTTGCTGGACATTGCCTACCGACTAGCCTTCGCATGCCCGCGGCGGCGTGCCTCCAGCGAAGCCCGCGCCTGGCTGCCTAGGCTCGGGCGCTATGAGCGGCGTGCTGCGCCCGGTCGGGCCAGCGCCCGCACAGACCTACTGGGCCCGGCGCGCGCTGGTGTTCGGGGCCGCAGTGTCGGTGCTCGCTATCGCTGTCGTGTTGATCAGCAATGGCACGAGCAGTGGCTCAGCAGCTCAACCAAATCCACCCGCCGGCGCCTCCTTTGTCGGTTCCCCGGCTACGAGCATGAAGCCAGCCAAGCTGCAAGCGAAGGGCTTGGATGAGGCGATGGTTCCCGAACGCGGGCCCGGGACGTACCAGACGGCGAAGCAAGCAATGCAACCAACCACCTCCTACGGCACCCGGATCCGTTATGACGTGCGCGTAGAAGATGGCTTGCCCATCGGACCTGACGAGGCCGCAGTTCTGATCCAGGGAGTGCTGGACGACAAACGCAGCTGGCGAGCCACCCGTCGCTGGCGGTTTGAGCTAACGCCTGTCGGACAGCCTGCCTCGCTGCACGCCTACATCGTGACGCCGAAGACGACCGACCGGCTTTGTGCGCCATACCTGACCCGCGGCGAAGTGTCCTGCCAGAACGGCAATCGCGTGGTGCTGAACGCCAAACGCTGGCTGCTCGGCGCCGATGCGTACGGCTCGGATCTGACCAACTACCGGCGGTATCTGGTCAATCACGAGTTCGGTCACGCATTGGGAAAGCACCACGTGGACTGCCCAGGTCCCGGAAGGCTGGCGCCGGTGATGATGCAGCAAACCAAGGGCCTCGGGACGTGCCGGAAGAACCCGTGGCCGCAAGCCAGTCAAGATTGAGAGCTCGGTCTGCTGAACTGCGGCTTGATTCCCGTAGTTAGGTACGGGTCTATAGTCAGCAAGTGAGAGTCGGCGAGGTCGCGGAACGCGCAGGAGTGAACGTCGAGACACTGCGCTACTACGAGCGGCGGGGACTATTGCCGGCGCCGGAGCGTACGCCGAGCGGGCATCGCCGCTATGACGACGAGACGGTGCGCTTTCTCGGCGCGATCAAGGAGGCGCAGGCGGTCGGCTTCACGCTGGCGGAGATCACCGAGTACCTGCGCGCCGCACGCCGCTCGGGCTTGCCGTCGGAGGTCTTGCGGGTGCGCATGGCGGCGAAGATTGACCAGATCGACGCGCGGATCGCGGCCCTGCAGCGGATGCGGGATGAACTCGCACGCGTCATCGGCTGTGCCTGCGCGTCGCTCAATCACTGCACCTGCGGCGCGGCCTACCTCGCCCGCGGCGGCGGGGCGCCGACAGCGCGGCCTTCGCTTCTCCACATCACCAACGGCGAAAGTGCCGGCAACACGCTGCGTCAGACCGCGCTGGGTGGCGCTGTGCTCCCGTGGCAAGACGTGCTTCACGAGGGGCCGGTGCCAGCGCTGCCACGGCAGAAGTTGTTGCAGACGCGTGCCCACTTTCTCGCCGGCTGCGGCTGGGGTCGCCGCCAGGCGCTGTTCTCATCGCTCCAGCGGCGCGACCGGCAACTGCTCGAGGCGCTGCGCGACAACGTTCAGGTCGTGCTCTGGTTCGAGCACGACCTCTACGACCAGCTCCAGCTGCTCGACGTGCTCGCGCTCGCTCACGGCGAGCAAGCCGGGCCCGAGCTGATCGTCATCGGCTCCTTCCCCGGCAAGCCGTCTTTCGCCGGCCTGGGCGAGCTGACCGCTAGCGAACTCGAGACGCTCTGGCCCTCCCGCCGCCGGGCGGCCTCGGCTGTGGTTGACGTGGCTATGAGCGCCTGGGCCGCTCTCCAAGCCCCGGAGCCGACAACACTGACCGAGTGGGCGAAGCGCGAGAGCGAGCAGCTGCCGTTCCTTGCCCCCGCGCTGCGGCGATTGCTCGAGGAGCTGCCTGCGCCAGCGGACGGACTCTCGGGGACGGAACGACGGGCGCTCCAAGCCGTTGCCGGCGGCGCGCGCACACCTCCCGCCGCCTTCGTTGCAGCGCAGGGGCTCGAGAAGGCTCCCTTCATCGGCGACGCCTGGTCCAGACCGAGGCCGGCACACCACTTCCCGCGCCGCCTCCGCTCGGCGACAGCCAGCCCTTCGCACGACTCCAATTGCGGCTAACGGCAACTGGCGATGGGACCCAGCCGAGCTAAAGCTCGTCCGACCCTCTTCACCCTAGACGGGCTAGCGATCGGTTTACGAGGGTGATTCTGCGCTGAGGACTGGTGCCGCAGCTCGGGCATACATCGGTACGCGCGCGTCGTCCCATGGCAGCGGTCCACGCCGGTGTCACTGAGGATCGGCTTGCGGCATGCTGCTGGTCCGGCTTGCGCGATCGGGCACGGGTGCATGAGTGTCGCTATCGGGGTCTTCGCTGTCGTGGGGAACCAGGTGGCCACCAGCTCCGGCAACCGGTCATTCACAGCGCTAGCCCGGATGGTGCGGTGTGCGAACCAGGGCTGGGGCCGTAAACCTTCCGCTGAGGCTGCTTACGCGTGAAGCCGCATCTCAGCGAAGCCCGCGGTCGGCGGTCGGCATTGATACTTCAGGTTCCGGCGGGGACGTTCCCGCGGGAACGTTCCGGGATTTTGACAAGATCCTCAGGGCTCACTCGTGGCGCAGGAACGAGGCGACCTCACTGATATCACGTTCAGCTAGCCCGGCCTCTATTGCTTCGCTCACTAGCTGGCGCGACGCCTCGGCCTGGTCCATTCGCGTTCCCGTTTGCTGCGCCAGATCGTGAATGAGCTCCTGGTCCTTGGCGACCAGCGCGAGGCTGAACGCAACCGGGATCTCGCCCGGCTGCAGGAAGGCGGTGCGCTTGTATTTCACGTATGGCGCACCAGCGGCGCCCGACTCAAAGATGTCGTACACGATCTCGCGGTCAAGGCCGGCCTTCTCGGCTAGCACCAGCGCCTCGCTGACCGCAACGTTCAGCGAGCCGAGCAACGAGTTCACGACCAGCTTCATGGTCGCTCCCGCCCCGACATCGCCAAGATGGAAGATCGACTTCGCGAACGCGCTCAATACCAGCCGGGCATGATCAAGTGCGGTCTGGTCTCCGCCGACCATGACGGTAAGAGTCCCTGACTCCACGGTCGAGACGCTCCCCGATACCGGAGTGTCAAGCAAGGTCGCGCCCTGCTGGGCAACCAGGGGGGCCAAGCTGCGGACGGTGGCAGGGGCAACTGTGCTCGTGTCGCAGACCACTGCACCCGGCTGAACACCGACGACCAGGCCGTCGTCAGCCAGATATGTCGCCGTCACGGCCGCGTCGTCGGCCAGTGATACGACGCAGACTTCGGCGGATTCGGCGGCCTCGCGGGCCGTCTCCGCCACCCGGCCACCGAGCCGTTCAGCGACCTCCGCAGCGCGCCGGCGAGTGCGGTTGAACACCACAAGATCGTGACCCGCTTCGGCGATGCGGCCGCCCATCGCACTACCCATCCGGCCGGCGCCGATCAGTGCGACCCTCACGTCAGCAGCCAGCCGCCGTCGACGTACAAATCGATGCCGTTGACCGATCGGTTGCGCATCAGGAAGTCGACACCATCGACGATGTCCGCCATCGTCACGCTGCGCCCGGTCGGTGTCTCATCGCGGGCCTTCGCAGTGGCCGCAGGCTTGTCAGACCAGTAAGGACTGTCACCCACGATGCCAGGATGGATCGCGTTCACGCGTCGAGGTGCCAGCTGCAGAGCCAGCGTGCGCACCATGGCGGAGATACCGCCATTGACTGCCGTGACCGTCGTCGAGCCCTGGTAGGGACGATCCTTGGCGCGTCCGCCGAACAGCACAACAGAACCGTCGTCCGCCAGTCGCTCTCGCAGCGCGCTGACCACTCCGGTATAGCCGACGATCTTCATGATGGCGAGGTAGCGCGCTGCGGCGATGTCGTAGTTGTTGATCATGTTGGTGTCGCGAATGATCGCCGAAAGCACGATGTGATCAACATCGTCGATATCCGCGAGTGCGTCGGCAATCTGCTCCGGCTCGGAGAGGTCCAAAGCTATGCCGCGCGTATCGCCGCCCAGCTCGGCAGCCATGGACTTGGCATGCGCACCATCGCGGCCGGCCACGACGACCGTCCAGCCCTCGCCGGTGTAGCGGCGAGCGATCTCCAAGCCGATGCCATGCGTGCCACCGACGATCAACAATGATGGCTGGGTCATCCGAGTACCTCCCGTAGGTAGTCCCAGTCGCGAGCAAAACGATACGAGTAGCGGCGCGGGGGCTGGGGAGCCTGCGTCTCTAACCACCGCAGCGGGCCGCCACCAAGGTTCCGGAACGAGTGCGGGCATCCAACGCCGGCCCAGGCGATGTCCCCGGGGCCGAGCAGCACCGGCTTGCCGTCGAAGGTGGCCTCCGCCCGACCTTCCAGGAAGAAGTACGTCTCCTCGAACGGATGATCATGTGGGCCGGTGGCCCCATCGGGGTCGTAGTGCACCATGAACATCGTGGCCAGCTGAGCACCAAGATCAGAATCGACCATCATCTTGACATTGATTCCGCCATAGACCAGCAACGCGGTTCGCATGCTCGCCGTGACCTCGAGCAGATCTTGGCTCTGCTTGGTCGCATCCATCTGGGACGGCGTGATTCTCCCGAAATAGCGGTTACGAGGGTCACGTACGTCGACATCGGCTGCCTCCTGGTACGCCGGACCACTGACGAGGAACGTGTCGTCCTGGTACGCCGAGCGCGGCATCGGAGCCTGCATTTCCGCCCACCGCACCGCTAGTTCACTGTCGTTGCGCAGCCGGTGCGGCATCCCGATGGGTACCACGCCGTAGCCGCCCTCACGGAGCCGGAACGATCCCTCGGCGGTGTCCAAGACCGCCGTACCCGTGACGACGTAGAAGCTCTCCTCAAAAGAGTGGACATGCCACGGAATGGAGCCGCCCGCATCGAGCTCATTGATCACAAACCCAGTGTGCACGGCATGATCATCTTCACCGACCACCATGGCGCGGCGGTAGCCGGTGGCCTCCATTGCCCAGCCGGTGGTTGGTGCGACAAGTTCGATGTCACCGGCCGGGCGTACCAAATAGCCTCCACTCACTGTCGCTTCTCAGCGGTTGCTGCGAGCAGGTGATCGCGGGAAGCCTCCACATCGGCGCGAGCCTTGTCGACATCGGCGAGCAACTTTCCGTCGCGCTTCTTGACCTGCCCCGCGACGAACACGGTGTCGACGTTGGACACATCGGCGGACAGCACAACTGCGGCGACCGGGTCGATGACGGGAGCCATGTTCAGCGACTTGGCCTCGATAATGACAATGTCGGCCTGCTTCCCCGGTGTCAGCGAACCAGTGCGATCCTCCACTCCGGCGACGTACGCGCCGTCGAGAGTGGCGGCCTGCAGGACTTCCCGTGCGGTCAGCACCTCCTTGGGTACCTGCTCGTTCGGCTCGTACTTCTCGGCATGCACCCGGGCACGATCGGCACCGAACGCGGCGCGCATCTCGGTGAACATGTCGCCTGGTGCTGTCGTCACCACGTCGATGGACAGGCTGGGCCGCAGCCCCATTCGAAGCGAATGCAGCACTGGCGGCCAACCGTGGCCCATCGACAGCTCTACCTGCGGCGCCACCGAGACCTTGCCGCCGGTGTCCTTGACGAGCTGCCATTCCTCGTCGCTGAAGTGGCAGCAATGGATGTAGGTCGTATCGGGCCCGAGCAGCCCGTAGTCGTTCAGCGTCTTGATCATGGCGAACCGGCCGGCGACCCGGCCCATCGCGACGTGCACCGTGATCGGAATGCCCAGCTCCCGGGCGAGTTTCCACTCCGCCTGAACGACCTCCTCCATGCAAAAGCCGCTGCCGCGGGTGGCCAGGCCTAGAGTGAGCAGCCCGTCGTCGGAGCTGAAGTACGTGTCCCGGACGCGGCGTACGTCATCGTCGGGAATCGCGATCTTGCTGTTGAACCAATAGTCGGCCAACGAGAGATTGGCGCTGCCATACGCGTATTGCGCCCGGATGCCGGTCTCTTGGAGCCCCGTGATCGCAGCATCGGAATGATCGGGCGTGTTGTTGATGTGCGACCAGTCGACCAGCGTGGTGATCCCCGCGTTGAGGCACTCCAGCGACCCCGCAACATTGCTCGCGTGTACGTCCTCGGCCCGGTAGACCGGCGCGAACGTGTCGAGGACTTCAACGAAGTAATCATCGAGCGTGGCATTGGGCGCGCAGCCGCGGATCGCGGCCTCCCAGGTGTGCCGATGGGTATCGACAAAGCCCGGGATGACGATCGAGTCGCTGGCGTCGATCACCTCCGCATCCACGCTGATGTTCGGCTCGACGGCGACGATCTTGTCGTCCTCGATGAGTACATCCCCCGTGAGATCCCCGATCTGGGGATCCATGCTCACGACCGTCCCCCCGCGGATCAGCGTTTTAGTTGTCATCTGCCCGTGCTCCTTTGCATCTGGCGTGGTTTCCTTGGGTTCCTGTTAGAAGGCAGCGAGTCGCCGTACGGCATGGACGACCTTGTCGACGGTAGGGATCACCTCGTCCTCAAGTGCGTCGGCGAACGGCAGCGGCACGCATTCCGACGCCACTCGCCGGATCGGCGCGTCGAGCAGCTCGAATCCCTCGTCGGCGACGATGGATACGACCGTGGCGCCCCAGCCGCCCTGGTACGGGTTCTCTTCGACGACGAGGAGGCGCGAGGTGCGCTCCACCGAGGACAGCACAGTCCTGGCATCCAACGGCACCAGACAGCGCAAATCGATCACCTCAACCGAGATGTCCTCAGCAGCGAGCTGCTCGGCAGCCGACATCGCAGTTGGCACCGTGGATGCGAGGGCGACGACTGTGACGTCATCGCCGGGACGGACCACTGCGGCCTCGCCCAATGGCAGGACGTGATCAGGTGGGGCGGGCTCACCTTTGCTTGCGAGCAAACCCTTGTGTTCGAAGAAAATCACCGGGTCGTCGCTGCGGATCGCGGACGCCATCATGCCCACCACGTCTGCCGGTGTAGACGGTGCCGCGATCTTGAGACCTGGCACCGTGAAGACCCAGTTCTCCACTGCCTGGGAGTGTTGAGCTCCGAATCCGAGGCCGCCGCCGTTGGCCGTACGAATCACCAGCGGGACGGTGACCTGGCCGCCTGTCATGTAGCGCATCTTGGGGATCTCGTTGGCGAGATAGTCGTAGCAGCACGCGAAGAAGTCGGAGAACATGATCTCCGCGACCGGACGTATGCCAGTCATGGCGGCACCCAGCGCGGCGCCGACGATGGCCTGCTCGGAGATCGGCGTGTCCCACACCCGCTCCGGGCCAAATTCGGTGAACAGGCCCGTTGTTGTCTTGAAGACGCCCTCGGCTGCACCGATGTCCTCGCCGAGACAGACCACGTGTGAGTCGCGACGCATCTCGCGGGCGATCCCTTCGGACACGGCCTGGCGATAGGTGATCAGTTCCGCCATGCCGACCCACCGTCCGCCCACACATCGGTGAATGCCGTCACTGGATCAGGGAACGGCGCGTCCTTGGCCTCTTGGACAGCCGCGTTGATCACTTGGGCCACTCTGTCGTCGGTCGCGTCGATATCGTCTGCATCGACTCCCAGGCTCGTCAGCCGCTGCCGCGCGACAAGCAGCGGGTCGCGCTGCATCCAGCGCTCCACCTCATCGGCCGGACGGTACTTCGCTGGATCGGAGCGGCTGTGCCCGTAATGGCGATAGGTCAGTGCCTCGATCACTGTCGGCCCGTCGCCTGCCCGGGCCCTGTCGACCGCGATCTTGGTCGCTTCGTAGACCTTGATCACGTCATTGCCGTCGATGATCACGGCCGGCAACCCGTACGCGCTGGCTCGATCAGCTGCAGGGTTGGGAACGGAGGTGACAGCCGAGATGGGGGTGTATTCCATGTAGAGGTTGTTCTCGCACACGAACAGCACCGGCAGTTTCCAGACGGCGGCCAGGTTCAGCGCTTCGTGAAAGGCGCCGATGTTGGTCGCGCCGTCGCCGAAGAATGCGACCGCGACCTGATCGGTGCCACGCAGCTTCGCCGACCACGCGGCGCCGGCCGCGATCGGCAGATGGGAGCCGACGATCGCGTACGAGCCGAGCATTCCCCGGTCCGCCTTGGTGAGGTGCATCGAGCCGCCCTTGGCCTTGCACAGTCCGGTGGCCCTGCTCATGAGCTCCGCCAGACACTCAGCTGGCGTGGCACCACGGGCAATCGCATGGTGATGGCCGCGATACGTCGCGAACACGTAGTCGTCCGGGCGCAAGGCCGCGCTGGCGCCGACCGCAACGGCCTCGTGACCGGCTGCGAGGTGCGTGGTGCCCTTCACCAGGCCGGACATGAACAAGTCATACGCCGCCTTCTCCGTCTGCCGGATGATCGCCATCTGCTCGTACCACTCGAGCAGCGGACCCTCGTCGACCGTCAGCGACTCCTCCGCGGAAACCGTCACATCTCGCCCCTGCCGGCCATGGTGTTCAGGTGGGACTGTGCCTCCCGCAGCGTGGGCAGCTCGCCGCCGACCGTCCAATAGCGCTGTCCGGCGATCAACAACTCCTCCGCCGGGAACTTCGTGATCACCTCGCAGCCGTCGGCAGTGACGACCACCTCTTCCTCGATACGGGCCGCAGACCAGCCATCCGCTGCCGGCCAGTAGGTCTCGAGCGCGAAAACCATGCCCTCCTCGAGCACTTCCGGATAATCAAGGGACACCAAGCGGCTGAAGATCGGCTTTTCCCAGATGGCCAGTCCCACCCCATGGCCGTACTGCAATGCGAATGCCGCTTCCTCGTTCGCGAACCCGAACTCCTCCGCCGTGGGCCACAGCGACACGATGTCGCCCGTTGTGGCGCCCGGTCTGACCGCCGCGATGGCGAGGTCCATGTACTCCCGGCAGCGCACGTACGCGTCGCGCATTGCCGGTGACGCACTGCCCACGGCGAAGCAGCGGTAGTAGCAGGTCCGATAGCCGAGATGGCTGTGCAGGATGTCGAAGAACGCCGGGTCGCCGGGGCGAACGATCCGATCGCTGTACACGTGGGGGTGCGGGGAGCATCGCTCGCCGGAGATCGCGTTGACGCCCTCCACGTACTCGCTGCCGAGGTCGTAGAGCACCTTGCTGACCAGGCCGACGCACTCGTTCTCGCGTACGCCCGGTCGGAGAAAGGCATACAGCTCGTCGTACGCGGCGTCGACCATCGAACACGCCTGGGCAAGCAGCGTGATCTCGTCGACAGTCTTGATCCTGCGGGCCTCCAGGAACACCTGTTGGCCGTCGACGACGGTGAGCCCTTCCGCCTGGAGCGCGGACAGGACGGGCATCTCGATTACGTCGACGCCAATTGGCTCGGCGGTCAGCCCGTACTCGCGCATGACGGTTGCGACCTTTCGAGCCACTTCTTGGGCGACGCCGGCGTCCGGATGAAACGCGCCTCGCAGCGTGGAGATCCCAGCGCGCGCGCCGGATCGGCCTTCTCTTGCAGCTTCGGAAATCTGGCGGTCGTCGGGCTTGCGGTCATAGTCAAGCCAAGGGTTGTAGAGCTGGTGATGCCTCGCGGCAGATCCGAAATCCCAGATCACTGGCTCACCACCGCGTGGCAGCAGTGCGAACCTGATCAGCTTGTCCATCGCCCAAGTGCCAATGTGGGTGGCCGTCATGTAGCGGATGTTGGAGAAGTCGAAGGTCATCAGTGCACCCAGCTCGGAAGCATCCAGGTGTTGTCTGAGGCGCTGTAGCCGATCGGTGCGGAGTCGGTCCGTGTCGACCCGTGCTTCCCAATCGACTGCATTCGGCCCGTACGTGCGGATCGCCATGGCTCAACCCAACGTCGTCGATGGTGTTCAATATAAATTACGCCTGTTCAGTGGGACTGACTAGATACGGTCAGGGACACGGGCCTGCTCGGGTAGCTGGGTGGTGCGTAGCTCAGCCGCGGTGATCAACTAGAGGCGTGCAGATAATCAAGCTCGCCTGGGTTGGTACCCGTACCAACAACTTTCAGCAGACCGTCGAGTTCTTTCGAGACATCCTTGGTCTCAAGCCGGACTTTGATCTTCCAGAGTTTCGCGTACTCAAGCTGCCGGACGGCGGCAAAGTGGAAATCTTCGGATCCGGCAGTGAGATGAACCGTCACTTCACGACCGGACCGGTTGTCGGATTTCTGGTGGACAATGTCAACGCGGCGGCCAGCGAGCTCCGGGCTCGCGGTATCGAGATTCTCCATGAGGTTGAAGACGAGAGCGGGAATGCGTGGGTGCACTTCCGCGCGCCAGATGGCAACATCTACGAGTTCACCCAGGATCCTGGGGTCTCGCGGCCTGGATAGAGCGTAGATGGCAATGATCTTGGTTTGCACTTGATCTTCGCGCGTTGATGGGAATGTGCCCTGAGCTTGTCGGAAGGGCGATCTATCGCAATGTGCCCTGAGCTTGTCGAAGGGCACTGGTACCGATCGTCTTCTCCTGCTCCCGGCTTTGACAGTGTGGCGCCGTCCTCGCCGGCGTCAAGGCCAAGCCCTCCGGGTGGCCCTTCGCAGGCTCCGGGCCAGCCTTGACCCCAGCTCCGG
>Ga0307308_10000900_pt1 | contig 11371 bp, 12 predicted proteins | sample ER_DNA_195_FD_194501 | JGI IMG/M metagenome (GOLD analysis project Ga0307308, IMG submission 194501) | Bulk soil microbial communities from the East River watershed near Crested Butte, Colorado, United States - ER_DNA_195 | ecosystem: Environmental > Terrestrial > Soil > Floodplain | place...
CGTGAAGGGCGTTTCCGACATCGCAGAGTTCCTCGCGCTCGAGTCGCCGCACGTGCCCGGCAAGCGCCGTCGCGGGCGAAAGGTCGAGGGGATGAGCGCCGAGGAGCTCGAGAAGCTCGTCGTGACGCTCGAGGAGGAGATGTTCGCGGCTGCCGAGGAGCTGCGCTTCGAATACGCCGCCAAGCTGAGGGACGAGATCAAGGATCTGCGGCGCGAACTCCTTGCCGCGGCCCAGAGCGCTGCCTAGCGAACGGGGCTGCGGCGCACCCTCGGATTCCGCCGCTAATCTCACACACAGATGGGAAAACAGGCACGCCTGAAGAAGGAACGGAGGACAGCGGTTCCGCCGGTCGGCGCACAGCCGTCGAACGCGCGCTGGATCTGGGTTGCGACTGCCGCAATGGCCGCGGTGATTGCCGTGGTCGTGGGAGTCCTCGCCATGCGGTCCTCGTCCGCTCCGCCGCCTCCCGCTGCCGCGCCCTCGGCGTCCGACCAAAATGCGCCTGCGGAGCTCGTCCAGGCGGCTGATGCCGTCGGCTTCAAGCCCTCGACGGAGCCCGGTGTGGGGACTTGGGAGGACAAGCCGGCCTCCGCGGTCAACCCGGCCCGGAGCACAGCTCTGCTTGCGGCAGGGACGCCGGCTCCGCCGTTCACGCTCAGGACGCCGCAGGGAACGACCGTCAGGCTGTCGGATTTTCGCGGTAAGGCGGTTCTGCTCGAGTTTTTCGCCACCTGGTGTCCGCACTGCCAGGCCGAGGCGCCACACCTGAAGAAGATCGCCGACTCGATGGACAAGAGCACGTTTGCGTTCGTCTCGATCAACGCGGACTCGGAAGACGCAGCTAGCGTCTTCGCCTACCACCGGTACTTCGGGCTGCCTTTCCCCTCCTTGCTCGATCCCGGCTCGCCGGCCGGCAGCTTTCATCAACAGGGCGCCTCCGGTCCCGTGACGGAGAGCTATGGGCTCCAGGCCTACCCGACGTTCTACGTCATCGACCCGCAGGGAAAGGTCTTCTGGGCGACTGACGGTGAGCAGCCGGACGCGCTTATTCGAGCGAAGCTGCAGGCCGCCGCGGGTGCGGGCTAGTCCAGCGCTCCCCTGGGTCGGCTTAGCCGTCAGGCTGATCGCTGCGGGGATCTGGCTCGTCGCGGGCGCTGCCAAGCTCGCTGATCTGACGTCGTTCAAGCAGGAGGTCGCGGCCTACGACGTGCTTCCCTCCTCCTTCGTCGACGTCGTCGCCTACGGGCTGCCGCTTCTCGAAGTGGGCCTAGGCATCTACCTCGCAGTCGGGCTGCTCGTTCGGCCGGCGGCGCTCCTCTCCGTGGCTCTGATGCTCCTCTTCATCGGCGTGCAGGCTCAGGCGTGGGCGCGTGGGCTCTCGATCCAGTGCGGTTGTTTCGGCAACCTGAGCCGCGAGACGGTCGGCGCCGGAAGCATCGTCCGGGACATTGCACTCGCTCTCCCGAGCGTGCTCCTCTTGCTCCGGCCCGCCAGGCGTCTCTCGCTCGACCAGCGGCTGCTCGGGCGGCCGGACGCATTCGCCCCCGGCGCAGGGCCGTGACACCTAGCCGATGGTCGCCAGGGGCTCCAGCCCACGCGGGAAGCGCCGGTCGGCGATCTGCGCCCACTGGCGCCCGGCCCAGGCATAGGTGAGCACGCGGATGGAACGCTCGTCGATCTCGAACAGGTGGAGGCCGCGGGCCTCGCCGCGCCGTTTTGGGCGGGGCTGTCCCAGGCCGGGGGCGGTCACGACCGTCGTGCCCCGCACCTGACCGTCGACAACCTCGAACTCGCGGCGCTCGCTGACCGCGCTCTGGTGCACGTGGCCCGAGACGATCAGCTCGGCGCCGGCATCGACGAGTTCTCCGAGCACGTGCGAGCGGTTGGCGATCGTCCGCTTCGCCGTGCGCCACGGGGCACCGACAAGATGATGATGGAGCGCCACCAGGCGAAACGCCTCCGCGGGTGCCTCGTTGAACACACTCGTGACGCGGTTTAGCTGCGAGCGGCGCAGAGCACCGCCCTGCTGCTTCCAGGGCCGCACCGAGTTCAGGCCGCAGGCGACGAGTCGTTCGGAGTTGTAGATCGGCTCGGTCTCGCGCCAGACGCGGAAGAACTCGTCGAAGGTGTTCGTGAATCGCCACGGCGGCCAGCGTGGAATGTCGTGGTTTCCGGGGATAACGAGGAGCGGCCGCTCGAGCGAGCGCAGGAGCTCCGCGGCGCGCGCGTGCTGGGCCGTTGTGTTCCTGTGGGTGAGGTCTCCGCTCGCCACGACGAGCTCGGGCTCACTCTCGCTGACGAGTGTCCGCAGGTCGTTCTCCACCTCGGGCTCTTCCTGCGTTCCTGCGTGGAGGTCGGAGACCTGCAGGACGCGTAGGGGCGGCATCAGGCGGGGAGACTATAGTTTGAACATGGTCGACGAACCCGCAGAAATCTTCGACGACATGTACCTCGGGCTCCGCGCTGGGGCCGCCGGTCGCAAGCAGCGGCGCGGCGAGCCGCTTTCCGCCGAGGAGCAGGAGGTCCTTGGTCGCTGGCAGCGACTTTCCGCCTGGCGAAAGGCTCTCGCCGTCGGCGGCTTCGCCGTCGGGACGTTTGGGCTCGGCTTCGCAGCGGGCGGCCTGGTGTTCGGGCGCTGGCGTCCGCGCCGCGCTCGCTAGCCCCGCCTCAGCTTTCTTCCGCTTCCTTCGCGGGGAAGAGAACCGCGGGCACCTCCTCGTCGGCCGGATTGCGGTGGCGAACCGTGACGTCCACGAGCGTGGCGAGCACCGCCGCGATCGGGATGGCGAGCAGGACGGCGAAGCCGCCGAAGAGAATCGCGGTCGTGGTCACCGCGACGAGTACCGACAGCGGCGTCAGCCCGACTGCGTGGCCGAGCACGCGAGGGATGACGACGTAGTCCTCGAGCAAGCGCACGCCGAGAACGGCCAGTCCCGCCGCGAGAGCGAGTCCCCAGGACTGCGTCAGCCCGACCCCGATTGCCACGGCACCGGCCGCGATCGGTCCGAGCACCGGGACGATCTCGACGAGGCCGGCGAAGATCCCGATCAGGAGCCAGAACGGCAGCCCGATCGCGTAGAAAATCAGGCTCAGGAGCGAGGCCACGAAGAAGATCAGGATCAGCTGACCCCTGACGTACGCGCCGAGCTTCATGTCGATCAAGTTCCACGTGTCGCGTACGACCCGTCTGCGTTTGCGGGGTAGGAGAGAGAGGACGAGGTCCTCGGCCCGTTCTCGTTCGAAGATCCAGTAGGCGGCGCATGCGAGTGTGAAGAAGATCGCCACGAGCACCTCGAACGCGGTGAACGTGATCGAGAGCGCCGGGTCGAGCAGATCCTTGCCGGAGGGCAGATCGTCGAGCGTGTTCTGCACGCGCTTCAGCAGCTCGTGCTTGAACCCGGTGGACTGCTTCGTCTCACGCTGAAGCTCCGAGCTCGAAGTCGGGATCCCGCCGAGCGCGTTGTCCACTTGGTCGATCGCCCGCGGGACAACGGCCCAGAGGAGGACGGCGAGCACGCCGGCGAGGACCGCGTAGTGCATGAGGACGCCTACGCCGCGCGGAATGCGATAGCGATGAAGCCATTCCACGCTTGGGCGCATCGCGGCAGAGATGATGACGGCCAGGAAGAGAAGCGCGATGACGAGGCGCAGCTTCCAGAGCGCCAGCGCGAGCGCGACGACGCCGACGACGATGAGCGCCGCCACGAACGTCTTGCGCGCTGTGTCCTTCATGCGGGCATTGTCGCCGTAATAGTGCCTGCGGAAACGAGGATTTCAACGCGTGCGCGGAGAACTCCTGCGCATGCGCGGCTATCTGGAGCCCGGCGAGATCGTCCGTCTCGAAGAGCGCCCGCACGCAGCTGCGCTCGCCCGGCCCCTCGGGCGTGCGCTCGCGCTTGCACTCCTGGGCGGGATTCTCGTCCTTGCCGCTCCGACCTCGTTGGGCCTCGTCGGCGCGCTCTTTCTCGGCGCGGCCGCCTTGGTCGCGCTGGCCGCGGTCTGGCGCTGGGACCGCACCCACCTCATCCTGACGACGGACAAGCTGCTCGTCGTCTACGGCGTCGCACAGCGGCGGGCGGCGGCGGTGCGCCTTGCGCGAGTCGGCGCGGTCGAGATGGAGCAAGACGTCTTGGGACGCATGCTGGGCTACGGCACGGTGATCGCAGGAGAGCTCGAGATCCCGTTCGTGCCCGATCCGCGCCGGATCTGCAGCCTCGCCGGATAGGGCTATCGTGAGCGGTGATGCGCCCGATCGCCACGTGGCTGGTCGTTGGCGGCCTGGCCGTGCTCGGGCTCTTCGCGGCCCGGGACGCCCTTCGCAGCGCCCCCGCTCCGGCGTCGAGCGCGCGCACGACGAGCTCGATCGAGAAGCGGCGCCATCGGCCGCCGGTAATTGCCACGCCGCCGCAGCTCGGCGACAAGGACCGGTTGGCCGCCGAGATTCAGGCCCTCGGGGCCGGGGGAATCCTTTATGTGACGGACGCCACCTGCCATCGCTACCTTCTCGGGCTCCCGGCGCTCGTGTGGACGACCGTGCAAACGCCGCCCGGGACGGATTGCTTGAGCCGAGCGCCTCCGGTCGTGAACGAGCTCTCCGGTCTGACCGCGAAGCAGGTTGGCGCGGAGACGATCGAAGTTTCCTCCGAGATCTGGAGCCATCGGTTTCCGGGGATCTCGCCTGCCTTCAAGCCCGGGGGCACGTTGACGTTCGTGCGCGCTGGGCGCCTCTTCGAGTGGACGACGGCCTGCTCCCGTGGTACCGCCGCCGTGACCTTTCGCGGGCTCCGCACAATCGAACGCTGTCCCAGGCCGATCCGTGGGGCTCCTCGACTGATGCAGGAGGTGGTCTGGACCGCTGAGCACGACTTCGCCGCCATCGCGGGGCCGCCGGGGGCCATGTCACTCCTCGTGCACCGGAACGGGCGAGAGGTCTCGCTTTTCACGGCCGTTGGAGCTTCGCTGAGCGGGCTCGTTGCCAGCCCGCACGGGCGTTATTTCGGCGCGCGCGTGGGCGGAAGCATGGTCGTCTTTGACAGCCGCCGGCCCGGGAACCTCGCCCTGCCATCGGGCGCGGAACGTTCGAACGAGGTGGCTTGGTCTCCGGATGACCGCTTCACGGCGCTCGCCTCGGAAAGCTTCGTGTACCTCTACCCATCCGCCAGGCCAAGGCGGGCCGTGGCGCTGCCGCTGTCGGCGATCCAGCTCGACTGGCGCTGAGAAACGAACACTTGTTCGATCCGAAGCGCTGGCTAGACTGAGGTTGTGGCTGCTGAAGAGCTGGTCGTACATGGCGCGCGTGAGCACAATCTCAAGGACGTCACCGTCCGGCTGCCGCGCAATGCGCTGATCTGCGTCACAGGCCTTTCCGGCTCCGGCAAGTCCTCGCTCGCCTTCGACACGATCTACGCGGAGGGCCAGAGGCGGTACGTCGAGTCGCTCTCCGCCTATGCGCGCCAGTTCCTCCAGATGATGGAGAAGCCCGATGTCGACTCGATCGACGGGCTCTCGCCCGCGATCTCGATCGACCAGAAGACGACGTCGCGGAATCCCCGTTCCACGGTGGGGACGGTCACCGAGATCTACGACTACCTCCGCCTTCTCTACGCCCGCATCGGGCATCCACACTGCCCGGTCTGCGGCCGGCCGATCGCCGGGCAGTCGATCGAGGCCATAGTCGACCAGGCTCTTCGGCTTCCCGAGGGGACGAAGTTCACCGTCAACGCGCCGGTCGTCCGCGACCGGAAGGGCGAGTACAAGGATCTCCTCGAGCAATTGCGCGGCGAAGGCTTCACGCGCGTGAAGGTCGACGGCGACCAGCGCCTCCTCGACGAGGAGATCGAGCTCGACAAGAAGTTCAAGCACACGATCGAGGTCATCGTCGACCGCTTGACGATGAAGCCCGACCTTCGCCACAGGCTCTTCGACTCGATCGAGACAGCGCTCCAGCTCGCCGACGGGCTCGTGACCATCGACGTCCTCGACACGGGCGAGGAGCAAACCTTTTCCGAGCGCTTCGCCTGTCCGGAGCACGGTGTCGGGCTGCCCGAGCTCCAGCCGCGGATCTTCAGCTTCAACTCGCCGCACGGCGCGTGCCCGCGTTGCACGGGTCTCGGTGCACAGCAGGAGATCGACCCGGACCTGCTCGTCCCGGATCCCGAGCTGTCCATCTCCGAGGGAGCGCTCGTTCCCTGGTCGGTCGGGAACTCGACCTACTACGAATCGGTCATCCAGGCGATCGCCGACCGCTACGAGACCGACATCGACAAGTCCTGGCGAGAGCTCACGGAGGACCAGCAGAACCTGTTCCTGTACGGAACCGACGGCGACAAGGTCTATGTGACCTATCGAAACCGGATGGGCCGTAGGCGCGCCTACATGCTCGCTTTCGAGGGGATCGTTCCCAGCCTCGAGCGCCGCTACCGCGAGACCGACTCAGCGGGTCAGCGCGAGCGAATCGAGGAGTACATGAGCTTTCGGCCCTGTCCGGTCTGCAAGGGCGCACGGCTCAAGCCGGAGGTGCTGGCGGTCACCGTTGGCGACAGGAACATCCACGAGTTCACGCAGATGTCGGTCACGCGCGCGGCCGAGTTTCTCGAGGGCCTGCAGCTGACCGAGACGGAGGAGTTGATCGGACGACGGATCATCAAGGAGATTCGCGAGCGGCTTGCGTTCCTCGAGAACGTCGGCGTCGGCTACCTCCAGCTCGACCGAGCCGCCTCGACCCTCTCCGGCGGCGAAGCGCAGAGACTGCGGCTGGCGACGCAGATCGGCTCGCAGCTGGTCGGAGTTCTCTACATCCTCGATGAGCCCTCGATCGGGCTCCACCAGCGCGACAACGGCAAGCTGATCGCGACGCTCGACAGGCTGCGCGACCTCGGGAACACGGTGCTCGTGGTCGAGCACGACGAGCAGATGATGCGCTCGGCCGACTGGCTCGTGGACATGGGCCCGGGCGCCGGCGAACACGGCGGGTACGTCGTCGCCGAGGGCGTTGCCGACCAGATCGAGGAGAACCCGAAGTCGATCACCGGCCAGTTCCTCTCTGGGCAGCGCAGCATTCCCGTCCCGGAGAGACGAACCGACGATGCTGGTTCATTCTGGGTGCGGGGTGCGAGCCAGCACAACCTCAAGGGCATCGACGTGGAGTTCCCCGTGGCGAGGTTCATCACCGTCACCGGAGTGTCAGGCTCGGGCAAGTCCACCCTCGTGAACGAGATCGTTTACAAGTCGCTGGCGAACCGGCTCCATCGCATGCGCGTGAAGCCGGGCGAGCACCTCGGCTGCGAGGGAATCGAGTGCTTCGACAAGGTGATCGACATCGACCAGTCGCCCATCGGGCGAACGCCGAGATCGAACCCGGCCACCTACGCGGATCTGTTCACCCCCATCCGCGAGCTTTACGCACAGACGCCGGACGCGAAGGTGCGTGGCTATAAGCAGGGCCGCTTCTCGTTCAATGTCCGCGGGGGCCGTTGCGAGACGTGCAAGGGCGACGGCACGATCAAGATCGAGATGCACTTTCTGCCGGACGTCTACGTCCCCTGCGAGACCTGCGGCGGCAAGCGCTACAACCGCGAGACCCTCGAGGTGCGCTTCAAGGGGAAGTCGATTGCGGACGTGCTCGAGATGTCGGTCGAAGAGGCGCTCGGCTTCTTCGCGAAGATCCCCAAGATCCGGCGCCGTCTGCAGACCCTCCATGACGTCGGACTCGACTACATCAAGCTCGGCCAGCCGGCGACGACGCTCTCGGGCGGTGAGGCCCAACGCGTGAAGCTCGCGAAGGAGCTCTCGAAGGTGGCGACCGGGAAAACTCTGTACATCCTCGACGAGCCGACGACAGGCCTTCACTTCGCGGACATCGAGAAGCTCCTCGACGTTCTCCAGCGGCTCGTCGATGCGGGTAACACGGTGCTCGTGATCGAGCACAACCTCGACGTCATCAAGCAGGCGGACTGGATCGTCGACCTTGGCCCTGAGGGAGGCGAGGCTGGCGGCGAGGTCATCGCCACCGGGACGCCCGAGCAGGTCGCCGAGGTGGAGGAGAGCTACACCGGCCAGTTCTTGCGCAAGGTGCTCCCAGGCGTCGCCGCAGCAGCCGCCTGAAAATGGCCGGCGAGCCCACGCGCGCGACGAGGGAGGCCAGCGAGCGCCGGGAGAAGGAGTGGTGGCTGCGCGCGCTCGCCGTCTTCCAGAGCCCGCGGGCGGTCTTCGCGGCGCTTCGCGACCAATCCGACTGGGAAGCCGAGGCGAGGCAGGAGCCTGTGCTCGCGCTCGTTCTTCTCGCGGGTCTCGCGGGCGTGCTGCTCGCACCCTCGACCGGGAGGCTGCTGGACGAGCCGCTGGTGGACGGGAGCCTCGCGGTCGTCGCCGTCGTCCTCTTCATCACCGGCGCCATGTACGGGGCGGCGACGTACTGGATCGGCGGCGCGGCCTTGTTCGCAGGGCTGAAGGGCGCCGGCAGCCGCGGCAACTACCGTCGTGCCCGCCACGTGCTCGCGTTTGCGGCGGCTCCGCTGGTCCTCGGGCTCCTGCTCGTGTGGCCGGTGCGCCTCGCCCTCTACGGCAGCGACACGTTTCGCTCCGGCGGCGGCGACTCCGGGGCGGGGGCCGCTCTTTTCGACGGCCTCCTCGCCGCCTTCGGAATCTGGGCCACAGGCCTGCTCGTCTACGGGATCAGCGTTGTCGAACGCTGGAAGCTGCTGCGTGCTGCGGTCTCGGTCGCGCTCATGCTCCTGACCGTCCTGATCGTCACGCTTCCCTTTTTGATTCCGTTGTCGAGCCGCTGAGAAACTCCGCGAGCTCTTCGTCCGGGATCGAATAGGTGTGCTCGTCCTCCGGGAACGAACCTGAGCGCACATCCGCGGCGAACCGCTCCAGCGCCTCCTGGATCGTGGCCGCCAGCTCTGCGTAGCGCTTGACGAACCGCGGCGACTTGCCCTCGTAAAGACCGAGCAGGTCGTGGTAGACGAGCACTTGACCGTCGCAGCCGCGTCCCGAGCCGATACCGATCGTGGGGATCGAGAGTGCTTCGGTGATCCTCGTCGCGACCGGAGTCGGCACCGCTTCCAGCACGAGCGCGAAGCAGCCGGCCTGCTCGAGCGTCAGCGCGTCGTCGAGCAGCAGGCGCGCCTTCGCGGCGGTCCTGCCCTGCGCGCGGAAGCCTCCGAGCATGGTCGCCGACTGCGGCGTCAGCCCGAGGTGACCCATGACTGGAATCCCTGCTCCCACCAAGGCGAGCACGCGGGAGACCGTGGGCCCGGCGCCTTCGACCTTCACTGCGTCAGCAGTGGCTTCCTTCAGGAAGCGCACGGCGTTTTTGACCGCGTCCTCGTCGGAGACCTGGAACGAGCCGAAGGGCATATCGGCGACAACAAGGGGTCGATGGGCTCCGCGGGTGACCGCGCGGGTGAGCATGACCATCTCCTCCATCGTGGCCGGCACCGTCGATCCGTTGCCGAGCACGGTCATCGCCGCGGAGTCGCCGACGAGCACGATGTCGACACCGGCGGCGTCGGCAATCCGCCCGCTGGGGAAGTCGTACGCCGTCACCATCACGATCCGGTCGTGGCGCCCCTTCATGTCGGCCAGATCGGTGAGCGGAAGCTTGCCTGCAGTTTCGGGACGACTCGTCATTCCAAGTCTCCTTCCAGGATCACATTGTCGATCAATCGGGTGCGGCCGACTCGGACCGCTCCCTCGAGGAGCAGCTGGTTGTCGATGTCGACGGTCTCGACGATGTAGTCGATCTCGAGCCCGTCCATCGAGGCGCGGGCCGCTTCGACAGGGCTCTTCCCTTCGCGATAAGCCCGCAGGCCGGCTGTGAGCGCACGTGGCAGAGACAGCGCCTGAGTGCGCTCTTCCGTCGATAGATAAGCGTTTCGGGACGAGACGGCGAGGCCGTCAGGGTCGCGAGCGGTCGGCACGGTTCTGATTTCGACGGGAACGTCGAGGTCGAGGACGAGACGCTTGACCACTGCGAGCTGGTGCGCGTCCTTCTGACCAAAGTAGGCGCGGGCCGGCCGGATGATGTTGAAGAGCTTGAGGCACACGGTCGCCACCCCACGGAAATGCCCGGGGCGGAACTTGCCTTCGAGAATTGGCGAGAGCTTCTCCACGTCGACCCAGGTCTGAAAGCCCTCCGGGTACATCTGCTCGACCGACGGGACGAAGAGAAGGTCGATTCCCGACCTATCGGCCAGCGCGGTGTCCGCGTCCTCATCGCGCGGATAACGCTGATAGTCCTCGTCTGGAGCGAACTGAGTCGGGTTGACGAAGATACTCGCGACTACGAACTCACACTCCGCTCGGGCCGCCTCGAAGAGCGCGACATGGCCGCTGTGCAGAGCCCCCATCGTCGGAGCCAGGCCCACGCCGGCGCCGGGAAGCGCGTCGCGGGCCTCGGCGACGGTGCGCACGATCCTCATCGTGCGCTTGCTCCCAGGAGTGCGGCTTCCATGTCGGCGAGCGCCCGGTAGAGCGGCAGTAGCTCAGGATGCCGCGCAGCGATGGCGTCCAGGTGGCGCTCGATCGTCTCCCGGTCGCCGCGCACGAGCGGGCCCGTGTGCTGGAAGCCGTTCTCGATCGTCCTTCGCATCAGCGGCTCGAGGGCTTGAGGCGGCGCGTCGACTGCTTCCATCAGCTCTGCGGCCACGTCGTGCAGCGTGACGAGGAACGCCGAGGCGAAGTGGGCGGCTGCGTGGTAGAGCGGCCGGTCTTCGTCGTCGAGCACGAACGGCGTGACGCCGAGAAGGCCGGCAAGCTCGCGCCCCGCCTCGAGAGCTTCTTCAGTCTCGCCCGAGATCGCCGCCCAGGAGCCGTCGAGCTGCTCGGGGCCGAGATCCTCGCTGAAGGTCTGGAGCGGATGAATGCTGAAGCGGCGGGCATGCGGTTCGAGCGCCGCGAGTAAGGAGGCCCCACTCGTGTGAGCGACCCAGGGCCCGCGCCCGAGCGCCCGCGCGACCTCGGGAATGGCGCGATCGGGCACGCACACGACGACCAGGTCGGCGTTCTCGATGTCGAGCTCGCGGCCGGTCGACCGGGTCGGGATCTTCTCGCCGAGGCGGGCGGCGACAGCCTTGCCGACGCGTCCCGCGCCGACCACGCATGCTGATCGGAACATCAAGAAAGCTCCAGTTCCTGAGTGGATACCGGGCACCCGGAGTGTAGCCGCGCAGGTAACCTCGAGGTATGGCCGAGAAGGTGGAGAAGACCGAACAGGAATGGCGTCAGGAGCTGACGCCCGAGCAGTACCGCGTCCTCCGTGAGAAGGGGACGGAGCGGGCGTTTACGGGCGCTTACCACGCGACCAAGGAGCCTGGCGTGTACCGCTGTGCCGGCTGCGGCGCAGAAGTCTTCCGCTCGGACACGAAG